>Ga0182745_1002909_pt1 | contig 15022 bp, 19 predicted proteins | sample eDN3rd30CKraftBY_FD_128523 | JGI IMG/M metagenome (GOLD analysis project Ga0182745, IMG submission 128523) | Enriched backyard soil microbial communities from Emeryville, California, USA - eDNA 3rd pass 30_C Kraft BY (version 2) (version 2) | ecosystem: Environmental > Terrestrial > Soil >...
AAGCTGCTGATCGTCGCGCCGATGTCGGGTCATTATGCGACCTTGCTGCGCGGCACCGTCGAGCGGATGCTGCCCGACCATGACGTGTGGATCACCGACTGGCGCGACGCGCGCAACGTGCCGCTGGAGGCGGGCAAATTCGACCTCGACGACTATGTCGACTATCTGATCGCGTGGCTCGAGCATATCGGGCCGGGCGCGCATATGCTTGCGGTATGTCAGCCGTCGGTGCCCAGCCTCGCTGCGGCCGCTGTGATGGCGGCCGGCAAGCACAAGTGCCGACCGAAGACGCTGACGATGATGGGCGGGCCGATCGATACGCGCAAGGCGCCGACGGCGGTCAACCAGCACGCGACGACGCGGCCCTATGCCTGGTTTCAGGAGAATGTCATCGCGACCGTCCCGGCCTGGTATCCGGGCGCCGGGCGCCGCGTCTATCCGGGCTTCCTCCAGCTTGCCGGTTTCATGTCGATGAACCTCGGCAATCACATGATGAGCCATTGGGAGATGTTCAAGCATCTGGTCGACGGTGACGGCGAGAGCGCCGATAAGACCAAGGAATTTTACGACGAATATCGCGCGGTGTGCGACATGACCGCCGAATTCTATCTCCAGACGGTCGATGTCGTTTTCCAGCGGCACCTGCTGCCCAAGGGCGAGATGCTCCATCGCGGCAAGCCGGTCGACCTCACGAAGATCGAGGATATCGCGATCCTGGCGATCGAGGGCGAGCGCGACGATATTTCGGGGATCGGTCAGACCAAGGCGGCGCTGACGCTCGCCAAGGCGCTGCCTGCGGAAAAGAAGAAGTATCTGATGGCGAAGGGCGTCGGCCATTACGGCATCTTCAACGGCCGCAAATGGCGCGACGAGATCGCACCGGTGGTCGAGACGTGGATTCGCGCGCACGGCGGGTGAGGAGGCGGCCGTTTTCGACCGGAAGCGGACCTTGATCCTCCCTGCGGCGTAGCCGTGGGGAGGGGGACCGCCGCGAAGCGGTGGTGGAGGGGCCGCGACGGTTGCGCCAGTGCCCCTCCGTCAGCGCTTCGCGCTGCCACCTCCCCATCGCTGCGCGACAGGGAGGAGCGTCAACGTCCCCTTCTCACCCCATAGCCGCCATATCGTTCCGCTCCATGTCGGGGCGGCAAGGATTTGGCCGAAAGGGATTTGCCGGTCCTGGCGATCTGCACTAGCCTTTGCCCATGGCTATCCACCTGAAAAGCGTGCGCGTCGAGCGTTGGCCGGTGGCGGGGGCGTTCGTGATCAGCCGCGGCGCGAAGACGCATGTCGATGTCGTCGTCGCGGAAGTTGAGGATGGCGATACCATCGGGCGCGGCGAGGGGACGCCGGTCTATTATCTGGGCGAGGATGCGGCGGGGTGTCGCGACCAAATCCTGCAGGCGGCATCGCTTGTCGCCGGATTGGGCGCCGCCGAGGCACGCGGCGCGATTCAGGAGATCATGGCGCCGGGGGCGGCGCGCAACGCGCTCGACTGCGCGCTGTGGGACCTGGAAGCGAAGCAGCGCGGCCTCCGGCTCTGGCAGCTTGCCGGATGCGATGGCGCGCCCACCGCGCGCGTCACCGCTTTCACCATTTCGCTCGGCACGCCGGGCGCGATGGCCGAGGCGGCCGCGACCGCCGAAGCCGACGGCTATCGCCTGCTCAAGATCAAGCTGACCGGCGAGGACGACCGGCTTCGCGTCGCGGGAGTGCGCAAGGGCGCCCCGAATGCGCGGCTGATCGTCGACGCCAATGAAAGCTGGGGGCAGGTCGATCTGCTCGGCGAGGCCGAGGCGCTGGCCGACATTGGGGTCGAGATGATCGAACAGCCGGTGCCGGTCGGCGCCGACGCTTTGCTCGACGGTGTCTATGCGCCGATTCCCTTCGTCGCCGACGAAAGCTGCCACACCGCCGCCGACGTCGCGCGCATCGGCCCCTTTTACGACGGGGTGAATATCAAGCTCGACAAGGCCGGCGGGCTCACCGAGGCGCTGCGACTTGCGGATGCCGCCGACGCGGCGGGGCTGTCGATCATGGTCGGTTGCATGCTCTGCACCAGCCTGGCGATCGCGCCCGCCTTCGTCCTCGCGCAGCGCGCGCGCTGGGTCGATCTCGACGGGCCGGCGCTGCTCGCGCGCGACCGCGAGGGCGGGTTCGAGTTCCGCGAAGGACGGGTCGCGCCGCCGCTTTAGGTGATCAACATCTCGCTACGGTCTCGTGCCGTCGCGCCCACCGCCGTCAGCAACAGTGAAGCGATAATGGGCCCATTGATGTAAATGCTGCCGATCGGAAAAATATAGGCCATGACCGCGAAAATCAACCAAGCCCTTGAAATTCCCGCAGCTCGCAGCCGCCGTGCCGTCAGGAACAGCCAAGCGATAGAATAGGCCAGAGCAACAGCGAATAACAGGATGCCCGGCCATCCAAAATCATCGAAATGGATCATGCCGCGCTCGCCGAACCAAAACAGGCCGGCGAGGAGCATCATCTCGGCGAGGATGATGAACGGCAGCCAACGCCGATATTCGGTGCGGCTCGTCAGGCCATGCCATGCGAAATAGCGTTCGATCCAAGCGCCCATAAGAGCTTATGACATCTAAGGCATAAGCAAGTCCATCATGATAAAGTAAAGAAGATTGACTATCCATATTTTAGACTATATCATGGATGAATGATCGACGCCAACACCCCCCGCCACCACGACATCGTCATGCCCGCGCTGCTGCGCCACGCCCGCACCACCTATGGCGGCGCGATGCGCCGGGCGCTCGACCGCGCGGGGTTCGACGATATTCCCGCCAATGGGCTCTATGTGATCGGCGGCCTCGCGCTCGGGGCCGAGGATGTGCCGCTGAGCGCGCTGATCCAGGATCTGCGCATCTCGAAGCAGGCGGCGGGACAGCTTGTCGATACGCTGGTGATGCGCGGCTATCTGGAGCGGCAGGTCGATCCTGCGGACCGGCGACGGTTCGTGCTGCGGCTGACCGAGCGCGGCGCGCATGCGGCGGCGGTGCAAGGCAAGGCGCGTGATGCGGTCGACGCGAAGCTCGCGACGCGCGTGAGCGCCGACGACATCGCCGCGGCGCGGCGCGTGCTGTCGGCGCTGATCGACATCGCGATCGAGGCGCGCGAGCGGGCGGCGAACGCGTCCTAAAGCGTCACCTCGGCGTGTTTGCCGAGGTCGCTGGCTTTCATCGTCATGCCGGTGGCGAGCTTGAACAGCCCCTTGATCCCCGGATCGGCGGTCCAGATTTCGGCATCTTCGAGGTCGAAGCGCAGCAGGACGAGCTTGGGGTCGTCCTTGCCGCCCGGATACCAGGCGGCGATGCCGTTGTTCCACAGCCGGTCGCGCACCGCGCGGTCGTCCTCGCGGCGCAGCGTGCCCGAAATGCAGGCGAAGAGGTCGTGCCCCTTCGAGGCGAACTGTGCCATCGCCGGGCCGCCCGCGGCGAGCCGGTTGTCGGTCGCGGTGAAGAACCACCAGGCGCTGTTCGCATCCTTGTCGAGCTGCGCGTTCATCGGGATATGATGCTCGCGTTCGCCGGTCATGCCGACCATCACATAGGGGCTGGCGTCGAGCGCCCTCCAGAAGGCTTTCCTGATATCGTCGCTCATTGATCGAGACTCCTTGTCGTCCCTCCCCATTTTTTAAGGATACCTGATCAACGCGCTGGGCGCCGTGATGTTGCTCTGCTCAGCGCCGGCGCGGCTCCGAATAGCTGACGACCTCATATTCGATGCCGTCGGGGTCGAGGAAATAGAAGCGCCGGCCGGGCTCGTAATCGCCGTGGTTAAACGGGGTCAGGCCGACCGCCTTCACGCGCATCTCGATGGTATCGAGATCGTCGACCTGCACCCCGACATGGTTGAGCGGTTCGCCCTTCGGGTAGCGGGCCTGTCCGTCCTCGGGGCCGGTATAGAGCGCGACATAAGCGGCGTCGCTGCCGAGGTGGATCGTGCGGCCGCCATCGCGTGCCGGGCCGCGCCAGCGCTCGTGCCAGCCGAAGATCGCCGAAAGGATGCCCGCGGTGCGATCGGGATCGCTGACGGTGAGATTCACATGCTCGATGAAAGGGTGCGTCACGAAAAAGCTCCTGATTCGGGTTGACGCCCTTGATATGAAAGCTCAAGTCAGGTTTAGATCAAGAGGCATTCGTCATGACGAGGGGAAGCCCGTGCATCGCACCGACCTGATCGCGATCGGCGAACTGGCCGCGCGCACCGGCGTCGCGGTGTCGGCGATCCGCTTTTACGAAGCCAAGGGACTGCTCGCGGCGCTGCGCTCGGGCGGTGGGCAGCGGCGCTTTTTGCGCGCTGACATCCGCCGCGTTTCCTTCATTCTGATCGCGCAGCAGATGGGGCTCAGCCTCGAGGAGATCGCGGCCGAACTCGCGGGGCTGCCGGCCGGGCGCACGCCCAATGCCGCCGACTGGACGCGGATCAGCACCGGGCTGCGCGCGCGCATAGACGCGCGGATCGAGGGCCTGATGCGGACGCGCGAACTGCTCGACCAGTGCATCGGCTGCGGCTGCCTGAGCCTCAAGAAATGTGGGCTCTACAACCGCGGCGACAAGGCGGCGCAGCGCGGGGCGGGGCCGCGCTATCTGCTCGGCGACCGGGCAGGGGAGATTGCCGACGTCGATTGACGCAGGGACAGCGCCGGATAAAAGACAATGATATGAAATGATTTGGAGAGGTTCGATGAAAGCGCTCTTCCCCGTCCTGTTCATCGCCGGTGCGATGCAGACCGTTCCCGCGCTGGCCGAGGATGCGGCGGTTTCGCCGTTGATCGGCACCTGGGCGGTCGATGTCGTGAAGCTGCCGATCCCGCCCGAGGCGCGGCCGAAGAGCGTCACGATCACCTATAGCGACGCAGGGGCGGGGCAATGGCGGACGCTGGTCGACGTGACGCTGCCCGACGGGAAGATGGTCCGGGCGAAGTCGACCTGGGCTCCCGACGGCAAACCCGTCCATGTCGAGGGCAATCTGGAGGCCGACACCGTCGCGACGCGAATGCCCGAGCCGAACGTCATGGTCACCGCCCTCGCGCTTGGCGGCGTGCCGGGATCGATGCGCACCTATACGGTGTCGCCCGACGGCAAGACGATGACCGAAACGGTCGTCTTTTTCACCAAGGACGGCACGCCCGGAATGCGCACGAACCTGTTCAATCGGGTGAAATAGGCGCGAACGGTCAGACCGCGGCGAGCCGCTCGATGTCGGGCGCGCCGGCGAGCCAGGGGCCGAAGCGGGCGCCGATCTCGCGGAAATGGGTCGATGCGCGGTGCGCCTCGACCGCCGCGGCGTCGTCATAGCATTCGAGCACCTTGTAGGTTCCGGTCTCTTCGGTGCGGAACAGGCGGTAGAAGCTGTTGCCGGGCTCGTCCGCGTTCACCGCGGCGGCGAGTTCGGCGAAGGCCGCCTCGAAATCGGCTTCCTTGCCGGGCTGCACGCGCAGCGTTGCGATCACGCCGATGGCACTCATATCTCTCTCCTTTTTCAGGCCTTGAGGTCGGGGTCGACCTCCCAGCCTTCTTCGACCTGGATGCCGAAGCTGTTCAAAATCATCGACACCTGGGTGTATTGGCCGACCGTGAAGACAAGGTCCATGCGGCCCTTGTCGCCGAGCGGCGCGAGCGCGGCCCAGGTTGCGTCGGTCACGAAATGCTGCCCGGTCAGCTCGTCGGTCGCGCGCAGCATCGCGCGGTCCAGATCGCGCCAGCCGTCGGCGTCGGGGCCGGCCTTGATCCGCTCGATCTCGGCCTCGGACAGGTCGCAGCCGAGACCGATGCGCTTGTGCTGCGTCCATTCGTAGCCCGAGCGGCAATTATAACCGGTGCGCAGGATGACGAGCTCGCGGTCGCGTTCCGACAGCGCGCTGCGTCGCGAGAGAATATAGCTGCCCCAGCCGAGAAAGGCGGTCAGCGCTTTCGGCGCGTGCGCGAGGGTGCGGAAGATGTTGAGCACCCGCCCGCCCCCGACCTTGCCGCCATCGGTGGTAAGGAAAGGGGCGAGCGCGGCGCGCTGGTCGGCATCGAGCCGATCGAGATCGACCGGCTCGATACGCGGAGCGTTCAGGCGCAAATCAGAAGACCTCGAACAGGCCCGCCGCGCCCTGGCCGCCGCCGATGCACATGGTGACGACGGCATATTTGACGCCGCGGCGCTTGCCCTCGATCAGCGCGTGGCCGACGCAGCGCGCGCCGGTCATGCCGAACGGGTGGCCGATCGAAATCGAGCCGCCGTTGACGTTGAGAAGTTCGTCGGGAATGCCGAGCTTGTCGCGGCAATAGAGCACCTGCACGGCAAAGGCTTCGTTGAGTTCCCAGAGGCCGATGTCGTCCATCTTGAGCTCGAAGCGTTCGAGCAGCTTCGGAATCGCGAACACGGGACCGATGCCCATCTCGTCGGGCTCGGTGCCCGCGACTGCCATGCCGACATAGCGGCCGAGCGGGGTCAGGCCGCGCTTTTCGGCGACCTTGGCTTCCATCACGACGCACGCCGACGAACCGTCCGAAAGCTGGCTGGCGTTGCCCGCGGTGATCGTGTGGCCTTCGCCCATCACCGGCTTGAGGCTGGCGAGGCCTTCGAGCGTCGTGTCGGGGCGATTGCACTCGTCGCGGTCGGCGACGACTTCCTTGTAGGAAACCTCCTTGGTCTCCTTGTCGACGACCGCCATCGTCGCCTTGCAGGGGACGATCTCGTCGGCGAACTTGCCCGCGGCCTGCGCGGCGGCGGTGCGCTGCTGCGACCGGAGCGAATATTCGTCCTGCGCCTCGCGGCTGATGTTGTAGCGCTTCGCGACGACCTCTGCCGTGCCGATCATCGGCATGTAGATGTCCTTGTGCATCGCCAGCAGTTCCTGGTCGGCCTCGAAGAAGGTCTTGCCGCTGCCGCTGACCTTCGAGATGCTCTCGACGCCGCCCGCGACGACGATGTCCTGGCGGTCGACGATGATCTGCTTCGCGGCGGTCGCGATCGTCATCAGGCCCGACGAGCACTGACGGTCGATCGACATGCCGGGAACGGTGACGGGCAGCCCGGCGCGCAGGCCGATCAGCCGCGCGACGTTCATCGTCTGCGAACCCTGCTGCATCGCGGCGCCGAAGATGACGTCGTCGATGGCCGCGCCCTCGACCCCGGCGCGCTCGACCGCGGCGGCGACCGAATAGGCACCGAGCGTCGGCGAAGTGGTGTTGTTGAACGAGCCGCGCGCCGCTTTGGTCAGCGGGGTGCGGGCGGTGGAAACGATGACGGCGTCACGCATGATAAGGGTCCTTCTGCTTGGTTCCGATTATCTTTTCGGGGGAGGTCGGCCGGATATTTCTGCTCAGACGAAGAATTGCGTGATCCATTCGGCGATCAGCGCGGGCTTTTCCTCGCCCTCGATCTCGATGCTGATCTCGTTGGTCTGTTGCCACTGGCCGGGGCGCTTTTCGTCGAGTTCGAGCAGCTTGACGTGGCTGCGCACGCGCTTGCCCGAACGGACGGGGGCGAGGAAGCGGACCTTGTTGCCGCCGTAGTTGACGCCCATCTTGACCCCGCCGACCTTCGGCCCGTCGGTGCTCGCGCCGAGCATCGGGATCAGCGACAGCGTCAGGAAGCCGTGGGCGATCGTGCCGCCGAACGGCGTCAGCTTCGCCTTTTCGGCATCGACATGGATGAACTGGTGATCGCCCGTCGCATCGGCGAACTTGTTGATCATCTCCTGATCGACGAGCACCCAGTCGGACGTGCCGAGATGTTCACCGACCTTGGTCTGCAGTTCCTGCGGCGTGATGGTAGCCATTCGCATTCCCCTCAATCATTGGTTCGGGGCGCGTTCTAGGCCTCTCTTGCCGCATTGCACAAGAGCGAAGGGCTTTGGCTACGGCGCCGTAACGTCAGTCCGGCTTGCCGGGCTTCGCGGCGCTCGCCCGAGGCTTCGGGGACTCGGCATAGGGCATGATCATCGTGCCGTCAGGGGCGGCGGTGAAGGTGGTTTGCGTGGGATAGGCGAAGTCATAGCCCGCCTCGCCCAGCGCCGCGACGATGCGGATCGCGACATCGCCCCGCGCCGCGATGACCTCGTCGTAATTTTCGCTGAACACGTCGAACACCAGCTCGAAATCCAGGCTCGACGGGTTGAAGGCGACGAAGCTCGACCGGATGAATTCATGCCCGGCCGCCTTCACTTGTTCTTCGAGCAAGGCCGGAAGGGCGCGGAGTTTTTCGGGGCTCGTCTGATAGATGATGTTGAGGACGAAGCTCACCCGGCGCCGGTGGAGATGCGCGAAGTTGGTGATCTCCTTGCTGAGCAGATTGGTGTTCGAGATCACCAGAAGCTCGCCGTTCACCGAACGCAGCCGGGTGCTTTTGAGGCCGATGCGCTCGACCGTCGCGGTGCTCGTGTCATATTTGATCGTCTCGCCGACCCGGAACGGCCGGTCGAAGATGATCGAGAGCGAAGCGAAGAGGTCGGAGAAAATGCCCTGCGCGGCGAGGCCGATCGCGATGCCGCCGATGCCGAGCCCGGCGACGAGGCCGGTGACGTTGACCCCCATATTGTCGAGGATGACGATCGCGGCGATCGCGAACAGCGCGACGCTGATCAGCAGCCGGATGATTCCCATCGCATTGCTGAGCGTTTCGTTGTGCCCTTCGGCGGCGCGGCGCTGGATCAGGCCCAGCACGATCTCGCGCGCCCAGATCGCGACCTGCATCACCACCGCGATCGTGAAGACGAACTGGATGAGTTGCAGGATCACCGCCGGCGGCTGCGCATAGCCCGCGACGAGCCGGATCGCGACGATCGCGAGCACCGTCGACTTGGTCTTGTGCAGGACGCGCCCGGCGATGTGTGTGAAGCTCATCTCGGCATCGGCCGACTGCGCGAGCTTGAGCGCGAAACGCCGCGCCATCGTCAGCAGGGCATAGATGACCAGCCCGACGCCAATCGCGATGCCGATCTGCAGCCAGTGGTTGTTCACCCAGATAATGCTGGCGTCCCAATAATGGCGCAGATCGTCGAGCGGATTGGTCGCCGCAGCGGCCGTTCGCGCGGCAGCGGGTTGCGTGGCAGCGGTCTGGGCGGCGGCGAGAAGCGAAAGGGTCACATCATCCTCTTGGCGGATCAGGCGGAACGAAGCAACGCTGCGGCGTCGGGCGCGCGTTCGAGATAGGACAGAAAGCCGCGTTCGTAACGCGAAAGATATCGGGTCGCGCGCGGCAGCGGACCGGCGGCGGCTGCGAAATCGCTGCGCTCCTGCGCCGCCGCGAGCATGGCGGGGTGGACATAGGCCTTGCGTGCGACCGCGGGGGTATTGCCGAGCCGGTCCGCGACATGCGCGAGCATGGTCTTCAGCGTCGGCGGTTCGGGTGCGTCGTGGAGGAAGGCGAAGGCGGCGACGCTCGCCGACCAGGTGCGGAAATGCTTGGCGCTGAAATCCTCGCCCATCGCATCGCGGATATAGGCGTTGACGTCGCTCGATCCGACCGCACAGAGGGCGCCCTCGTCTTCATATTGAAAGAGATGCTGCCCCGGCAGGTCCTGGAGGCGGCGGACGAGCGTCGCGAGATTGCGGTCGCTGATCGTCACCTCGCGCTTTGCGCCGCCCTTGGCGCGGTAGCTGAGGCGCAGCGTCCGGCCCGACAGGCGGGCGTGGCGCTGGCGCAGCGTCGTCGCGCCGAAGCTGTTGTTCGCGGCGGCATATTCCTCGTTCCCGACGCGCAGCGCGGCAAGGTCGAGCAGGCGCACCACCGCGCCGACGATCCGCTCCCGGCACAGGGTGCGCCGCGCTAGGTCGTCCTCCAGCCGCGCGCGGAGCAGCGGCAGCGCGTGGCCGAAGGCGATGCAGCGGTCGTATTTGTCCGCATCCTGCGCCAGCCGGAATTCGGGATGATAGCGATATTGCTTGCGCCCGCGCGCGTCATAGCCGGTGGCGAGGATATGGCCGTTGGGCGCGGGACAGAACCAGGCATCCTCATAGGCGGGCGGCAGCGCGATCGCGTTCAGGCGGCGGATTTCGGCGGCGTCGCGGATGACCCGGCCGCTGGCGTCGCGGTAACGCCAGTCCTCGCCCGCGCGCTCGCGCCCGATGCCCGGCAGGCTGTCGTCGACATGGATCAGGCGCGCGGCGGACATGCGGCAATAGCGCGCCGGGGCCGCTCTTGGTTCCCGCTGCCGCCGGATAAGAATCCCGCTAGGCTGGCGGGGAACCCGGAAATCCTTGCCGCGCGGGAACCCGGGCCGGGCGCGCCATCAGCGGGCGCCATCCGGACTCCTTTTCGCGCCGCCGGACATAGGTCGACAGCCCGATTTCGAGCGCGAGCATCATGTAGATGAATGGCTGGAAGGCAATGCCGACGAACAGCGAACCGATCATATAGATGATATGGCCGTGCTGGAGTGCGGTGGCGAGCGGCGCGATCCATTGCTCCTCGGCGCGCCGGGTATGTCTGTAGCGCCGCCGCAGCCGTTCGAGCTGGACGATGCCGACGCCGTGCAGCAGCAGCCACAGCGTGAGGCCGGGATAGCCCTGTTCGCCGAGCATCTCGAAATAGCTCGAATGATAGGCGCGTGCCTGATCTTCATAAACGACCGGTTCGGCGGACTGTGGCGCATCGGGGTCGTAACTGCCCGCGGCCATGCGGACCCGGACATGATTTTGAAGATAGGCGTTGAATCCTCCGCCGAATGGGTGATCCTTGGCATAGTCCCACGTCCATTTCCACACCGCGACGCGGGTCGAAGCCGATTCGTCGGACTGGTAGCCCTCGATCGTTTCCATGCGCTGCGTATAGCTTTGCGGCAGAAAGGGAATCGCGGCGGCCACGAACAGCGCGCCGCCGACCATATAGAGGATTCGGTGCTTGACCGCGCGGAGCGACAGGATCGCCAGCACGACGAGGCATACGAGCCCGGTGCGCGCCTGTGTCCCCACGGGCAGCAATATGCAGGCGAAACAGAGCGCGAAACAAAAGAGCGATACGCGCCAGTCGGGCGGGAAGATCGTTCCGTGGCGTCGATACCAGAGGATCAGCGGAATGATCGAAATGCCGACGGTCGACATGATCGACCCTTCATAGAGGCCGAAATTCTCGTTGAGCAGCAGTTGCAGCGCGCCATAGCCGCCCCCGCCCGCGGCGGTCTTGATCCCGCCTGCGATCGCGATCGCGGCCGCCGACAGCAGCATGATGAGCGCCAGCGCTTCGATGCGGAGCTTGGTGCGCAGGGTCAGCGGCAGGAAAATCGCCCAGACCAGCGCTTTCCACACCCAGCTCCATTTGTCCTGCGCCTCGACCGGGAAATCGGCCTGGATGGTGGTGATCCCGCAATAGAGGAGCAACAGGAGGAGCAGGACCTGCCGCCCCGACCATCGCGTGTCGCGCTTGTCGTCGAAGACGAGCCAGCCGCCCATCGCGAGCCCGAAGACGATGAGCGAGATCGGGATGGAGTTGATCAGGAAATAGCTCAGCCGTTGCGGCGCGACGATATCGATGTAGCAAAAGCAGAGGACGAACAGGAACGGCTTCCTGAACCCGACGCCGATGAAGGCGAACAGAAAGGCGACGAGGGCAATATCACGCATCGCCCGGCGCCTCTCCCGTTGCGGATTCGGCGTCTCGACGCTGCTGCCACAGCTTGCGCGGGCTCACCTCATGGTCGAGGTCGTCGCGGTAGAGCAGGCGCCACAGCGCGATCGCGATCAGCACGTGCGTCAAGCCAATGGAGAAATTGTCGACCATATCGGTTCCGCCTAGGCTATTGGGGTTGACGCCGCGTTAAGGCTTATATGTCAAAGCACTGACCCCATGACCCGCTTGCCCCGCATTCTTCACGTCCTCGACCATAGCCTGCCCGCGCACAGCGGCTACACCTTTCGCACGCGCGCGCTGATGAAGGCGCAGATCGCGAAGGGGTGGCAGGTCGCGGGGGTCACCGGGGTGCGGCATCCGAACCCCGGGCCGGATGTCGAGACCGTCGACGGGCTGACCTTTCACCGCACGCCGCCGATCGCACCGGTGCGCTCGCCGATCCGCGAATGGCGCGAGATCGCGGCGCTCGCGGCGCGCACCGAAGCGCTGGCGCGGGACTGGAGGCCCGATCTGCTGCACGCGCATTCGCCGGTGCTCGACGGGCTCGCGGCGCTGCGCGCGGGCAAGCGGCTCGGCATCCCGGTCCTCTATGAAATCCGCGCCTTTTGGGAGGATGCGGCGGTGGGTAACGGCACGGGGCGCGAGGGGAGCGCGCGCTATCGGCTGACGCGGTGGCTCGAAAGCCATGCGGTCAAATCGGCCGACGCGGTCGCGGTGATCTGCGAGGGGCTGCGCGGCGACCTGGTCGCGCGCGGCGTCGACCCGGAAAAGATCATCGTGTCGCCCAACGGCGTCGACCTCGACCTGTTCGGCGGCCCGCTGCCGCGCGAGGAAGCGCTGGCGGCGGAGCTTGGCATTGCGGCAAGCGATGCGGTGATCGGCTTCATCGGCAGCTTCTACGACTATGAAGGGATCGACGACCTGATCGCCGCGATGCCGGCGCTCGTTGCCGCGCAGCCGGGCGCGCGGCTGCTGCTCGTCGGCGGCGGCCCGATGGAGGCGGCGCTGAAGGCGCAGGCGGCCGCCTCGCCGGTCGCCGACCGGATCCACTTCGTCGGCCGCGTGCCGCACGAAGCGGTCGAGCTCTATTATTCGCTGATCGACATCCTTGCCTATCCGCGCAAGAAGATGCGGCTCACCGACCTCGTCACCCCGCTGAAGCCGCTCGAGGCGATGGCGCAGGGCAAGCTGGTCGCCGCGTCGGACGTCGGCGGGCACCGCGAACTGATCGAGGACGGGACGACCGGGACGCTGTTCGCGCCCGACGATCCGGCCGCGATAGCCGTTGCGCTGTCGGGCTTGCTCGAACGGCGCGATCTGTGGGACGAACGGCGGCGGACGGCGCGTATCTTCGTCGAGACGCATCGTAACTGGTCGTCAAACATTTTGCGTTACGAGCCGGTTTACCAACGCCTGCTCCGGGCCGCCGCGTGACGAGATTCGGAAATTATATGGACGACGAAAGCGAAGCGCCGAAAACCAGCCGGACCCTTGCGGTGCTGCGCGCGCTGGGCCCGGCCGTGCCCGCGGTGATCGGCGCCGCCGCGCTGACCTTTTTGTTCGCGGCGGTGATGCCGATGGCGTGGGTCGCCGGAATCAGCTGGAATCTCTACCTTGATCGGCTGTCTGATTTCTTCGTGCCGCCGGTCGGCAATGCCGCGCGGCTCGTGCTGGCGTTCGGCATGGCCGCCGTCGCCGCCCTGATCGCGGCCTTCATCGCGCTGCTCATCGCCGAGCCCGAGCAATCGGGGCTCGCCGCGCTCGGGCGCCGGATGCGGCGGAAAGAGCCTGTCGATGACGATGCCGACGGCGAGGTGCCGGTTCGCCGCCGCCGCGCCGACCTGCACCCCGACGACCCGCCACGCCCGCCGATCCGCGCCGGCCGCGACCTTCCCGCGCAGGGACTGGGGCCTATTGATGCGGCGGGCGAAGCCGCCGTCCCCGATACGATCGAGGAGGCCGAGGAGGACGAGCTGATTCTCGCCGACCTCGCACCCGTCGAAATGGACGAGCCCGGCGCCGAACCCTGGCTGCAGCCGGTCGACCGCGCCGGTCCCGCTCTGCCCGATCCCGCCGACAATTCGCTCGGCGCGATGGTCGCGCGCTTCGAGGCGGGGCTTGCGCGCCGCCGTCCCGAATCGGCCGCCGCTCCGGCCATTCCGGTGCCCGCGGCGGCGACCGATGCCGACAGCGAAGGCGAAATCGACTTCGCGCTGGAGGCGGCGCTCAGCACGCTGCAACGGATGAACCGGTCGACTGCCGGTTAGAGCCCAGCTAGCTTCAAGTGAATAAGCCGCGCGCTCCCGCGAAAGCGGGAGCCCATCTCCAGGCGGCGCCATTTTGAACGGGCAGAAGATGGGTCCCCGCCTTCGCGGGGACACACGACTTTCTGGCGGATGCTTTTCGAAAGATCAGTCTTCGACGGTCAAAATCTCGATCGTGAAGGCCGTGCCGTCGCCCGGTTCGATCGCCACGTCGGCGACGATATGACCGGGCAGTCGCCATTCGGTCGTCACCAGCCTGTCTTGAAGTGCTTTCGCCGATTGGTCTCCCGTGCAGGGAAAAAGATGGCGCGCGCCGACGAAATTGGCGCTGGCCCAGGGGCGCAGCGTGGATACGCCGATCGTGATGTCGCCGCCCAGTTCGGCGGCGAGCAGCCGGGTCAGGCGACGGTGCGGACAGGCCGGGCGGGCCGGGGCGGCGGGCGACCAGCGCATCATCCGCGCTCTCCGGCGCGGCGGCGGTCGCCGCACGGCGCGACCCGCCCCGCGTGACGATCGGCGCGCCATTTGTTCATGAAATGTTCCACTCGGCAACTCAGCCGACGGCCCGGTTCGCGTCCCCCGCGCAAATCGCTCACCAGCCGCGGATCATGCGCCGCGGCGCGGCCGAAGACGCTCGGCGGCATATGCGATTCGCGCAGAAAGCGCTCGATCCGTTGCAGCAGGCTGTGCTCCATTCAATCCTCCTTTGCCCCCGATATCGGACGACTCGTCCAATAGGATATTTCCTATCTGATAGGTGATTTCCTACTTGTCTAGGAAAATTCCTATCGCTATGGACGAAATAGGAAGGATCATTCGCTTGACCATATTCGACCTTGATCCGCGCACTGCGCTCGACCGGCTCCTGACCGAAAAGGGCATCGACTATGCTCAGCTATCGGCGCGCATCGGGCGCAATCCCGCCTATATCCAGCAATATATCAAGCGCGGCACGCCGCGGCGGCTGGCCGAGGAGGATCGCGCGCGCATCGCCGCCTATCTCGGCGTGTCCGAAGCCCTGCTCGGCGGGCCCGATCGGCGCGTCGCCGCAGCCGCGCCGGCGCGGCCGCGCGGGGACGGCATGGTGCTGGTGCCCAAGCTCGCGATCGGCGCCTCGGCGGGGGCAGGCGCCAGCATCGACGGCGAGCCGGTCGAGGGTCAGGTCGCCTTCGATCCCAAAT
>Ga0182745_1002912_pt1 | contig 15015 bp, 8 predicted proteins | sample eDN3rd30CKraftBY_FD_128523 | JGI IMG/M metagenome (GOLD analysis project Ga0182745, IMG submission 128523) | Enriched backyard soil microbial communities from Emeryville, California, USA - eDNA 3rd pass 30_C Kraft BY (version 2) (version 2) | ecosystem: Environmental > Terrestrial > Soil >...
AAAAGTTACAGGTTTGAACTGGCTGAATACGTGAAAAAGCTTTAAAAACAGACTTTAAGTTATGAAGGAATGTGAGTATGAATCATTCCCATATAGAGCGAGGTGGAACATGTGAACGATTTTTTTACAGTAGAAAATATTGAAAATCTAGCCGCACATTATCGGACATTTGGACCGCTAATTGGTATTTTACTTCCATTCGTTGAAGCATTTCTTCCCTTTCTCCCATTAGTAGTGATCGTAGTTGCCAATGCAAGCTCTTATGGATTGTGGATTGGATTTTTGCTATCTTGGATAGGGACGGTAATTGGATCTTATGTGGTTTTCTTGCTCGCTCGTAAGTTTGGAAGACATCCGAAGCTTCAATTTTTTATAGAGAAAGAAAAGGTGCAAAAACTTATCAAATGGGTGGATATGCGGGGCTTGAGTCCATTATTTATCTTACTTTGTTTTCCCTTTACCCCATCAGTCATCGTCAATATAGTAGCAGGCCTTTCTAATATAAAGAAAAAATATTATTTAATCGTTATTATGGCAGGTAAGTTTATCATGATTGCGAGTATGAGTGTCCTTGGCTATGACTTGCGAGCGTTAATAACAGATCCGGTTAAATTGATATTAGCGGGTGTAGGGATTTTCCTATTATGGATTATCGGGAAGGCGCTTGAAAAACATTTAAATAAAAAAGTAGAAAAAGATTTAAAAGAAGTAGCAGATAGCAAAAAGGTCAAGATGTCTGTAGAAAAAGAGCGACTATTATAAATCGCTCTTTTTTTAATGGGAAAAAAGATAGTTGGCATAAAAAAATTTATAATAGATTCATAATGAGAAGTGAAAGTATAAAAACGAACGTATATTCTGATATAATAGAATATATTATTTCATGAAGAAAGAAGGGAACGTCATGTCGTTACGAGTAATCAGTGGACGAGCTGGTACAGGAAAGTCTACTTTAATACATCAGGAAATCGTTAAAGAACTAAAGGAACGTCCTTTAGGTGCCCCGATCTATTTAATAGTACCAGACCAAATGTCGTACCAAGCCGAATATATGCTGACAAATCAATATGATATAAAAGGAATTATACGTGCTCAAGTCATGACGTTTAAGCGTTTAGCCTGGTACGTATTGCAGGAAACCGGAGGCATTGCCAAGGAACAAATCGACAAAATCGGTTATCGAATGCTCATTCGTCGGCTGCTCACTGAGAATAAAGAACAGTTTTCACTATTCCGTCAAGCGGCAGACAAACGCGGATTTACTGAAGAAGTTGAGATGCTTATTAAAGAATTTAGCCAATATAATATCGATAGTCAGGGCTTAGAAGAAGCGATTTCCAGATTAGAAGAGAGTGCTGCTCCGAATACACTGATTGCAAAATCTAGAGATTTACAACTGATTTTAACAAAGCTAGAAGAGGTTTTAGGGGAGAGTTTCGTTGACAGTGATGGCTATTATCCAGTATTGATAGAGCAGCTTCAAAACTCACAAAAGCTGAAAGAAGCTCACATTTATATTGATGGATTTACTGCCTTTACGGTTCGTGAATTTGAAATCGTCAAACAGCTGCTTGCATTTGCAAAGCGAGTGACAGTTGTTTTACCTTTTGAAGATTCAAATGATCAGTTTAATGACCAAGCTGTCTTTTATCGACCAGCAGTGATGTACGATAAATTACTGCAGGAAGCCTATCAGCATCAAATTGAAGTTGAACCTCGCATCCATTTGGAGAGAAGCTATCGTTATCATAATCATGATTTATATCATGTGGAAGAGCAATTCCATGAACCTGTACCAACAACCATTCAATCGGATGGCTATGTTCAAATTATCGAAGGAGCAAATCGAAGAGCAGAAATTCACGCGATTGCCCGGGAAATATGTCGAATCGTACAGGAAGAGGGAATGCGTTATCGAGATATAGGGATTATGTATCGTCAAGCAGACATCTATGATCCCCTTATTCAAACAATTTTTACCCAATATGATATCCCTGTTTTTACAAATGAAAAGAAATCCATGCTTCATCATCCACTAATTGAGTTTAGTCGCTCTATTTTAGAGGTTGTTACGTCAAATTGGCAATATGAGCCTGTTTTTAGAAGCGTCAAAACGGATATGTTCTTCCCATTAAAGAGTGACTTGAAAGAAATGCGGGAAAAGGCGGACCTTTTGGAGAATTTTGTGATTGCACAAGGGATTTATGGTTATCGTTGGTTTGAGGATTCTCGCTGGTTTTATAAAAAATATCGTGGATTAGAATTCTACTCCAAAAGACAAACCGATGAAGAAATCCAAATGCAGCAGCTGATTGATGAAATGAAGGGAATGATTAAAGATCCTTTAGAAAGGCTGCAGGAAAATTTGAAGCATGCAAAAACAGGTCGTGAAATTGTGATGGCTCTATACAGCTGTATAGAAGAATTGCAAGTTTATGAAAAGCTCCAGGTTTTAAAGGATACTGACTTGGAAGAACATGAGCTCCATGGTGCAAGTGAGCATGACCAAGCTTGGAATCGGTGGATTAATGTTTTGGATCAATTTGCGCTCATGTTTGGCGACCAAAAATTAACGCTTGAGGAAGCAGCGCAAATTTTGGATGAAGGTTACGATACACTGCAATTTTCTAAAATTCCGCCTTCAGTTGATGAAGTAACGGTTGCAACTGTCGAGTATTCCCGTTTTGATAACAAGAAGTGTGTTTTTGTCATTGGTGTAAATGATGGGGTTTACCCGATGCGAATGGATTATGAAGGCTTGATTACCGATGTGGAAAGAGGTTGGTTTGCTGAAATTGATACGGAATTATCGCCGACATCGAAGCACCGCTTACTGCAAGAAGCCTTTTTAATCTATCGTGCCTTTTCTTCTCCAACAGACAGACTATATGTCACATTCGCAAGTGCTGATGAGGAAAGTAAAGCATTACTTCCTTCTCTTTATGTCAATCGATTGCATAAGCTGTTTGAAGTGAATGGCGTCAAAACCCTGCCGCATAAACGAGTGCTAATAGATCCGATTGAGGAGCTAGAGCCAGCTAAGACACTTTCTTATTTACAGCATCCGAGAACTTCACTTGCTTATTTAGTTATGCAATTGCGGCAAGCAGAGTATTCTCAACAGCTTGCACCAGAATGGGTAGCATTAAAGGCTTTTTATGAGCAAGATCCGTATTGGAAGCATGCACTTCATGTTGTATTGCGTCCTTTGGAAAAGAAAAACGTTTCAGAGAAGCTAACGCCAGATATAACGGAAAGTTTATATGGCACAGAGCTGACTTCTAGTGTGTCCCGTGTTGAAAAGTTCTATCGTTGTCCGTTTTCACATTTCACGACCTATGGCTTGAGACTAGAGGAACGCGCGGTTTATCGACTTGAAAATTTTGCGATGGGTGATTTGTTCCATGAAGCGTTAAAATGGATTACGCTCGAAACGGAAAGGTTAAATATCCAATGGAATCGATTAACAAAAGCGCAGTGCAGCCAGCTTGCACGCCAGGCAGTAGAACAAATCGTTCCTGTATTTTCACAGCAAATTCTACTAAGCAGTGCGCGATATCGCTATATCCAAAGGAAATTAATAAGAATTGTGGAAAGAACGATGATGGCACTATCCCAGCATGCAAAAACTTCTTTCTTCAAACCTGTGGCGATTGAAGCAGGATTTGGTCCAGGTGAGAAGCTGCCGCCTTTAGAGATTGACTTAACTGGCGGAAGAAAGATGCAGATTCGAGGCCGTATAGACCGAATCGATAGTGCGAAGATTGGAGATAAGTCGTATTTGCGAGTAATTGACTATAAATCCTCTAGCAGAGATTTAGATTTAAATGAGGTCTATCATGGGATATCACTGCAGCTTCTAACTTATTTAGATGTAGCTGTTGAGAATTCAGGTGTCTGGTTTGATGGAGATGTAGATCCTGCCGGGGTTCTATATGTCCATGTGCATAACCCAATTCTGAAAATGGAACAAGAAGTTGATGATCTAACACTTGAACTAGAACGGATGAAAAAGTATCGCATGAAGGGACTGCTAACTGAAAATGCAGAATCAATAATTGCGATGGATGAAGAGCTAGAGGAAGGCGGAAGCTCGAAAATTGTTCCCGTTTATCTAAAGAAGGATGGAACGGCTTCTCTTTCTCAATCCCGTGTGGTTCAACCTAGTGATATGGGCCAGATTAAACAATATGTCCGCAACAAACATAAAGCAGCAGGCGATGGCATTTTAAATGGTGAAACAGGGATTCACCCTTATCGCTTAAAAGGGCGGACAGCCTGTGATTACTGTAGTTTTAAATCAGTTTGTCAATTTGACCCATCTGATCATGATCAAATGTACCATCAGCTGCAGGCTGATAAACCAATCAATGTTGTTTCGAAAATAAGAGAGGAGTTGAAAAACGATGGGACTATCAATTCCTGAAAAAAGACCTGACGTAACCTGGACTGATGAACAGTGGAAAGCCATTTGGGCGACTGGGCAAGATACCCTTGTATCTGCAGCTGCGGGTTCAGGTAAAACGGCGGTCTTGATAAATCGCATGATTGAAAAGGTGATTTCCAGCGACAATCCAATCGATGTGGACGAGCTGCTGGTCGTAACTTTCACCAATGCATCGGCGGCTGAAATGCGGCATCGTATGGCAGAAGCATTGGAAAAAGAAATCGCAAAGGATCCTCGCAATCAGCATTTGCGCCGTCAGCTTAGTTTAGTAAATAAAGCGCAGATTTCAACCTTGCACTCCTTTTGTTTAGCCATTGTTCGCCAATATGCCTATCTAATCGAGATTGACCCTGGTTTTCGAATTGCAAACGAAGGGGAATCCGCATTATTACGCGATGATGTCTTAGCAGAGGTTTTAGAAGAAGCCTATGATCAAGAAGACGATGCAAACGTAAATGCCGTTTATCGTTTAGTGGATAGTTTTACATCGGACCGGGATGACCAAGCGATTGAAACATTAATTGAAAAATTGTACGACACATCAAGAGTTCATCCAGAGCCAACGAAATGGTTGCGTTCTTTATCAAAGCAATATAACTTGCCGGAAAATATCACAATCGATGAGCTCGACTTTATAGAGCCGTTGAAAAGTTCGATTAAGTTTAGTTTGGAAGAAGCACTTGCCCATATCGAAGAGGTTCGTCAATATGCTTTAAAGCCTGATGGACCATTTGCTTATGGTGAGACTGCGCAGCTTGATTTTGCCTTAATCGAGGATGCAAGACGCATCATCACACATGGCACATGGCAGGAAGCTTACGATTTCTTCAACACATTAAAATGGGTTACTTTAGCAAGGATGAAGAAGGACAGCTGCGACCCAGAGCTTCAAGAAAAAGCCAAGAAGAAAAGAGACCAAGCGAAAAAGATTGTGAATCAGGTGAAGGAATCCTTCTTCCTGCGCAAACCAGAAAGACTGTTAGAAGAAATTCGTCTAATGGCGCCGATTATTGAGACATTAGTCGAGCTGACGGAAAGCTTTAGTGAAAAGTTTAAAGTGGCCAAGCTTCAAAGAGGGCTTGTGGACTTTTCAGATTTAGAGCACTACGCACTTGAAATTTTAACGGTGGAAGAGGACGGAAAACTGCAGCCATCTCCTGTTGCACTGGATTTTAAAGAAAAATTCAAAGAAGTCTTGGTCGATGAATATCAGGATACGAATATGCTGCAGGAAACCATCCTGCAACTTGTTAAAAGCGGCAGTGAAATAGACGGCAACATGTTCATGGTGGGCGATGTAAAACAGTCCATTTATCGCTTTAGACTGGCGGAGCCAATGCTCTTTTTAAATAAGTATAATGTGTTTAATGAAGAAGCAATATCCAATGGCTTAAAGATTGATTTGAATGCAAACTTTAGAAGCCGAAAAGAAGTATTGCATGGGACAAACTTTGTCTTTGAACAAATAATGGGCGAGACAGTGGGCGAAATCCATTATGATGAAAAGGCGGGATTAAAGCCTGGGGCACCTTATAATGAAGTCGACATGCCAATCGAATTGGCTGTTCTTTATGAAGAACAAGAAAATTCAGTTGAAGAAGTCGACGAAGATGCCCAAGCGGATATTCTGATTGAAGAAGAAATTAAAAAATCACAGCAGGAAGCACGATTCATTATTAAACGAATCCGTGAACTGATTGACGGTGGTGCGACGGTTTATGATGCGAAACAAAAGGATCCAGATAAACGGGTTCGCCCAATGCAATATAGCGATATCGTTATATTGATGCGTTCCATGACGTGGTCAGGTGATTTAGTTGAAGAATTTAAGGCAGCGGGTATTCCTTTGTATGCAGAGTCTTCAAAAGGTTATTTTGAAGCGCTAGAAGTCATGATTATGCTAAATGTGCTTAAGGTTGTCGATAATCCCTATCAGGACATTCCATTAGCTTCTGTATTAAGAGCGCCCTTTATAGGCTGTACTGAAAATGAATTAGCTAAAATTCGTCTGACGAATCGGAAAGCGCCCTATTATGATGCGATGAAACAGTTTGTTGAAGAGGAACGGTCAGGTTTAAATGCTGACACGGCTGCGAAATTACAGACATTCCTGCATCAGCTGGAAACATGGAGAAACCTAGCCCGTCGCGGTTCCTTATCAGAGTTAATCTGGAAAATTTATATCGATACGAATTATTATGAGATGGTTGGTGCAATGGCAAATGGCAAACAACGCCAAGCGAATTTAAGAACCTTACATGACCGTGCACTTATGTATGAAAAAACATCCTTCCGCGGCTTATTCCGATTTTTGCGTTTTATTGACCGGATGCGTTCTCGTGGAGATGATTTAGGTGTTGCGAAGTCTATAGGGGAAAAGGATGACGTAGTGCGCCTTGTTACAATTCACTCCTCCAAAGGACTTGAGTATCCTGTTGTTTTTGTTGCAGGCTTAGGGCGCAGCTTTAACCAGATGGATTTTAGTAATTCCTATCTTTTTGACCAACAATTCGGACTCGCTGTAAAGGCCATTGATCCAGATGACCGGATTATGTATACGTCTTTGCCTTTCTTAGCAATGAAGGAGAAGAAAATTCTCGAACTGAAGGCTGAAGAAATGCGGGTTTTATATGTAGCGATGACCCGAGCAAAAGAGAAATTGATCCTTGTTGCATCTGTAAAGGATTGGACTAAAGTGCGGTCAAATTGGTGTGAAGTTCAGCAGCTTCCAACCGATGTCATGTTACCGGAATACATCCGAGCCCGAGCAAAAAATTACTTAGACTGGATTGGTCCAGCGATTGCAAGACATACATCCTTTGAGGCGTATAGTGATGAGGAATATCGCCCGATTGACCATCCTTCAAAATGGCTCATAACACCAATTTCGAATACTTTCTATATGAACGCGCTCCATTCCGAGACTGATATTGAAGTGGAAGAGCAGGGAGAACAGTTGGTTGATACAGAACTATTTAGCCAATTAAAGAAGCGATTCACAACGCCATATACTTTCGCAAACTCTGTTACGAAAAAGTCGAAAACAAGTGTTTCCGAGATTAAACGGATAGAAAATCTGCAACGTGAGGAAGAGCCTGAAACACATGTGATGTCATCAGGAACAGCAGCAGTAGCTAAAAAAAGACCGCTGTTTTTACAGGAGAAAGCCATGTCTGCAACGGAAATTGGTACGGTCGTGCATACGGTAATGCAGCATTTACCGCAGGAAGGATTCGCTAGTACTGAGGAAATCTTGATATACTTGAACTTGTTGATAGAGCGAAAATTGCTGACTGCAGAAGAAGTGAAGGTTGTTGATCCTGAAAAGGTACTTCAGTTTTTCCACACAGAAATTGGCCAGCGCTTTAGTCGTGCCAAACAATTGCATCGGGAGCTGCCTTTTACTCTAAGTATTGATGACATTGAAGGGGATTCCCAAATCGTTCAAGGGATCTTGGACTGTTTGTTTGAAGATGAGGACGGCAACTGGGTATTGCTCGATTATAAAACAGATAAGATTCTCCCTTCTTTTAAAGAAGAACCAGATTTAACGAATGAAATGAAAAAACGGTATGGTGTGCAATTAAGAATCTATAGTGAAGCAATTGAGTCGATTTTACAGGTGAAAGTCGATGAAAAGGTGCTCTATTTATATAATGCCGAGAAAGAAATCCGCTTAGATTAACAGTAAAGATAAAAAGCCTATTAATTTTTAATGGAATTAATAGGCTTTTTTTCGAACGAATGTTAGGTAATCATGTAAAATAATATTAATAACAGGTTATCAATTTGTTCATAGAAAAGGAGTACCGATGTGAATTTTCAACCGACGACTATAGAAGAGAGAGTCGATTCTCTTGATATTTTGCGCGGATTTAGTTTATTAGGGATTTTACTAGTGAATATGTTCGCCTTTTATTTACCAATGCCTCATATCGATTTGGGGAGCTGGTTTACGGAAGCCAAAGATATTATTTGGCATCAAACCTTAGATATTTATGTGCAAAGCAGTTTCTATCCATTATTTTCAATGCTGTTCGGTTATGGGCTTGCCATGCAATATATGAAATCTGAAAAAACAGGAGCCAAATTTTATCAATTTGCCCGAAAGAGATTAGTTGTTTTATTGATTCTTGGTTTGCTTCACGCCTTTTTCATATGGTGGGGAGATATTTTAACGATGTATGCTTTTTGTGGATTTATGCTAATCTTGTTCCTTCGCTTTGGTAGTGGTTGGCTATTAACTTTTGGGTTAGTTATTAATGGCATCATGCAATTATTTTTCCTTGGCATTTATGTGTTAGCTGGTATGGCGAACATAGAAGTAGAAGAACCAGCTGTAGATATTGAAATGATTAATAATGCGATTTCTGCCTATGGAATCGGAAGCTGGACAGATGCTTTTCTGCAGAGACTAAATGATTTGTCCCTGCAAATGAGTTTCGGCATGTGGATTTCCGCACTATTGACAATTTTGCCTTATATGCTGATTGGGGCGGCTTTAGCAAAATGGCGCCTAATTGAAAGAGGAAAAGAGTTGAAAGTTTTTTGGGTTGCTTTGACGATTAGTTGTTTAGCTTTAGGGTTATTTATAAAGAGTGCACCATTTTTATTTAACCGCACTTATCTATTAGATTACTTAAAAGTTTATGTAGGGGGACCGATTCTTTCAGTTGGTTATATAGGGCTTATTGTATGCTTATGTATGCTGCCAGTTATCCATAAGCTCCTTAAACCGTTAGGAAAAGCTGGCCGAATGTCTCTTACCCTGTATATTATGCAATCGATCATCTGTACTTTATTATTTTATAATTTTGGATTCGGATTATATGGAGAGATAGATGTACAGATGGGGACATTGATTGCAATTGGTGTATTTATCATTCAAGTCATTTTTGCAGAGCTTTGGTTTACAAAATTTAAACAAGGTCCTCTAGAACTATTAGTGAAAAAATTGACTTATAGATAAGCTGGGGTGAAAAAAACTACTAACAAATTTTCTAAAAAATTCTTTTCGGAAAAATGAGCAATTTCAGATAATTTGATGTATGATGAAACTAATCTAGCATTCTATTTAGAATTGAAGAATGTGAAGACAACAAAGGAAAAAAGAAGGAGCCTTTATTTATGAAGATTTTATCGTTCAAATTAAATGGAGAAGTGAAATTCGGTCCGAAAGTAAAAAAAGAAGAAGCGGTTTGGGATGTTCTAGCTATACAAGAAGAGCTTAAAATTCTCCCTTCTTTTCCAACTCAAATAATAGATGGAATTGCGTTAGGTTTTGACTTTGTTGAACAAATTCGTAAATTAGTTGAAGCAGCAAAGAATTCTGAGCAAGTTGAACAATATAAGTATTCGTTTTCTGACATAGAGTGGCTTTCACCTATACCAAGAACTCCTAAAAATATTTTATGTATTGGCAAAAACTATCACGACCATGCAAAAGAAATGGGGGCACAAGAGGCTCCTCAAGATTTAGTGGTGTTTACTAAATCACCAACTTCTATCGCGGCAGATGAACAAGTACTGCCAATCCATGAAGGCAAAACAAATTCACTAGATTATGAAGGTGAGCTAGCAATTGTAATAGGTAAGAAAGGGAAAGAGATTCCAAAAAATCTTGCCTATGATTACATTTTTGGCTACACAATTGCAAATGACCTGACAGCACGTGATGTACAAGATCGACATATTCAATACTTCTTAGGGAAAAGCCTTGAAGGGACATGCCCACTCGGACCGTATATCGTGTCAAAAGATGAAATAACAAATCCTCAAAACCTATCAATTGTAACGAAGGTAAACGGGGAGGTTCGTCAAAATGGGACGACAAAGGATATGGTCTTTCCCCTAGACGAGCTTGTTTCAACCCTTTCTCAATATGTGACGCTAGAGCCTGGCGATGTCATTCTAACAGGTACGCCTGCTGGAGTAGGGAAAGGCATGAATCCACCAACATTCTTAAAAGCCGGTGATGAAGTGAAGGTTTCAATTCAAGGAATCGGCACACTTGCGAACCGTTTTGAATAAATCATTTGCAAAACCAATCTTAAAATATAGTAAAAATTCGTATAATCAAGTAAATAAAGACTATTATATTTGAATACCCAAACATCCCTATGGTAGGATAATGCTGACAAAGAAAAATAAGGTGGGAACAACAAAATGGATTTTTTAACAAGCTCAACGCATCTACATATCACAACGTGGGTAGTTGCATTGATACTATTTTTCGTGGCAGCATTTGCATCTAAATCTAAAGGGATTCACATGGCATTACGATTATTCTATATCCTAATCATCATTACTGGTGGTGCTCTGTTCATGGAAACAATGGACTATGGAATGGGTATGCAATACGGCATTAAATTCTTATTAGGTATTTTAGTAATCGGTATGATGGAAATGGTGCTAGTACGCCAGAAGAAAAACAAACCGACTGGAATGTTCTGGATTCTATTTGCAATCTTCTTATTTGCAGTCCTATTTATGGGCTTCAAATTACCGATGGGTCTGAATTTCTTAGCTTAATCGAATAATTAGAAAACCCGCAAAGTACTTGGTGCTTTGCGGGTTTTCTTTGGCTTAAAATTTTAAGGGATTAGCGAAATCAGGAAAACCTTATCTTTAGAAGGTATTCACTATAGCAGTAGCTACTAAAAAGCAGGAAGACAAGTCAAAACCGCTGGAAAAAGCATTTTGTTAGCTTGATGAAGGACATTTTAGGGGTGATTCTGGAGAGAAATGTACTTCATATGCGGGATGAACGCCACTTTAAAGCCGAATTCGAAGAACTGTGGCAAAGAGAAGCTGGTAGAAAATTTCTTATTATATTGTCACGGTTTTGTCGCATTTGACAATGTTAATTCCCGTTTTCCTAGCAAAAGATAGCAGAAAGTCTTTTGTTTTTGGTAAAATGGCGATGGTATGTTTATAACTTCATTCATTAGATAAAAGATCTCCTAATGTAAATAATGAAGTTACAGCTTTGGGCTATGTGCGATTAAAATAGGTCAAGGCGCATTTGATAGGAGAGGGATAATTTTGAAATTTAAACAATGGATTAGCGCCGCAGTGGCGTCAGCTTTAGTAGTTGCATCTTTTTCAATGACAACGGTTGCAAATGCACAACAAACAAAAACGATTGCAGATGAAACGATATATGATTTATTAGTTGACCGTTATTTTAACGCGACAGCAGAAAACGATTACAATACTGACCCGAAGGACATTACAAAGTTTGCAGGCGGGGACTTTAAGGGCTTGGTTGATAAGTTTTCTACAATAGAAGATCTGGGCTTTAGTATAGTATCTATTGGTTCTGTATTTACAACAGAAAAATATGACGGCTCCATGGTAACTAGTTATAGTAAAATTGAGCCGCATTTCGGTACAGCCGACGAATTAACAAATGTCATTCAAACATATGGCCAAAAGAATGTGAAAGTGATGATTGATTTTCCGCTAACAAATGTAAGCGAAAATCATGAGTGGACACAAGATCCTGCGAAAGCTGAATGGATATTAGAAACTTCAGAAGGTAAAGTTCAATGGGATTTGCAAAATGAAGAGGTTCAGCAGGCATTACTTGACGCAGTAGTAGACTTTGCTTCATCTTATGAATTTGGAGGAGTTCGTCTAACAAACTTGGGCAACGCGGATACTGAATTTATAAATGAATTAATCGCTGCTATCAAAGGAACAAATGAGAAACTGTATGTCATTTCAAATGAAGAAAGTGATGCAAACTTTGATGCAAACTATTTTTCAGAAACGACTGAAGCATTTCGTAATGTCTATAAAAATGTAGATGAAGATTCATCTACTCTTTTAACGAATATTGAACCCTTTGCAAAAGGTGAACAAGCACCTACACAGTTGATGCTTGATACTTTATTGACTGACCGTTTTACGTTAACAGTGGGAGCTTACCCTCCAACTCGAACAAAACTTGGAATTGTAGCGACATTACTTTTACCGGGTGTGCCTGTAACCCAATATGGAACAGAGCTTATCATGAATGGGGAAGCTGGACCTGAAGGACATCAGCTTTATAATTTTAAAACGGACGAAGAAATGACGGATCTCATTGGAAAAGTTCAAAAATTGCGTACAGAGTCTGAAACGATTAGAAGTGGTGAGTATAAACTACTTAAAAATGAAGATGGGTTCTTAGCATTTGAGCGTTACTCGGATTCTGAAACATGGATTGTTGTAATCAATAACACGGGGAAAACAACAAGATTGGATGTATCAGCAGAAGAAATAGGTTCCGGTAAAGAACTTCATGCTATGCTAGAAAGTGACACGATTCGAGAAACTGACGGCAGTTATCCAATTATACTCGATCGAGAAATCGTAGAAATTTTCCAAGTAACTGACGCAAAAGGCATCAACAAAGGTTACCTAGCAGCCTTAGCGATTGTCTATATTTTGTTTGTAGCATTCATCATAGCAATTATTAAGCGCGGAAAAAAAAGAAGAGCTGAACAACAATAATGAAAAGGAGTTATCTCTTAGCTGAGATAGCTCTTTTTTTCGTTTTCATTACGATACGGAATTTCAGATGTTAGCCGATAGAGGGATGAGGGGCTTACCAGCGATTTGTGAAGTTGAATCGTACTCTCAATGCCACTTTAGCTGGTTGATGAACGAAAAGTGGCGTTCATCGATGTTATGAAACCCACAAAGGAGAGTTCTTGAATGAAAAGTGGCGTTCATTGGGGCTATGAAAGCCACAAAGGAGAGTTCTTGAACGAAAAGTGGCGTTCATCGATGTTATGAAAGCCACAAAGGAGGGTTCTAGAACGAAAAGTGGCGTTCATCGATGTTATGAAAGCCACAAAGGAGAGTTCTAGAACGAAAAGTGGCGTTCATTGGGGCTATGAAAGCCACAAAGGAGAGTTCTTGAACGAAAAATGGCGTTCATTCAGGTTACGAGTGTCCCAGCCACCGAACCAGCAACTTTATTAGGATTTTTTAAAGTTCAACTATAACGCTGAATTTTTTGTTCTTATCACTCACTCCGCTAAATAAAATGTTGTATATTGCAGCTTTTACAATACGAATCAGAAAGTTGTCGATTCATGGCTGCAGCTATTTGAAAGTTCTACAATAATAATTCATCAGCATTAATTCTCCTACATCCCCAGCACAATCATTATTCTCAAAAAACACTATACCGGTAGTGGATATCCATTTATTTACAGATATTTGCAATAAATAGCAAATTATACGCAATTTTTAGTTATTTCTGAAAAATAAATCTAAATCGTATTGACTTCATTTATTACAGGAATATATAATTTATTGCAAGAATACAAAAAATATTAAGAATATTAGTAGTTTTTTATCTTTTGCCAATACTACATATATCAACTTATCGAAAATTCAAATTAATAATTTTCAACATGACTGCTAGAAAGGAGAGTTAATTTGAAAAATAACGAACTATTAAAGTTAAATAATTTACATACGGGTTTTCGGATTAAAGATACATTTTACGATGCGGTAGACGGTGTTTCTTTGACGTTAAATAAAAACGAAATACTTGCCATTGTAGGTGAATCGGGCTGTGGGAAAAGTACGCTTGCAACCTCGATCATTGGACTTTACGACCAAAATAAAACGCGCATTCAAGGTGAAATAATATTTAACGATAAGAATATTGCCCATCTTTCTGAAGAGGAAATGAACGACATTCGAGGATTTCAAATCAGTATGATCTTCCAGGATCCTCTATCAGCATTAAATCCATTAATGCGAATTGGTGAGCAAATTGAAGAGGGTTTAATGTATCACACGAAATTGAACAAAAAGGAACGAGAGCATAGAGTTGTAGAATTATTGCAGCAGGTTGGAATTCGAAATCCGGAGCGAGTTGCACGACAATTTCCGCATCAATTATCAGGCGGTATGAGGCAAAGGGTCATTATTGCGATTGCGATTGCTTGTAAACCTCAAATCATTATCGCGGATGAGCCGACGACTGCTTTAGACGTGACGATTCAAGCGCAAATTCTAGATTTGCTTATTGATTTGCAGGCTGAAACAGAAGCTGGAATTATTTTGATCACCCATGACTTAGGTGTAGTTGCAGAAGTGGCCGACCGAGTGGCGGTTATGTATGCCGGAGAAATTATTGAAGAGGCATCGGTAGAAGAACTGTTTTCAAATCCGAAGCACCCTTATACACGTTCTTTGTTTAACTCAATTCCTCAGATGAACGCACAGTCGGAAAAGTTAAATGTTATTGAAGGAATTGTTCCTTCGTTAGTTAACCTTCCGCGGTCTGGTTGTCGATTCTCTTCCCGTATTCCGTGGATACCAGAAGAAGCTCATGAGGAAAATCCAGCACTTCATGAAATTTTACCAGGACATTTTGTCCGTTGTACTTGTTGGAAAGAGTTTCATTTTAAAACGGAAAAAGGGGGCGGGACAAATGAGCTTTATGCAAATAAATGATTTAAAAGTTCACTATCCTGTTCGTGGTGGGTTCTTCAATACTGTCATCGACCATGTCTATGCAGTGGATGGCATTACGATGGAGTTTGAAAGAGGAAAAGCAT
>Ga0182745_1002914_pt1 | contig 15011 bp, 7 predicted proteins | sample eDN3rd30CKraftBY_FD_128523 | JGI IMG/M metagenome (GOLD analysis project Ga0182745, IMG submission 128523) | Enriched backyard soil microbial communities from Emeryville, California, USA - eDNA 3rd pass 30_C Kraft BY (version 2) (version 2) | ecosystem: Environmental > Terrestrial > Soil >...
GACGAGGTTGCCCAGCTTGTAGTTCACCGAGATGTTGCCCGACGCGTCCGTCGCTGCGGGGGGCGTGCCGACGACGGAGCCGGTGTCGAGGGCCGCGAAGGTCACGGCCGCTCCCGAGACGGCGTTGTCGAACTGATCGACGACCTGCGAGACGAGGGGCTGCGCGAGCTGCGCGCCGACGGTCCCGGTCTGCCCGGAGCCGCCGATCACCTTGATCTTCGACGCGGGGCCGGTGGTCCCGGTGATCGTGAAGAGGACGGGCTGGTTCACGATCGTGCCGCAGGCGCTGGCGTTGGTGCACGTGGCCTTGAAGACGTTCGCGCCGGGCTTCTGGTTGAGCCGCTCCGTGCTCGGGAGCGCGACGCCGTAGGTCGCACCCGCCACCGCGGACGTATTGACCGTCGCGGTCGTCAGGTTGTTGATCGCGGCGCCGGCGGGAGCAGCGGCGGGTCCGGGCTGGCTGTCGATCTCGAAGACGATCGGGACGTTGGGGACCGCGTTGCCGAACGGATCGGTGACGAGGACGCCGACCTTGTCCGCCTGGAGCGAGAGGGTCGCCCCGGCGTCGGCCTGGGTGCGCGCACCCGTGGCGGGCCACGCCGCGATGGTCTGGGGCTTGGCGGCGGTCGCGTTGAAGGTGAACTCGAGCGCCACGCCCGTGGTCGTGGCGGCGACCTTGTCGCTCGCGTTGGCGACGCCGGCACCGATGCTCGCGATCGTGCCCAGCGTGAACGGCGTCTCGGCCGTCCCGTCGGCGGCGGTGTTCACCGTGACGGAGCTCGCCGTCGGGTTGCCGGCGACGAAGGTGCCGTTGCTCTTGGTCACCGCGAAGACGACGGGCACACCGACGACCGGGTTCGAGTTCGCGTCGAGGATCTGGACCTTGAGCGGCACCGGCACGGTCGTCGCCACCTCGCGGGTCTGGGCGTCGCCCGTCCGCTTGGTGGACTTCGCCTGCGACGGCGCGCCTGCGACGTACGCCGCGTTCGCCGTGAAGACGTTGCCGCCCACCGCGACCGTCACGATCTTGGACTCGGCCTTGACCGACGTGAGGGTGAACGCCACGTGGCCGTCCTCGTCCGTCTCACCGTTCGCCCCTGCGCCCTTCCAGACGTTCAGGGTTCCCGAAGAGTTGGCGACCGCCTTCTGTCCCACGATCGGGTTGCCGCTCGCGTCGAGCAGGACCAGGTCGAACGTGACCGAGTCGACCCCGTCGGCGGTCGCCGTGTCCTTGCTGGCGGTGAACGTCGACCGACCCAGGTCGATGTTGCCGGCGGCGAACTGGACGACGCCGTTCATCTGGAACTGACCCACGACGTTGGCGGTGACGATCTTGTCCTCGGCGACGTCCGAGGTCATCTCCGCCTCGATCCGGCCCACCGCGTTGGTGAAGAGGTTGGTCGTGGGCGAGAAGCTGTTGCCGGAGCCGGTGGCGCTGAGCTGTACGGCCTGGTTGGGCACCGCGTTGCCGAAGGCGTCCGCCAGGCGGATCGCGATCTTCACGGGCGACCGTCCGTCCGCCACGCCCACCGCCGGCGCGAGGCTGAACGAGGAGGTCGAGACCGACGCCACGGAGGAGCGGACCTCGAAGGAGTTGCTCTCCGCGCTCTGGTAGGGGGCGTCCGGCGAGAAGGCGACCAGGCTGTAGCCCGAGGCGTTCTTGCGGACGCGGACGTCGTCGAAGGTCGCGATGCCCTCGGCGGCGGTGGCGGAGAGCGTGCCCTCGAGGGTCGCCGCCGTCGGGTTCGAGTAGAGGCGCACCATCACCACGGTGCTGGAGCCGGGGCCCTGGTTGACGATGTTGCCCGCGGAGTCGCGCACGGCGACCTTCAGCGGGATCGGCTGACCGGCGGCGACCAGGCTCGTCGGCTGCACCTCGAAGGTCAGGCGGGCCGGGGCGCCAGGGGAGACGACGAAGACGTTGCTGGTGGCGCTGGCGAGGCCCGGCGCGGTGGCGACCAGGTGGTGATCAGCCGGCGTCAGGACGCGGAAGGACGAGAAGGTCGCGACGCCGTCGACGGCGGCGACGGTCGCGCTCTCCTGGCCGCCTTCCACCGCGAGGGTGACCTCGTCGGTACCGCGGGTGCGGTTGCCCTGGGCGTCGAGGACCTCGACCTTGACCGCGGGCACCAGCGGCACGCCGACCTGGGCGGAGCCGATCTGCGCCACGAAGGCGAGGGAGGTGCCCGCCCCCGGGACGAACTCGATGGAGAGCGCCTGCCCGGTCGCGTTGAGGCGGATGCCGTCGACCTTGACGGTGATCACGCGCACGCCGGCCTTCACGGCGGTGAGCCTGGCGGTCGCCATGCCGTTGCCGTCGGTGGCGGACGAGTCGAGGGTGATCACGTCGGTGTCGATGGAGGACGTGATCTCGACCGGGCGGTTCTTGGTGACGGCGCCGGAGGAGTCCTTCGCGGAGATCGTGAGCGTGACCTCGTCGACTCCGTTGGCGGTGACGCCCTCCAGGGGTACGGCCGAGACCGCCGACTGCCGCGGATCGACGTCACCGTTTCCCGGGTTCTCCTCGCTGGGCTTGGTCGTCTCTGAGCAACCGGCAAGAACCGCAAACGACAACCCGAACAACAGGACCGCGCGCTTCATGTCCAACCTCTCGTCCTTGCCACACGGCGGCAGCAACCGCGGGGCGATCGAGGATAGCTTGTTTCGAGCCCCCAGCAGAGCAGAGGACCCCCACGGGACGCAAGTCCGCGATACCCCGCAGTTGACTCGATGGTCGTTGGAGCCTAGCACCATTTCCGGCAGGCGTCATCGCCTGCCCGTCCGCACGCCCGGGATCGGGCCGGCGACGGGGCTAGGAGCGGCGCGGGAGGCGCGCGGGACCCACCGCTGCCTCGACCGACAGCCGGACCCTGCCGGCGAACGGCTCGGACCGCACCGGGCAGCCGTCGAGGTCGCAGCCCGAGCAGACGCCAGGATGGCAGGGATCGAGGTGGAGGGCGAGCTCGCCCTGGAACCCCGCCGCGGCGGAGACGCGCCGCTCCAGCTCGCCCATCGCCTCGTGGGCCTCCTCCACCGGCCAGTGGGCAGGGACGAAGACGTGGGCGTCGGCGTGGACCAGATCGCCGGAGCGGATCGCCCGGAGGCGATGGAGGTGGGTGAGGCCTTCCACCGGCGAGTCGTTGAAGGCGTCGACCAGCCTGGCGAGGAGCGCCGGGTCCTCCTTGTCGAGGAGGCCGTGCGCCGCGTCCCGCACCAGCCGGTACCCCGTGCGCGCCAGCAGGGCGCCCACCGCCAGCGCGGCCAACGGGTCGATCCAGGGGAGGTCGGTCAGCTTCGCCAGCGCGAGGCCCACGAGGACGCCCAGGGTCGTCCACACATCGGAGAGGACGTGGTGGCCGTCCGCCACCAGGGTGGGCGAGTCCGTCCGGCGGCCCACCTGCAGGATCCACGCGCCGAGGGCCAGGTTGACGATCCCGGCGAAGCCCAGGGCCGCGAGGCCGAGATCGACCTCGCGGAGGACGGTCCCTTCCCACAGGCTCTTTCCAGCAGTGAAGAAGATCATCACCGCCGCGAAGGAGATGAGGCCGCCCTCGAACGCGGCCGACAGCAGCTCCATCTTCCCGTGGCCGTAGGGGTGGTCCCGGTCCGCCGGCATGGAGGCGAAGCGGATGGCGAAGATCGCGAAGCCCGCGGCGACGATGTTGACGATCGACTCCAGCGCGTCCGAGAGCGCGGCCGTCGAGCCGGACACCTGCCACGCGAGGAGCTTGATCGCGAAGACCGAGATCCCGCCGAGCAGGGACACGTAGCCGGCGAGGCGGCGCAGGCGGTCCGCCTTGCTGGCGGCTCCCATCGTGGCGGGTGCGGCGGCGTTCATCGCGCGATTCTAAGCGGATCCGCCTGGCATCGCACCTGGGGAAGCGGCCGGGGGGGCAGGCGTGCGCCGGGCAATTCCTTCCTCCCGGCGGAGAATCCTTGCTAGCCTTCCGGCCGTCAGTCGCAAGACGGAGCCTTCCTGCCCTTGATCCGGACCCGCACCACCCTCCTCGCCGCCCTGCTGCTCGCTTCGTGCGACGGCGGTTCGACCGCGCCTTCCGCTGGCGATCCCTGCACGCGGCACCTGCAGCCCGGAGCCGACGATCAGGTGGCGATCCAGTCGGCGTTCCTCGAGGCGGCGGTGGGCAGCGTCCTCTGCCTCGACCAGGGGATCTACCGGCTCTCGGACGGACTCTCCCTCGGCGTGCCGGGGGTGGCGGTGCGCGCTCCCTACGGCAGGGCGATCCTCGACTTCTCCGCGCAGGCCTCCGACGCCCCGGGCCTCCAGCTCCTCGCCGACGACGTCGACCTGCAGGGGCTGGAGATCCGTAACACCGCCGGCGACGGCGTCCGGATCATGGGCGGCGACGGCGTGCGGCTCCGCGGCGTGCGGGTGGGTTGGGGGCGTGACGCGCCTCCCGTCGCCGGCGCCAGGGGCATCGCCGTGGTGCAGGCGACGAACGTCACGCTGGAGGACGTCCGCGTGCGTGGCGCGTCGGGGCCGGGGATCCTCCTCGAGGGAGCGGCCGGGGTCGCCGTCTCCCGCGCGTCGATCCGCAACGGTCCCGAGGGGATCTCGATCGTGGACAGCGTCGACGTCGACGTCCGCGACGAGCGGATCGATCTCACGCCTGCGCGCTGATCAACGGGGCTTGCCGGTGCGACCGGGATTTCCCTTCGAGGTCACCCACCCCTTCGCCGCCAGGTCGTAGTCCTTCACGGTGAAGACCTTGATCGCGTGGTTGCCGCAGGTGTCGAGGACCGCCCAGCGTCCGGCCAACAGCGAGGTGGCGCCGCCGTATCGTCCCTTCGGCAGCATGCACTCGAAGCCGAGCTCCCCGTCCGGCTCGATGTCGACGAGGCGGAATGTCCGCTGGCAGGTGCCGCCTCCGTTGTCGACGGCCTCGGCGAAGAGGATCCCGCCGGTCGCGGTGAGAGACGGCTCCGTGCGTTGGGTGGCGTCGCCGCTCTGCACGTCCACCGCGAAGTCGATCTTTTTCTCTAGCGGGTCGATGCGGAAGAGCTTCGGCGTCCAGATCGGACAGGGCTCGGTGCCGCACGTGCCCATCGGATAGCCGAACACCCATCCGTCGTGGCCGCCGAGGAGCGGCGAATCGGGGAAGAGCGGGAACATCATGTCGAGGGCCGCCTCCTTCACGCCGTCGTCGTTGCGGCGGAGGTCGCTCGACGCCTGCAGGAGATAGCTCCCCGCCACCCCGACCGGCGGGCGCCAGGGGGTCTCGACGCTCCACCGATCGCCCCCCGCCGGCCCCAGCGAGACGAGGCTCGCCGGATCGGAGGGCGCCGCCCCCGCCTTCTGCGTCGCGAGGTAGAGGCGGCCTGCGTCGTCACCGACGAGGCCGGCAAAGCCACCGTCGAAGGATCGGACCCATCGCAGCTCGCCCGTGGCGAGATCCACCGCGACGAGCCACCCGCCGAGGAGCTTCAGCGTCGGCTTGCGGATCCAGCCCTCGGCAGTGGTGGTGACCAGGGCGCCGTGGACCACCAGCTCGCCCAGCTCCACCCACGCGCCGTCGGCGCCATCGAGGACCGAGGCCCCCACGTCCCGGCTCCACAGGGGCGTGCCGAGCCGCGCGTCGTACGCCTCGATCCAGCCCGGCCGCAGGGTGGAGACGATCCGCTCCCCCGAGAGAGCCAGCGCGCCGGCGGCCCTCGTGCCGTCGGACATCGGCTCGCGGAAGAGCTCGAAGCCCTCCACGGTGGCCTTCACCAGCGAGCACCGGAGCGTGTCGCACTCCGCCCAGAAGAGGTTCCCGACGGGATCGGTGGTGCCGCCGAAGAGGATGCGGTTGGAGCCGCTCGCCGCGTTGGTCCACGTCTGCAAAAGCGTCGTCTTGGGCGGCTGCACGCAGACGTTCTTGCGGCACACGCCGCGCTCCTGGCAGGGAGACTCGTCGCCGCAGGGGCCGCCGTCCGGCGACTCGGACTCGACGCACTTCCCCGCCAGGCAGATGTGCGCGGAGCTGCAGTCCGAAGGGCCGCACACGGTGCCGTCCGGCGCAGCGGCGAAGCCACATCCATCGACGGGATCGCAGACGGGCGATCGGCACTTGTCCTCGGAGGGAGGGCAGATCTTCGGGCTGAAGGTGCAGCCACCCTCGGGATCGCAGCCGGCGACCGTGCAGGCGTCGGGGGGCTCGCACTTGTTGGAGTTCGTGACACAGACGCCGTCCCGGCACTCGCCGCCGTCGAAGCACGCCTCGCCGCACTTCGTGCCGTTGGCGACGAGGTCCGGCACGCACCCGCCGGCGGCGGGGTCGAAGAAGAAGCGCCGGCACTCGTCGCCCGGATCGCACGCCGGCACCTCGAGCGCGGTCCCCTCGAGCGCCACCTTCACGGCGGCGTCGCCGAGGCCGATCGTCATCTCTCCGGCGAAGGGCCCGGGCTTCGAGGGGTCGAACTCGACGGTGAGCACCGCCGTTCCGGAGCCTGGGAGCGAGAGGGTCTCTGGGGCGCGGAACGGCAGGCTCCTTCGGACCTCCACCTTCAGCGACGGGCGTCCGAGGTTCCTGACCTCGAGCTGCCGCTGGGTGGGATGGCCGATCCAGGTGTCGGGGAAGGAGAGCGTCTTCTCGCTCACCTCGATGCCGCCCGACGCCGTCGTGATCTTCTCGGAACCGCAGGCGGCCATCGCCAGGACCGCGAATATCGTGATCGTCCGGTTCACTGTGGGCGTCCGTTCCCGGAGAGGCTGCCGCGCACGTTGATCCACCCGGATCCGGCGATGTCGGCCTTGGGCAGCTCGAACTGGTGCACGGTGTCGAAGTCGCCCGCCCCGTTCCGGGAGAGCACGGTCCACGATCCGGAGCGCAGGAACGCCGGCCCGCCGTACGTCGAGCGCCCGGGCAGCGTGCACGACCGCACCTGGGAGCCGTCCGAACCGAGCTCGCGCACGACGGTCTCCGGCCGGTTCGAGCCGGTTGGCGGGTTCGCCTCCTCCGAGAACGTGGCGGCGAACAGCGCGCCGCGGCGGGACGTGAGGACCGGCGGCGTCCAGTCGAGCGGATCGCCGGGGTGCGCGATCCTGGCGTCGTGGATCACGGTTCCCGTCGCCGGCTGGAAGCCGACGAACCGCAGACCGAGGGGATCGACGCCGAGCAGGAATCCGTCGATGGTCGACGCGAGGACGTTGGGCGGCGCCGCCTGGGAGAATGCGGGGAGGTCGTAGGTCACGAAGCCGCTCTCTCCCTTCACGCCCCGGGGCGTGCTCTCCACCACGAGATCGCCGACGGACGCGAGGGGCGCGGCGCCCGTCGGCGTCGGGAGGAGCCAGCGCTCCTCGCCGTCGGGGGCGAGCGAGAGCCGCACCGGGTCACCGGTGGTCGGGACGAACGTGAGGAACACGTTGCCTGCGCCGTCCAACACCAGCGCGGACGCGTCCTGCACGTCGGCGAAGGCGCGGCCTCTGCGGACCTCGCCGGACACCGGGTCGAGCGAGACGAGGACTCCCGGCCGTGCCGGCGGGCCGTTCGCGTCGCTGCGCGGCAGGACGTCGAGCCCCTCCCCCTGCAGCCAGGCCCAGAGCGCGCCCTCGTCGTCGCTCGCGAGGGAGCCCGCTCGCCACGCGCAGGGGCAGGCGCCGTCGGGATCCTGAGGACGGGCTCCCGCGATCCGATCGAGATCCGCACCCAGGTCCCGCGAGAGGAGCGGCTCGCCGTCGAAGGTCGAGAACGTGGAGAGCGATCCTCCCGCGAGGACGACGGCCCTTCCGTCGGCGAGGATGAGCTGCTCCGGACGATCCACGGTGCCGACGACCCGGCGACGGAAGCGCACGTGGCCCTTCGGTTCCACCGACACCAGCTCGCAGATCCGGCCGCACTCGATCCAGTACAGGTTGCCCGACGCGTCGCCGATCCCAGGGAACACGAGGCGCGTGCCGGGATCCATGGCGCGAGACCAGGTCTCCTTGAGGACGTTTCCTTCCGGCCGCTTGCACTCCTTGTTCGAGCACGCGCCCTTGCCGCACGCGTTCGTGCAGGGCGTCCCCTCCGGCACGTCGACGACGATGCACGAGCCGCTTCGGCAGATCGACGCCGACACGCAGTCGCCGGCGCCGCAGGGCGTCCCGTCGGGCGCGTCCGCGATGCCGCAGCCGATCGTCGCATCGCAGAAGGCGGCCTTGCACGGCTCGGTCGGCTGCTCGCACTCGGCGCTCACGTCGACCGTAAAGCAGCCGGTCTCGGGATCGCACCGATCGTCCGTGCACTTGTTCCCGTCGTCGCAGACGCGGGTCGCGCCCAGGCAGTCGCCGTGCTTGCAGAACTGGTCGACCTTGCACTCGTTGCCGTCGGCGCAGGACGTGCCGTCCGCGGCCACCCGCTCGGTGCAGGCCCCCGTCTCCTCGTCGAACTCCACGATCCGGCAGGCCGCGGACGCCAGGCACGGCGGGGCGACCTCCGCGACGGCCCGCAGCGGCACCCCAACCTCGACGCCTTCCAGATCGAAGAGCAGGAGGCCCTCGTACCGTCCGGGCGCCTCCGGGGTGAAGGTCACCGTCGCGATGCCGTCCCTGCCCTCGACCTTGCCGCTGGCGCTCACGGAGAACGGCGCGTCCGTCGAGACCCGGTAATAGCGGGTGGCGCGGCTCCCGTTGGTGATCGACACCACCTTCTCGGAGGCAAAGCCGACGAACGTCCGCCGGAACTCGACGGGATCGGTGGACACTTGAAGCTTGCCGTCCGCCTCACGGAGCGTGTCGCCCCCGCAGGCTCCCGCGATCAGCGCCAACGACAGAACGAGGTGCAGCCTCATCGCGTCCGCCCCTTACTCTACACCGTGATCTTTTCGGAGCCGCCCTCCCCCGCCATCGGATGACCCGGGGAACGGAATCCGTTAGAGTCGAAAATGAGTGTCGCCTCACCGAGGCCCGCGGCGCAAGCCGCCTCCTCGCGGGGAAAGAGATGACCACGCCGCGTCAGTGGGGCCGGATGCGTTTTCGGTGGGCGGCAGCGCCGTCGATCGCCGTCCTTTTGTTCGCATGCAGCAAGGACGCCTCGACCTGCCGCGTTCGGGGCGAGGGCGATTCGCGGATCCTGCTGTGCGACGACGGCTCGAAGGTAAACCTTCGGGTGCTGCCCCCTCCGGTCGCCGTGACCGGGATCCTGCGAGGAGAGGCGCGACTCTTCGGGCGCCCGCAGCACGACACGATCACGGTCGCCATGTTCCAGACCGGCGGCGGGCACTCGACCTCCACGCGTGTGAACCCAGACGGCACATGGGAGCTCGAGGTCCCCGCGGGCATCTACGACCTGCGGTACCACGCTCCTGGCTACGGCGAGGACAGGCAGGACCAGGTGGTGGTGGCGCCGGGGATCGGACGGGCGGCGCCCGTGATCCTGCGCAGCGGCAGGATGATTCACCCGGAGTCTCCGTCCCGCATCCAGGTGATGCCGGACGAGAAGGGGCTCCTGTTGTTCTACCGAGAGCCGGGGCCCCTCTGGTACTGGACGCCAGGCAGGGGGGCGGAGAAGCTCTCCGACTCGGCCGCGCGGGTGGAGTTCACGCCCACCGGCAGGCGGATCGCGTTCCTGGACGATTTCGGTCGCGGCTCGCCGGGGGGGACGCTCGTGATCGTCGACCCTGCCGGCCGCACGCGGGAGACGATCGCGGACGATGTCCGCAACTGGAAGATCTCGCGGGACGAGGGCGTGGTCGTCGCGGAACAGAACTCGTCGCGCCTCGTGGTGTGGAAGGCGGGCGAGGGTGCGTCCGTCGTCACCGAGGGCGTCGCCGCGTGGAGCCTGGCGCCGTCGGGCCGGACCGTGATGTTCCTCACCCGCGTATCGTCCTTCGACTTCCACGTGGTCCACTGGGACGTCCCCGCCTCCGGCGGGTCCAATCTCGATGCGCAGTGGCAGACGTTCGAGTTCTCGCCGGGCGGCGAGTCCTTCATCTACGCCGACGGTACGGGGGAGTCGGTGCTCTGGGATGGGCTGCGCAACCGTCCGGTCCCGCTGGGCATCCGACGCCCCGGCGAGCTCCTTTTCGGGCCGGACGGGCAATGGCTGCTCTTCCCCGCCCAGGACGGATGGAAGCTCATCGATCTGTCGACGCCCGTGCCGATGCCGGTCGACGATCGCGTGGACTTCGCGCTCTTCGCGGACGACAGCAGCGCCCTCTACTTCGGCCGCTCCAGCATGGGGTCGGCGTTACTGTCTCGACGCAACCTGGCCACGGGCGACACGCAGGAGCTGGTCCGCGGCGTGTCGATGGCGCGACCGAAGTGGGCGGGGTTCGCGGGCGATCGCTCGCTGGTCTTCTCGATGGTCGCCGAGGCCGGGAGCAAGCAGCGGCTCCTCGCGTGGTCGCCGCGCACCGGCCTCACGACCTTGAGCGGCAAGATCGACGGGCAGTGGTCGCTCTCGCCGGACGAGAGCTCGGTGGCGTTCTACGAAGACGGGCACCTCGTCGTGGTCTCGCTCCTGACGGGCGAGCGGCGGGCGTCCGACGATCTCGCCAACGCTTCGTTTCTGCCGGCCTGGAACGTGGGGATCCGCCAGGCGGTCGACCCGTGGCGGGAGGTGCTCTTCCAGATGCTGGACGGGTCCTCCCGCTTCGCGATCTTCGTCGTCGACAGGGCGCTCACCGTCTCCCTCGGGGACTGGGTGGTGCCGAGCTCGTGCCGGCTCGGTGAGGGCGGCCCCATCGCCTGTCTCGCCAGGACGTCGAGGAGCGGCGGCGGCTCGGAGCTCGTTCGTTGGGCCGGGGCCGACGCCGCCAGCGTGATCGCCGACGGCGTCCTCGAGTTCAACCGCGACTCCTCGGGCCAGCGCCTCGCCCTGCGAACGCGGGCGATTCCCTCCACGGGTGAGAACCTCCTCCTCCTCGTCGATCCCACCTTGGCCGAGCCCGTCGCCATCGCGGACTCCGTGCGCCAGCCCGTCGTCACCCGGGAGTGGGTCGCGTGGATCCGCGATGATCCCGACGATCCCGACCAGGGGGGCGCCTTCTATTCGGTCTTTCCATCGGAGCCCCTCCCATGATCCGACGCGTCGCCCTGCTCCTCGCGGTGGGGCTCTGCCCGCTCCTCTCCGGCTGTGCGGAGGAGGCGGAGCCCTGCGGCATCTCGGACAACGGAAACGGCACCAGCACCCTCACGTGCAACGGCGAGCGGATCGTGATCCCCGGCGGGACCAGCGCCTCCGACTGCACGATGGTGCGCGGTGAGGACGGCGGGGCGGTGATCACCTGCGCGGACGGCACCGTGATCCGCCTCGATGCGGACGGCAGGCCGATCTTCCCGGGAAAGGGGACCATCCAAGGCGTGGCGCATCTCTACGGCCAGGTGGACCACGCGGGGATCGAGGTGAGAGCCGTGGGCACGCCGTACTCGACCACCACGGACTCGAAGGGTCAGTACCAGCTCGCCGGCCTGCCCTCCGGTCTCTACGCGCTGTCGTTCGAGGGGCGCGGCCGGGTCCCGGAGCGAATCGAGAACATCCCGGCCCTCGACGGCATCTTCGTCGCGCCTCCCGTCGAGCTGCGCCTGGGCATGCAGATCGCGAAGGAATTCGTGTCGGTCGAGGAGTCCCCTCGTCACGACACGTTCTTCCCGTTGGTGGGTGGGGGCTCCGACCGGCTCACCGTCTGGGACGTCGGGAGCCGCATCGGCACCGTCCTCAGCGCGACGGCGTCGTCGCCGAGCTACTCGGACGACGGCGGCCGGCTCGTGTTCATCGAGGACCGCTCCCTGAACGGCAACGTGGTCGTCTGGGACGTCGACGAGCGCCGCGCGGAGCAGCTCTACGAGGGCGCCATCTCGGCGATGTTCCTTCCGGGCGGGGACACGGTCCAGGTCTTTCACGACGACGGCCTCGCGCTGGTGGACGTCGCGTCGAAGGAGTCGGTGGAGCTGCCGGACTCCCGGTCGGCCGGGATCCTGAAGGCCTCTCCCGACGGAAAGACGCTCGTCTACCAGCTGTCCGACGAGCGCGTCGCGATCTGGGACGTGAAGGAGAAGCGGCTCGCCGCGGAGCTTCCCGATCTGCTCCTCGAGGACGCCCAGTTCACGCCCGACGGCAGAGACGTCGTGATCGTGGGGAGCGGCGTCGCCGGGTCGCAGCGGATCCTGCGGTGGGACGTCGCCGCCGCGGAGGCGACCGCCTGGGAGACCTCCGACGTCGGGGGCATCTTCCTCCAACAGGTCACCGATCGCTTCGCGCTGTACTGGGTGCAGGACGGGTTCGCGTCGTCGAGCATTCGACTTTGGTCCAGGGGCGACGGCGCGTCCCGCGACCTGGGCCCGACCTCGTTCGTGGCGCCCGTGCTGAACGACACGTTCGTCCTCTGGCAGCCGGACGGCGTGGCGCCCAACCTCTGGCTCGTCGACGCCGCCACCGGCAACCAGACGATCCTGGCGACCAACGTCCTCCGGGTCGAGCCGAGCCTCGACGGGCAGGCCGTCGCCGTGCAGGCGAACGCGGGCGAGTGGGAGCTCATCAGCCTGCCCGGCAAGAAGCGCACTTCGTTGGATCCGTGCGACTCGTTGCAGTGGATTCCCGGCGGCTGGCTCCAGGTCAACTCCGGGGGACGGTTCCGGTTGTTTCGCGGGTCGACGGGGCGCCTCGTCGAGGTGCCCGAGAACGGGACCAAGTGGAGGTTTTCTTCCTCGGGCTCGAGGCTCTTCTTCACCCTGCCGCCAGATGCTCCCGAGGACGACTTCCGCTTCCTCGGCTTCCTGGATCTCGAGCGGGACGAGACGAAGATGCTCGGCAAGCTCAACGAGCTCACCGCGGCCTTCGAGCTGAGCATGTCGGGACGAACGGTGTTCGCGACCGAGTCGGGCGGCCAAGGTCAGGCGCTGTGGCGGATCGACACCGCCACCGGTGGCCGCGACCTCATCGACTCCGCCGTGTCGCTGGCAGCCGTACGCGAGCGCTTCGCGCTCTACTTCAAGAGCCTCGACGGCAAAAACGGTACCTGGCTTGTGACGTCGTTCGATTAAGGGCGACCTTCCCAGGTGGCTCCCCTCCCCCCGCCGCTATGACAATCCTCGGTGGCACCCGGCTTCTTCGGCCGCGGACGAGGCGCGCGTCGGCGCCTAGGGAGATGCGAGGATGAAGCGTCTAGTCTTGGCCGCGGGTGCGGCCTCTCTCATGCTGTGGGCCCTGGCCTGCAGCACCACCGTCGAATGCGACAAGATGTGCAGCACGGCGAAGGACTGCCTGAACTCGAGTTCGTCCGCCGAGAGCAGCTGCAAGGACCGCTGCGACACCATCGGCAACCAGAGCGACTCGAACGCGGACGCGATCAACGACTGCCGCGCCTGCCTCAGGGACAACTCCTGCAGCGCGTCGTTCCCCAACGGCTCGAGCTCGTCCACCGGGACCTGCGCCGCCCGCTGCGCGACGGCACAGCCGGCCCTCGACCTGCTCCTCGCGTCCGCCGGCACCGGCGGCACGGGAGGCCACGGCGGCACGGGAGGCCACGGAGGCACGGGCGGAACCGGTGGCACCGGCGGGACGGGAGGGACCGGCGGCGAGGCCGGCACCGGAGGCACCGGCGGCATGCCCTGATCCCCGAATCGGGCATCTGAAAGACGGGCGGGTGCGAGGATCGCATCCGCCCGTTTCGTTTTTCCGGCGCGTGGTCCGTCAGACCGCCGCGGGCTCGGTGCGCCGCTTGGCCTTGCGGCGGAGCAGGCGCCAAACGAGCGGCGACACCGCGAGGCAGACCTGGGCGCCGAAGCTGATCGCGTCCGCGTGGATCCCGAGGAGGTCGAACGAGAACAGCGGCGCCGGACGCAGCGGCAACGCGCCCACGATCTGCAGCGCGTGGATCCCCTTGCCCAGGAGCACCACCGCCGTCGCGAAGAGGACCGCCGTCGATCCGCGGAAGAGCGCCTTCATCGGCAGCTTGTAGCCCACGCGGTTGATCAGGAGCACCAGCACGAGCAGCGCCGCGAGGCCGGCGGCGGCTCCCCACGCGACGCCCGCGGGCGAGTCGATGGAGAGCCCCTGGAGGAACAGCACGACCTCGACGCTCTCGCGCAGCACGGCGGTGAAGGCGATCGCGAAGAGGCCCCACGCGCTCCCGCGCCCCAGCGCGCTCTCCATCTTCTCGCGCAGCTCGCGCATGTACTCGGCGACGTGGGCGCGGGCGCTCAACCAGAGCGTGTGGTAGAGCAGCATCGCCACGGCGAGCAGCGCGGCGATCCCCTCCACCCACTCCGGGCTGAAGTGCGCGAGGAGCTGGCTGCCGAAGACGAAGGCGACGGAGCCGAGCACCAGCGCCGACGCCCACCCGAGGTGCACCACCTTGGCGTGGGCGCGCTGGTTCATCCGCTTGAGCACCGCGAGCAGCGCGGCGATCACGATCATCGCCTCGAAGCCCTCGCGAAGGATCACCACCAGCGCGCCCCAGAACGCGACGGAGGCGGAGGCGGGAATCGTCACCTCCTCCGCGCGCTCGAGGAGCGCGACGAGTTCGAGGCCCAGCCGCTGCGCCTTGCCGCCGTCGCCTTCGAGGTCGAACCGGATCGCGAGGAACGCCGCCTCGATCCGCTGCACCAGCTCGCGATCGTGCGTCTGGATCAGCAGCTCCACCGGCTCCACTGCGCCGAGGTACGCGTCGAGGAGACGCTTGCGGGCACCAGCGGCGTCACCGATCTCCGCGAGGCGGAGAGCCTCCTTCACGCCCGTTCGCGCGAGGAGCAGCGAGCTCGCCGGATCCACGCGGGGCATCTCCCGACGCAGGCAGGCGAGGGCGTCGGCGCCGTGGGCCGCCGCGAGGCTGTCGTCCGACGAGGCTGCGAGCTCCTTCAGCGACAGCCGCGGCGCGGCGCCCGTGCAGGGCGGCTGGCGCAGCGTGTGTACGAAGAACGCCAGCGACCAGCGATCGGCCTCGCTCAGCGCCGGAAAGCCCGGCATGGCGGTGCCGGGGACCCCGAAGCCGATTGTGTTGAAGGCCTTGTAGGGCGAGAGGGCGCCCATGATCCCCGCGTCGTGGAAGTTGGCGGGCGGCGGCGACATGGTGGCGGCGAGGGGGACGTCCGC
>Ga0182745_1002915_pt1 | contig 15011 bp, 8 predicted proteins | sample eDN3rd30CKraftBY_FD_128523 | JGI IMG/M metagenome (GOLD analysis project Ga0182745, IMG submission 128523) | Enriched backyard soil microbial communities from Emeryville, California, USA - eDNA 3rd pass 30_C Kraft BY (version 2) (version 2) | ecosystem: Environmental > Terrestrial > Soil >...
ATCTGGAAGGCGACTCACATCAGTCCGCTGGAAGCGATGACCTTGCTTCCCCCCTCCGCGCGCCGGGCACGCTGGTATGTGGGAGGTGGATTCGCCGGCCTGATCCTGATTGCCGCCAATCCACTTCTGGTCGTCCTGCCCCAGATCCCGGAAGGACTCCGTTTCATGCTGATTTTGCTGGTGGGAGTTCCCACCACGGTAATCGGTTTTCTCCTGGTGACGCCGCTCGCGGTCCTGGGAGTGGAGCGTTTCTGCAGTCCCCTCATTGCAGTCGTTTTGCGACTTCAGACAAACCTGGTGCAGACACAGTTAAGCAACCAGATGTGGCGTTCCACGGGAATTGCTGCTTCACTCATGCTGGGGCTCGGGATCTACACCGCCACCCAGATCTGGGGCTGGTCGATGCTCGCCGGGTTTCTTCCCGGACAGTGGACCCCCAATACAATTATTAAGTTTCAACCCGGTCTGCCAGAAGAGGCGATCGAAAGAGTTCGCCGGATCCCGGGGATTCGCCCCGGGGAATGTTTGCCGCTCGCGGTCGAGCAGGCTCGGCTGGCAGGAGATCCGCTCAAGAGCAGAGAACGAGACTCTGCTGTCCGCCAGGACAATGCTGCTGTCATCGGGTTGGACGCCGAAGCGGCTTTCGCGGGAGACCATCCACTCTTCGATCTCGCGTTTGTTGAAGGAAACCGGCACGAAGCAATTGCCAAGCTGAAAGCAGGGCGGCATTGCCTTGTGCCCGAGACCTTCCTCGAACTGGCCGGGCTGGGGGTCGGAGACCAGATCGGACTGATTCCCCCTAAGCATCCCCTGGAACCGATTCACTACACAATTGTCGGCGTGGTTTCCATGCCGGGTGCGAACTGGCTGACCAAAACCTCCGGGATTCGCAAACAATCTGTGCGCACCGCCGGACTGGTCTTTGCCCCTCGCGCACAGGTTCAACAGGACTTCGAATTGCCTGCTGCGGAATTCTTCTGGGTGAACGTGGACCGTGAGACCACGAAGGAAGAACTCGAAGAGCGACTGCAACCATTGACCGTAGCGGGAGTGACCGGCCCGGCTTCTTCATCCAGAAGAACCTCTGCTGGAAGCCCGAACGGAAAATCCCAAGGATCGCGATCGACCGGGGCAGGACGATCTCCCACACAAACCACCGGGTCCAATGGGCCGGGGCGAGCCCGCGGGACGGGGCGTGGTGCACGGGGGAGTCGCGGTTTTGGCGATCAGCCGGTGCAGGTCACGCTGGTGCGAGATGTGCGTGACCGATTACAAAACAGCGGAGAAAAAGCCATAAAAGCCATGGGATTTCTCCCGCTGGTCACGCTATTGATTGTCTCCCTGGGGGTTGTCAATACCGTGGCGGCTTCGGTGCGTGCCCGCCGCTGGGAATTTGGAATTCTGCGATCGGTGGGATTGACCCGTTGGCGACTTTCACGACTTGTTATCTCCGAAGCGCTGTTGATCGGCTTTGTCGCCAGTCTCCTGAGCTTTGTTTTTGGCCTGTTGACTGGCTGGACCTGCCTGGGGTTGATCCGGTACGTCAGTAATCCCTGGTTCGAAGGGGTTGCAACCCCGTTGACCATCCCCTGGCCACAACTCGCCTATGGCTATCTGCTGATGTTCGGCCTGTGTTTCATTGCCGCCTTGTGGCCAGCCATTTCTGCGGGCCGTTCAGAACCACTCACATTATTACAGGCCGGTCGTTCGGCAACTTAACAGAGGGCTGGAGAGTTGCACATGTTGTCGTTGCGGATGTTGCAAGGGTCCTCACTTGGCGGTTGCACCCCAGAGGCCGGTAGAACACGTCGAGGTTTTGACGGCATTCCGCAACAAGCGATCAGGATTTCGGATGAACACGAAATCGGTCATCGGTGATGCTCCGCAATCCCTGGATGCCGTTGTCTTACGCGGCGGAACGGATGCCTGACTGGGCAGTTTCCGCTGCGATCACTTCCTGGACCAGTCCGAAATAATCCTGGGCTCCGGATGATCCAGGGGCATAGTCAAAAATGGACTGGCCATGGCTGGGGGCTTCCGCCAATTTGATGTTTCGTCGGACGCGGGACTGGAACAATTTGGCACTGGCCCAGGGGGCATGTGGATCGCTGCTGCTGAGGAACAACATCAGGTCATCTGTCACATCACCGGCCAGTCGTGTGCCGGTTTCATACAGGCAGAGCATGATTCCGGAGACCTTCAAGTTTCGATTCAAACGCCGATTCACCAGCGCGGTCGTTTCAAAAAGTTTAGAAAGTCCTTGCAACGCGAAAAAATGTGGTTGCAGCGGAATGAAAACTTCTCCCGCACATGTCAAAGAGTTGATCGTCAAGACTCCCAGCGAAGGGGGACAGTCCATGATAATATAATCGAATTTCTGTTCCGCCTCGGCTGCTTGCAAGGCGTTCCGCAGGATAAATTCCCGGCCTTCGGCATCCACCAGTTCCAGCTCCGTGGCTGCCAGATCCAGTTCGGCGGGAGCTAACCACAAATTCTGGCTCACCATCTGGGTGATCTCGTTGAATGCTTTTGCCCCGGCAAAAACCTGGTAGATGGAATGGACGCCACTCGCCACTTCCACTCCCAGATGTAATGAGGCATGGGCCTGCGGGTCTAGATCGATCAGACAGACACGCCGCCCCTGCCGGGCCAATCCCGCAGCCAGATTCACGCTGGAAGTGGTCTTGCCGACCCCCCCTTTTTGATTCATTACGGCGATTGTCCGCATCCTGCAACCTCGTCGTCTTCTCTAGTATAATGTCAAAATCAGTGTTCAGTATCAGTGTTCAGTGCCGGGTTCAACACCGGCTTGTCATTCCGAGTCCGTTTCGATGGAGACCGGGGAAAGAGAAAAAGCGAGGAAAGGGGGGATCATGTTGAATTTTCACCCGATTCTCTACTCTCTCTTCTCTTTATGTCACTTTCGAATGTGTTTTCAGACCTGGAAGCCACGTCAGTATAATTCGACTGGAAAAGTGACGATAGATGAGTTCCCCGCCCACCTCCGAGATCGTTTCCAGAGTGACTCAACTCCGCCAGGAGATTCTCCGTCACAACCGGTTGTATTATGTGGAAGCCCGGACCGAGATTTCTGACGGGGACTACGATCGGCTTGTTAAAGAACTGGAAGAACTCGAACAGAACTACCCTCAACTGGACTCTCCGGAAAGCCCCACGCACAAAGTGGGTGGGGCACCGATCAGCGGCTTCACCACCATTCAGCACCGCGTGCCGATGCTCTCCATCGACAATGTCTATTCCGAAGGAGAACTGCTGGAGTTCGATGCCCGGGTCCGCAAGTTGCTAGGCAAAGAGAGTGTGGAATACACCGTGGAATACAAAATTGACGGTGTGGCCCTGGCTCTTATTTATGAAAACGGGATTTTTACCCAGGGGGTCACGCGTGGAGATGGACGCCGCGGGGATGACGTGACCAGTAATGCCCGTACGGTTCGCGGATTGCCGTTGCGGCTGGACCTGAAAAATCCTCCGGAACGGATCGAAATTCGTGGAGAAGCCTACATCTCCAATTCCGATTTCGCTCATCTGCGGGCAGAACAGGTGGCTCGCAACGAAGAACCGTATGCGAATTCCCGGAATACCACCGCAGGAGCCATGAAACTTCTGGACCCCAGACTGTGTGCCGCCCGGCGTGTCCGGTTTCTCGCACATGGCGTGGGGGATCATCAGGGACAGATTCCCCAGACGCATTCCGAATTTCTGCACTGGCTGCGCTCCGCTGGCATGCCCACGACCCCCCGCGCGGAAACCTGCCAGGGAATTGAACCGACTTTGGAATTGTGCCACCGCATGATGGAAGCCATCCACGAACTGGACGTGGAGGTGGATGGTCTGGTGATCAAAGTCAATTCGTTCGCGGAACGCGATGAACTGGGGAATACTTCCAAAAGTCCCCGCTGGCTGATTGCTTACAAATGGGAGAAATATGAAGCACTCACTCAAGTGGAATCAATCGAAATCAGCGTCGGCAAAACCGGAACGCTCACTCCCTTGGCCCATTTAAAGCCGGTGCTGATCGCCGGTTCCACCATTTCCCGAACCAGTCTGCATAACCGGGACGAGATCCATCGGCTGGGGCTGAAAATCGGCGACTGGATTATTGTCGAGAAGGCGGGCAAAGTCATTCCTCATGTTGTGCGGGTGGAAGAGCACCTGCGGGATGGCACCGAACAGGACTTTCACTTCCCCCAGACCTGCCCGGAGTGTCATTCCGCCGTCGTTCAGGATGCCGGAGGAGTTTATATCCGTTGCCTGAATCCCGCTTGCCCGGCCCAGCTTCGCGAAAGCCTGCGATTCTTCGCCTCCCGGCAAGCCATGGACATTGACGGCATGGGAATCAAAATCATCGAACAACTGATCGCCCAGAATTTGCTGACAAGTTTCGCTGATATTTACCGGCTGAAAGACAAAGCAGAACAACTCATCAACCTGGAACGAATGGGCCAGAAATCGGTCGACCATCTGCTGAAAGGGATTGAAACCTCGAAATCTCAGCCCGTATGGCGACTTCTTACGGCCCTGAACATCCGCCATGTCGGCACGACCAGCGCCAGATTACTCGCAGACACCTTTGGCACTCTCGACGTTATTCGTCAGCAGACCGCCGAGCAACTGGCGGAAGTCCCGGAAATCGGGCCGGTGATCGCTCAGTCGATTGATACGTTTTTCCGGTCCGAAAGTGGACAGAAAGTCGTCACGGAACTCCGGGAACAAGGGCTGAACTTCGGCACGCCGGTCCCAGCCCAGCCTGCACTCGAAGCAACCACCGAGCAACCGTTGATCGGCAAAACGCTGGTGGTCACCGGCACGCTTCCCACTTATTCCCGTGATGAAATCCACGAGATGATTCATGCAGCCGGCGGAAAAGCAGCCACCAGCGTCTCCAGTAAAACGGACTATCTCGTGGCTGGAGAGAAGGCGGGCAGCAAATACGACAAAGCCCAGAAACTGGGCATCGAAATCTTAAACGAAGCGGGTTTTCTACAGTTGATCGGGCACTCCGGATCGGCCGCTTCAGGAACGTGAACGCCGTTGTTTGCCTTTGCCGCCGCGCCCCTTTTTCTGACCTCGCTGTTTCCGTCCAGAGGTTGCAAAACCCGGTCGCTCCGCATCTCCCAGAACGACATCTTTCCCGGACTGCATCTCTCGTTGTAGATCGGTCATGCGATCCCGCAATGTGGCGGCGCGCTCAAACTCCAGATTTTCCGCAGCCTCCAGCATCTCTTTCTCCAAAGCTGCCAGATATTCCTGAGTGAGATATTGTGTTTCACTCCCCGCGCCGACGGCCTCCTGCTCAATTTTACGCGCAGAGATTTCCTCTTCGATCCCCCGACGAATTGCTTTACGAATTGTCTCGGGAGTAATCCCGTGATCGGCATTGTATTTTAATTGAATTTCGCGACGACGAGCCGTTTCATCAATGGCCCGCTGCATACTGTTTGTGACAGAGTCTGCGTAAAGGATCACTTCAGCGTTCACATTACGGGCCGAGCGTCCAATCGTCTGGATCAGACTGGTTTCACTCCGTAAGAACCCTTCTTTATCCGCATCCAGAATACAGACTAAAGAAACTTCCGGCAGATCGAGTCCTTCTCTTAGCAGGTTCACCCCAATCAGGGCGTCAAACCGGCCTTCGCGAAGTTCCCGCAGCACCTCCATACGTTCAATTGCATCCAGTTCGCTATGTAACCATTCACAACGAATCCCTTCTTCTTTGAGATAGCTCACCAGGTCTTCGGAGAGCCGTTTCGTTAGTGTGGTCACGAGTGTCCGTTCGCCCCGTTCGCTTCTCTGGCGAATTTGCTCCATCAGATGCGGGACCTGTCCTCGTGCGGAACGAATAGAAATGATCGGATCGACCAGGCCAGTGGGACGAATGATCTGCTGGACCACTTCCCCTTCAGACTGTTCCAGTTCCCAGTCTGCCGGCGTGGCAGAAACGAATACAGTCTGGCCACGGCGTTTGTCCCATTCTTCAAATTTCAACGGACGGTTATCGAGCGCCATGGGCAGGCGAAACCCATGCTCGACCAATGTTCGTTTGCGGGCCTGATCGCCGTTATACATCGCTCGGATCTGCGGCACCGTCTGGTGCGATTCGTCGACAAAAAACAGGAAATCCTCTGGGAAAAAGTCGTACAACGTTGCGGGAGGCTCCCCTTGTTTGCGCTTGGCCAGAGCCCGGGAATAATTTTCAATCCCCGGGCAGAAACCGACTTCTTTCAGCAATTCCATATCGTGCCGCGTCCGTGCGGCCAGTCGCTGGGCTTCCAGAAGTTTTCCTTCTTTTTGAAACTTGGCGAGTTGCTGATGCAGTTCTTCCTCGATCTCCTGCATGGCTTCATCGATCCGACTTTGTGGCAGGACGAAATGCTTGGCGGGATAGATATAAATGTCCTGCAGATTCTTGCTGCTGGCACCGGTTAAGGGGTCGATGATCGATAATTTATCAACTTCGTCACCCCACAACTCCACGCGATAAGCAAATTCCTCATAGGCTGGCCAGACTTCAATCACGTCTCCCCGCACACGAAACTTACCCCGCTGAAAATCATAATCGTTGCGGTCATAATGGATATCGACCAGCTTTAAAAGCAATTGGTCACGGTCAATGGTCTTTCCCACGCTCAGCGGGACCATCATTGCCAGATAATCTTTGGGGGAACCCAGTCCATAAATACAGGAAACACTGGCAACGACAATCACATCGCGACGGGAGACGAGAGCACTGGTTGCCAGCAGTCGCAAGCGGTCAATCTCTTCATTAATGCTGGAATCTTTTTCGATATAGATGTCACGCTGGGGAATATAGGCTTCGGGCTGATAATAGTCGTAATAACTGACAAAATAAGCGACGGCATTATTCGGGAAGAATTCACGGAATTCGCCATAAAGCTGGGCGGCCAGCGTTTTGTTATGTGCCAGGATCAAGGTGGGGCGCTGCATCCGGGCAATCACGTTGGCCATGGTGAATGTCTTGCCGGTTCCGGTCGCCCCCAGAAGCACCTGCGACCTTCGTTCTTCTTGAATTCCGCGCACCAGGGATTCAATCGCCAGCGGTTGATCGCCAGCAGGAGCAAACTCGGAGACCAGCTCAAACTGTGCCATACAAAAATCTCATCACGATCGGGCGTTTGATCTCGAAAATACGTTCTGACAGAACAGATTGCTCTCACCGGTGCCCGCAACGGGAGTGTTTCGAATGGGGAAATGCTGAATGCCGCGAGACAGAACCGGGACAATGCCGGGCAAACTCGCTCTCAAATCTTTCTTGATGGAAGAAGACTTCGAACAACGGGAAAGACATTGATTGCGGCTGAAATACATCAGTCAGGCCGGCGAGACGCGGGGGGTGACTGCATCTTCCAGCGATTTGACCAGTTGGTTGACGATGAATGGTTTATACAGGACGGCGGTCAGTCCCATTTGCCGGGCACGGACCAGTGTATGTTCCCCATCATAGCCAAAACCGGTCATCAGAATAATTGGCAGTTGCTCGTGAGTCTCCCGAAGATTGCGGTAGAGCTCAGATCCAGTCATATCGGGCGGCTTAATATCGCAGATGATCGCATCGTAATGAAAAGTACGCGACATCCTGAGTGCCTGTTCGCCATCACGGGCGGTCTCGACGATCACATCGAAGCGTTCCAGGATTTCATGGGCGCTGTGGCGCATTTCCCGTTCTTTGTCCACGACCAGCACCCGCTTGCCGGAAAGTGCCGGATGCGTCTGCTTGCGAATCAGCGGAGATCCAGACTCTGTATAAATAGAACTCCCCACCTGCCGGATCAGTTCACGGATCTCCTGCGTGTGTTGCAAGACCCGTCTGAGCCGTTCCCGGACTTGTGGATCACTTTCCGCATATTTTTCATAAATCCATGAAGTATCATTCAGAATATCATCGACAGGATCGGCGACCTCGCACAACATCCGCTTGGTGCTCTCCTCAACTGTTGTTGCCTTTTCCGCCATCAGCAGGTCGAGCGTATTGAGAGCCACCGCCACTTCCCGGCAGAACAGTTCCAAAAACTGCAAATCTGTTTGTGAAAATGCCCCTGGCTTGAAGCTCTCGACGTTGAATGTCCCCAGAACTTCATCGTGCCGAATCAATGGAACGGTCAGAGAGCTGCGGGCTCCCGTGACCCCCACCAGATAGAGAGGGTCTGTTGAAGTGTCTTCACACAGATAGCTGCGACCGGTGGCAGCCACAAAACCCGTCACCCCGTTTCCTTCAGCACTCACTTTGAGTTCCCGTTGAGCGGCACAGGCATCCATCCCCAATGCCAGCAACGGCCGCAACGTATTGGTGGCGACATCCACAACGCGCACCTCGACCGTCTCAAATTCCAATAGCTCCTGCGTGTAATACCGAAGTTTGGATTTCAGCAGTTCAATACGATCGTGCGTGGAAAGATCCAGCACTTCTTCCGGCTGTAGATCACCGAGATCCAGACCGGCCTTGTAGATGGCGTTGAGTTTCTGTTGCTGAAGGATCTCTTCGGAATTGTCTCGCAAGGTGACCAGCAGTAACTGCTCTCCCTGGCTGGCCCGTCCGGAAACCGGGCTCACGGTGACGTCGAAGAAGGTTTTGTCGTTGATGCGGACGCGGGTCATGACCTGTTTGCCGGTCGCCAGCACCGTGTTGATCGGACAAAAATTCGGTCCGACGATCTCGGCTCCCGGCCAGACGTCGAACAGACGCGGCCGGAGATTTTCGTCGGCAATGGTCAGGAGACCCTGTGCGAGGGCATTGGACCAGAGGATTTCCTCACGTTCATTCAGGAGCAGCATCGCCTCCGGGAAGCTCTCCAGCAATCCGGCGGACTCGATCATCAGTTCCGCACCAATGTGATCCGTTCCAACCAGACAAAATCCTGGGACAGAAGACTGCTTCAAGCGTTCCAACGCATCACCGAGGGAATCGGCGGAGATCACCTTGCAGTGCTCCTTCAGCTCCGCAATGACCGGGCGCAGAGCCTCGGATTCGGCTCCGAAAACCAGAATTTCAACTTGATCCGGCACGTGAACTCCATCTGACCCGACCGTATCGACACTTGCCCGTGCTCCCCCGCAGTCAGGACGGCTTTCTACAGGGGGGTGATCCTACTGTCTGTCAACTCTGAAAATCAGGAGAGATCGTCATCCAAAGTCCGACAACTGAGGATATTTCCCGATCACATCCCCTGAAAACACATTCACACAACCCCAGATTTCATCTTAGGACTCCAGCCACGCGCTGACAACGAAGATTCTCATTGTTCACAGGGCTTTCGCCTTGAACAAGCCGGACGAGAGCAAGTTGCTCTGGCCCCGGCCCGCGGTGGATGCGTTTGATTGATGAAATACCGAACACCGCGAGGCAGCACCCGGACCATACGGCGCTAATGCGCTCGAGTGCATCGTCTCTTCTAAAATTTGGGGTCGGCCTTCATGCCAAGTCCGACAACGGAGGACGTTTTGCGATCACGTGCCCGAAATCCAAGCCCTGACAGGGCACGAGACCAGTTTGGTCTCTCCTGTGCCCGCGTCGAAAAGGTTTCACTTGATGAAAGACTGAATGCCGCGAGGCAAGTCTGCGACAAGATTTACAAAAATGCTCTAGTGCTTTGTCAATTTAAAAAATTCGGGTAAGGCTTCACGCAAAGTCCGACAACGGAGGACGTTTCGCGATCACGTACCCTAAATCCAAGCCCTGACAGGGCACTAGACGAAGTCCTCGATTTTTCTTGATTGTTTATTGTGATCTTGATTGCTGAAATACTGTGAACATCTTGGACAGACTCCGGGCGAGGGGAATTTTGTGACTACTTCAGCCACTCACTCAGCAACTAATTCGGGAGCAACGGCATTGGCCGGGTGTGTTGGACTGGATATCGGCGGAGCCAATCTCAAAGCATCGGATGGAATGAAACAGACGATCACCCGCGAATTCCCGCTATGGAAATCTCCGGAGAAATTACCGGAAGCCTTGACGGAACTCCTGGCTGGATTTTCCGCAACAGCTCCATTGGCCGTCACAATGACCGGAGAACTGGCTGATTGTTTCCGCACCCGGGCAGAAGGCGTGAAACAAATTCTGGAAGCGGTGGCAGCCATTGCTGAAAATCGCGAAATCCTGATCTGGCAGACGACGGGTGAATTTGTCTCCCTGGAAGAGGCTTGCGAATTTCCTGAACTGGTTGCTGCTGCCAACTGGCATGCCCTGGCAAGTTGGGCTGGACGTATCTCTCCGGTTGGGCCCTCACTTCTCGTCGATATCGGTTCCACGACTACGGACATCATCCCATTGGAGGCTGGAACTCCTGTTCCAGCCGGCAGAACAGATTTGGAACGCCTGGAGTCGGGTGAATTGATCTACCTGGGAGTCCGCCGTACGCCGGTCTGCGGAGTGATTTCGGAGGTTCAACTGGGAAGCCGCTGCATCAGCCTGGCACGAGAGCTTTTCGCGACCACTTTCGATGTTCATCTCTGGCTGCGGCACATCGATGAGGAACCCGATAACCATCAGACGGCCAATGGGAAACCGGGAGTGATTTCCGCAGCAGGTGACCGTCTGGCCAGAATGATCTGTGCGGATCGGGATGTTCTGGGCGATGACGAAATTCGCACCCTCGCCTTGGCGGTGTACCATCGAGAATTGGAAGTTCTTCAGCATGGGTTAAAACAGGTACTCTCGCGCATGGAAACTCCTCATCACATTCTGCTGACGGGAGAGGGAGAATTTCTTGCGTTGCAGCTGTTGCAGCATCTGGAATCGGCTCTCCATCAGTCAGAAGTCACCGTTTTGGGAAATGTCATCGGCCCGACACATTCCCGAGGAGCTTGTGCATTTGCCCTGGCCCGGCTGGCAATGGAACGACGCTATGCTGTTTCTCTGGAAATAAAGCAGTTATTCTAGTGCTTTGTCAATTTAAAAAATTCGGGTAGGTCTTCACACAAAGTCCGACAACGGAGGACGTTTCGCGATCACGTCCCCGAAATCCAAGCCCTGACAGGGCACTAGACCAGTTTGGTCGATCATGTGCCCGCGTCGAAGAGGTTTCCCTTGATGAAAGATTGAATGCTGCGAGACAAGGTCACGACAAGACTTACAAAAACGTTCTCGAGAAATCCATCTTATTTTGTATATAACGGTTATGTTGATCGATATTTTTTAACGATCTTTGCATTGACCGCAGCAATTATGAATTCAACCTGTCGATTTTCCTGGTCGCTTGCCGTTTGAGCAGGTATCAAATTGACCCACACAGACGCGTATCGCATAATTTAGGAATGTGAGCGCTCCGTTCTGGCAAGTTCTTGAGTATCGCCAGCGGATTTGTTGGCCTGCGCAGGTCAAGTTCCCGAACTGACCACTTCGACCGGTCGATCAGTTCGGATTTGAAGTTCCATGAGATCAGGAAATTCGCAAGGAGAAGAGATCTCGTTGCGAGTTTTTTATTGATTGGGCAGGCAGGTTCCTTCGTCGGCACCGCTTCGATCCAGAGGTGGGAAGAAGAAGATTTGAGTATGGAGGTCTTTAATTTTCGACCAGATGAGAGACAAGGTAATCTCCAGAGCAATTCGCTTCGGAGCATTTTACGGGCAGATTCAGATAGAGAAGTCAATCGAGTTCAGTATGGACGATCCAGTCAAAGCGACACTGGCCTACGCTGCGGCTGTTCCAGGACCGTTCACGTTCAGGGTGCGTGACAAAGACGGGGACACGACAGATCATGAGGTCAATTCTCCGTTTGCGATGATTGGTCGCGGGCCGGGGAATGACATCCGTCTGGAAGAGCAAACGGTCTCATTTCGACATGCCTATCTGCAGGCGATTGGTCCCCGTGTGGCCTGCATTGATCTCCTGAGTGTGGGAGGCATTAAACAAAATGGAGCTCCCTTCCGCGGTTGGCTGGCTCCGCATTGCCCCATTCAAATTGGTACGAGTGAAATCCAGTTACTGGGGCCGCACTGGGGCGAGGAAGATCCGACTCTCAAGCCGCCGCTGGAATTTCGTCCTCGTGATGAACAACGTCCGGAATATGGCCCATTACCGGAAGTAGAACTGGAACTCCTGAATACCACGCATCAAGGAATGAGATGGCCCATCAATCGGATCATTACGCTGATCGGTCGCGACGATCGTTGCCGTATTACCGTCACGGATGAACGCCTTTCCCGGGTCCAGTGTTCTTTTTTGCTGCTGCCGGTCGGACTCTGGGTGATCGATCTGCTGGGCCAGGGAGGAATTTTATTAAATGGAGAACCGTGCAGCTGCGGCCTGCTATCTTCCGGAACGGAACTTACAATCGGTCCGTACAAACTTGCTGCACATTATTCAGAGGCTCGCCAGGCACCGTTACCACCCATAAATTACATGCAGTCCAACAGTGCCGGGTTTCTAACACGTACCAATAAGATCTTTCAAACGGAATTTTATCACGATTCCCTGATCGTGTTCCCGCTCGGGGACTCGCGCACGTACTTCTATCAGGATATTCATATCGAGGCAAACCGGGTGGTTGATTTAATTACTCAGCATGGGTTTAAACATGTCGTGATCGATTTCAGCCGGGTCGAGCAGATTGGACATCTGGTGGTGGAAGGATTGATGAACATCTGCCGTTCCGTGCCGGGAGTTTCGGTGATGTGCAATGCAGACATTCATACTTATGAATATCTGCAGAAGGGACCTATGTATAAATTGTACCACCACTACAATAGTCGCCAGGATGCACTTCAGGCAGTCTATCTGCAGGTCTGAAGTTCCCTCGGCAAGTTTGCCCTGCGCGCCAGTCGCACTCTCCAGGACATTACCGACAACTTGCTCTTCCTCGGCACAAAACAGAGAACGCCTTTGAATATCGTTCACATTATCACCCGGTTGATTATCGGTGGAGCGCAGGAAAATACGCTGCAGACTGTGGAGAATCAACACCAGCTGGATGGACATCGGGTCACATTGATTACCGGTCCGTCTGCCGGTCCGGAAGGGAGCTTAATGGACCGTGCACGGCAGGGAGGATTTCACCTGCATGTTGTCCCCAGTCTGGTTCGTCCGATTCATCCTTATTATGACTGGCGGGCCTATCGCCAGTTGCTGCAACTGCTCAAGGAGATTCAACCTGATATTGTACATACGCATAGTTCCAAGGCAGGCGTACTGGGGCGCAGAGCTGCAATGAAGCTGGGGATTCCAGTGGTGCATACGATTCATGGTGCATCATTTCATTATGGACAATCTCCATTGATTTATCACAGTTATGTGGCATTAGAAAAAATGGCTGCCCGTTGGACGGATCATTTTATCAGCGTGGCCAATGAGATGTCTCAAGAATATATTGGGGCGGAGATTGCTCCCGCAGAGCGATTCACAACAGTGTATAGCGGTTTTAACGTAGATCCGTTTCTTACTCCGCCCCGAGACCGGGATGCCGTTCGTGATGAACTGGGCTTCACAAACGATGATGTGGTGGTCGGAAAGATTGGTCGACTGTTTCATTTAAAAGGGCATGAATTTGTGATTCGTGCTGCCCCGGAGATTATTCAAAAAAATCCACGGGTGAAGTTCTTATTTGTGGGTGACGGCTTGTTGCGGGAGAAATATGAAAAGGAGATTGCTGCAAGTGGACTGACCGGGCATTTTGTCCTGACAGGGCTGGTTCCCCCCACGCGCATTCCGGAATTGATGTCTGCAATGGACATCGTTGTACATACCAGCCAATGGGAAGGTCTGGCTCGCGTGCTGCCGCAGGGGTTCATTGCGGGAAAACCTGTCATTTCCTACGACGTCGGAGGGGCTCGCGAGGTAGTGATTCCCGGTCAGACCGGATATTTGTTGCCACGCAACGCACAAGCGGAACTGGCGCAGGCGATTCTGGAACTGGCCGGGGACGCGGCCCTGCGTGATCGTCTGGGAGCGGCCGGTCGGGCATTGTGCCAGGAGCGGTTCCGACACCAGACAATGACGGCGCAGATCGAACAGGTTTATCAACGTGTGCTCTCACAACGCAAGTAGAGTCCGCTGGAGGAGAGATTTCCGGAATGCTCCGGCTGGAAGAATGTCGATTTTCGGGGAGATCACAGTAAGCCCGCGCTATTCGCATCCTGTCTCGCGGTACAGAGCATATTTTCTCATTAGACCAGTTTGGTCTCTCATGTGCCCGCGTCGAAAGTGTTTCACCGGATGAAAGACTGAATGCCGCGAGGCAAGTCCGCGACGAGATCTACAAAAACGCTCTAGTGCTTTGTCGATTTTAAAAATCGGGTAGGGCTTAACACAAAGTCCGACAACGGAGGACGTTTCGCGATCACGTACCCTAAATTCAAGCCCTGACAGGGCACTAGACGGTCTGGTATTCGCGGCGGTCTTCCCATTCTTCCAGCGAGCAGATGACTTCTCGCGACTTAGAGCCTTTGTAGTCTCCCACGATGCCATCTTCCGCCATGTGGTCGATCATCCGGGCCGCCCGTCCGTACCCGACTCCCAGTGCCCGTTGAAGGAGCGAACAACTTCCACGACCTTCCCGAATGACGACTTCGACGGCGCGGTCATACATGTCATCCCGTTCTCGCGGCCCATCGCCCCCTCCTTGAGAAGACTGCATGGCCGCCTTGGTCGCCTGGTCGATTTCGGCAGAATAACGTGTGGGATAAGCGCCATAGAAGTCGATGATCGCATTCACTTCATCATCACTGATATAGGTGCCCTGGGCCCGCGTGAGCGCGCTGGTGCCCGGAGCCAGGTACAACATGTCTCCGTTTCCAAGCAACCTTTCCGCACCCATTTCATCCAGCACCACACGGCTGTCCACGCGGCTGGCCACCTGGAAGGAGATCCGTGCAGGAAGATTGGATTTGATCAATCCGGTGATGACATCCACGGTCGGTTTCTGCGTTGCCAGCACCAGATGAATTCCCACGGCACGGGATTTTTGTGCGAGCCGGACAATATGCGATTCTACTTCCTTGCCCGAAGTCATGATCAAATCTGCCATTTCATCGGCAAC
>Ga0182745_1002916_pt1 | contig 15010 bp, 16 predicted proteins | sample eDN3rd30CKraftBY_FD_128523 | JGI IMG/M metagenome (GOLD analysis project Ga0182745, IMG submission 128523) | Enriched backyard soil microbial communities from Emeryville, California, USA - eDNA 3rd pass 30_C Kraft BY (version 2) (version 2) | ecosystem: Environmental > Terrestrial > Soil >...
AGATAGATGCCGATCCCCGCCTCGAAGCCGGGCACCGGATCCTGCTGGCCGACGCCGCGGATGAAGGCGGTGAGCGTCGAATTGGTGCCGCGCGAATTTTCGAGCGTGGTGTTCGGCGCCATGTTGGCGACGTCGGTGATGTCGATCGCACCCGCCTTGGCCAGCGTGTCGGCCGACAGCGCGGTGACCGCGATCGGCACGTCGATCAGCCGCTCGTCGCGGCGGCGTGCGGAAACGATGATTTCGTCACCGTCGTCGCTGCTGGCGCCGGCCTCCTGCGCATGGGCGGCGGGTGTGAAGGCGAGCAGCGACAGCGCGCTCGTCGCGGAAAGGACGTGATGCAGCGAACGGGCGAAAGGACGCATGAAAACTCTCCCATGGGCGGGAGGCCCCTCGCCACCCGCTGCTTTTCTTGGGCCCGGTCTTGCCAAGCCGCGCAGGGGTCTATAATGAAACATGAACCAAGTTTCAACTTGGAATATGCAGCTGTCGCTTTTTGCTTGCCAGTGGTGCCGAAATGCCACGATGCAAAAAAGCGCAGCGCGCTAGGGGAGACGGGAAGGCGCATGGATCAGCCGCAGTCAGTGCCGGAGACCGCCGAGGGCGAAAGCCGCGACAAGACGCCGCGCACCGAGCGCGGGCGCCGCACCTTGCGCAAGCTGCTCGACGCGGCGGCGGTCGAATTCGGTGAGCGCGGTTTCCACGATGCATCGATCAGCGGCATCACCCGCCGCGCCGGCACCGCGCTCGGCAGCTTCTACACCTATTTCGATTCCAAGGAGGAAATCTTCCAGGCGCTCGTCCGCCACATGAGCGAGTTGCTCCGCGACCATGTGACGCCCGAGGTGCAGGCGGCCCCCGACGAGATCAGCGCCGAACGCATCGGCCTCTTGTCCTTCCTCGGCTTCGTACGCGAGCATAAGGAAATCTACCGCATCATCGACGAGGCCGAATTCGTCGACTACGCCAGCTATCGCCGCCACTATGAAACGACGGTCGAGCGTATGCGCCAGCGGCTCGAAGCGGGCGCCGCGCGCGGCGAGATCCGCGCCGACGCGAGCGAAGTCCACGCCTGGGCGATCGCCGGGATGAACGTCTTCCTCGGGATGCGCTATGGCCTGTGGGACGAGAGCGCCGATATCGACGAGGTCGCGCGGATCGCGAACGACATGCTCGCGAATGGGCTGAAGAAGAAGGATTAGTCGGTCGTTGCTCTCGTAGTTGCGAGGGTCGGGTCGAGCGGCAGCTTCGGTGAGAGTGCCCGCTTTCCACACCGAAGCCGCCGCCTATGAACTTTCGTCATCCCGGACTTGATCCGGGATCCATTCATCCAGCGCTGAGAGAATGGATCCCGGATCAAGTCCGGGATGACGATGAAACATAGGTCCACTCCCGGCTGCAAACCGCCACGGCGCTGGCGAATGTGGACTACCCCCGCGAAATCAAAAAGATCGCATGTTCGGCGCGCCAGCTTGCGGCGGCGTCGCTCGTCGGGCGATCGCCCGACAGATACCAGGCTTGCTCGACCCGAATCCCCTTGCCGCCGACGAGGTCGCGAAAATCGCTGACCGTCACATGGTGGATGTTCGGCGTCTCATACCAGGCCACCGGCAGCAGCCGCGTCACCGGCATCCGCCCGTTCCACAGCAGCGCGAGGCGCACCCGCCAGTGCGCGAAATTGGGGAAGCTGACGAAGGCGCGCGGCGCGATGCGGAGCAGTTCGTCGACGATGCGGTCGGGGCGCTCGGTCGTCTGGAGCGTCTGCGACAAGATCGCATAGTCGAACGCGTCGTCGGGATAATCGGCGAGGTCGCGGTTCGCGTCGCCCTGCACCACCGACTGGCCGCGCGCGATCGCCGCGGTGACATTGGCCGGATCGATCTCCAGCCCGCGGGCATCGACCCCGGCATCGCGCAGCGCCGCGATCAGCGTCCCGTCGCCACAGCCGACGTCGAGGACGCGCGTGCCTGCGGGCACCGCGCCGGCGATGATCGCCAGGTCGGGGCGCAGCGTCACGGCGTCACCTCTCCGCCCGGAGCGCGCCCGCGACGAGGCGGTCGAGCGCGGGGACATCGAGGAGGAAGCTGTCGTGGCCGAAGGGCGCCGACAGTTCGACGAAGCTCGCCGCCGCGCCGACGCTTTGCAGCGCCTGAACGATGCGGCGCGATTCGCTGGTCGGATAGAGCCAGTCGGTGTCGAAGCTGACGAGCGTGAAGCGCACGTCCTTCGCGCGTGCGAAGGCGCCCGCGAGCTGGCCCTCGTGCGGCTCGGCGAGGTCGAAATAGTCCATCGCACGGGTGATGTAGAGATAGGCGTTGGCGTCGAAGCGGTCGGTGAAGGCGAGCCCCTGGTGCCGCAGATAGGATTCGACCTGGAAATCGGCGTCGAAGCCGAAGCTCTTGATGTCGCGCGCCTGCAGGCGGCGGCCGAATTTCTCGGTCAGCCCCGCTTCGGACAAATAGGTAATGTGCGCCGCCATCCGCGCGACCGCGAGACCCTTGGTGGGGGTGCAAAATTTGTCGTAATAGTCGCCGTCCTGCCAGTCGGGGTCGGCCATGATCGCCTGCCGCCCGACCTCGTGAAAGGCGATATTCTGCGCCGAATGTCGCGCCGCGCTGGCGATCACGATCGCCGAACCGAGCCGTTCGGGGTACGCGGCGGCCCAGGCGAGCGTCTGCATCCCGCCCATCGATCCGCCGATGACGGCATGAAGCCGATCGATGCCGAGATGGTCGAGCAGCATCGCCTGCGCGCGCACCATGTCGGCGATCGTGATGACGGGGAATTTCATGCCCAGCGGCGTCCCGGTCGCGGGATCGGGGGTCGCGGGGCCGCTCGTCCCCATGCAACTGCCGAGGACATTGGCGCAGATCACGAAATATGTGTCGGTGTCGACCGGCTTGCCGGGGCCGACCATGCGCGCCCACCAGCCGGGCTTGCCCGTCGCCGGATGGTCGCTCGCGACATATTGGTCGCCGGTCAGCGCGTGGCAGACGAGCACCGCGTTCGATTTACTGGCGTCGAGCGTGCCATGGCTTTGATAGGCGATCGTCACCGACGGCAGCGTCTGGCCGCTGTCGAGCGATAGCGGCGCGTCGATCGTCACGCTGCGGTGCTGGATCTGGTGGAGAAGGCTCGCCATCGGTAGCGCGGAGCTAAGCGCGCGCGCTGAGGCTGTCAACGTGCTGGACGAGATGCTGGACTTGGGGGCCAGAGCCGCTAAACGGCGCGGCATGACCGACGCGACCGCTACCCTCACTCCGAAGCCGTGGATCAGCGGCATCGCCCCCTATGTTCCGGGCAAGTCGGCCGGTGCCGATGGCCGCCCTTTGATCAAACTCAGCGCGAACGAGAATCCGCTCGGCACCGGCGCGAAGGCGCGCGAAGCGTTCGCCGCGGCGCAGGGCACGGCCGACGCGCTGTCGCGCTATCCCGACCCCGGCGCCGCGGTGCTGCGCGAGACGATCGCGGCGAAATACGGACTCGACCCGGCGCGCGTGATCTGCGGCAACGGGTCGGACGAACTGCTCCACCTCGCCGCGGGCACCTATGCCGGGGCGGGCGACGAGATTCTCTATGTCCGCTATGGCTTCGCGGTATACGAGATCGCCGCGCGGCGCGTCGGCGCGACGCCGGTCGAGGCAGACGACCGCGACTATGCGACCGATGTCGATGCGCTCCTCGCCGCGGTGACCGACCGGACCCGCGTCGTCTATCTCGCCAATCCGAACAATCCGACCGGCACGCTTGCGACGAGGGAAGAGGTGGCGCGGCTCTACGCCGGGCTGCCGAAGAACGTCCTGTTCGTGATCGATCAGGCCTATTCGGAATATCTGGCCGCCGACGAGGACGACGGCGGGCTGGACCTTGCGAAGACTCAGCCGAACGTCTTCGTCACGCGCACCTTCTCGAAGATCCACGGCCTTGCCGCCGAGCGGATCGGCTGGGGCTATGCCGCCGCCGAGGTGATTTCGGCGCTGCACCGCATCCGCCTGCCGTTCAACGTCACGCGTGCGGGGCAGGCGGCGGCGGTCGCGGCGCTCGGCGACGATGATTTCGTGAACGCCAGCCGCGAGCATAATGCGACATGGCGCGCATGGCTGGCGGGCGAGCTCGAAGCGCTCGGCAATCACGGCGTTCGCGTCGTGCCGTCGGCGACCAACTTCCTGCTCGTGCTGTTCGAGGGCGAAGTGAGCGCCGAGACGGTTTACAACCGGCTGATGGACGCGGGCTATATCGTCCGCTGGCTGCCGGGGCAGGGGATCCCGCAGGCGCTGCGCATGACGATCGGCACCGAGGATGAGACGCGCGGACTGGCCGCGGCGATTCGCGCGGCGCTGGCGGGGTGATGGCGCGCGTCATCGGCCATGTGACGATCGTCGGACTCGGCCTGATCGGCTCGTCGATCGCGCGCGCGGTGAAGGAGCGGCTGCCGCAGGTGACGGTGACCGGCCATGACGCCAGCGCCGATGTCCGCGTCGCGGCGCGCGCGCTCGGTTTCTGCGATACGGTCGCCGACGATCCGGCGGCGGCGGTGGCCGAAGCCGATCTCGTGATCCTCGCGGTGCCGGTCGGGCGGATGGCCGACGCGGGATCGGCGATCGCGCCGGGTCTGCGCGACGATGCGATCATTTCGGACGTCGGCTCGTCGAAGAGCGGGGTCGCAGACGCGCTCGCCAAGGCGCTTCCCGGCCATCTCGTCATCCCGGCGCACCCCGTCGCGGGGACCGAGAACAGCGGCCCCGCCGCCGGCTTCGCAAGCCTGTTCGAGGGACGCTGGTGCATCGTCACCCCGCCCGCGGGCGCGCCCGGGGAGGCCGTCGCGGCGGTGACCGGCTTCTGGCAGGCGCTCGGCGCCAAGGTCGAGACGATGGAGGCCGCGCACCACGACCGGGTGCTCGCGGTTACCAGCCATTTGCCGCATCTGATCGCCTATACGATCGTCGGCACTGCAAGCGAGCTCGAGGAAGTGACCGAGAGCGAGGTGATCAAATATTCGGCGGGCGGCTTTCGCGACTTCACCCGCATCGCCGCGAGCGACCCGGTGATGTGGCGCGACGTCTTCCTCGCCAACAAGGAGGCGGTGCTCGAAACGCTGCAGCGCTTCAACGAGGATCTGACCGTGCTTCAGCAGGCGATCCGGCGCGGCGACGGCGACAAGCTCGAGGACTGGTTCACGCGGACGCGGGCGATCCGCCGCTCGATCATCGAGCAGGGTCAGGACGATGCAGCGCCCGATTTCGGGCGAAAACACTGACCCCTATCCGTCGCCCCCGCGAAGGCGGGGGCCGCTGGCCGCCTTGCTACGTCGATAGCGGCCCCAGAGCTTTCGCTGGGGCGACGATTATTCGGATGGCGTCGCCAGCAACGCCTCGGGCGGATTGAGCGCATTGATCGCGCGCCACACGCGCTCCTCGGCTTCCTCGCGCGGCAGGCCGGCGGGGATCGTCTCGCCGATCCGGTAGGTGATCGTCCCCGGCCATTTGACCCAGCGCCGCGGCGGATAGGCGATGCCGCTGTTCACCGCGACCGGGATCACCGGCACGCCGAGCATCCGGTAGACGCCGGCGAAGCCCGACCGCAGCGGCGGCGCTTTCCCATGCGGAACGCGCGTCCCCTCGGCGAACAGCACCAGCGGCCGGCCGGCGGCAAGCGCGGCCTTGGCGGCGTTCAGCATCGCGCGCATCGCCTTGCCGCCACCCTCGCGGTCGACGGGAATCAGGCCATAGAAGCGCGCCGCCTGTCCCCAGACCGGGATCGAGAAAAGCTGCTCCTTGGCGAAGACAGCGGGCCATCGGAACAGCATCGGCTGCTCGATCGTCTCGAACGCCCCCTCATGCTTGAAGACGTAAAGGACCGGAATATCGGGCATCGCGCCCTCGACGACGATCTTGTGGCCCAGCACGAAGCGGCAGATCAGGCGGTGGAAGATCGCCCACAGCCGCACGAACCAGCGCGTCGCATGATGTGATATCGGCAGCGACACCACCGCGCCGATCGACGCGATGCTGCTCATGATCACGAACAGGATCCAGAACAGGATCGAGCGGAGCAGAGCCAGCATATAGCGCATCGCCGCGCTCAAAGCCCGAGCAGGCCGCCCGCCAGCCCGGCGAGATATTTGTGATATTCGCGGAACAGGGTCGCGAAGCTCGGATGGCTGCGCACCGCGTCGGGCAGGATCGCCACCTTGGCGCCGAGCGCGCGGCCGAGCTCATATTGCGCGCGGCGCATATGCCAGTCGGTGGTGATCAGGCGGATGCTCCTGTAGTTGCGCCGCGCAACCCAGGCGGCGACCTCGGTCGCGTTCGAGCGCGTGTCCTCGGCCTCGAACCCCAGCGCGATGCAGCAGTCGAACAATTTTTGCGGGCGTCTATATTCGGCAGCGAGTTCCTTGGGCTTCACCTCGCGCGCGACGCCACTGATCAACAGGCGCTTCGCTTCGCCCTTTTCGAGCATTTCGAGCCCGCGGTCGATGCGTCCTGGGCCGCCGGTGAGCACGACGATCGCGTCGGTCTTTTGCGATGCGGCTGGCAACGGCAGCAACAGGGCGAACCAGGCAAAGCCGAGTACCCAAGCCAGAAAGAGAAGAGATATCAGCCGTTTGATCATAGAATCTTCTGAAGCGCGGCGAGCAGGGTCTGCCGCGCGGTCAACGCCGCGAGCGCGATAGCCAATAGCGGCAGCGCCAGCAAGAGCGCCCAGCCCCAGGGGCCGAGCGATGCGGTCGCGGCGAGCCCCGCGGTGACCCCCGACCACTCCCAGCCGATCAGCAGCAGGATCGCGGCGGCGACTGCGCTGCCGAGCGCGATGCCGTAAGCGGTGTCGATCGCGATCCGCCGCTGGAACAGCCGCGCGATCTGCCGGTCGGTCGCGCCGATCATGTGCAGCATCTCGATCGTCGCATAATGGGTTCCGAGCGCGGCGCGCGCGGTCATGATTACCACCGCCGCGCTCGCCGCGGTCATCAGCAGGACGAGCGCGCCCGCGACCCAGGCGAGCGAGCGGATCAGCCGCGCGACTGGCTCCAGCCATTCGGCGTGCGGGATGATCCGCGCGCCCGGCGCTTCGCGCGCGACGAGGGCGCGAAGCTGGCGCATGGGGGCCGCGCGGTCCTCACCGACGAAATCGATGTCGACGAGCGCGGGTAGCGGCAGCGCGTTCAGCACCGGGTCCCCGCCCCCATCGGTGCCTTCCGTGCTGCCGAACCATTGGCCGAGCGTCGCGCGAAGCTCGGCGGGCTCGACCGCGCGCGCCGACCGCACGAAGGGTTGCCCCGCCGCGGCGCGGCGCAGCGCCGCCGCCTGCTCGGCGCGGGTGACCGGGTTGGCGGTAACGATCTGCACCGTCACGCGCCCGGCGATCGCGGCGCCGATCGCGTTCGCCGATCGCGCGAGGCCGACGCCTGCGGCGGCGGCAAGCAGGGTCAGCAGCATCAGGATCGCGATCACCCACGGGGTCGGCCCCGACAGGCGGCGATCGGGAAGCAGGCGGCGATGCTGGACGGGAACACGCGGGATGATCATGCCGGCATCACGATCGGTTCGGCGGATAGCGCAGCGCGCCGGTGGGATCGGACAGCCGTCCTTTTTCAAGCCGCATCATCTGCGCATTCTCGATCCGGCTGATCAGGTGGATGTCGTGGGTCGCGACGACGACGGTGGTGCCAAGGCGATTGAGCGCCTCGAACAATCCGAGCAGGCGTCCCGCCATTTCGGGATCGACGTTGCCCGTCGGCTCGTCGGCGACGAGCAATTGCGGCCGCGCGATCACCGCGCGCGCGATCGCGACGCGCTGCTGCTCGCCGCCCGACAGTGTCGGCGGAAAGGCTTCCGCGCGCTCGCCGAGTCCGATCCAGCTCAGCATCTCGCCGACCGGCCCCGCCAGATCCTCTTCGCCGACCCCCGCGATGCGCAGCGGCAGCGCGATATTGTCGCGTGCGCTCAAATGCGGGATCAGCCGGAAATCCTGGAAAACGACGCCGATGCGGCGGCGAAAGCCGGGCAGGCGATGGCGCGGCATGGTCACCAGATCCTCGCCGAATAGGCGGATCAGGCCGCGGCTCGGCCGCTGCGCAAGATAGAGCATCTTCAAAAGCGACGTCTTGCCCGCACCCGAGGCGCCGGTCAGGAAATAGAAGCTGCCGGGCTGAAGGTTGAAGCTGATGTCGCTCAAGACTTCGGCATCGGGGCCATAGCGCAGCCCGACGCCGTTGAATTCGACCATCGCGCCGCCGGGACGGGGCGGCGGCGTCATGACGCCATCCGGGCGCGATCGGGCGCCTTTCGCGGGGCGCGGGGCGTGGGAGCAGCGGCGCTCATGGCGTTGCCTGTTACACGGCTGTCCACCGACGTAAAGCGCGAAGCGCGACACGGTGCTTGCAACGGGTGAATCGGCGTGTTTAGAGGGGCTCCATGATCCTCGCCTGTCCGTCCTGCCATACGCGCTACGTCGTGCCCGATACGGCGATAGGTGCCACGGGGCGCACCGTGCGCTGCGCCAATTGTCGTCATAGCTGGTTCCAGGAGCCCGCCGCGCCCGCTGCGCCCGTTGCGGAGCCCGCCGCGCCCGAGCCGGTATCGGCGCCCGAATCCGTATCCGAAACGGCGTCCGCCGCGCCGGCACCAGAGCCGGCGCCGGTCGCCGCGCCCCTGCCCGACGAGCCTGTTGCCGAGCAGGCGCCCCCGCCGCCGCCCGAAGCCTTTGCCGTTCCCGAACCGCAGCCGGCCCCGTCACCGGCCGAGGATGCGCCGCTGCCTTTCCGCCGCCCGCGCCGCAACCCGGCAAAGCGCTGGACGTGGATCGCGGGCAGTGCCGCCGCGCTGATGCTTGCCGCGACCGGCGCGCTCTACTGGTTCGGCCTGCCGGGCTGGGCGCAGGGCCTCGGCATCCCCGGCATGGCCGACGAGCCCGATCTCGTCATCGAGCTGCCGCCGAACCAGGACCATCGCGAGCTGCCGGATGGCACCATCTATTTCGCCGCCTCGGGGGTGATCATCAACCCGACCGACCGCGAGCAGCGCGTCCCGCCGATCCTCGCCGAGCTGCGCGACGCGCAGGGGACGATCGTCTACAGCTGGACGATCAAGCCGCCGGTCCGCACGCTGCCGCCCAATGAGAAGGTCAATTTCAGCGAGGCAAAGCTCGACATCCCGCGCCGCGCGACGCAGCTCACGGTGAGTTGGGCGCTACCGAAAAGCTGATAAAACAAGCGCGTAGCGTGACGTCACACCGCCGCGACGTCACATCAATTCCACCGCCGCCAGCGACAGCAGAAAGCTCGTCAGGGTCGCGACGATGATCGGCGCGAAGCTGCGCCATCCCTGATCGAGCAGCAGGTGGAGGCGCGCTTTCATTGCGGTGGCGACGATCGCCAGCAGCAGCAGCGCCTGCGCGGCGAGGTTCGCGCCATGGACCGCGGGTTTGGGCAGCGCGACCAGCGAATTGATTGCCGCGAGCGCGAGGAAGCCGAGGATGAACCAGGGCAGGCGCAGCGGAATGCGCCGCTTTTCGGTCGCGTCGCCGTCGGCGCGTGCCAGCCACAGGCCGACGAGCATCAGCATCGGCGCGAGCAGCGCGACGCGGGTCAGCTTGACGATCGTCGCGACCTCGCCCGCCTGCGGCGAGAAGGAAAAGCCGCCGCCGATCGCCTGCGCGACGTCGTGGATCGACGCGCCGATCAGGAATCCCGCCTGCGTGTCGGACAGGTGCAGTTCGGTCGCGAGGATGGGATAGAGCGTCATCGCAAGCGCGCTCGCGACGGTGATCCCGACGAGCGTCATCGTGAAGCGCGCCTGATCGACGCGCTTGTCGCCGATCAGCGAATAGAGCGCGAGCGCGGCCGATGCCCCGCAAATCGCGGTCGCGCCGCCCGCGAGCAGCGCGGCGTGGCGATCCTGCCGGAACAGCGATGCGCTGGCGACGGTGATCAGGATAACCGCGAGCATGATGACGATGAGCAGCGCGAAGGGCAGCGGCCCCAGTTCGGCGAGCTGTTCGGCGGTGATCCGCGCGCCGACGAGGACGATGCCGATGCGCAGCGCGGTCTGCGACATCAGGTCGAGCCCGGCGTGGGTGCGCCGGTCCTGCGACAGGAAGCTCATCGCGAGGCCGATAAGCAGCCCCATCAGCACCAGCGGCGCGGCATAATGATCGGCGAGCCACGCGGCGGCGAGCGCCGCGATCGCGGTGACGAGCGTGCCGGGCAGATAATCGCGCCAGCGCCGTTTCTCGGGCGGCGCTGCCTCGAGGTGCATTTCACCATAAAGGTCGGCCGCCATCGGCCAGCTTTGTTCGGACGCCATGCGATCCCTCCGCTTCATCGCCCGCTTCGCATATCCGCGCGGCGCGGTCGATAGGCCATTGCTGGCGCGCCGTTGGCTTGCTAGAGGCCGCGCTCTACCGGCACCCGTAGCTCAGCTGGATAGAGCGCTGCCCTCCGAAGGCAGAGGCCAGGGGTTCGAATCCCTTCGGGTGCGCCATTCCCTTCTTTCGCTCTTTCGAGCCGACTTGGCGGCCGCCGCGAAGGCGCGGGGTCTTGATGCGCGACCATCGCGCACGGCTTTCGCGCGGGCGGCGCCGAAAGCCCGTTGCCCGCTCCCATTTTTGCTGATGTTTCGGTTCGGAGGATCGCGTTACTCTTTCTCGCAAAATGCGGATGAGGAGGATGCGATGGATCTGGGTCTGGCCGGCAAGAAGGTTATCATCAACGGTGGGGCGCACGGGCTCGGGCTCGCGTCGCTCAAGATTTTTGCGGCCGAAGGCGCCGACGTCGCCTTCCTTTCGCGCGATGCCGGGAAGGTGGAGGCGGCGGTCGCGGCGATCGATGCCGCGGGGCCGGGCAAGGTGCATGGCGAGCCATTCGACATGACCGGCAATCCCGACGGCTATCGCGACTGGCTGACCCGGTCGTGCGATGCGCTCGGCGGCTGCGATATCTTCATTCACACCGCGAGCTCGTCGGGGCAGGGGGCGACCGGTGACTGGCAACGCGGGCTCGACATGGACATCATGGGCGCGGTGCATGGGGTCGAGACGCTGACCGAGGCGCTCGCGGCGTCGGGATCGGGATCGATCATCTTCATGTCGTCGACCGCGGCGGTCGAGACCTTCATCGTGCCGCAGGCGTTCAATGCGCTGAAGGCCGCGCTGATCACCTATGGCTCGCAGCTCAGCCAAGCGCTCGCGCCGCGGGGCATCCGCGTCAACATAGTTTCGCCGGGCGCCATCTATTATCCCGGCGGCAATTGGGAGACGATCAAGGGGGCCGTGCCGGCGCTCTATGACGCGACACTCGCGCAGATGCCGATGGGGCGCTTCGGCGAGCCCGAGGAGGTCGCGAAGGCGATCGTCTTCATGGCCTCGCCCGCCTGCCCCTATATGACCGGCGCGCATCTCGTCGTCGACGGCGGCTTCACCAAGCGCGTCCAATTCTAGGCCGCGCGCGGTGAAGCTCTATCAATCGCTCGGCCCCAATCCGCGCGTGGTGCTGATGTATCTTGCCGAAACCGGGCTGACGGTCGACCGGCAGTTCGTCGACATCATGGCGGCCGAAAACCGCCGCCCCGATTTTCGCGCCAGGAGCCCGCTCGGCCACACGCCCCTGCTCGAACTCGACGACGGCCGCTGCCTCGCCGAGAGCATCGCGATCTGCGAATATCTGGACGAGACGCGCGCCGCGCACGCGCTGCTCGGTGGGGCGGCCGAGGAGCGGGCGCGGACGCGGATGCTGGTGCGGATGATCGACCAGCTCGTCGTCGTGCCGATGACCGCGGGCTTTCGCGGCGCCGAGGGGCTGGCGATGTTCGAGAGCCGCCTGCTCTGCCTGCCCGATGCCGCCGCCGACCTGAAACGGCTCGCCGCCGACGGGCTGGCGCAGATCGACGGCATCGCCGCCGCGGGGCCCTGGGTGGCGGGCGCGCGCTTCAGCCTCGCCGACATATTGCTTTATTCCTTCGTCGAGTTTGGCGGCGCGGTCGGTCAGCCGCTCGACCCCGCGCTCACCCATCTCGCCGCCTGGCGGGGCCGCGTCGCCGCGCGACCCAGCGCCGCCGCCAGCGCCAACCCCCAGCAGGGCATCGGAGACAGCTGAATGACCGATACGACGATCGATCGCGACACGCTTCGCGATATCTATACCCGGACGATGCGCGTCGCGCGCGCCGACGAGAAATTCCGTTCGCTGCTGATGACGGGCAAGCTGGCGGTCATGTATTACACGGTGCGCGGGCAGGAACTGGTGTCGGCGGCGGCGATGGCCGCGCTCGAACCCGGGGATTATCTCGTCACCACCTATCGCGGCCAGCACGACCAGATCGCCAAGGGCGTGCCGCTGAACCCGCTGTTCGCCGAGATTGCGGGCAAGGCGGGCGGCACCTGCCGCGGCAAGGGCGGGTCGATGCACATCACCCATCCCGAAAGCGGCGTGATGGTGACCACGGGGATCGTCGGATCGGGGCTGCCGATCGCCAACGGCCTCGCGCTCGCGTCGCAGAACCGCGGCGACGGCAAGGTGACGATCGTCTGCTTCGGCGACGGCGCGACCAATATCGGCGCCTTTCACGAGGCGATGAACATGGCGCAGCTCTGGAAACTGCCCGTCATCTTCCTCTGCCAGAACAATCGCTATGGCGAGCACACCGCCTTTGCCGATCATACGAAGGTCGATTCGATCGTCACCCGCGCCGCCGCTTATGGGATGAAGGGGGTCAAGGTCGACGGCAACGATGCGATCGCGACCTATCGGGCGGCCAAGGCGGCGGCGGATCGCGCGCGCGCGGGCGAGGGGCCGACGCTGATCGAAGCGATGTGCTATCGGATGATGGGGCATTTCTTCGGCGCCGACTTCTCCTACATGCCGCAGGAGCATCTCGCCGAAATGGCAGCCGAAGACCCGCTGCCGCGGCTGCGCCAGTTGATGCTCGACCACCAGTTCAGCGAGGCCGAGCTCGACGCCATCGTCGCCGACCTCGACGCGCAGATGGACGCGGCGGCGGAGTTCGCCGCGAACAGTCCGCTGCCGGGCCCGGAGGAAATCCGCAAGGATGTCTTCGAAGAGGAGATTGCGGCATGAGCCAGATCACGATGACGCAGGCGCTGAACCGCGCCATCGACGAGGCGATGGCCGAGGATGAGGGCGTGATCCTGCTCGGCGAGGATGTCGGCGCGAAGCAGGGCGGCGGGGTGTTTAAAATCTCCTCCGGCCTCACCGAAAAATATGGCGAGCACCGCATCCGCGCGACGCCGATTTCGGAGCAGGCGATCGTCGGCGCCTGCGTCGGCGCGGCGCTCGCGGGCTTTCGCCCGATCGCCGAGATCATGCTGATGAACTTCACCACCGTCGCGATGGACCAGATCGTCAATCACGCGGCGAAGCTGCGCTTCATGTCGGGCGGACAGACGAATGTGCCGCTGGTGATTCGCACGACGACCGGCGTCGGCGTTGGCTTCGGCGGCCAGCATTCGGACATGCTGGAGGCCTGGTTCGCGCATGTGCCGGGGCTGAAGATCGTCACCCCGTCGAACGCCGCCGATGCGCAGGGACTGATGCGCGCGGCGATCGCGTGCAACGACCCGGTGATCTTCATCGAGAATATCCTCTGCTATGGTCTGAAGTCCGACGATCCGGGGCCGGGGCATGTCGTGCCGCTCGGCCAGGCGTCGGTGGCGCGCGAGGGCAGCGACTGCACGATCGTCACCTATGGCCGCACCGTGCTCGACGCGCTCGAGGTCGCGGGCAAGCTCGCCGACGAAGGGATTTCAGTCGAGGTCGTCGATCTCCGCACCATCGCTCCCTATGATGAGGCGACGGTCACGGCGTCGGTGGAAAAAACAGGCCGCGCGGTCGTGCTGCATGAGGCGGTCAAGCAATATGGCACCGGCGCCGAGATCGCCTCGCGCCTCAACGAAGCGCTGTTCGGCAAGCTGAAGGCGCCGGTGACGCGCATCGGCGGCGCTTTCTCGGCGGTGCCGATGGCGAATGCGCTCGAACAGGCGTGGATTCCGAACAAGGATGCGATCGTCGATGCGGTGCGCGCCGCCGTGAACTGGAAGGGCTGAGACGATGGCGGAGGAATTGCGCATTCCGAAGATCGGCATGTCGGCGACCGAAATGACGCTGACCGAATGGATGGTCGGCGACGGCGAGCGGGTCGAGGTCGGCGACGTCATCTATACGGTCGAGACCGACAAGACGACGGTCGAGGTCGAGGCGCAGGTCGCGGGGACCATTCGCCCGACGGGGGTGGAGGGCGAGGTCTATCCGGTTGGTGCGCTGGTGGGCACGATCGAATGACCCCGCTCGACGCCAGCAAGGCGATGTATGCCGAAGTCGCCAGGGGCAATTGGGACGCGGTCGCCGATTATATGGCCGACGATTTCGTCATCCACGAACCCGCCTCGCTTCCCTATGGCGGCGAATGGCGCGGGCGCGATGCGCTCCAGCGGCTCTACGCGCACGTCATGGGCTATTGGGACGATCCGGTGGTTGCGTGGCAGGAACTGGTCGGCGGCGAAAAATACACCGTTGCGCTGCTCCACTTCACGGTGACGGCGCGATCGAGCGGCAAGCGGTTCGAGACGCATATCGCCGAAGTCACCCGCTTCGACGATGCCGGCAAGATGGCGTCGATGCGCATCCATTATTTCGACACCGCCGCCATGGTCGAACAATTGAAGGCATAGGATCATGAGCGAAGCGCCCCACGTCCTCGTCCTCGGCACCGGCGGCGCGGGGCTCACCGCCGCGATTTCGGCGCACGAAGCCGGGGCGAAGGTCTCGCTGTTCGAGAAGGGCGATCGGGTCGGCGGGACGACCGCCTGGTCGGGCGGGATGATCTGGATTCCGAACAATCATCACGAAAAGACGCTGGGCGTCGAGGACAGCCGCGCCAAGGCGCTGACCTATCTCCTGTCGATGTCGCACGGGCTGATGCAGCAGCCTCTGGTCGAGGCGTTCCTCGACCATGGGCCGGACATGGTGGCGTTTCTGGAAGCGAATACGCCAGTGCAG
>Ga0182745_1002918_pt1 | contig 15001 bp, 12 predicted proteins | sample eDN3rd30CKraftBY_FD_128523 | JGI IMG/M metagenome (GOLD analysis project Ga0182745, IMG submission 128523) | Enriched backyard soil microbial communities from Emeryville, California, USA - eDNA 3rd pass 30_C Kraft BY (version 2) (version 2) | ecosystem: Environmental > Terrestrial > Soil >...
AGGCCCTGCTGCGTGCGGTCGGGCATGGTGCCGAACGACGAGATGTCCTGGAGGATCGTGGCCGCGTTGGCGACGTCGGGCTCGGCCATGCCGATGGTGTCGGTGGCGCAGTACGCCATGTTGTGGCCGGTGACCATCGCCGCCTGCGGGCCCGAGCGGACCTCACCCAGGTCACCGAACAGCCCGTGGCCGTACACGGTGGGCCGGGCGGGCGCGTCGGCGGCGCTGCTGGGGATCTCGCAGTCGTAGGACGCGGTGTAGGTCCCGTTGCGGACGGGCACACCGTTGGCCCCGTTCTTGAACCCGTCGCCGGGCTGGCCGCTCCCGGTCAGGTACTTGGGCACCTGGAACGTGCCCTCGATGCGCTTGGCGACGCCCTCTCGCGGGTTGGGCGTGACCTTGCCGACGGTGAACGCCGGCGCGCCCGAGCCGACGGCGGCCAGCGCGTCGTCGCGGATGTGGAGCATGCGGCCCGTGGTGTTCTCGGTCGAGGCGACGGTGAAGTGCCAAGCCAGGTAGAGGTCCTCCATCGCCATCCCCTGCTGCTGCATCCGCCACATGTCGAACGTCGTCTGGACGATGTACTGGGGGTCGCCGAAGCCGAGCAGGTCCACGTCGTCGGGGAAGTCGTCGATGATGTCGTGCTCGACGATCCAGTCGCGCTCGCGGGCGAACTTGGCCGGAGCGGGCAGCACGTCACCCGCCGCGTCCTTCAGGTTCTCGATGCCGACGATGATCTCGTGGCCAGCCTGGTAGTTCACGGCCGGCCGGATGTACAGCACCTGGTCGGCAGATCCGGCCGCGGCGTGGGAGTCGAGCTCGGCCCAGTACGGCACCCGCTCCTCGCTGGTCTGGTCCCAGATGATCACGGGGGCGTCCTCATCGAGGCTGGCGCCGATGTTGTCGATGCCGGCGAGGCCCGACTGCTCGAGATCGACGCCGGGCACCCGGAGCACGATGGCCTGACCGGGGCTGAAGCCGTCGTTGCGGTTCCACTCGGTCGGGTCGACGTGCTTGCCCTTGTTGTTGGCCGGGAGCCACTCGGGCTTGAAGGCGATCCGCTGTCCGGTCACCGTGCTGCTGTCCTGCAGCGTCTGGCGGCTGTTCGGGAACGGGAACAGGCAGTACTTCGGGTCGTAGCCGCAGCCGGCGTTGCGGGACTCGTGGCTGGCCAGGAGGGCGACGTCGATGTCGAGCTCGCCCGCCTTGGAGGTCGTGTACTTCTTCACCCAGCTGTTGAGACCACCGGCGTCGGGGTTGCGCAGGAGGATGCCCCGGTAGCTGTTGCGCACGACGGCCCGGCCCCGCTCGCCCGAGCGGAGGAACGAACGCACGAACCGGTCCCGGGACGTGCCGGACTCGAGGCGGGACTCCCAGTACGCCTGGCCGCTCGGGTCCGAGCCCCGACCGAGCACGTGCTCGTAGACCCAGTGCGTGTAGCCCTCCGGGGTCGCCCCCGCCTTGGTCCACGCCTCGTTCGAGATGGTGAGGGTCACGACCAGGTCCTCGTAGCTGAGGCGTCCGTCGGAGACACGCGTGCTCCAGTAGCCGAGGCCGCTCGGATCGGCGCTGCGCTCGAGCAGATCCTGGAACTTCTGCCCGACGGCGGGCTCCACCGCCGTACGCTTCAGCAGTGCGGCGCGGATGGTGGCCGACGGGTTCGTGCTGCGGTCGAGCGCGGCAGCGAGCGCGGTCACGTCGGCGGGCGAAGCGGCCCCGGCGTGGCGCTCGAAGATCTGGTTCGCCCAGCGGGCGTTGGCGGGTTGAGCGGCGACCTGACCGCTCGGTGGAGCTGCGGCCGGCGCGGCCGTCCTCTCCGGTGCCGCCGCCACCGGGGTGCCCGCGACCACCGGGACCACGGCGGTGATCCCCAGCGCGGTGAGCACCGCCAACGTCCCCTGCACCCGACCGAGCCGTCGTGCCATCAGCTGTCCCCCTTTCGCAGCGCGCCCCCTAGGCACGCAACGCGGTCGAAACACTACCCGCCGTGCTCCCCATGTGAGACCGATCCGTCTCGCGACGCCAGATGGGACGCACCAGGCCCGTGGTCCCGCACGCGGACCGCTCCGATCCGCCTACCGTCGGGCGGGTGAGCGACGGCACCCTCTTCGACGACGCCGTCGGCCGCGAGCCCCGGAGCGACACGTGGACCGTTCCCGAGCTGTCCGTCCACGTCGGCCGCCTCCTCGTCGGCGCCTTTCCCGACGACGTGTGGGTCGAAGGGCAGATCCGCAACCTGAACCGCTCCAGCAACGGCCACGTCTACTTCCAGCTCGCCGAGCCGTGCCCCGCCGGCCAGCAGCCGAACACCCAGCTCTCGGTCACGCTGCTCGCCCCTGAGCGCACCCTCGTCAACACGCAGATCAAGCGGGCCGGCGGCGGGGTCCGCATGGAGGACGGCATCGAGGTCCGCATCCAGGGGCGCATCCGCTGGTACGGACCGCGGGGCACCCTGCAGCTGCGCATGCACGGCATCGACCCCGACTACACGCTCGGCCGCCTGCAGGCCGACAAGGACCGCACGCTCGCGGTGCTGGCCGCCGAGGGGCTGCTCGACCGCAACGGCCGCCTCCCCGTCCCCCGGGTGCCGCTGCGCATCGGCCTGGTCACGAGCATGGGGACCGCGGCCCATGCCGACGTCCTCGCCGAGCTCACCGCCAGCGGGATCGGCTTCATCGTGCGCACGGTCGACGCCCGCACCCAGGGCGCGGAGTCGGCCGCTGCCATCACCCGGGCGATCACCATCCTCGGGACCGACGGCGTCGATCTCATCCTCGTCGTGCGCGGCGGCGGCGCCCGCACCGACCTGGCCCCGTTCGACACCGAGCTCATGGCTCGGGCCATCGCCACCTCACCCGTCCCGGTCTTCACCGGCATCGGCCACGAGATCGACCGGTCGATCGCCGACGAGGTCGCCCACACCGCGCACAAGACGCCCACGGCGGCAGCCGCCGCCGTGGTGCACCGGGTGCGCTCGTTCCAGGCCGAAGTCGACGACCGCGCCGCCGCCATCCAGCGCGCGGTCCACCGGTCCCTGCGGGTCGCGAGCGGCCGGCTCGACGACCGCATCGCCCGGGTCGCCCGCAGCGGCGGCCGTGCCCTCGACCGCCAGGCCGCCTCGCTCGACCGGGCCGGGACCCGAGCAGCCCGCGGGGCAGCCCGCTCGCTGGCCGCCGCCGAGGCCCGGCTCACCGCACCCGCCCGCGCCGCCGGTGACCGGGCCCGGAGGGCGCTGTCCGCCGCCGAGCGCGACCTCGACGGCGTCGCGGCCCGCGTCCGCGCCCACGACCCGCAGCGGGCCCTCGCCCGCGGCTGGTCCATCACCACCACCGCCGACGGCGCCCTGGTGCGCACGACGGCCGATGCCCCCGCAGGCACCACACTGGTGACCCGGGTGGCCGACGGTCATGTCACGAGCACCGCGACCGGCGCCGCCACCGACCCGTCCGGAGCCGATCCGCAGGAGCCCGCCGCACCATGAGCACGCCGACCCCCGTCGAGCAGCTGAGCTACCCCGATGCCCTCACCGAGCTCGAGCGCATCCTCGACCGGCTCGAGCACGACGAGCCCGACGTCGACCGCGTGGCCGACGACGTCGCCCGGGCCACCGAGCTCATCGCCCACTGCCGCAGCCGCATCGGCGCGGCCCGCATCAAGGTCGACCAGGTCGTCGCCGGCCTCACCCCACCGGGCACGGACAGCGACGCGGACGACGCAGCCGACGCGGACGGCGTCGCCGCCGACGATCCCGCCGACGACTGACTGCTGGGCTCAGGCCCGCATCCGCAGGTTGCGGCTCTCCGCGGCCACGCGGCCGAGCACCCGGATCAAGGTGGCGATGAGCGACAGGTTGACGAGGATCTGGAACGTCACCAAGGCTCGGGCGCTCTGGGTCACCGGGGCGATGTCGCCGTAGCCCACCGTCCCCAGCGTGACGACCGTGAAGTAGAGGGCGTCGAGCCGGGTGTGGATCGCCGGGAAGCCGTCGCTGCGCAGCGCGATCGAGTAGTAGCTCCCCGCGAACCCGACGATCACGAGCGACACGAGCAGCGACAGCACGGCCAGCGCCTCGCCGAGCGGGTGGACGGCGCCCCGGATGCGCCCGACCTTCCAGAACGCGTACGGGATCACGATGACCGTAGCCGTCACCCCCAGCCCGGCGCTCAGGACCCAGTTGTGCTCGTCCAGCGGCGTCCAGAAGTAGACGCAGAGCGCGACGATCGGCGTGAGGAACGACCGGGCGAGCAGCATCGCCGTGTCGCGGTCGAAGACACCGGTGGTGGAGAACGCCGTGGCCGGTCGCGGTGCGGGTGGCTCATCGATGCCCTGAGCCTACGAGTCACCGCTCACCGGAGATCGGACCCGAGCCGCTGCGTCGTCATGCCTCGGCCTCGTCGCAGCGGGCATCGAGGGAGAAGGCCTGGGGCTCGCCGTCGGGTACCGGGACGTCGCCGGCATCGACGGGGACCGCCGTGCCGGAGAACTGGATGCGGCTGCCGCGCAGCTTGGCCGACGCGATCGAGCCCGGCGGCTTGCCCGCCGACCCCCGGCGCTCCCAGGCCTCCGCCCCGAACGCGGCGACGCGGGTCTCGTCGGAGGTCGGGTCGAGATCGATGGTGACGCCGGTCGACCGGGGGATCCCGGTCTTGTCGTCGCTCTTCAGCCCCATGACGCCCTGGACGATCGCGCCGTCGTCGGCCCGAGCCACCACGAACACCGTCTGGCCGTCGAGCCCGCAGGACTGGACCTCGTAGGTCTGGCTGGACCCGCCGATGCGCACGATCGCGGTGCGGTCCTCGAACCCGTCCTTGGCGCAGCCCGCCAGTCCGCTGGCCGATCCGAGCAGGGCGCAGCCGAGCACGACGGCACGGAGACGGGGTGGACGGGCCATCGCGCCAGGGTACGGGCTCGGCCGGCGCTTGCCCGGCGGCGAAGCGCTGCAAACTAGGGTCGGCGCCATGCTGACCCTGGTGACGGGAGGAGCCGGGTTCATCGGCTCCAACCTCGCGGACGAACTGATCGCGCAGGGCCACGAGGTCCGGATCCTCGATGACCTGTCCACCGGGTTCGCCGAGAACCTGCCGGCCGACGCCCTGTTCTTCGAGGGCGACCTCTGCGACGAAGAGCTCGTCGCCGAGGCGATGGACGGCGTCGAGGTCGTGTTCCACCAAGGCGCTCGCGGCTCCGTCGCCAAGTCGGTCGAGACCCCCCTCGTCACCGACCTGTCGAACATCCACGGCACGCTGACCGTGCTGGAGGGAGCCCGCCACGCCGGCGTGCGCCGAGTCGTGTCCGCCTCGAGCAGCAGCATCTACGGCGGCGTCGCCCCCCGGCCCACCCGCGAGACGGAGCCCCTCACCCCGAAGTCGCCCTACGCCGTCACCAAGATGGCCGCCGAGCACTACCTGCGGGTCTACTGGGAGCTGTTCGGGCTCGAGACCGTCGCCCTCCGGTACTTCAACGTCTACGGCCCCCGCCAGGACCCCGAGTCCGCCTACGCCGCGGTGATCCCCAAGTTCATCGCCGCCCTCCGCGCCGGGGAACCGCCCACGATCCACGGCGACGGGGCACAGAGCCGGGACTTCGCCTTCGTCGGCGACGTGGTGGCCGCCAACATCGCCGCGGCGAGCGCCCCCGCTGACCGTTGCGCCGGCCACGCGTACAACATCGCCGGCGGCTCCGAGCGCTCCCTCCTCGAGATGCTGGCGATCCTGGGCGACATCCTCGCGGTCACCGTGGAGCCCGCCCACGTCGAGCCCCGCGCCGGCGACGTCCGCCACAGCTTCGCCGACACGTCCGCCGCCGCGGCCGACCTCGGCTGGACCCCGACCCTCGACTTCGCCGAAGGCCTCAAGCGCACCGTCGCCTGGTTCTCGTAGAGGACACGTGGTGAGCGAACGAACGTGGTGTGGAAACTGACGTCCTCCCTCGTTTCGCACACCAAGTTCCGCCAGGGGCTCCGCAGCGAGGGCCGCTTCGACCGGGGGCGCTGATCGGTCGACCACCCAGACCGTCGGATGGGGGGATGGGCGGGTGGCCGCCGTAGCCTCGCATCGATGGGTGGCAGGACCTCGACCGACCGGACCGACCCGCTGCCAGGCGACCTGGGCCTGGTCGCGGCGCGCGTCGAGGCGCGGGTCACCCGCCTGCTGGACGACGAGACCGAGCGCTGGGAGGCCGTCGAGGCCGATCTCCTCCATCCGCTCGAGGCGCTGCGGGCCCTGGTCATGGCCGGTGGCAAGCGGCTGCGGCCCGTGTTCTGCCATTGGGGCTTCGTGGCCGCCGGAGGCGATCCCGACGACGCACGCGTGGTCGATGCCGGCGCTGCGTTCGAGCTCCTGCAGGCCTTCGCCCTGATCCACGACGACGTGATGGACGGCTCGGCCACCCGCCGCGGGACGCCCGCCGTCCACCGCCGGTTCGCCGACCGCCACGCCGCCGAGGCGTGGGCCGGCGAGTCCCGCCGCTTCGGCGAGGGCGTGGCCATCCTCGTGGGCGACCTCGCCCTCGTCTACTCGGACCTCCTGCTGCCCTCTGGTCCACCCGAGCTGGCGGCGCTGTGGCACGAGCTGCGGATCGAGCTCAACATCGGCCAGTACCTCGATCTCGCCGGGACGGCCACCGGTGGTGTCGATCGCGCGGGAGCGCGGCGCATCGCCCGGCTCAAGTCCGGTCGCTACACCATCGAACGGCCGCTGCAGGTCGGTGCCGTCCTCGCCGGGAACCCCGGCCTCGCCGGCGCGTTGAGCCAGTACGGCGACCCGCTGGGCGAGGCGTTCCAGCTCCGAGACGACGTCCTGGGCGTGTTCGGCCTCACCCAGCGCACCGGCAAACCCGTGGGCGACGACCTCCGCGAGGGCAAGCCGACGTTGATGCTCGCCGTGGTGCACGAGCGGGCCGACGGCGCCCAGCGCGACCTGCTGGCACGCGTCGGCGACCCGGACCTCGGCGAGCAGGAGGTCGCCGACCTCCAGGCCCTGTTCGTGTCGACCGGAGCGCTCGACGTCGCCGAGGCCGAGATCGCCGCCCTCGCCGGGCGGGCCGTCACCGCCCTGCCGGCGCTGCGCCTCGATCCCCACGCCGATCTGGCGCTGCGGGACCTGGCAGCGTTCGTCGTCGCCCGCGACGCCTGACCCAGCTCCCACTCGTTCACCGCCGACGACCGGGCCGAACGATCAGGTCGTCGGTGTCGGTGTCGGTGTCGGCATCGGCATCGCCGCGTAGCGCTCGAGCGCGGCAGCGACCGGTTCGGCCACCACGCCCGGCTCGGCCGCCACCGCGGCGAGCCACGGCGGCCGGGTGACCGCGGCGATGGCCAGCGGGGCGTCGAGCCCGGAGAACTGCAGGGCCTGGCGGGCGTAGGTGGTGGCGTAGTCCTCGGGCCGCACGTCGCGGGCCAGCTCCACCAGGGCGAACGGGTCGGGCAGCCCGCTCTCGGGTGTGGCCGCAGCGACCGCGGCTGCGGTGGGCGCGACGACCGACGGCGAGTGCGGTGCCGGACCCCCACCGGAGAGCCCCGGTCCGTCGCACAGCACGGCTCCCACCACCAGCTCCGGGCGAGCGCCGGCGATGAGCATCGCCACGTAGGCACCGAGGCCGCGCCCGACGATGGTGACGGGCCCGAGGTGGGCGAGGGCGGCGTCGACGTCGGCCATCAAGATCTCGGCCGTGTACCCGCCTCCGGGGGCCCGGCTCGAAGCGCCGTGCCCGGTGAGGTCGAGGCCGTAGACCGGGCCGGGCCAGGCCGAGGCGCTGGCCGGGACCGCAGCGGGGGTGTGCTCGCCGAGGCCGTGCAGGAGCAGCAGCGGGCGCCCGGTGCCGGGACGGAGCTCGTGGAGCGCCAGCTGCACCTTCACGTGGGTGAGCAGGGTGACGGTGCTCACGAGATCAGCTCCAGGGTGAGATCGGCCACGACGGCCGGCTTCTCGATGTGCACGAAGTGGCCGACGCCGTCGAGCGGCACGAACCGGGCGCCGGCCGGCAGGTTGGGCACGACGTCTTCGGGCAGGGTCCCCCACCCCATGACCTCGATGTCCAAGCCGAGCACGCACAGCACCGGCATGCCGAGCGACGGCAGCCGCGACATCGACCACTCGGGCCGCCACGGCCCGAAGCCGCCCATGCGCATCGACGCGTCGATCTTCCAGCGCCACCCGTCGGCCTCCTCGTAGGCGCCGATCGGAACCAGGTAGCGCAGCCAGTCGGGATCCATGCGGGGGTTCATGCGACCGCGCCGCTCGGCCAGCTCCTCGATGGTCCCGGGGCGGCGGATCTTGTCGGCGGCGACCCGGCGGTGGTCGAGCCATCCGGCGAGCTCGCCGTTCAGCAGGCGCGTCCGGTGGTGGTCGGGCACGTCGGGCCACGACCGCGCCGAGGGCAGCCCGTCGAGGTTGACGACGTGGCTGACGCGGTGCGGCAGGGCATCGGCGAGCTGGAGCATCAGCGCGCCGCCCTTGGAGTGGCCGAGGATCGGGATGGCGCCGTCGCTCGTCGAGTCCAAGACGGCGGCGGCGTCGCGCAGGTCCGCGTCCCAGGAGTAGAGGTGGCCGTGCTGCGAGTCGCCGTGCCCCCGCTGGTCCCAGGAGACGACGCGCCACCCCTGGTCGGCCACCAGCGGGGCGAGCGTGTCGTAGGTACCGGCGAAGTCGAACCCACCGTGGGCGAAGAGGATCGGCGGCGCGTCCTCGTCACCCCACTCCCACACGCAGAGCGCGATGCCGCCGCGGTCCACGGTGCGGCGGCGGTCGGGCCGGCGGGCGCCCGGGTACGGGGTCAGGCCATCGGCCTCGGCCCGGATCGGCGCCGGCGGGACCACGGTCGAAGCGAGCATCCGCTGAGGCTACCGCTCGGACTTGACCCGCCGGTCAAGTCCGAGCGCCCAGGTGACCGATGACCTCCGCCGGCCGACCATGGGCCGCGTCCAAGCCGAGTCCTACAGTGGAACCGCTGTGACCGCCACGCCCCATCCTGCGCCGCCTGACGGTCCGACCGTGCTCGCCGAGCCGCAGGCCGCCACACCCGGAGCAGCCGCCACCGGCGCCGGGGCAGGCTCCGGACGCCTCGCTGGTCTCCGCCAGCGCGGCAGCGGCCAGCGCCACCTGCTGACGGGCTCCACCGTCCTCGTCCTCGGCGCCGCGGTCCAGGGGTTCGGCGGCCTGGCGTTCTCGGTCTTCGCCAACAAGATCGACGTCAAGGCCGACTTCGGCGACGCCACCGCGCTGTTCACCTCGGTGCTCTTCGTCACCTACCTCGCCGGCCTCGGCCTCCCGGTCGCGCTCGCCCGCTACGCCCCCGACCGCAGCACCGACAGCCACGTCGTCTTCAGCTGGGCGGTCCTCGCCACCATCCCGGCCTCGATCATCGCCTCGGGCGCCTACCTCGGGCTGGTGGACCCGAAGGCGGCGCAGACCGTCCTGTGGGATTGGAACCCGGTCATGGGGTTCGCCATCTTCGCCGTGATCGTGATCGGCTCGGCGTTCTCGCTGATCATCGACGTGCGGTTCATGACCATGCGGCGGTGGAACCTCGTCCTGGCGCGCATCTGCCTGGTCGCGGTGGCCAAGATCGCGATGCTCCCGCTGTTCGAGTCGTCCAACCAGCGGGCGCTGTGGATCTTCGTCGATCTCGGCGCACCGGTCGCCGTCACCGGGTTCTTGGGCGTGCTCCTGCTCCCGAAGGTCACCGGGGGCCCCCACCGCCTCCGTCCGAAGCCCGCCACCGCCCGGGCCGCCGTCCGCTACTCCGGCGTCAACTACGTGTCGACGCTGGCCTACCAGGCGCCGTACTTCGCGCTGCCCGTCATCGTGTTGACCAACGTCGACAGCACGACCAACGGCAGCTTCTACGTGGCATGGGGCATCGTGGCCATCGCCTTCTACGTTCCCTCGGCCATCGGCCAGGCGCTGCTCGCCGAGGGCGGCAAGGGCGGGGCGCACGTGCGGACGCAGATGCGCCTGGCGATGACCCTGGCGGTGGGGCTCATGGCGCTCGGGACGCTCGTCACCTTCTTCAGCAAGGGCCTGGTGGTCGCCGCGTTCGACGAGAGCTACCGGGAAGCGGCCCACATCCTCCCGGCGATGATGCTGGCCGGCATCCCGTGGGCCATCACCTCGCTGCTGCTCACCGAGGCGCGCGTGCTGCACCGCAACGTGGCCACGGTGGTCATCACCGTCACCCTCACGCTGTCGATCATCGTCCCGGCCCTGGTCCTGGTGCCCGAGACCGGCCCGAAGGGCGGGCTCGACGGCGCCTCGGCGGCGTGGCTCATCGGCAACGTGTTCGCCGCCGCGGTCGCCATCGTCGTCACCGGCGTCAGCCGGCGGTTCACCGAGGACGAGCCGGCTGCGAGGGAGCTCGACCCGCTGGCCCCGGTGGCCTGACCGAGCCGGACCCCGCTACTTGCAGCGCGAGCCCTCGACCTCGTAGCGGGGCTTGCTGGCCCCGTCGGGCGTGACGACCCGGTAGTTCGGCGTCTCCTCGGGCGCCAGGAGGTTGGCGTCCTTCAGGGCCTTGTCGTTCGGCGGGTAGAAGTTCAGCTCGGCGTAGAACTGCTCGCTCGCCGCCTTGATGGCCCGCAGCTCGTCGCGGCACTCCCGCTCGGTGGACTCGTTGCCGATCCCGCTCACCCCCCAGACCGCCACGAAGATCAGGCCGCTGACCACGGCCACCACCAGGACCAGCTCGGAGATGGTGAAGCCCCGGTCGTCGTGACGTCTGCGGGTGGAGCCCGCGCTGGATGCCCTTCGGCGGTGGCTCATCGGTCGCATGTCGGCACGAACGGTACCGCAGCCGGGTCAGGGTGCCGGGCACGTGCTGATCTGGCAGATGCGATCGGTCCATCGAGCGACGGCGGCGGCGTCCTCCTGGAAGGCGGCGACCTGGCGCAGCGCGGTCAGGGCTTCGAGGGACCAGGGGTCCAACGCGTACGCCCGCTCGAAGTCCTCCTCGGCGGCCCGCGCTCGCTCGGCCTCCGTGCCCGGACCGAACGTCCCTCGGGCGTAGCCGCGGCGCACCCACCAGGTCGGGCGGCTCGGTTCGAGGCGCACCGTCTCGTCGGCGGCATCGAGCACGGCCTTCTGGTTCGCCGGAGTCGGAGCGACGGACGCCTGCTGGGTGCGCGCGTCGGTGAGGAGTCCCTGGAGGACGGGATCGGCCGGCCGGAGCCTCACCGCCGTCTCGATCGTCTCGACGTTCGTGGGGTCCGAACCCTGCTTGATCAACACGTCGGTCCAGACGAGGACACCACCCAGGAGGAAGCCCGCCACCGCCACCGCGGCGCCGACGGCGCGAGCCAGCGCGACGCGCTCGGGCGCGGACCGGAGCGGCCGGGGAGGCGCCTGCGCCCACGCGGCGCCAAGGGCCACGAGGACCACCGGGGCCGTGCAGACCGAGAGCGGGTTCAACAGCCACGTCAGCGCCACCCCGCCGGCGAACCAGACCAGCGGGCCGCGCGCCCGCCGGAGCACCGTGACCACGAACCCGCCGAAGAGGACCAGGCCGACGATGCCCGTGGTGACGAGCTGCTCGATCCCGATGTTGTGTGCGTCGTAGAAGAGGCGGTCCGGGGTCTCGGCCTTGGCGAACGCCGCCGTGACGCGCGAGGACGTGGCCTCTCGAAACCGGCCTGGCCCCCACCCGAAGACCGGCCGCTCGGCCGTGGCCTCGAGACCGGCTCCCCACATCGTGAGGCGGCTTCCATAGCCCGCCGACGACGACACGTCACCCACCCGGCTGGCCCCCGAGCCGCTGCTCTGGAGCGGGAGCGACAGGCAGAAGCCGAGCGCGACTGCGCCGACGACCACGAGCGCAGCGCGACCGACGTCGGCGCTCGTGCTCGCCCGAGTGCGCCGGCCGACCGCCACGGCCGCCACGGAGAGGACCGCTCCCCCCACCAGCGCCGCCCGGCTTCCGGTGAAGTTGACGACGGCCGTGAACGGCACGGCGAGCGCCGCGACGGCCAGACCGCGCCGGGCGTCGGCGCCCGACAGGTACCCGATCAGCGCCAGCCCGCCGGCGAGCATGCCGGCGAGGAACAGGTTGTTCGACATCAGGCCCAGCACCCGCCCGTCGACGGCCTCGAGCGCCCCCGTGGGCTCGAACGCAGCCTCCAAGATGGCGAACGCCGCGTTCACCCCGAGCCCGGCGAGCAGGACCGCGGGGAGCAGGCGGGTCCCCTGCGGGCTGAGTCGGCGCCCGAGCCCCCACGCCGCCGCGTACCCGGCGAGGTAGATCCACCCCACGTCGCTGCCGTAGGTCCCGATGAGCGACAGGCGCGGCGACACGCTCACCACGGCGCACACGAGCGCCCAGGCCACGAACGCGCTCAGCCAGCGGGCGCCGGCGTCGCGGCGCAGGACCAGCGATCCGAGGACCACGAGGCCCGGCCCGAGGCCGACGAGCAACACCGCGAGGCGGACCGTGAACAGCCCCAGGTGGAGGTCCGGCGACCACAGGACGAGCATCCCCGCGACGTACGCGAGCACGAGCCAGTCGGCCCGCGAAGGCCGCTGGTTCGACGGGGCATCCGGCACCGTCGGAGCCGCTGTCGCCTCGGGGGCGTCAGCTGGGGGCGGTACCAATGAGACGACTCAGTTCCTCGGGGTTCTGGGCCCGCTTCTGCGCTTGGTCGAGCGTCACGAGACCGCGGCGCACGAGGTCGGCGAGCGAGTCGTCCATGCTCTGCATCCCGATCTTGCGGCCCGACATCATCGCGTTGTGGATCTGGTGGACCTTGCCGTCGCGGATGAGGGCCCGGATGGGGTGGTTCGCCACCATCACCTCCGAGGCGACGGCACGCGCCCGGCCGTCCGCGGTGGGCACGAGCTGCTGGGTGACGACGCCCATGAGCGAGTTGGCGAGCTGGATCCGGACCTGGGCCTGCTGCTCCGCAGGGAACACGTCGATGATGCGGTCGACCGTCTGAGCGGCATCTTGCGTGTGCAAGGTGGCGTAGACGAGGTGACCGGTCTCCGCCGCGGTGATGGCGGTGGAGATCGTCTCGAGGTCGCGCATCTCGCCGACGAGGATGACATCGGGGTCCTGCCGCATGGCTGACGTGAGCGCGGCGCCGAAGCCCGCCGTGTCCGAGCCGACCTCGCGCTGGTTCACGAGCGCGACCTTCGAGTGGTGGACGAACTCGATGGGGTCTTCGATCGTGATGATGTGCGACTGCCGCTCGCGGTTCACGATGTCGATGAGCGACGCGAGCGTCGTCGACTTGCCCGAGCCAGTCGGCCCGGTCACGAGGATCAGGCCACGCGGGTAGTTGGCGAAGGTCCGGACCACCGGCGGCAGGCCGAGCTGGTCGAAGTCGATGACCTCGAAGGGGATCACGCGGAAGGCGACGCCGACCGCGTTGCGCTGGACGAAGACGTTGACGCGGAACCGGACCCGGCTCCCCATGGCATGGGAGGTGTCGAGCTCGGACACCTCTTCGAAGGTCTTCTGCTGGCGGACCGACAGGATCGAGTAGGCCAGCTCGCGCACCTTGGCGGCGCTGAGCGCCGGCTCGTCGGGCATCCGCACGAGCTCGCCCACCACGCGGATGAACGGGGGCTGGTTCGCGGCCAGGTGGATGTCCGATGCACCGAGCTCGAGGGCGCGGTCGAAGATGCGGTACAGCTCAGCCGAGGGCTCGGCATGGCCGACGGTCGCCTCAGGCGTCGTCGGGCTCGAGCCGTACGCGGCGTTGAGGGCGGCATCGATCGCGCCACCGTCGGAGAGGCCGATCTCGATGTCGCCCCCGTTGCCGCGCACGTGATCGGTGACCTGCTTGACCATCGCCGGGTCGAGGGGGGTGGCGAAGGCGACGACGAGCGTCCGGCCCTGGACCGACACGGGCACGGCCCGTGCGGCCCGGCCGAGCTGCTCGGGTAGCAGCGCCACCGCCTCGGGCTCGACGACCACGGTGTCGAAGTCGATGTGGTGGGCGCCGAGCGCCGCGGCCCACGCCGCCGCAAGGTCCGATGGCGGGATCTCCGCCTGTGCCGCGATGACCTCCGGGAAGGCCTGCCCGGTGCGAGACGCCTCGTCGAGTGCGGACTCGACGAGCTCGCGCGTCACGACGTGGCGATCGACCAAGGCGTCCCCGAAGCGACGAGCCTGACTGGTGAGCATGGTGCTGTATCCCCCCCGGATGGACGTCCGCGTCCCGCCCGCTTCGAGGGGCGAGGACCAGAGGACCCTAGTGGACCGCTCCTTCAGTAGCAGCGCCGTCTGACCCGTGCGAGACTTGTCCCATGCACATCGACCAGGTCAACGTCCGCCCCATCGAGGGGCTGGTGCGAGAGCTCTGGGACCGGGGGGGAACCGACATCCACATCGCGGCTGGTGCGCCGCCGATGTTCCGGATCGACGGCGAGCTCCACCCGGTCGCCGGCCATGCCCCGCTCCAGCCCGACGAGATCGAGACCCTGGTGGGCGCCATGCTCCCCCAGGAGCTCCAGGACGCGTTCCTGGCCAACAAGGTCGTCGACTTCTCGTTCAGCTGGGAGGACCTCACCCGCTTCCGCGGCAACGTCTTCCGCCAGCGCGGGCAGATCGGCATCGCCCTGCGGGCGATCGCCTACGAGATCCCGACGATGGAGGACCTCCTCCTCCCGCCCGTGCTCGGTCAGTTCTGCCTCCAGCGCCAGGGCCTGGTGCTCATGACCGGGCCCACCGGCGCCGGCAAGAGCACGACCCAGGCGGCCATGATCGGCCGCATCAACGGCACGCAGCGGCGCCACATCCTCACGCTCGAGGATCCGATCGAGTACGTCCACCAGAACCGGACGTCGATCGTGTCCCAGCGCGAGATCGGCTTCGACACCCTGAGCTTCCAGGACGGCCTCAAGTCCGCCCTGCGCGAGGACCCCGATGTCGTGCTCGTGGGCGAGATGCGCGACCCCGAGAGCATCGCCGCCACCCTCACCGTGGCCGAGACCGGTCACCTGGTGTTCGCCACGCTCCACACGAACGATGCTTCGAGCGCCCTCGACCGCATCGTCGACGTGTTCCCGTC
>Ga0182745_1002922_pt1 | contig 14989 bp, 11 predicted proteins | sample eDN3rd30CKraftBY_FD_128523 | JGI IMG/M metagenome (GOLD analysis project Ga0182745, IMG submission 128523) | Enriched backyard soil microbial communities from Emeryville, California, USA - eDNA 3rd pass 30_C Kraft BY (version 2) (version 2) | ecosystem: Environmental > Terrestrial > Soil >...
ACGCCGCCTGGGCCGGCGCGTCGAGGGCGTTCAGCGGCTCGTCGAGCAGCCAGAGCGGCGCCTGGGACAGCACGACGCGGGCGAGCGCCGTGCGGCGACGCTGGCCCGCCGAAAGAGTGCGCACCTCGCGTGCGGCCAGGCCGGTGAGATCGAAGGCGACCAGGGCGCCGTCCAGCCGGCCGCCGGCCTTGCCGCCGCGCAGCCGCTCGGCGACGCCTAAGTTCTCGGACACCGTGAGGTCGCCCTTCAGCCCCTCGAGATGGCCGAGCCAGCCTAGGCGGCCGCGCCAGGTTTCGGGATCCTCGGCGACGTCGGCCCCCTGCCAGGTGATCGTGCCGGCCTTGGGCGGCGTCAGCCCGGCCAGCGCCCGCAGCAGCGTGGTCTTGCCGCTACCGTTGCGGCCGGTCAGCGCCAGCAGTTCGCCCGCGCCCAGCCCGAAGGACAGGCGGTCGAACACCGGGCGGCCGCCGCGGCGGCAGGACAGGCCGGTCACTTCGAGGAGCGGAGGCACCATGGGGCGCCCTCCTAGCATAACGGCCGCAGGCAAAGAAAAAGGCCGTCATCTCGGGGGAGAGTGAGATGACGGCCTGAGCGCCTCCGAGGAGGCTAGAACGTGGCTTTGGGGGGACCACGTTCGGGGGAGATACCCAACCTAAATGGAAGCCCCGCGTGGCCGTCGCTAGACCCAATTAGGGCAAAACGGGGGTAATTTGAGCCTACCGGCTCAAATTACCCCCGTTTGGCGAGCGTCAGGGCCTAGAGGCGCGCGGCGACGAAGGCCCGGGAGCTCGCACGGCGCAGAATAGATAAGGATTTCAGAGGCTTGAGGGTGCCTCAACACCCGTGTCCGTTCTGAGCCGTGCGGGCTCCCGGGCCTGATTACAGGCCCTGCCGCCCGCCCGACGCTTCGACCCTTACGCCCTAGGCGTAAGGGTCAGCCGCGTCCCTCATCCCATCGCCCATGAACTGGTACGCCAGGATCACGAGAATGACCGGCACCACCGGCAGCATCAGCCACCAGTTCACCGCCACGACGTTGATGTCCGTCGCCTCGTTCAGCAGCACGCCCCACGAGGTGATGGGAGGACGCAGGCCGAGGCCGAGGAACGACAGCGCCGTCTCGGCCAAGATCATCGACGGGATCGACAGGGTGGCCGAGGCGATCAGGTGGCTCATGAAGCCGGGCAGCAGGTGCCGGCCAATGATGCGGGCGGGCTTGGCGCCCATCATCTGGGCCGCCGCCGCGTAATCCTCCTCGCGCAAGGACAGGAGCTTGGAGCGGACGGCGCGTCCCAGACCCGGCCAGTCGAGCAGGGCCAGGATGATGGTGATGCCGAAATAGACCAGCAGGGGCGACCAGGTGACCGGCAGCGCCGCCGACAAAGCGAGCCACAGCGGCAGATGCGGGAAGCTCTTGATGATCTCGGTCAGCCGCTGGACGATACTGTCGATCCAGCCGCCGTAATAGCCTGCCAGTCCGCCCAGGATCAGGGCCAGCGTGAAGGACAGCGCGATGCCGATGACGCCGATGGTGAGCGATATTCGCGCCGCGTAGACGATGCGACTGAACATGTCCCTTCCCAATCGGTCGGTCCCCAGCAGGAAGATGGTCCCGTCCTCCGGGGGACAGACGAAATGGAAGCGCCCTTCGATCAGGCCCCAGAACTCGTAGCTGTCGCCCAAGCAGAAGAAGCGCAGCGGCTGCGGCTTGGTCGTGTCGGCCGAGTAGATGCGCTGCAGCGTGGCCGGATCGCGCTCCATCTTGAGGCCGTAAACGAACGGCCCGAGGAAGGTGCCCTCGTGGAAGAGATGGACCGACTGCGGCGCGGCGAAAATGTAGCGCGAATGCCGCGTGTGCAGGTCGTAGGGCGCAATGAATTCGCTGATGAGCGTCGAGAAATACATCAACAGCAGGAAGACCATGGAGACGACGGCCGGCTTGTGGCGGCGGAAGCGCCACCACATCAGCTTCCACTGGCCCGCCATGTAGTAGCGTTCCTGCTCGGCGGTCAGCTTGTCGGCGACATAGGGGTCCCACGGCTCCTGCGAGACGAAGTGGGGCGCGCGGCGGGGGGATTCGGGGGGCGTGCCGGAGGGTGTCGTGTCGGTCATGGCACCCTCACTTTTCCGCACTGGCGCCGAAGCGGATGCGCGGATCGAGCGCGGCGAGCGCCAGGTCCGAGATCAGCATGCCGATGACGGTGAGCACCGCCACGAACAGCAGGAAGGTCGCGGCGAGGTTGACGTCCTGGGTCTTGAGCGCGCTCAGCAGCATCGGGCCCGTGGTCGGCAGCGACAGCACCACCGAGACGATGACCGAGCCCGAGATGACGTCGGGCAGCAGGCCGCCGATGTCGGCGACGAACGGGTTGATGGCGTGGCGAAGCGGATACTTCACCAGCAGCCTCATGGGCGGCAGGCCCTTGGCCCGGCCGGTGACGACATACTGCTTCTGCAGCTCGTCGAGCAGGTTGGCGCGCAGCCGGCGGATCATGCCGGCGGTGCCCGACATGCCGATCACGACGACCGGGATGATCAGGTGCTCCATCACCGACACGACCTTGCCCCAGCTCAGCGGCTTGTCGATGTACTCGGGGTCCATCAGGCCGCCGATCGACAGGCCGAAATAGACCTTGCCGACATAGAGCAGCACCAGCGCCAGCAGGAAGTTCGGGATCGACAGGCCGATGAAGCCGATGAACGAGGCGACGTAGTCCCCCCACCTGTACTGATGGGTGGCGGCATAGACGCCGATGACGAACGACACGATCCAGATGAAGGCGATCGTGCAGGTCTCCATCACGATGGTGAGCAGCATCCTCTCGCTGATCAGGTCCGCGACCGGCACCGTGTCCTGGCACGAGAGACCGAAGTCCCAGCGGAAGATGCCGGCCACCCAATCCAGGTAGCGATGCCAGAGCGGAAGATTGAGGCCATAGAGCTCGCGCAGTTCTTCGGCGCGCTGGTGGGCATCCGGATCGCCGCGGGCCAGCAGCTCCTCGATCTGCGAGGTGACGCAGTCGCCCGGCGGCAGGTCGATGATGAAATAGACGAGCGCGCTGATCACGAACAGCGTCGGGATCATCAGCAGAACACGGCGGGCAATGAAGTGCAGCATGTCAGTCCACCTCTCGCCCGACCAGGTGCCCGTCGGTTCGCGCCACGCGCACGAAATGCCCCGGCTCGGCCTCGGTCCAGAAGAGCGGCGTCTTACCGTCGTCGCGGAACGGCTCGGGCCAGACCGAGGGATCGGACGCCTTGCCCTCCATCAGCGCGCCGAGATCGAGGCGGGCGTCGGGATCGGGCATCGGCACCGCCGAGAGAAGGGCCTTGGTATAGGGATGCATGGGGTTGCGGAACAGTTCGCCCGCCGGCGCGAGCTCGACCAACCGGCCGGCGCACATCACGGCGATGCGGTCGGCGATGTAGTCGACCACCGCGAGATTGTGGCTGATGAACAGATAGGTGAGGCCGAGCTGCTTCTGCAGGTCCTTCAGCAGGTTCAGGATCTGCGCCTGGATCGACACGTCGAGCGCCGAGACCGGCTCGTCGCAGATCACCATATCGGGCCGCAGCGCGAGCGCGCGCGCGATGCCGATGCGCTGGCGCTGGCCGCCGGAGAAGGAGTGCGGGTAGCGGCTCAGATGGCGGCGGTCGAGGCCGACCATCTCCATCAGCTCGGCCACCATCTCGCGGCGATAGGCATCGTCGCCGATCTTATGGATGACCAGCGGCTCGACCAGGATGTCGAACACAGTCATGCGCGGGTTGAGCGAGCCGAACGGATCCTGGAAGATGAACTGCAGCTTGGTACGGAAGCGGTTGAGCTCCGTGCCCTCGAGGCTCATCACGTCGATCTTGCGGCCCCAATCGTCGAAGATCACGCGACCGCCCTGGCCCTCGTCGGCGGAGATGCCGCGCATCAGCATCTTGCTGAGCGTGGTCTTGCCACAGCCCGATTCGCCCACGAGACCGAGGCACTCGCCGCGCAGCACGTCGAAGCTCACGTCGTTGACGGCGCGGATGGTACGGGTCGTGCCGCCGCCCATCAGCTGTTCCATCAGCGTATCGGCCTTGCGGATGCGGAACGTCTTGGTGACGTGACGCACCTTGAGGACCGGCGCCTCGGGATTGAAGGTCGCCGTGGGCTCGGAGACCGGCTTTTCCTTCAGCAGATGGCCAGTCGTGCCCTTGATCTCGCGAATCGGCTGCAGCCGCTCGCCGGGCTCCATGTCGAAGCGCGGTACCGCCTGCAGCAGGGCCTTGAGATAGGGGTGCTGCGGATCGCGGAAGATGTCGTGCAGGTTGCCCGATTCGACGACCTTGCCGCGATACATCACGACCACGTCGTCGGCGACGTTGGCGACCACCCCGAGATCGTGGGTGATCATCAGCAATGCCATGCCCAGTTCGGACTGCAGGTCCTTCATGAGGCGCAGGATCTGGGCCTGGATGGTGACGTCGAGCGCGGTGGTCGGCTCGTCGGCGATCAGCAGCGCCGGGCGGCAGACCAGGGCCATGGCGATCATCGCGCGCTGGCGCAGGCCGCCGGACAATTCGAAGGGATAGGTCCGGAGCGCGCGTTTCGGGTCGGGGAAGCCCACCATGCGCAGCATGTCGATGGTCAGCGAATCGATCTCGGCGCGGCTGAGCTTGCGCCCGCTCTCGCCGCCCAGAGGACTGCCGGGCTGCGCGCCGTGCAGTTCGACGGCCTCGCCGATCTGGTCGCCCACCGTGTGGAGCGCCGACAGCGACGTCATCGGCTCCTGGAAGATGATCGAGATCTGGCCGCCGCGGATGCGCCGCATTTCCGGACCGGTGCGGTCGATGCGGGCGATGTCGACGACGCCCTGGTGCACGCGCGGGTCCTGGAACAGGATCGAGCCCGTGGTGATCTTCGCCGTGCGCGGCAGCAGCCCCATGATCGCCTGGCTGCAGACCGACTTGCCCGAGCCCGACTCGCCCACCAGCGCCACGGTGCCGCCGGGTGGGATCGAGAAGGAAACCTTGTCGACGGCCCGCAGCACGCCCTCGTGGACGCCGAACTCGACCGTCAGGTCCTCGACTCGCAGCAGATCCTTCATACCGTCTCTTCCTGACCCGCCACCACGATCCCCATCGACCTCAAGTTGGCGCGCGTCGCATCGCCGAGCGCCACGCCCGTCGCTTCGGCAGCTTCCGCCGCGCGCGCGACGATATCGTGAAAGCCCTCCAGCGAGGAATCGACCTTCACCAGCCTGCCGCCTGTCGAACCGACGCCGAGCTGCATCCAGCCGTCCGACCGGTCACGCTTGGTCGAGAAGTAGCTGAGCTTCATCCTGTCCAGGCGGCTCCACTCCACCACCGACCCGGCCGGCCCCTCGGCCCGCAGGGAGTCCGGGCTCAGCACATAGCGCGTATGGTGGCGCAGGGCCGTGCGTAGCAGAAAGAGGGCGAAGAGTCCGAAACCTGCGAGAAGCAGGGCGGCCAGCCAGCGGTTGACGTCGAGCAGCAGCAGCGGCGCCCCACAGAGCACCACGCCGGCCGTGGCGCGTAGATAATCCGCCACGAGCGTCTGCTGCGGATAGCGCAGACCGACGGTATTCACCTGCGCCCTCCCTCGGTCGGCATCATGGGCCGAACAGCGCGCGCGCCGGACGCACACGGATGTTCTCCAGCAATTTCATTCTTTCCCACAATGACCTTAGGAAATCCCACGCCCCGGCGTCCATCGCAAGATGATGGCTGAGGACGCCCACCGGCTCTCCATCGCCAGAGCGCGCCCGTTCGAGAGCCGCCACGAGTACCGCGAGCGCGGCGTCCTCGCCGGCGAAGACGCGGCCGCCCTTCCAGTCGATCAGATCGACATGCGTATTGACCTGCAGCAGACCGCGCACCGGATGGACGCGCGCCCGCGGTCCGAAGGTCGAGAGGCCGCGATAGCCGATCTCGGGGAGCGTGGGCACCAGCAAGGGCGCGATACGGTTCCAGGGCGGCACCATGACCGCGAGCGCACGCGATCCGAACAGGCGCTCGAGCGCCATCCAACCCGTCGCCAGCTCGCCGAGGGTCATCATGGCCGGACGCTGCGTCCCCAGTTCGATGTTCTTCTCCGGCGCAAGCGCGTGATTGGCATGGGCATAGCCGTGCTGCAGCACGTCGACGAGCGGTTCATCGGCAAGACGATCGGCCAGCGCCGCTGTTGCCCGAGCCGGCACCACCGCGACCGCGAGCGGCGTCGCCGTGTCACGCGCGAGGTCGACGAGCCGGTCGAGGGAGGGTGCCACGTCGCTCGCATCGTCGTCTCGCCACCAGAGTTCGGCGACGCGCCCGGCATCACCCCAGCGCGCATCCTCGTCGGCAAGCGCCTGCCAGCGGGTCATGGCGACACCATCTGGCGGAGCGCTGCGACCGTGGCCGATGTCCCGCGCGCATCGACCGGCGGGAAGCTGCGGATCGACGGTCCCGCCCAGGCTCGCGCGATGGCGGCGGCAAGGCTCTCCGGCGTCAGTTCACCGGGCGGCACGGCGGCCACCATGCCGCGCTCGACCAGAACGCGCGCGCGGTCGGCCTGCTCGGTTTCGCGTGCCGTCCCGAACGGCACCAGCACGGCGCGATCACCAAGGCAGAGCGTCTCGACCACGGTGTTGTATCCCGCCTGCGAGATCGACAGGGCCGCGTTGCGCAGCAAGGACGGGAAGTCGGCGCGCACCGGCTCGACGATGACGTCCCCGTCCGCCGACGCCGCAAGCGCCGCGCGCTCCGCGTCCGGCATGTTCGGTCCGACCAGCAGCCGCCATCTGCGATCGGCCAGGGACGTCAGGGGGCGGGCGGCGAGGGCGGCCCGCAGCAGCGGCGCACCGACCGCTCCGCCGCCGGCCGACACGATCACCTCGCCCTTCCCGACGGCGATGTCGGCAACGGCGGCGTCCGAATCGGAAACGTATCCCGTGTAGAGCGCGCGCGCCTGGATGTCGGGCCAGGCCGGGAAACTGTCGTCGAGCCGCACCAGCGCCGGGTCGGCATGCACCAGGACGGCGTCGAAAGCTTCGAAAGTCTGCACCATCTCGTCCACGCGCGCCGGCGAGGCGGTGCGGCGCAGTACGTCGCGGATCGACGAGACGATCCACGGCGCGGACGGCCGGTCCTGCGCCGCCTCCAGCAGCGGCAGCAGCTCGAAGCGAAGCTGCGTGCGGCCGAAAGGGAACTGCTCGGTGAGCAGGATGTCGGGCTGCTCGGCCTCGAACAGATCGAGCAGTTGCCGCGTGCGCCGGGCTCGGAACGCCTCGTCGACCGGCGCGCCGTCGAGCCGTGCCAGTTCCTTGAGCCCCGCATCGGCGGCGCGCACCGGCGGCAGCTGGTGAAGCCGCGCGCCTCCGAGCGCCAGCCCCTCGACCGGGGCGCCGCCGGAGACCAGCAGCACATCGAAACCGCCCGCTGCCAGCGCCCGCGTCAGGGTCGCGGCACGGCGCAGATGGCCGATACCCAGCAGATGCTGCACATAGAAGAAGACGCGCGCGCTCATGACGTGAGCGGCACGTTCAGGCGTTCGATTGCCACGCGTCCCTCGTCCTGTGCGACGAAGAAGTGAGCGCATTTCCAGTCGAGCTTGTGCGGCGGCCGCCCCAGCATGTTCCAGCCGGTCGCCAGCGCCAGCAACGCGCGGATCGCGGCCTTGTGAGACACTGCGACCACGGGTTCGGTCAACGTCGAACTCCAGACCGACAATCGGACCATCGTCATGCGCGGCGATTCCCCGCCCGGCGGATGGAAGTCGAGGCCGGCCGCTTCCGCCGCCGCAAAGGTCTCGCCGCCGGCCGCGCGCAGCTCCGTCACCGTGAACCCCTCCCAGACGCCGAAGCTCATTTCGCGCAGCCGCGAATCGATGGTGACGGGTAGCGACGGGCGAACGAGCTCGGCGGTGCGGCGAGCCCGCTGCAGCGGACTGCTGACCCGTTTCCAGGCGTCGGCCGGCGCCGGCAGGCGCCAGCTCCGGGCCGCCCGCTCGCCTTCGGCACTGAGACCGGTGTCGGTGAGGCCCTGCAGCCGACCGCTGGCGTTCCAGACCGTCGGGGCATGACGCAGCAGCGCGAAGGGCACCGCCCTCATCTCGTGACGCCCGGCAGGGTCGCCAGCGCCGTTCCGAGTGCGTGCGCGGCGGCGCGCTCGTCGTGATGCGCGGCCACCCGCCGGGCGGCGGCGGCTCCGAGACGCGCACGTTCCGCCGGCTCATCGAGCAGCCGCGCGACGGCTGCCGCAAAGGACGCCGCATCGCCGATCGGCGTCAGCAGACCCGTGACGCCGTCGGCCACGACCGCGGGGACGCCACCGGTGCGGCCGGCGACGACGGGCAAGCCGGCCGCCTGGGCTTCGAGAAACGCCATGCCATAGGCTTCGTTGATCGCGGGCCAAAGGTAAAGGTCTGCCGACGCGTAGAGCGCCGGCAGCTCGCCGTGCGGCACGGCACCGGCGAACCGCACGCGCGAGCCGAACGGCGCCATCAATCCCTCGATCTCGGCCCGCGCGGGACCGTCGCCCACCAGCAGGGCGCGCCATTTTCTATCCATCAGCAGCCCGAAGACGCGGGCGAGCACCCGATAGGAATCGAGCTTGTCGCGGGTGCGCATCATGCCGACGCTGAGCAGCAGGGGCGGCTGGCCGGGGTCGCGGCGTGGCGGCACCTGGAAGGGCGCAACGTCGATGAAAGGCGGGAGCCAGACCTGGCGGGCGCCCCGCCGCAGACGCGCCTTCACGCCCGCGACGTCCCGCGGATTGACGGTCAGCACGAGGTCGGCCGTGGCCAGCGCCCGTTCGACGGCGCGATGGCCGGCTCGGGTCGGACCCTGGGTGCGCCTCGGCGCGTGGGAGGCCTCGGCGACCACATAGGGTATGCCCAGCGCCCGCGTCACCACCGGCCCCAGCCAATCGGGCTTGCGGTAGTAGCAGTGATAGGTGAACCAGAGATCGAACCGCTCTGGATGATGCGCCGGGAGGGCCCGCCAACGGGCGATCAGGCGCCCGGCCTGAAGGCGCGCACGCCGCTCCAGCGCGAGATGAGCGTCGAACGGCGGCACGCCGGGTGCAACACGGCTCGACGGGGGCATCATGACCCTATGGCCGAGCCGTTCGAGAAGACGGACCAGCCCGCGCGCCATCTCCCGGTCGCCGGACGCCACGGGACTGTCGGGCGCCTTCAGCGGCGTGTGCAGCAGCACGCGCACGGCTACTCCGCGGCGCGCGCGGTGACGCTGCCCTCGCCCGGCCGGCCCTGCAGGGCCGAGGCGATCCATTCGACGCCGGCTTCGTAGGAGAAGCGGGTGCGCACGACCTCGCCGGCGCGCTGCGCCAGCCTCTGCCGCAGCGCCGGATCGGCGATCATGCGGGCGAGCGCGAGGCCCAGCTCCCGCGGCGCGGCGGGCGGTACCAGCAGGCCGGTCTCGCCGTCCTCCACGAATTCGCCGATGGCCGCCGCCTGGGTCGACACCAGCGGCAGGCCCTGATGGGCGGCCTCCATCAACACGTTGGGCAGGCCGTCCTGGTCCCCGTCGGCGGCCCTCTTGCTCGCCAGGACGAAGAGATCGGCGCGGGCGAGCGCCTCGAACACGGCCTTCTGCGGCTGAGCGCCCCGCCACAGGCAGCGATCGGCAAGGCCGAGCGAGGTCGCCTGCGCCTTCAACGCCTCGGAAAGATCGCCGGCACCGACATGCTCGAAGCGCCAGTGCAGGCCGGCCGGCAACAATGCCAGGGCGTTCAGGAGATCGTCGTAGCCCTTCTTCTCGACCTTGCGGCCGACCGAGAGAATCACGACAGGATCGGCCGGATTCGAGCCGTCGCGCGCCGGCCGTGCCGGCGGGGGCGGCGGCAGATGGGCGAAATCGAGCCCGTGATAAACCAGCCGCAGCTTCTCAGGGGTTGGCGCCAGCTCTTCCAGCCGCTGCAGACCGACCTTGGTGCAGGTCACCAGCCAGGCGCAGTCCTCGAGCTTCTCGCGCACATCCCAGGGCTCGCTGGTCCAGATATCCTTGGCGTGGGCCGAGATGCTCCACGGCAGGCCGCGCATCGTGGCCGCATAGCGCGTCACCGACGCCGGCGTGTGCAGGAAATGGGCGTAAAGACGCTCGATCGTGTCGGGCAGTTCGGCGGCCAGCACCAGCGCCTGGCCCCAACGCCGCACACGATTGGCGGTGCGGTCGCGCCGGAAGTCGGCGAGGAACTTGGCACGCGCCGCGGCATAGCCGGGCAGGTGGCGGGCCCTGTGCCAGGCTGCGAACACGCGGCGCCGATCGTCCTCGAGATATTCGGGAAGATAGACGACGCGCGCCGCGACCCGATCATGCACGGGATGGCGGGCCTTGTCGGTGGGACGGCGCATCGACCACAGCTCGAGCGCCACGCCGCGCGCCTCGAGGCCGGCGATCTCCTGGGCGATGAAGGTCTCGGAGAGGCGCGGCCAGCCCTTCAGGATGACCGCGACTTTGGGCCCGTTCTCTGCTTTCGACATCGGCTCCGGAAATCAGGTGCGGTGGCGTCCCGGCAAGGGGACCGGGTCCGCCGAGGCGAGTTCGCCACCCGAATGCGTGCCGGACGCATCCGCCGCCTCAAGCGAGGCGGGGCCACGGTGGGGATGGGAGAGCTGCTTGGAAACGAGCCGCCAGACGCTGCCCAGCCCGTCGAGCAGACCCGGCACCACGACGTCGCTCGGCAGGCCCTGCTGCGGCAGGTGGCGCAACGCCGTGGCCATCGTCTGCGGATCGCACCCGCGATTGGGGTCCAGCATCTCGATCAGGCCGATGTTGCGCGCCGCGCGGGCGCGGATGAACTGCTCGAGGCGCGGATGGGTACGCGGCACGATGATCGCGCGCTTGTCGAACGACAGGATCTCGCAGAACGTGTTGTAGCCGCCCATCGCGACGACGCCGGCGGCGCGCTGCATCAGGGCGCCGAGATTGTTGGTGAAGGTGAGCGTCTGGATGTTCGGGAACTTCGCGGCGCGTTCCTTGAAGGCCTCGCGCGCCGTGGCCGGCATGAACGGCCCGAACACGATGACTGCACCGTAAGGAATGTTGGGGTCGGCTTCGTAGGCCGCGAGCACCCACTCTACCAGCTCGACACCGTCGCCACCGCCACCCGGCGTCACCAGGATGAACGGCCCGTTCATCTCCTCCATTTCATGCGGCACGTCGCTATGGAGAGGCAACTCGCGTCGCAGGTAGCCGGTGTAGACCATCTTGTGACGCACCGACGGCGGCACGTCGATGCCGGTCAGCGGCTTGTTGACCTGGGGCAGGCCATAGACCCAGATCTCGTCGTAGAGGTCGCGCAGAGCGGGCACGACGTTCTTGCGTTCCCACTCCTTGGCGAGTTGGGCCGGATCGTCCATCACGTCGCGCAGGCCGAGGACCAGCGGCGTGCCACGATCCTTGAGCAGCCGCAGGGCGGGCCCGACCTCGCCGCGCAGGCCGAGCGGCTCCTTGTCGACGATGAACAGGTCGGGGCGGAAGATGTCGGCGGTGTCGCGGATGATGCGGGTGCGCATCTCGAGCGTATGCTCGACGTTCATGCGCAGGTTGGCCGAATCGTATTCGCCGGTCTCGATCTTCACGACGCCGGGGATGCGCACGAAGTCGACGCCGGAGCGGAATTCATAGGAGCCGACGACCGGCGAGCCGGACAGGATCAGGACCGACACGGACTGGTCGGCCTCGACGATGGCATTGGCGATCGTTCGGCAACGGCTCACATGGCCGAGACCGAACGAGTCGTGGCTGTAGAGCAGTACGCGTTTGGACCGGGTGCTGGCGGGCATTGGCCTCTCCCTCGCCGAAGCCTCTGCCCCGACCGGTGAACGACCGGGCGACTATGCCACAAGCCGCGCGTGCCGCGAACCCCGGTGCGGCAACCCGGCAAATATCTAATGTAATCAAGGCACTGATCGCCTATAGGGGGAAGCTCGATCGCGGCGGCGCAGGATTCATGGAACGCAGTCTCTTCTCCTACATCTGGCGGCACAGCCGGCCCGAACAGGTCATGATCCTGCTGCTGGTGGTCCTGGCCCAGGTTTTCTACTTCATGTCGCTGACGGTGCCGAAGTCGGTCATCAACAACGGCATCCAGGGCAACGCCTTCAAGGACAGCAAGACCATCCCCTTCCTGGTGTGGGAACTGGACCTCTCCGCCATCTTCCCGGGCAGGGTCATCCGCTTCTTCGACGGTTTCCAGGTCGACCAGCTCCAGTATCTCGTGGTGATGAGCTTCGTCTTCCTGGGGGCGGTCGTCGTGAACGGCCTGTTCAAGAAGACGATCAATACCCAGAAGGGCCGCATGGGCGAGCGCATGCTGCGCCGCCTGCGCTACGAACTCTACGACCGCATCCTGCGCTTCCCGCCGGCCCACTTCCGCAAGGTCAAGCAGGCCGAACTCGCCACCATGGTGAAGGACGAGGTCGAGCCGCTCGGCGGCTTCATCGGCGATGCCTTCGTGCAGCCGATGTTCCTGGGGGGCCAGGCGCTGACGGCCATCATCTTCATCATGATGCAGAACTGGCTGCTCGGGATCATCGTGATCGTGCTGCTGGCCGTGCAGATGTCGATCATCCCGCGCCTGCGCAAACCGGTACTGGTGCTGGGCCGCCAGCGGCAGATTTCGGCCCGCCAGCTCGCCGGCCGCATCGCCGAGACCGCCGACGGCGTGCACGAGATCCACATCCACGGCGCCGCCAACTACGAGCGCGCCGATATTTCGGAACGACTGGGCCTGATCTTCAAGATCCGCTTCGACCTCTACCAGAAGAAGTTCGTCGCCAAGTTCTGGAACAACATCCTGTCGCAGGCGACGCCGTTCGCCATCTACCTGGTGGGCGGCTACTTCGCGATCACCGGACAGATGGATGTCGGCGCCGTGGTCGGCGTGCTGCTCGCCTACAAGGACCTGCCGTCGCCGATCAAGGAGCTGATCGATTGGGACCAGCAGCGCCAGGACGTGCAGATCAAGTACGAGCAGGTGATCGACCAGTTCCAGCCCGAGGGCATGATGCCGCCGGAGCTCCAGGCGATTCCCGACGGGCCACCGCCGCCGCTCGGCAAGGAGCTGGCGCTGGCCGGCGTCGTCGTGACCGAGGACGGCCGCGTCAAGCAGCTCGACAATCTCTCGCTCACCTTGCAGACCAACCGTCGCGTGGCGGTGATCGGCGGCTCGGGGTCGGGCAAGGACGTGCTGGGCCAGGTGCTGGCGCGCCAGACCCTGCCGGCCAGCGGCTCGGTCCGCATCGACGGCAAGGATTTCTTCCAGCTGCCCGAATACATCATCGGCGCACGGCTGGCCTATGTCGGGCAGGACACTTACCTCTTCCCCCTGACGGTCCGCGACAACCTGCTGTTCGGTCTGAAGCTGCGCCCCGTGGCGCCGGCGGTCTACGACGAGGCCACCAGGGCGATACGCGAGGTATTCTGGAAAGAGTCCGAGCGCGCCGGCAATCCGGCTTTCGATCCCAATGCCGACTGGGTCGACTATGAGCTGGCCGGCGCCACCGGCCCGGCCGACCTGCTGCCCTGCATGGTGCGGGTGCTGAAGCAGGTCGAACTCGACGAGGACATCTATTCGCTGGGCCTGCGCGGCACCGTCGACGCGGCGCTGCGGCCCGACCTGGCCGAGAAGATCCTGAAGGCGCGGCATACGCTGCACGAGCACCTGCAGGACGGCACCTATGCCGGACTGGTCGAACCGTTCAACGACGACCATTACAACAAGAACCTGTCGGTCGCCGAAAACCTGCTGTTCGGGACGGCTCTGGGCAAGCAATTCGACGGCGATAATCTCGCAGCCGATCCCTATGTCATGTCGGTGCTGCAAAAGACCGGGCTCGATGTCGATCTGCAGCGCATGGGTCTCAGCATCGCCGAGACCATGGTCGAGTTGTTCTCCGGACTGTCGCCCGACAATCCTCTGTTCGAACAGTACAGCTTCATCTCGGCCGACGAGCTGCCGAACGTCCGCCTGCTGCTGCAACGCCTCGGCGGCAAGGGCATCGAGGCGGTGCCCGAGGCCGACCGCATCCGCCTGATGACGCTGCCGTTCCGTTACATCGAGGCCCGTCACCGTCTCGGTCTGATCGACGCGGCCATGGAAGAGCGGATCCTGGGTGCCCGCCGCGCCTTTGCCGAGGGCCTGCCGGCCAACCTGCGCGACGCCGTCGAGTTCTACGATTTCGAGCGCTACAACAGCGCCGCCACCCTGCAGGACAACATCCTGTTCGGCCGCTTGGTCTACGGCCAGGCCCAGGCCGGCGAGCGCATCGGCACTCTGATCGCCCAGGTGTTCGACGAACTCGGCCTGCGCGATTCGGTGATCGAGGTCGGCCTCGATTACAATGTCGGCGTCGGCGGCAAGAGGTTGCCGGCGAGCCAGCGCCAGAAGCTCGGAATTGCCCGCGCCCTGATCAAGCGACCGCAGCTCCTGGTCGTCAACGAGGCGGTTGCCATGTTCGATGGCCGCACCCAGGACCGCATTCGCGACAACATTCTGTCCGATGGTTCAGAACGGGGCAGCGGGGTCTTCTGGATCGCCAACCGTCCCAACCAGGCGGAGCCGTTCGAGCAGATCGTCGTTATGCAGGGTGGCCGCGTGGTCGCCCAGGGATCGCCGTCGGATTTGGCGGCAAAGGGCGGGCTCTATACCGAGCTGATGGCGTCGGCGTAGGGCGCATCGAGGAGGACGCGATGAACCTCAACGAAGAGGTGGAGCTGCTGAAGGGTGTGCCGATCTTCTCGAAGGTCGAGCAGGCGAGACTCAAGCTGCTGGCCTTCACCAGCGAGCGGGTCAATTTCGGCATCGGCCAGGAAGTCTGTCACCAGGGCGATCCCGGCGACACGATGTACGTGATTCTGGGCGGCACGGCCGACGTGCTGATCGACACGCCGAACGGCCAGATCTCGGTGGCCGAGATGAAGCGCAACAGCTTCTTCGGCGAGATCGCCATCCTGTGCGACGTGCCGCGCACCGCGACCATCAAGGC
>Ga0182745_1002924_pt1 | contig 14985 bp, 7 predicted proteins | sample eDN3rd30CKraftBY_FD_128523 | JGI IMG/M metagenome (GOLD analysis project Ga0182745, IMG submission 128523) | Enriched backyard soil microbial communities from Emeryville, California, USA - eDNA 3rd pass 30_C Kraft BY (version 2) (version 2) | ecosystem: Environmental > Terrestrial > Soil >...
CCGCGCTACCGCGACCGCCTGGTCGAGGGAATGAACGCCCTGCTCTGGCACTGAATCCACGGCCTAGGCGGGCAGTGCCGGGGCGCAGGTCAGCGCGATCCGGTCCGTGCGCCCTTCCGGTCGGCCTCGCTGCACCCGGCGGGTCCGCTCAAGCCCCGCCATCGTTCTACCCGACCCGCCCGTTCAGGGACGGGCGCCGGAGACCGCCGCCCATCCCCGCGAGGTTCCGCCTGACGCGAGTTGTTTCGAATCGCGCATTTTCCCCGATAAATAAACGAGGTTCGCCGAAGTAAAACGGGCAGCGCCGCGTCATTCAGATAAAATTCAGGTTTGCCCGCACGCGGCCCACGCGGTCGACAAGGACTCCAAGACAGTGACTCTTCCGGCTACGCCCCCGCCCAAATCCGCCTCGTTCCTGCAAGCGTTCCTGCGGTCCGAAGCATTGGGCGGCTACGTCCTCATGCTGGCCGCCCTGATCGCGCTGGTGGTCGCCAACAGCCCCGCCGCCCCCCATTACTTCGGCGCGCTCGAAACCAAGCTGGGCTTCCAGGCGGGCCCTATCGTGCTCAAGGAAACCGCCCTGCACTGGATCAACGACGGCCTGATGGCGGTGTTCTTCCTGCTGGTCGGGCTGGAGATCAAGCGCGAAGTGCTCGACGGGCAGTTGCGCGGGGCCGCCCGCATCGTCCTGCCCGGCATCGCCGCGGTGGGCGGCATGGCGCTGCCGGCGCTCATCTACGTGCTGGTCAACGCCGGCAGCCCTGACACCCTGCGCGGCTGGGCCATCCCCGCCGCGACCGACATCGCGTTCGCGCTGGGCATCCTGGCGCTGCTGGGCAGCCGCGTGCCGACGTCGCTGAAGATCTTCCTCACCGCGCTGGCGATCCTGGACGACCTGGGCGCCATCATCATCATCGCGCTGTTCTATACGTCAACGCTCAATACCTTCGCCCTGGGGATGGCGGGCGCCCTGCTGGCCAGCCTGTTCTGCCTGAACCGCATGGGGGTGTTGCGCCTGGCGCCCTACCTGCTGATCGGCGTAGTGCTGTGGTATTTCGTCCTGAAGTCCGGCGTGCATGCCACGCTGGCCGGCGTGGCGCTGGCGCTCGCCATCCCGCTGCGCCCGCAGAACCAGGGCCATCCCGGCACGCATTCGCCGCTGCATGCGCTGGAACACGCCTTGCACAAGCCGGTCGCCCTGCTGATCGTTCCGCTGTTCGGATTCGCCAACGCGGGCGTGTCCTTCTCCGGCCTGGGCCTGGGCAGCCTGGCGCAGCCCGTGCCGCTGGGCGTGGCCCTGGGCCTGTTCCTGGGCAAGCAACTGGGCGTGTTCGGCTTTGCCTGGCTCGCCATCAAGAGCGGCATCGCCAGCCTGCCGCGGCACGCCACCTTCGCGCAGCTGTACGGCGTCGCGCTGCTGTGCGGCATCGGCTTCACGATGAGCCTGTTCATCGGCGCCCTCGCCTTCACCGACCCGGCCGCCGTTGACGCCACCAAGATCGGCGTCCTGACGGGGTCGCTGGTGTCGGCCGTGACCGGTTTCGTGCTGCTGCGCGCCTGCGGCGCGCCCGCCGGCCACCCCGAAAAATCGTGAAGGGGCTCCGCGGGCGCTAAAGTAGGCGGGGTACGCCGCCACGATCCCGAGGAGCCGCCATGAAAACGCCCGCCATCACCCTGCAACGCGTCTACGAAGGCACCGGCCCGGAAGGCAACTACCGGGCGCTCGTGGACCGCGTCTGGCCGCGCGGGCTGCGCCGGGCCGACCTGGGGCTGGACGAATGGGCCCGGGATCTCGCGCCCACCACCGAACTGCGCAAGTGGTTCAACCATATCGAAGAACGCTGGGAAGACTTCCGCCGCAAATACCTGGCCGAACTGGCCGCGCCCGACCAGCAGGCGCGCATGGCCGCCCTGCTGGAGGCCGCCGGCAAAAAGCCCCTGACCCTGCTCTACGGCGCCCACGATGCCGAGCACAATCAGGCGGTCGTGCTGCGCGACGCCCTGCTGGCCTATGCCGGCCATCACGGCAAACGATCCGCCTGAGCCGCTGTCCGGGGCCGGGCGCGGCCCGCCCGGCGTTCAGCCAGCTCTCATGCTGAAGCGCTACCATCGAACCATGCTCCCTGCACCCGTGGGCGACGCGGCCCAGCCCGGCCCACAGTCAATCCCAACCTGGAGGTAATAGCATGCAGCATGATCTGAACGGAAAAACCGCCGTCGTCACCGGCGCCGCCAGCGGCATCGGCAAGGAAATCGCGCTCACGCTCGCGCGCGCCGGCGCCTCGGTTGCGATCGCCGACCTGAACCTGGCGGGCGCCGAGGCCGTCGCCCGGGAAATCGAGCAGGCTGGCGGCAAGGCGATGGGCGTCGCGATGGATGTCACCAACGAAGAGGCCGTGAACCAGGGGATCGACCGCGTGGCCGCCGCCTACGGCAGCGTCGACATCCTGGTCTCGAACGCCGGCATCCAGATCGTGAACCCCATCGAGAACTTCGCCTATGCCGACTGGAAGAAGATGCAGGCGATCCACGTCGACGGCGCCTTCCTCACCACCAAGGCCGCCCTCAAGCACATGTACAAGGACAACCGGGGCGGCGTCGTCATCTACATGGGCTCGGTCCATTCGCACGAAGCCTCGCCGCTGAAATCCGCCTACGTCGCCGCCAAGCACGCGCTGCTGGGCCTGGCCCGCGTGCTTGCCAAGGAAGGCGCGGCCCACAACGTGCGCTCGCACGTGATCTGCCCGGGCTTCGTGCGCACGCCGCTGGTCGAAAAGCAGATTCCGGAACAGGCGAAAGAGCTGGGCATCAGCGAAGAAGACGTCGTCAAGAAGGTCATGCTGGGCGACACGGTGGACGGCGTGTTCACGACCGTCGAGGACGTGGCGCAGACCGCCCTGTTCCTGGCCGCCTTCCCCAGCGCCGCGCTCACCGGCCAATCGTTCGTGGTCAGCCACGGCTGGTACATGCAATAGCCGCGTCCCGCGGCGTCCGCGAGGCCTTTGGTACCCTAGCCGCTTTGCCGGCCGGCGCGCACCCTGCGCGCCGGCGGACACGCCTTGAGGAAACGCCATGTCGTTCAGTTCCGACGCCTGGGCGCGCAACGCCGCGCTCTACGAAAAAACGCGCACCATGCCGTTCAACCTGGAGCTGGCCAGCGGCCAGCTCGACGAGAACGCCTTTCGCCACTACATGATCCAGGACGCGCACTACCTGGTCGCGTTCGGCCGCGCCCTGGCCATCGCGGCGGCCAAGGCCGACCATGCCGACGGCGTGGTGCAGTTCGCCGACGCCGCCAAAGGCGCCGTCGTCGTCGAACGCAGCCTGCACGCCGGCTTCATGAAGCAGTTCGGCATCGACGAAGCCACCTTCGAGGCCACGCCGCTGTCGCCCGCCAGCCACCACTACACCAGCTTCCTGATCGCCACCGCCTGGAGCGCCCCGTACCCGGTCGCGCTCGCCGCCTTGCTGCCCTGCTTCTGGATCTACGCCGAAATCGGCCGCGATATCCAGGCGCGCGCCGTGACGCCCAACCCGTACTCCGCCTGGATCGACGCCTACGCGGGCGAAGATTTCCACGCGCTGGTGCGCGCCGTCATCGCCACGGTGGACCGCTGCGCGGAAGCCGCGTCCGCGGAAACCCGCGAGGCCATGCACCAGGCCTACACGCACGCCGCCCAGCTGGAATGGATGTTCTGGGATTCGGCATACCGGCAGGCCGGCTGGCCGGTCTGAGGCCCTGGCACGGCGCGCGCCTTGCCGCGCGCGCCCGATCCCGCCCAGAATTGATTTTGTTTCCCCCTACGGCAACCCAGAATCCTCTTTGCCTGGTTTTGGCTGCGCCTTAGGGCCATCAGAGAATGGCTTGATACCAAGCATCGACGCTTTCGACGCATACATCCCGACTGAACCAATCAAGAAACCCAGCAAAATCACCAAGTAGGAATCATATCTAAGCCCGCCAAAGAGCAATGCAATACCTACCAACGAGAGCACACCGCGCACCCAGCGCTTGAAGTTGCCATTTCTTATCAGCATGTTTTCCTGGTGTCCTAGATAGGGTTTCAGACTACGCTTTTTCGGACTGTAGGGCGCAGGGGGGAGAAGTGTAGTCTGACATCTTATTTACACCTTATTTTTATTTACCGAAATCTGACGCTTTATTCTCGCAGGGTTTGATCTTATTTTACTTGAACGAATTTCCCCTAACTCAAGCGCTTAACTGCCTGACTCAATAGAGACATAAATTCTTCAAGTTCAAGATTCCACTTCCCGCCCTCAGCAGGTGAATATATCTCTATTTCAAAGGGTCTTTCAGGCTCGCGGGATACCTCAGCGATCTGGTCAGCCCCCAACCAGATTTCGAATACTACATTCTCTCTATCTGGAGGACTGCTCATCAAAGAGGACAAATGAGTCATGGCTTCGGCGGCTCCAAAAAACCGATATAAAAAAGGTGTCAGACTAAATTTTCTCGCCGATCATAGAGCGCGGCCTGAAGGAAAATGTAGTCTGACACCTTATTTACCATCAATTCTGACATTCGATTTGATATTTCGGTCTTATGGACTCGCATAAACACACCAACTCAGCCCCCCAAGACGGCTCCAATACAAACAACCGAACTTTCCCTTCTCGAACCTTGCTTTTCGTTTCAAGTATGGTTTGATCCTTTACCCGACGAGTTCCGTCTGATAGCGTATACAGCCACTCCACGTGATCATCCAATAAATTGGTATGGAGGAAATTTTTCAACATGGAATCGAATAATCTAGAGACTATATTTTGAAAAATATAATCACAGACACGAATAGATTCAACTCCTTCCAAAACTATAAAAGCCCTGACCCCGGCAACTAATTTAAACGAAAGCACTACCTTTCTTTCGGATGAAACCAAATCAACTCCGACAAGCTCAGCATCGTGAAAATCTAGGTATTGCAATTCAATCTCATTCATTTACTAAATCTCCGTGTCTCACACCTTATTACCTTGGCCACTTTGAAACCGGATTTCCAGGTCCCCTTACTGGACTTCCTTTGTCGTCCCTCTCCCAATTGTGCGCATGGGGACTTCCTTGACCATGATCATGATCAGCATCTATGTCGACGCTGGGTTCTCCATCGTCTCCATAGAGCCGTTCCTGGCCACTTCCGGGATTTTTAACCCATTCACCTGGTTCACCCCTGTTCGGAGTTTTGGATGGTCTTTGTCCCGCCCCCTCCTCACTCATTATCGGCGCGAACAGATCGTTCCAGCGCTGTTGTAGCTCTTGACCAATTCTCTCATCGAGAGTTTTCGATTCTTGCCTACGCCCCAACAAGCGATCTATTTGGCCTTGAGCAGTCGAATCATTTCCGGCAAAGCCACGTCCATTTGCGGCTCCAATAAAACCTCCAGCCCCCTGGATAGCAGGAATAGGCAATCCAACCTGGTTGTTCTCCAACTCCAACCGCGCCGCCTCATTCACCGCGGCCACGGCTTGCGGGTCCAACGCGGCCGTCAATCCAGCCAGCAGACTGGTCACCAGGTTGATCCGTGCTTCGCGCTCGACCGGGTCCAATTTGCCAGCCGGCTTCCCAAAGGCCTGATCCATCAGCTGGCTGAGAACGATTCCCGCTGAAGCCCCGGCAGCGCCACCGCCGCACCCGCTGCTTTTCGCTGCCGCACCTGCGCAACCCAAGAGCGCATGCAATGCGATCTGACCCGCAGAACCTTCCCCTCCCAGCATGGGGGAGAGCTCCTTGATCTTGGCCGCGCCCAGACCTTGCAGATAGTTCACTGCCGCCGCTTGCACAAACTCGGCCGCGCCACCGGTCACGTTTCCGCCAGCCGCCAAGGTCATGGCCGTCAGCGCTTGTCGGTACGTGCCACCCGGCGCCCATTTCTGGGCATCTTTATATTGCTCGACCAATTGGTCCCTGCGCGGGCCCTCCGGGGTGCGATCGACGGCGTCTTTGAGCGCCTTCGCCTCCTCCGCCCGATTCGCCAAGAACTGCCCCGCCTGCCGGCTAGCCTCCGACACGATCTCGAACCCCGCCTCGATCTTCTCCTTGTCGAAGATCGGCTTCAACGCATTCAAGGTGTCCGACGTGTCCCGGTTCAGCGATGCGATCGTCTCTGCCGCGGTTTTTCCGGTCAGCGCCTGCTGACCCGCTTCATCGCGGATCAGGATGGTTCCGCCGCTGATGGCGCTGTTCGTGGTCGAGCTGCCGCTGCCGCTCGCCGCCGCCACCATCGGCGGCTTGATCGACACATTGCCCGCCGAGGGCAGCGAGGTGTTCGCCTCCTTGCTCGCACCGCCGGCGACCTGGTTGTCCTTGGTCGTACCCAGGCCCGTGCCGCCGCTCTTTTCGCCGCCGCCCCGCCCAATGCCGCCACCCACCGAGACCTGATAAGCGCTGTAGTTGGCCTTGTTCTTGACGTCCTCCGTCACCAACGTGCCGGTGCTCAGCTTGTTCAGCCCGTCAGCAACCGCCTTGTCGCTGCTGGCGATGACGCTGCCGATCAACTTCGTGTTGTTCTTCACGTCGATCAAGAAGCCGCCGTCGCCCGCCCACAGGCCGGTCTGCTCGGTGACGGACTTGAAGTCGCTCTTCATCTGGCCGGCGCCGGCGTTGGCGCTGATGCTGCTCACGCACGCACCGCTCAAGCAGATCGACGCGCCGAACCCCGCGCTCTGGTTCTTGGCGTCGTACTTGCTGGTGTCCTGCAGGCTCTCCAGCAGCAAATTGCCGCCCACCGACGCGATGATCTGCTCGGCCTTGCCCGACGCGCCCTTGAAGGTGGTGTCGCCGCCCGACTGGATCGCAAGCACCTTGCCGGCGGTGACGTGGCTGTTGGTCCAGCTCTCATCCTTGCCATCGGCCTTGCCCCGGTTTGCCGAGACGCCCAGTTCAAGCGTGATGCCAGTGTTCGCGCTGCCGACGTTGAAGCCCACGCCGATGCTGGCGCTGCTGCTCTTGCTGTCGGTCTTCTGCTCGAAGGAATTGCGCGCCGCCTGCAGCAGGACGTCCCCTTCGGCCTTCAGCACGGCGTTGCCGCCGGCGGAGAGGTTCGAGCCGGTGACGGTGATGTCCGAGTTCCGGCCCGCACCGTGGGCAATGATGGCCAGGTCGTTGCCCGCCGCGATGGCGGAGCCCGCGGCGCTGGATGCGTTGCGCTCGGTGGTGCTGGTGCTCTTGCTGCTGCCCAGGCTGATCTGGACGCTGACGCCGCCGGCCTTGTCCAATGACGTGGCGCCCTTTAGTGCGCCCATCTTTTTCACGGCGTCATACGCGTTGTAGGCCGCCAACCCGGCAGTGCCTGCAGCCAGACCCTGCATCACGGGGTTGCCGACTTTGCTCGCGGCGCTGGCCATGCGCTCGGTCGTATGGACCGCGCTGACCACGGGGTTGCTGGCCGTGACGGAGAGGCCGCTTTGCTTGATTTCGTGGAATTCCTTGCTGCGCGCGGTGTCGCGCGCCGCCACAATGTTGACTTGCTGGGCGATCAAGGTCACATCGCCCTGGCGCGCAATCACGTTGCTGCCCACGACGTTCAGCGTGTTGCCCGCGCTGATCAGCGCGTTGCCTTCCACGCTGCCCACGGTGCTGGCGGTGTGGAAGACTTTCTTGCCGTCGACCGAATCGGTCTGTTTGCGCGTGCCGTAGCTGAAGCCACCCAATGCGCCGAAGCCGGACTTCTTGACCATCTCGTAGTCATAGCTGTCCGACGTGTTCTCGCCGGCCACGATGTTCACGTCGCGGCCGCCGGATAGAACCAAATCCTTTTGCGCGCCAACGTTGGAGCCGGCCACGCTCACGTCGCGGCCCGCCATCAGCACCGCGGTGTCGCCGGTGAAGGTCGATTCCACCGGCTCCGTCCAGGACGTCTCCGTGATCCGGTGCGTGGTCTTGCTCGACAAGAACCCCCTGGTCTTGTAGTGGATCTCGTTATACGCGTACCCGCTGGCGTCCCCCGCCAGAACGTTGATATCCCGCCCTGCGCCCACGGCCAGCTGCTTGTCCGACGCGACTTGCGCAGCGATGGCGTTGACGTCCCGGGTTGCCACCAACGTCAGGCTGCCGCCCACGGCAATCTGGGTGCCGACGTCCGCCGTGGTCCGCATTTCCGACCGGTTCTTCTTGCCGAAGCGGAAGGATTCCCCATAGCTCGTATCGGCGGCGGTCAGGTTGATGTCGTTGCCGGCACGGATACCGGCGTTGCCGGAGGCGACGATGGCCGCCGCCTGCGCATTGAAGTCCCGACCCGCCTGAGCGTTGAGCGTGCCGGCGTCTATGCGCGCCACCCCATCGACGATGACGTTGCTGATACCGCCGCGCGCGTTCGATTGCGTGCTGGCGGCCAGGTTGATGTCGCGTCCGGCAGCCAGCGCGACCGCGTCGCCCCTGAGCAGGCCCGCCAGGTTGTCGATGTCGTTGCGCGCGTTCAGGCTGACGGTCTTTCCCTGGATCGTGCCCACGGTATTGCGCACGTTGCGCGCATCAACGGCCAACGCATTACGCGCGCCGATGGTGCCGCTGTTGGCAACGTCACCGGTGGTTCTGATCTGCGTGTCGCGGCCCGCGATCAACGTTCCGTCACCGCGCAGATCGCCGGACTTGACGGCCAGGTAGACCTGCGGGGTCAGTACTTTCTGTTGCGTGCCGTCGGGCAGCGTGAAGGTCTGCTCCACCATCCAGACGATATCGTCGGTCAGGTGGCTCATCTGCGCTTCGGTCAACGCGGTGCCAACGGTCAGCGCGTACTTTCCGGCGAAGGCGGCACCCGCGGAGAGCAATGCCTTGTACTGGGTTTCGTTGTCGGTGTAGTCACCCACAAAGCGCTGGCCGCTGGCCAGCATGATCTGTTCGGCCACCAGCTTCTGCTCATAGAAGCCGTCGCCCAGGCGCTTGAGGGTATGAGCCGGATCCTGGCGCAGCTTCTCCAACAGGAAGTCGCTGGAGACCGTGAGTCGTGAGCCCACGAACTGGCTGTCGGTGGCGATCAGGTAGGGGGCGCTGGGCGCCTGCATCACCCGGTACAGCGAACTGGTCGGGATAACGGGAGGCAGCACGACGACGGCGATGGTCTGGTTGCCAGGCAGCGTGATGCGGGTCAGGCTGGGCGGCGGCGGCGTCCGCCCGACCGTGCTGACGCCGGGCGCCTGGCCGGACGGTGTGACGCTGGCTCCGCCTTGCGCGGCGCCCAGGCCGGTCTCGATGCGCTCGGCCAGGACGGTTGCGTTGTAATCGGAACGGTTGTACTTGCGCGAGTCGTTTTTCTCGTAGGTGTAGGCCATGGAACCAACACGGTCGACTGTGCGCTGGCCTTCGGCACCGGTATTGGCCAGCGCTCCACCTTCGATCTTCAAGGTGCCGCCCGCGAGAATGCGGCTTTTGTCGTTGGTGACATCGCCGGCCAGGCGCGCATTGCCGCCAACGATGATCTGGCCCGGGTCGCTATCCGTGCTGCGGGTTTCGCGCGTGATCTCGGTCACCTCGTAGAAGGTGAAGTTCTTGATCATGCGGTTGTTGCGGAAGTCGGCGTTGAAGGCCTTGATCTTCTCGTTCAGCGTGTCGTACAGCAAAAGATCGCGATCGTATTGGGCCTGTTGCTGTGCCAGGTCCTCAGGGCAGCGCGCGCCGCACTCCTCCTGAGACTGTGGCTTCCTGATTCCGGAAGGCCGCTCCACTTCAAATACCGACCAAATCCTGGCGTCGGGCTTATACAGGAACTGGGGAGGATTGGTGTAGCACTCACCCGCATCGCCTCCGTTGCACCCGGAATGCTCCGCCACGTAAGCCAATCCGATCGGTGCGCCGACACCCGCACGGCCCTCCTGGTCTCCCTGGATGTTGCTGTAATCGAATGGTGGACCGTACTGGCTTTCCGGATAGCGTTCCGACGGCATTAGCAGGCGCCGCTCGTCGTACTTGCCCATCCAGCTCGGATCACGGCCGCAGATGGACTTGACGGTGTTGCAGAACCACATGCCTTCGCCGTCGACGATGTCGGTGGTGCCGTCCAAGCGATAGAACCATTTGGCTTCGCGGCTGACCTCGACGGTTTCGCTGGCGAAATGCAGGTTGCGGTTCTGGATGCTTGCCGCCGAGATGTCGGCGTTGCGCGCCGCCTCGATGGTGGCGGATTCGTTGGACAATAAGTTCGCCTGCGCGACCGCTTTGCCGTCGGCATCCAGCGCGCCACCTACCCGCAAGTCGCCCGCGGCATAGATCAGCGCGTGCTCTGTGTTGGTCAACGTGCCCACGCCCAGGTCCATGTCGCCGCGCGAGGCGATGACCGCGTTGGGTTCGTTGCTCAGCAGCGGCGTCTGGATGCCGATACGGTCGCCGTAGATGCGGCCGCTGTTAAGCAGGTTTCCCGCAGCGATGCGGGTATAGCCGCCGTCGATCAGGCCAGCATTGGCCAGCACGCCCCCGATGATCAATGCGTTGTCGCGCGCCGCGATCAGCTCTCCGCCAACGCGATTGGTGAGTGTGCTGGCAGTGATCTTCAGGTCCTGGCCGGCGTGGATCCTGCCATCGTTGTCCAGGTTGCCGGTCACCAGCTCCAGCGAACTGCCGGCGGTCAACGCGCCCCCCGTATTGATCAAACTGCTGAAGGCGAGCGTGGCCTTCGCATCCGAGGATACGTTGCCTCGCGCATTGTCGAGCGCGCCGGCGCGCAACCTCAGCTCCTGGCCGGCGCCGATGCGGCCGGCCTGGTTGTCGACCGCGCCCGCGGTCAACGTGACTTGACTGCCCATCAGGCCCAGGGCGCCTGGTGTCGCGGCTTCGGCGCCGGCGATGCCATTGGCGAGCGTATCGCGGTTGTTCAAGCTGCCTGCCGTCACAAGCAGAGCTTCATCGGCCTGGATCAGGCCGGCGCGGTTGTCCAGCACGCCTTGCATCTGAAGCGTCAAACCCTTGCCCACGACGATGCCGCGAATATTGGACAGCCGTTGCGCGTTCAATATGGCCTGACCCTGCGCGGCGAGGGTGCCGCCGGTGTTGTCGACGGCGCCGCTGGCGTGCAGGTCCAGCGTGCCACCGCTGGCGACACGCCCACTGGCGTTCTCCAGGCTGCCCGTCTTGGTATCGACCGAGCCGCCGTACAGGCCGCCTCCCTGGTTGCGCAGGGCGCCGGTATTGGCGATGGCCAGCGTGCCGTCGGCCTGTGCCACGCCGTTGCGGTTGTCCAGGCTTGCCGTCCGGATGCCGGCGCTGCCGGCCAGCAGCTTGCCGCCACGGTTGTCGAGCGCGCCCGCCGTTTCGACGCGCAGCGCGCCATTGGCCTGAACCGCCCCGCCTTGATTGTCGATGCCCGCGTCGCCGCGCAGCATCACGCTATCGCCCGATACCACGCCACCCGCCGCGTTGATCACGGACTGGCCATGGAGGTCAACCGCAGCCGCGCCGGCCAGCGTGCCGCCGGTGTTGTCTATCGCTCCGGCCACCCGAGCGCCGAGCGCGCCGCCGCTGGTGAGCTTGCCGCCGCGGTTATCCAGGCTGGCGCCGCGCAGTGCCACCGAGCCGCCATAGGCAGCCCCGCCGCGGTTGGTGATCGCGCCAGTGGCGTCCAACGTCAACTGCCCGCCGGCGACGAGCTTGCCGCCCGACAGGTCCAACACCGCGGCCGTGACGGTAGCGTTGCCGCCCGCGACCAACGAGCCGGGGTTGCGGAGCTGGTCGACCTGCACGCTCAACATACCTAGCGGGCTGATCGCCCCATCCGGTTGAAGGCCCGCAGTGAACGCGCCGCGGTTCTCCAGCCGGTGCGCCACGATGTTGGCGTTGGCCCCCGAAGACATGGCGCCGTTGTTGGCGATCTTGCCACTGGCTTCGAGCGCAAGCGAGCTGCCGGCGATGGCCGTGCCGTCGTTGACGATGTCGCGCCCGCTTTGCACCGACAGGTCGGTCGCGGCCTGCAGCCGGCCCGAAGGCAGGATCTTGATGTCGCCATTGGCGCTGAGCGACAGGCTGCCGGTGAGGGCCGCCAGGTTACCGCCCACGTTGACGCCCACGCCGGCTTCGGTGCCAATGAGACGGATGCTGTTGGCGTACATGCCGCCGAGCGCGGCTACGTCGAGCGCTACGCCAGTGGCCGCGCCATCGCCATGCAAGACGGACACGTCGATGCCGTCATAGCCCACGCGCGAGGCGCCCGCGACCACGTTCAGCCTGTTGGCCGAGAGCTCCGCGTTCAGTTCGAGCGTTCGAGCCAGCAGGTCCAGTTGGCCAAGATTGGCGCCGTACAGACCCGCCCCCTCGATGGCGAGGCGTCCGCTGGCGATGTCGAAGGCCAGTGCGCCATCCGGGCCGATGACGGGCTTGCCCGTGGTGAGCGTGGCGCGGTTGGCGTTGAGGAAACCGCAGCCGTTGCACGTGATGCCCGCCGGGTTGGCGACGATCACGTTGGCGCGGTTACCTGCCACCTCCAGCATGCCCATCAAACGTGACGGGTTCGATGCGGTGACCTGGTTCAGGATGGCCGCGGCGCGCTGGTTGCCCAGCATCGGATTGCCCGCCACCTGCCCGGCCAACTGCGTCTGGCTCCCGCCGCCGCTGTTGTTCAACACCACTCCCGAGGGGCCGACGTTGAACTGGGTGAAGCGATTGTTCGAAACGCCGCCGGCCGAGGGCGGCGCAATATTGACCACCGGCACACCATTGGCCGTGCCCACCACTGGCCGCTGCCCCGCCACGCTCTTGTCCACGGAGATTGGCAGCGTCTGCGCCAGGGCAGGCGTCCAGACCTGGCCATAGAGCACCAACCAGACAACTGCGGAACGAAGCTTGGACATGGCGTGACAACTCTAGGAAGCCTGCCCAGGGGGTGGCGGTGACGTTTATATTGGTTGCACTCTATTCGCGGAGAGCACCGCGGCGCCATCGGACTGTTCCCAAAAAGTACCGGCGGACAAACCCTGGGTAGGCTCTTGCGCCACCGCACAGCCGCCCGTGCCGGGCTATGCCAAAATCGCGCCCATGCCGATCGATAACCGCCTGACTCCCCACGCCCTCGCCGCCCAGACGGCGCAACTCCCCGCCGCCTGGCTTGCGGCCTTCGCCGACCCGGGCGTGGCCGATGCGCTGGCGGCGGCGACTGCCCACGTCGAGAAGCGCCTGGGCGAAGGCGCCGTCATCTACCCCGCCACGCCCTTCCGCGCCCTGCAAGGGCTGGCGCCGTCGGACGTGCGGGTGGTGATCCTGGGGCAGGACCCCTACCATGGCCCGGGCCAGGCCCAGGGCCTGGCATTCTCGGTGCCGGACGACTGCAAGCGTCCGCCCAGCCTGCGCAATATCTTCAATGAGATCGCCCAGGAGTTTCCCGGCACTCCCGTGCCGGCCGGCAACGACTTGAGCCACTGGGCCGAGCAGGGCGTGCTGCTGCTGAACACGGCGCTGACGGTGGAGGACGGCACGCCCGCCTCTCACGCCAAGCGCGGCTGGGAAACGGTGACGGACGCGCTGATCTCGCTGGTCGCCCGCGACCCGTCCCCCAAGGTTTTCATGCTCTGGGGCGCGCATGCCCAAGCCAAGCGTCTGTTGCTGCCGGACAACAGCGGGCATCTGGTCCTGATGTCCAATCACCCGTCGCCGCTCTCCGCGAGGCGCCCGCCGGTGCCCTTCCTGGGCTGCGGTCACTTCCTGGCCACCAATGAATGGCTGGCCAACCAAGGGAAAAACCCTATTGATTGGGGGCTGGACAAAAAAACAATTTCCATGCAAGGCGAATTCAGGTTATGATCGCCGCACTGCACAAAACGAGTTCGGCATTTACCGCCTTGATTTAGCGGAAGTTTTCGCAGTCTGCCGGGCAAACAGCCCCGGCCACTGCCGAACCATCATCGATTCCTGACCCCTTTCCTTTCGCCCTGCGTTCCAATCTCCACACGAGAACGCGCCACGCGCATGGTTGATCCGGTCGGCACGATGCTCCATCAACCGTCGCCTGGATCCGGCCGCCTAATCTCCTGGCCCGACCAAGCACTGCGTCGCATTGATTGCGGCAAGGGAAAGTAATGTCTTTCGAAACCCTGGGTCTCGCGCCCGCCCTGTTGTCGGCCGTCCAAGAAGCCGGCTTCGCCACCCCCACCGCCGTCCAGGCCGCCGCCATTCCGCAGGCCCTGGCTGGTCACGACCTGATGGTGTCCTCGCAGACGGGCAGCGGCAAGACCGCCGCCTTCATGCTGCCGGCGCTGCACCGTATCGCTCAGCAACCCGCCAACAAGGGCGTCGGCGTGCAAGTGCTGGTGCTGACCCCGACCCGCGAACTGGCCCTGCAGGTCACCGACGCCACCGCGACCTACGGCCGCAAGCTGGCCGACCTGCGCACCGCCACCGTGGTGGGCGGCATGCCCTACGGCGCGCAGCTCAAGGCGCTGTCGCGCCGCGTGGACGTGCTGGTCGCCACCCCCGGCCGCCTGATCGACCACCTGCAATCCGGCCGCGTCAAGCTGAACACCGTGCACACGCTGGTGCTGGACGAAGCCGACCGCATGCTGGACATGGGCTTCATCGAGGACATCGAGACCATCGTCGAGCGCCTGCCGGAAGGCCGCCAGACGCTGCTGTTCTCCGCCACGCTGGACGGCACCGTTGCCAAGCTGGCCTCGCGCATGATGCGCGAGCCGCAGCGCATCGAGATCGCCGGCGCCAAGGAAAAGCACACCAACATCACGCAAAGCCTGCTGTACGCGGACGACGCCAGCCACAAGATGCAGCTGCTGGACCACGTGCTGCGCGACGCCTCGCTGGACCAGGCCATCGTCTTCACGTCGACCAAGCGCGGCGCCGACGACCTGGCCGACCGCCTGGCCGACCAAGGCTTTGCCGCCGCCGCCCTGCACGGCGACATGAACCAACGCCAGCGCACCCGCACTCTGACGCAACTGCAGCGCGGCCAACTGCGCATCCTGGTCGCCACCGACGTGGCCGCCCGCGGCATCGACGTGCAAGGCATCAGCCACGCCGTCAACTTCGACCTGCCGATGCAGGC
>Ga0182745_1002925_pt1 | contig 14980 bp, 11 predicted proteins | sample eDN3rd30CKraftBY_FD_128523 | JGI IMG/M metagenome (GOLD analysis project Ga0182745, IMG submission 128523) | Enriched backyard soil microbial communities from Emeryville, California, USA - eDNA 3rd pass 30_C Kraft BY (version 2) (version 2) | ecosystem: Environmental > Terrestrial > Soil >...
CGCGGGTTCACGCGCCTGACGGCGCGCTCGCCGGCCGAGCGTCCGATCAGTTCCGGTGCTTCAAGATCGGCCGCGTGCGGCGCGCTGCTGAAATCGTAGTCACGCTCCATGCCGGTGCCTTCGCCGGCAATCGCCATCATGCTGAGCGAGTGACTGGAGCGCAGATAGGCGCCACGAAAACCGTGGCTGGTGACGAGCACCATGCCGCCGAGACCGGCAGAGGCCGAAGCCCCGCCCGACTTGCTCACGCCCGGCACCGCGAGCCCGGCCGCTTCCGCTTCGCGCGCCATGCGCTCCAGCTGCTCGACGCTCGGCGTCACCGGGTCGAGCAGGTCGAGATCGGGAAAGGCGCGCGCGAGTTGATCGGCATCGGCGAGCCCCGCATAGGGGTCTTCGGGCGCCACGCGCGCCATCGCGACCGCGCGTTCGGCGAGGGTGTCGATGGCGTCGGCACGCAGGTCGTTGCTCGAGACGACGGCCTGGCGGCGGCCGACCAGCACGCGCAGCCCGAAATCATCGCCCTCGGCGCGCTCGCTCTCCTCGACCGCGCCGTCGCGCACCTCGATCGACTGCGCGGCGGAGCGCACGGCGATCGCGTCAGCGGCGTCCGCGCCGGCACGGCGGGCCGCTTCGACGATGCGCTCCGCGAGCGACATCAGTTCCGACTGGTCGAGAAGGGATTCGGTCGTAGCCACGAACATGGATGTACGGGCTCGCCGTGGCGCTGACAAGGCCGCGCGGCCGCAACGGCGCGCCCCCCACTCCCTGACGATCCGAATGACCGCGGCAAGATTGCGTCAAGCATAGGCCGCGAAGCTCAAATCGTACCTTCTTTTAACCCAACATCTTAAGCCGGCCGACAGGGGTCGGATGGCAGTCTCCCGACATAACCGGGCACAAGCCTGGGCAGGGAGAATATAGTGAGGCGTCAAACAATGCTCGGCGGGGCACACTCCGCCGCGGCGAGCCGTCATGCGCGGCTCGACCCCCTGGCGCTGCCCGTCCGCTTCACGGCAAAAGATGCCGCGGCGGACGGGCGGGAGCGCCAGATCGAAATCGACCGCGAACGGGTGCTGATGCGCCGCCGCGTGCGCGGAATGGCGATACGGCTCAATCTGCCGATCGAGGCCTTCCTCGGCGTTTCGGTGCGGCTGGGGGCGGCCGACGGTCTCGAAGCGGAGAGCGTGCTGATCCGCCTGGAGCACCGGGACCCGGCGCTGGCAGTGCAACTGTTCGAGGGGCCGGACGACGCCGACGTGATTGCCGAATGGCAATTGTGGGCGCGTGTGCTCGGGCTGCCGATGCTGGTCGCGGATCTGGCCGGAGAACTGGTCGAGCCCTATGCCCGGATCGGGGCGCTGCAGGTCGCGGAGGCGTCACCGCGGCGGCGGCGGCGCAGCACGGTACGGCGGCGCCGGCCGACTTTGCCGCTGCGGCGCAAGCCCGGAAAAGCCAATACGGTGCAGGCGGTCTATCGCGGCGAACGCGAGATCGTCGCGCGGACTTAGCATCACTCCGAAAAAGCCTGCCCCGGACCTGATCCGGGGTGGACGCGGTAGAGATTCTCAGCTTCCGCGCAGCGCGGCGTCGATGACGAGGCCGGCGAACAGGATCAGGCCAGCGTCGCGGTTGGCCTTGAACAGCGTCAGGCAGCGGGCCGGATCGTCGATGTCGAGCCGGACCACCTGCCATGCGAGATGCAGCGCGAACAGCGACAGCCCTCCATAGGCGACGGGGCCCGACCCGGCGGCCGCAAAGGCCGCCGCGAGCAGGACCACGGCAGCGGCGTAGAACCCCACAAGGATCGGTTTTGTCTGCGCGCCGAACAGGCGCGCGGTCGAGCGCACGCCGATCAGCGCATCGTCCTCGCGGTCCTGATGCGCATAGATGGTGTCGTAGCCGATCACCCAGGCGATCGAGCCGGCATAGAGCAGGAAGGCCGCGGCATCGAGCCGTCCGAACGCCGCCGCCCAGCCCATCAGCGCGCCCCAGGAGAAGGCGAGGCCCAGCGTGATCTGCGGCCACCAGGTGATCCGCTTCATGAACGGATAGACCGCAATCACCGCCAGCGACGCCAGCCCCACCATGATGGCAAAGCCGTTCAGGGTCAGGAGGACGGCGAGGCCGACAAGGGCTTGCAGGACCAGGAATGCGAGCGCGCCGCGCGCCGACACCTGGCCGGATGGCAGGGGCCGCGAGCGGGTCCGCTCGACCATGGCGTCGAGATCGCGGTCGACGAGATCGTTCCAGGTGCATCCGGCGCCCCGCATTGCGACCGCGCCGATTGCGAATGCCGCGATGTGCCAGAGGTTCGGCAGCCGATGGCCGGCCGCGCCGGCGGCGAGCGCTGCCGACCACCAGCACGGGAGCAACAGCAGCCAGGAGCCGATCGGCCGGTCGGCGCGGGCAAGGCGCAGGAAAGGCCGCGCCCAGCGGGGCGCGAGGTTGTCGACCCAATTGCCCGTGGAGTCGGCGACCCTGTCGGCCGCGCCGGTCATTTGCCGGTCATCTGTGGAGCGGATTGCCGGTCAGGGTGTTGTAGGTGCCGCGGTCCTGCTTGCCGGACGGCGGCGTGTATGACCGCGACGTGCCGAGCGCTTCGCTCAGGCCCGGTCCGGGCGGCGGCCCCGGAGGACCGGAGGCAGGACCTGCAGCGCAGGCCTGCCCGCGCATCTTCAGCGTATGCGCGTAGTTGGCCTTGACCTGCTTGATCGCGTCGTCCGGGATGCTGCACCAGCTCTGATTCGTCTCGAGATAGCCGACGAACTTGCCCTCGGCGGCGGCGTAGCTGCGAATGCGGTTGCATACTTCGCTGCGGTCTGCCTTGCGATCCACGGCCGCCTTCAACTCCTTGCCGTGCTTCTCGACGGCATCCCGCAATGGCATGATGTCGCCGGCGCACGGCATTTGCTGCGCATGGGCAGGCGATGCCCCCCAAAGCAGTGGCGTGGTCAGAGCGATACTGGCCGCAACGGCCAGCAGAATACGCGTGGACAACATGCAGGCTCCCTCAAAGTCGGCATATCGGCATGGGCGCAGCAACGCTAACCGATTGTCCATAGTCTAACGTCATTTCGGCGACAACGCGGCAAATGGCAAGAAGCCGTTTCGCCTCAGCCGGATACCGGGACGGTTCCCATGGCTGCCTACGACTTCCGCACGCCCCGCCTGTTCGTCGATGCGCCCCTCAGCCCGGGAGCATCGGTACGGCTGGAGCCGCATCAAGCGCATTATATCGTTAACGTATTGCGGAAGGCGCCGGGAGACAGCGTCCTCGTGTTCAACGGCCGGGACGGCGAATGGATCGGCAGTGTCCGCAAGGAGGGGCGCCGGGATGTCGGGCTCGACCTTGTCGAACAGACCCGTCCGCAGCCGCCGGCCGGCGACCTGGATTATCTGTTCGCGCCCCTGAAACAGGCCCGGCTCGACTACATGGTGCAGAAGGCGGTCGAGATGGGCGTCGCGCGGCTGCGGCCGGTCATCACCGCCCACACACAGGTCGCGCGCGTCAACGAGACGCGCATGCGCGCCAACGCCATCGAGGCGGCCGAGCAGTGCGGGGTTCTCGCCGTGCCGGAGATCGCGGCGCCGGAAGCGCTCCCGGCCGCGGTTGCGGGCCTCGATCCGGAGCGGCTGCTGGTGTTCTGCGACGAGGATGCGGAGATAGCCGACCCGGTCGCGACCCTGGCGCCCTTCCGTGACGCCGCAGATCCGGTTCCGGTCGCGGTCCTGATCGGACCGGAAGGCGGCTTTTCCGAAGCTGAGCGGAAGGCGCTGCTGGCCCATCGGAGGGTCGCGCGCCTTGCGCTCGGTCCGCGCATCCTGCGGGCCGATACCGCGGCAGTCGCCGCCCTGGCGCTGGTGCAGGCGGTGCTGGGCGACTGGCGCTGAATGCGGTCAAAATTGCTTATTCTTCTCAGAACATTGCCCGTTCTTTCCAAACATGGAAAAAGTCTCAACTACGTGTCCGGGGGAACGCCGGACTGGAGCTTTCCCGGCTTTGACGGAATCAAAGCCGGGGCTCTAATTGTTTGTAATGACGCGTTTTCTTCACGCGAACCGGAAGCCACTTCGCTCGAAAACGCTCTAATGCTGCCGTCAGCGGCAGCCAAATGATGGAAAGGGAGAAAACGCATGGCCCCGTCTGAACTTCCAACCCGCGAGGCCATGGAGTTCGATGTCGTGATCGTAGGTGCGGGCCCGGCCGGGCTCTCGGCCGCCATCCGGCTCAAGCAGATCAATCCCGACCTGTCCGTGGTGGTCGTAGAGAAGGGTTCGGAAGTCGGCGCGCACATCCTGTCGGGCGCCGTGATCGACCCTGTCGGGCTCGACCGGCTGCTCCCCGAATGGCGCGAGGAGGACAGCCCGCTCAAGACCCCGGTCACCGACGACCGCTTCTACTGGCTCGGCCCCGCCGGCGCGCTGCGCCTGCCCAACCTGCTGATGCCGCCGCTGATGAACAATCACGGTAATTTCATCGCCTCGCTCGGCGAGGTCTGCCGCTGGCTCGCCGGAAAGGCCGAGGCGCTCGGGGTCGAGATCTATCCCGGCTTCGCGGCGGCGGAAGTGCTCTACGGCGCCGACGGCGAGGTGGAGGGCGTCGCTACCGGCGATATGGGCATTGGCAGGGACGCCGAGCCGAAGGATTCCTTCACCCGCGGTATGGAACTGCGCGCGAAATACACGCTGTTCGCGGAGGGCGCGCGCGGCAGCCTGACCAAGGGGCTGATCGCCCGCTTCAATCTCGCCAAGGACAGCAACCCCCCGAAATTCGGCATCGGTCTGAAGGAGTTGTGGCAGGTCGCGCCGGAAAAGCACCGGCCGGGCCTGGTGCAGCACAGCTTCGGCTGGCCGCTCGACAACAGCACCGGCGGCGGCTCGTTCCTCTACCACTGGGGCGAAAACCTGGTCTCGGTCGGCTTCGTGGTGCATCTGAACTACACGAACCCGTGGCTCTCGCCCTTCGACGAGTTCCAGCGCTTCAAGACCCATGCGCTGGTGCGCGACACCTTCGAGGGCGGCAAGCGCCTGTCCTACGGCGCGCGCGCGATCACCGAGGGCGGCTACCAGTCGGTGCCGAAGCTGACCTTCCCCGGCGGCGCGCTGATCGGCTGCGCGGCCGGCTTCGTCAACGTGCCGCGCATCAAGGGCAGCCACAACGCCATGCTGTCTGGCATCCTGGCGGCCGAGCACATCGCCGATGCGCTCGCCAGCGGCCGCGCCAATGATGAACTCGCCGCTTACGACGACGCCTGGCGCGAGTCGGAGATCGGGCGTGATCTCTGGAAGGTCCGTAACGCCAAGCCGCTGTGGTCACGTTTCGGCACGACGCTCGGCATCGGCCTCGGCGGCCTCGATATGTGGACGAATACGCTCGGCTTTTCGCTGTTCGGCACCATGTCGCATGGCAAGCCGGACTATGCGACCCTCAAGCCCGCCGCCGATTGCCCGCGCATCACCTATCCGCGGCCCGATGGCGTGCTCACCTTCGACCGGCTGTCCTCGGTGTTCCTGTCGAACACCAATCACGAGGAAGACCAGCCGGTTCACCTGGTGGTGAAGGACCCGGCGCTCCAGAAGACGTCCGAGCATGACGTCTATGGCGGTCCGTCCGGCCGCTACTGCCCCGCCGCGGTCTATGAATGGGTGGATGAGGGCGGCAGCCCGCGCTTTGTGATCAACGCGCAGAACTGCGTGCACTGCAAGACCTGTGACATCAAGGACCCGAACCAGAACATCAACTGGGTACCGCCGGAAGGCGGCGGCGGGCCGAACTATCCCAATATGTAATGTGTCAGGGGCGCGAAGCCGGGCGCGCCTTGTGGTATGAAGGGCGGCCGCGCCCCGAGTCGGCGCGGCAGGGCTGGTTGGCCCGGCCATAAAACAGCCACGGTGCGCGCAGACCGAAGGGCGTGCCGGAAATCCGCCCGCCGCATCTCGCGGCGCATGAAGGCTTGTTCCGAGGAGATCGGCCTACCGTGACCCTTCGTACCCTGCTCCGCAGCTTTACCGGCGCTCTTTTGGCGACCATCGCCATTGTCCCGGCTGTCATTATCCCGGCTACCGTCCCCGCTAAGGGCTCCACGACGGCTCTGGACGCCGCGGCCAAAGCGCTTCCATCGCCGCGCGAACTGTCGCGGATTTCGCCCTCCGGCAGCTACCTTGCGGCCCGTCACGCCGGCATCAATCGCGATGCGACTGCGGCGGCGCTTTACTATCGCGCCGTGCTGCGTGCCGACCCGCGCAATCCCGATCTCCTGTCGCAGACATTCCTCTCGGTGCTGATCAGCGGCGACGTCGAGGAAGCGGTGCGGATCGCCGAGCGGCTGGTGCAGATCAACAAGACGCACCGCATCGCACGGCTCGCCCTCGGCGTCCGCGCGATCCGCCACAAGCAGAACCAGAGCGCGCGCCAGCATTTCGCACAGGCGGTGCGCGATCCGATCACCGATCTGACCGGCACGCTGCTGACTGCCTGGACGCAGGTCGCGTCGGGCGATGCGCGCGCCGGCATCGACGCCATCGACAAGCTGTCCGGCCCCGAGTGGTACAACATCTTCAAGGACCTGCATGCCGGCCTGATCTACGACGTCATCGGCAACCGGCGCGAGGCCGGCAAGCGCCTGGAGAAGGCGTATGAACTGGACGGCAATGCGCTGCGCACGGTCGAGGCCGTCGGCCGCTGGTCGTCGCGCAATCGCAACCGCGAGGAATCGCTGAAGATCTTCGAGGAGTTCAGCAAGGTCCTGCCCCGTCACCCGCTTGTGCTCGACGCCATCGCGCAGATCAATGCCGGCAAGAAGCTCGGCCCGCTGGTCGACAATGTGCAGGCCGGTGCTGCCGAAGTGCTGTACGGCCTCGGCGCTTCGCTCGGCCGTCAGGGCGGCGAGGACCTCGGCCTCGTGTTCCTCCAGCTCGCGACCTACCTGCAGCCGAAGCACGCGCTGGCATTGCTCTCGCTCGCGGATCTCTACGAGAACCTCAAGAACCCGCGCATGGCGATCAGCTTCTACGAGCGCGTGCCGGAAGACTCGCCGCTGTATCGCAACGCGCTGATCCAGCTCGGCGTCAATTACGATGCGATCGACCGGACCGACGAGGCCAAGGCGCATCTGAACAAGATCATCGGCACCAATCCGGAAGACATCGAAGCCATCATGGCGCTCGGCAACGTGCAGCGCGGGCGCAAGGAATTCAACGCGTGCGCCGACGTCTACGGCAAAGGCATCGCCACGATCGAGAAGCCGGAGCGTCCGCACTGGCTGATCTATTATTTCCGCGGCATCTGCCACGAGCGTTCGAAGCAATGGCCGAAGGCGGAAGCCGATCTCAAGAAGGCGCTCGAACTCTATCCCGACCAGCCGCATGTGCTGAACTATCTCGGCTATTCCTGGGTCGATCAGGGTGTGCATCTCGACGAAGGCACGCGGATGATCCGGCGCGCCGTCGAGCAGCGGCCGGACGACGGCTACATCGTCGACTCGCTCGGCTGGGCCTATTACCGGGTCGGCAAGTACGAAGACGCGGTGAAGCACCTGGAGCGCGCCGTCGAATTGCGCCCCGAGGATCCGACCATCAACGATCATCTCGGCGACGCCTACTGGAAGGTCGGCCGCAACCTCGAAGCACGCTTCCAGTGGTCGCATGCCCGCGACCTCAAGCCGGAGCCTGACGATCTCAAGAAGATCGAAGACAAGCTCAAGAACGGCCTGACCGGCGAAGGCCCTCCGGCTGCCGAAGTGCAGAAGGAAAACGGGAACGGCGGCTGATAATTATCGCGGTTGTCATCCCGGCCGAGCGCAGCGAGAGCCGGGATCCACGGCGCCGCACACGCGAAGCATGCGGAAAGTTGGGTCCCGGATTGCGCTTGAGAGCGCGTCCGGGATGACAGCCTGAGAACTGGGCTGTTCAGCCTCAACTCCTTGCCGCGTGTGCCCGATTGACGGCGCCGGGCCGCACCGCTATCTGCCGGCACTCCCATGCAACCAGACACACTCACCGACTTCGCGCCGGCCAAGGTCAACCTGACCCTGCGCGTGCTTGGCCGCCGGCCGGACGGCTACCATGAACTCGAAAGCCTCGTCGTTTTCGCCGAGGCGGGCGACCGGCTGACGCTGTCGCCCGACGAGGAGCTTTCGCTGGCGGTGGACGGGCCGACGGCCGCGGCGGCGGGCAGCGATGAGTCCAATCTGGTGCTGCGCGCCGCGCGTGCGCTGGCCGCGCGCGTGCCGGGCCTGCGGGTCGGACGCTTCACGCTCGACAAACTCCTGCCGGTGGCGGCCGGTCTCGGCGGCGGATCGTCGGATGCGGCGGCGGCGCTGCGGCTGCTCGCGCGCGCCAATGCGCTGGCGCCGGACGATCCGCGGGTCATCGACGCCGCGCGCGTCGTCGGCGCAGATGTGCCGGTGTGTCTCGATCCGCGCGCGCGCATCATGCGCGGGATCGGCGAAAGGCTCTCGCCGCCGCTCGCGCTCGATCCGCTTGCCGCGGTGCTGGTCAATCCCGGCGTGGCTGTTGCGACGCGCGACGTGTTCGTTGCTCTCAATGCCGGGCCGGCGGCGGCAGATGGCGGCGTTGCAGAAGACGTTTCGCTATCGGCGGTGGACGCGCTGATCGTTCACGGCGTCAACGATCTTCAGGCGCCCGCCATCGCCTTGCAGCCGGTCATCGCGGATGTGCTCGCGGCGCTGTCGGCGTGCGGCGGCTGCCGGCTCGCGCGGATGTCGGGGTCGGGTGCAACGTGCTTTGCGCTCTATGAGTCGCAGGATGCCGCATCGGCCGCGGCCGCGGCGCTCAAGGCCGAACATCCATCCTGGTGGGTCGCCGCCGGCCTTTTGCGATAGAAACTATTGCCGGATTCGGTATAGACCCTCCGTAGCCCCGGACAGAAAGGGCGCGGCCTTGGCCGCGCCCCGACGCGTCCTGCTGGTCGGTTCAATGCACCGTCTTGCGCGCCAGCACGACGTTGTCGAACACGAGGCTGATGGTCCAGATCCAGCGTGCTTTCAGGAACGCTTCCGGGTAGCGCCAATAGCCGGTGAGCGACCGCACGCCGACATCATCGTCGGTGTACTCGTAGGCGCGCGGCCAGTTCGAGTCGTCGAAGTTCGCAGCCGTCCAATTGGCGGGAATCGGATAGTGGACGGCGAAGCAGTATTCCTTGCAGGTCGGCAATTTGGCGATCGGATGCACACGGCCGAGCTTCGAAGTGTCGTGAATGTATCCTTTCTCCACCACGTCGTCCGGATGTGCGAGCGGAGCGATGTAGAAGGACTGCGCCTTCCATGAGCTGTCGGTCACGGTTCCGTCCGAGAATGCGGCGATGATGCCGCCGTCGCCGGAGTGCCAGTCGCTCCACGGCATCTTCTCCATGCCGACGCCGAGCTTTTCCTCCCAGTCCACGAGCTTCAGCGCATAGGTGTAGGGCTTCTTGGCGCGAAAGCGCACGATCTGGGAATTGAACGGCGTGAACGGAATCGGATCGACTCCGATCAGTTTTCCATTGACGTACAGTTCGTAATAGTTGTCGGCCATGACAAAGCCGGTGACCACCTCGCCGTCCTTGTCGACCTCGACGATCGGCACGTCCTCGATCTTCACGTCCGCGAGCTTCTGCGGCGTGACCTTGTTGCACTCGTTGAACAGATCAGGAAGTTTCTGCCCTGTCTGGTAAACCGTTTCAGCGGGGACGGTCAGCACCGTGCCGTCTTTGGCGGTGATGGTGCCTACCGCGCTGATGCGGTGATTGCTGACCTTCACCTCGCATTTGAACAGATTATCGATGACCGTCTTGGCGAGACCCTGCGTAACCATGCGCTTTGCCGGAGGATCGGCCGGCGGAACGGGCATCTCTTGTGCGTGAGCGCTCGTGGCCAACAAGCCAACGCCAAATGTCGCGAGCACGATGTTTCGCAAATCGGTCAAACGGGATCGTCGTGAGATTCTCATGCGTCTCTCTCCCTCCTGCGTCCTGCATCATTGTCGCGAAAGACCAGGCTACGCAGCGCAACAACCATAGGTCTTCGCCGCGACGACTGACAAGCCGTCGTCGGCGCGGCGCGCGACGATGGCAGTCGCAGCGGATGAGGGTCGAAAACGATCCGCTCTCAGGAACGACAGGAAGAGATCGGCAGGAAGCGATCGCGTCGTCAGCGTCGGCCGAACAGCGTGTCGACCAGCCATTGATCGAGCCCCGCCGGTTCGCGCGTTGGCGCCTGCCGAACGCCGCCGGTCGTCGAGGGGATCGACCCCGGGGGAACCGGCCCCCGCGGCATGCCGCTCGCCGGGATCGGCGCCGGCGGCATCGGGCTGCCGGCCACCACCGGCGGCGGGCTGCCATGGCCTTGACCCTGACCGTGCGCCATCGGCACCGGGAAGGGCGGCGGCAGGCGATTGACGCCGGGCAGGTCGGTGGGCGTTACGCCCTGATGTCCCGCCTTCATGACGCGGCTCCAGATCTCGACCGGCAGGCCGCTGCCGCTGCTTTTGCGGGTCGCGGAGGCATCGTCATTGCCGAGCCATACCGCCGTCACGAGATGCGGCGTGTAGCCGATGAACCAGGCGTCGCGGAAATCCTGGCTGGTGCCGGTCTTGCCGGCCGCGCGCCAGTTCGGCAGATCGGCGCTGCGCGCGGTGCCGCTCACCAGAGTCTCGCGCAGCATGCCGTTCATCATCCCGACATAGCGCGGGTCGATGACACGGCCCAGCGAGCGGATCGTGGAACGATACTTCACCCGGCCGCTTGCCGTGCGTACGCGGGTGACGACCTGGGGTATGACCGCCGTGCCGCCATTGGCGAAGGGCGCGAAGGCCGAGACCATCTCCAGCACCGACACTTCCGAGGTGCCGAGTGCGAGCGAGGCATTGGTTTCGAGTTTCGACGCGATGCCGAGCCGGTGCGCGGTCTGCGCCACCGCCTTCGGCGTGACTTCCAGCGTCAGCCGCACGGCGACGGTGTTGAGCGACTGCGCCAGTGCGCGTGACAGCGGCACCTGGCCGGCATAGTTGCGCGTGAAGTTTTCGGGCTTCCAGCCGCGCACATTGACCGGGCGGTCGTCGCGCAGCGTTTCGGGCGTGAGCCCGCGTTCCAGCGCGGCGAGATAGACGAACGGCTTGAAGGCCGAGCCCGGCTGCCGCTTGGCGGCGATCGCGCGGTTGAACTGCGATTCCGAATAGTTGCGGCCGCCGACCAGCGCGCGCACTGCGCCGGCAGGCGTCATCGCGATCAGCGCGCCCTGTTCGACTTCGAGCTTGCCGCCCTTCTCCGCCAGGCCGTCCACCAGCGCGCGTTCGGCTGCCGCCTGCAGTCTGGTGTCGATGGTGGTTTCCACCACGAGGTCTTCCTCGTAGCGGCCCACGAGATCGTCGAGGACGTCCATCACCCAGTCGGCGACGTAATTGGCGGAACCCGCGCCGCCGATGCGCGCGACCTGCGCCGGCTTGGTAATCGCGGTTTGCGCCGTCGCCGGCGTGATGAAGCCGGCCTCGCTCATCGCGTGGAGCACGACGGCGGCGCGTCGGCGTGCGCCTTCCGGGTTGCGGGTCGGCGCGAGCCGCGAAGGCGAGCGCACGAGGCCCGCCAGCAATGCTGCCTCGGCGAGCGTGACTGCGCGCGCGGATTTTCCGAAATAGCGCTGCGAGGCGGCCTCGACGCCATAGGCGCCGGCGCCGAAATAGACCCGGTTGACGTAGAGTTCGAGGATCTGCGCCTTTGAGAACTTGTGCTCCAGCCAGAACGCCAGCAGCAGTTCCTGGATCTTGCGCTCGAAGGTGCGTTCCTGCGTCAGGAACAGGTTCTTGGCGAGTTGCTGCGTCAGCGTCGAGCCGCCCTGCGCGACGCCGCCACGGGTGACATTCGTGAATATCGCGCGGGCGACGCCGACCACGTCGATGCCGAAATGGCCGTAGAACCGGCGGTCCTCGATCGCGAGAAACGCTTCGGGCAGGAATTTAGGCAGTTCGCGCAACGGCACCGCCGCGCCGCCCATCTCGCCCCGGGTCGCCAGCGGCGCGCCGTCGAGCCCCACGATATGCACGCTCGGCGGCCGTTTCGGCACTTCCAGCGACTGGATCGGCGGCAGATGCGCGCCGACCCACAGGATCAGCCCGAGCACGCCGATGCCGCCCCACAGCGCCAGCACCACCATCCAGTAGGCGCTTCGCCGCAGCAGGGAACCGCCGCCGCCGCGCTTGCCGCCGCCACCGCCCTTCCTGGCTTTTGCGCTGCTGCGCGGGCTGGCCGTCTTTCGAGTACCGCTGCCGTTGCCGTCGCTCTTGCGGCTGCGCGGGGCCGCCTTGCCCTCGCGCCGCGTCGCGGGCGCGCCGCCGGGCCGGTCGCCGGCCTTGAGCCGCACATCGAGTTGCGCGGCCGGGCTGGCATCGAACACCGGTTCGCGACGTTCGCCCGCTCCCGCCTTGCGTTTTGCCGCCATCCCGAACCGCTCGTCTCTGGACGCCGCGCCCCCCGCGTCCGCCTGTCGGGCACGCTAGGCTTTCCGGGTTTCGAGGGAGTTAAGTGGGGGTAGTGGAGCGGATTTGACATTTGCTACCCACCCGGCCGCGGGCTCGCAAAGCGAAGGTCAAATCCAAAGCTCCACTAGAATCCGATACTTGCTAGTGGTCCGTTGATTCTGACATTCGCAAAACGGCCTACCGGGAAGGGAGGCGAATGTCAGAATCGGACCACTAGTTTCCCACAGGCCGGGCAGGGTAGGTTCCCGCAGGCGTGAACCAAGGGAGCTAACCAAAAATGAGCACCGCACAACCTGTCGGCCTGATCGGCCTCGGCCTGATGGGCACGATGTTCGCCGAGCGGCTGCTCGCGGCGGGCCACAAGGTCCTCGGCTACGACATCGTGCCGGAGAAGAACGAGCGGCTAAAAACCCTCGGCGGCGAGGCGGCGTCTTCCGGCGCCGATGTCGCCCGGCGCTGTAGCACCATCATCATCATGGTGTTCAGCATTGATCAGGTCGAGCAGGTGGTCGAAAGCGACATCCTGCAGACGCTCGGCCCCGGCTCGGGGCGGATCGTGCTCTGCTCGTCGACCTGCGACCCCGACCGCGTGGCCGTGCTGGGCGAGGCGGCGACCGCGCGCGGGTTGCGCTTCCTCGAGACCCCGGTCTCCGGCACCAGCCAGCAATGCCGCGAGGGCCTCGGCGTCGGCCTGATCGGCGGCGACCCCGCGCTGATGGAGGAGGTGCGTTCCGTCCTCACTGCGCTCTATCCGCGCATTTACCATATCGGCGGTTATGGCGATGGCGGCCGGGCCAAGCTCGCCATCAATCTCATCCTCGGCATTAACCGTACCGCGCTGGCGGAAGGGCTCGTGTTCGCGGAGCGGACGGGGCTCGATCCGGCGACCTTCCTGGAAGTCGCCAAGACCTCGGCTGCCTATTCGCGGGTGATGGACGGCAAGGGCCCGAAGATGGTGCAGGGCGATTTCAGTCCCGAAGGCCACATGCAGATTTCGCTCAAGGACGCGAAGCTGATGGTCGAGCAGTCGCGCAACAAGGGACAGGAACTGCCGCTGCTGGAGACTTACAAGAGCGTGCTGCAGGCCTGCATCGACGAGGGGCAGGGCCATCTCGACAACAGTTCGGTGATCCTGGAGATCCGCCGCCGCCAAAGCTCCTGACGGCGCTGCCGCAACCGCCGGCGTGCGGCATGCGGTCGCGCGCATGGTGATGCGCTTCGACCCGCGGCAATGTGATCGCGGGTCTCGCGGCGCGCGGCCTCCGGCTGCTTGACCGCGGCATGGCCAACGCTTCTTAATGCACGCAAGAACCGCCGGGCGTGAACGCACCGGCGGCAATGACACGAACTCTGTCCAAGGGAGGACACCATGAACTTCAGGCAAGCCCGCAGGGCGTGTCTCGCCCTCGCGGCTGCAATGACGGTGGCGCTTGCCGCCGTGCCCGGCCAAGCGCAGCAGATGCGCGACGTGACCTATATGGTCGTCAACAACCTGTTCAGCACGCCGGCCTATGTCGCGGCCGAGAATGGTTACTGGGCCAAGCACGGTCTCAACGTCACCGTGCGGCTGACCGGCAGCGGACGCGCGGTCACGCAAGCGGTGCGCGCCGGCGATGCGCAGTTCGGCCACGCCGCGCTGAGCACCACCATCGCCTCGGCGCGTGCGAGCGGCAACATGCTGACCGGCGTCGTCGCCTACTACAACGCGGCGGATTACATCGCGAAGGCCGGCGGGCGCGCCTTCATCGGCCGCAAGGATCGCGGTATCGACCCAAAGAACCCGAAGTCGCTGGAAGGCAAGCGCGTCGCGATCCTCACCGGCACGACAAACGACGTCTATGTCCGCGCGTGGTTCAGGAAAAATAACGTCGACGTCACCAAGGTGACGCTGGTGAGCGTGCCGGTCGAGAACATGCCGATCACGCTGCAGCAAGGTCTCGTCGACGCGGTGGCCCCGTGGGAGCCCTACACCGCGCAGGTGATCCGCCTGCTCGGCGACAATGCGGTGGTGATCAGCCGCGGCGAGGAAAGTCTCGTCACCGACGTCATCGGCGCGGTCGCGCATGAGGACTGGGTGAAGAAGAACTACGACTTCGTGGAACTGTTCGCGACCGGCATTGCCGAAGCCACGCAATTCGTGCGCAACAATCCGAAGGCGGCCGCAGAGATCGCGACCCGCTATCTCGACGGCCTCAATATCGACGACGCGACCGAAGGGCTCAAATTCCTGTCGTGGGATCCGCGCGTATCGGTCTGCACGCTGGAGGGGCTGGTGCGCACCGGCAACGACATGATCAAGTCGGGTCTGCTCAAGCGCGACAAGCCGTTCACGGCGTCGGAGTTCTACGACGACACCGTCTACAAGCGCATCGTCGAGAAGCATCCGGCGTTCTTCAAGGACCTGCCGCCGCTGCCGAAGACGGTCGCAGAGTGCAAGGGTCCGCTGGGCTGACCAGCCAACATCGGCTGGCCGTGATGACTGGCCGTGTCCTGAGCGCTGTGCATTATC
>Ga0182745_1002927_pt1 | contig 14974 bp, 10 predicted proteins | sample eDN3rd30CKraftBY_FD_128523 | JGI IMG/M metagenome (GOLD analysis project Ga0182745, IMG submission 128523) | Enriched backyard soil microbial communities from Emeryville, California, USA - eDNA 3rd pass 30_C Kraft BY (version 2) (version 2) | ecosystem: Environmental > Terrestrial > Soil >...
CCGCGATCTTCTCGGCCTCCTTGTCGCGCGCCGACAGGATGATGATGGGCCCAGCGTAGAATTCGCGGGCCCTGGCCAGCACGTCCTTGCCGTCCATGTCGGGAAGGCCGAGGTCCAGCACGACGGCGTCGGGGCTCCATAGGGCAATGCCGCGCAGGCCCTCCTGCCCGCTGTCGGCGCGGCGCGGCTCATAGCCTGCGGCGTCCAGCGCCGGGGACAGGAAGCGGTGGATCTGAGGCTCGTCGTCGATGACGAGAATCTGGGGGCGGACAGCAGCCATGAAGAAAGTCTAGAGCAGGCTCGGGTGGGTGACGACGGCCTTGGGGAGGCTGATCAGGATACGAGTGCCCTTTCCATCCTGAATGGGGCTGACGGCGGCGATGCGGCCGTTCATGGCCTCGACGAAGCCCTTGGCGATGGCTAGGCCGAGGCCCGCGCCCTTGGTCCGGTCCGAGGGCTCCTCCATGCGGCGGAACTTGTCGAAGACCCGTTCCAGTTCGGCAGTCGGGATGCCCTTGCCCTCGTCCTCGATGGAGATGACCACGGATCCCCGGTCCTCATAGGCGGCCAGTTCAATGGTCGAGCCATCGGGGCTGTAGGCGACAGCGTTCTCGAGGATGTTGACCAGCGCCTGCTCTAACAGCCCCTGATCGACCATGACCAAGCTGAGCTGGACCGGGAAGTCGCGGGTCATCCTGCGCTCGCCCAGACGCCGCGCCACCCGCTTGCCCGCCGCGTTCAGCACGTCGCGCACGTCGACCCAGTCGGCGCGGATGTTCAGACCCCCGCCCTCCAGCCGGGTCATGTCCAACAGATCGCCGACATAGCGGCTGAGCCGCTCGGCCTCCTCGCGGATCGACAGCAGCAGGTCGGCGCGAACCTCGGGTTTCAGCTTGTCGCCGAGGTCGATCAGGGTGGTCGAGGCCCCCAGGACCGTGGACAGGGGCGTGCGCAGGTCATGGCTGACCGAGTTCATCAGAGCGCCCCTGAACCGATCCGTGCGACGCAGGGTTTCGGTCTCCACCGCCTGACCGGCCAGGTCGGCGCGCTCAACCGCCACGGCGCCCTGATCCAGCAGGGCCAGGGCCAGCTTCTCCTCGTCCGAACCCGGCGACAGGGCCGCCGCCTCGATCCCGGCCACGCCCGCGCGGTCGCGCACCCCCTGCAAGGACCGGAAGGTCCAGCGGGCTTGCGGCAGGGTGCCGGTGCCGTGACCGGCGGGCTCGCCCTTCTCCCAGGCCCAGCGCGCGGCGGCCATGGCCTCTGCGTCCAGTTCGGGCTTGCCTGGCGCCGCGGCGATCAGGGTCAGTTCGCCTTCGACCGGCAGCAGGACCACGGCTCCAGCCCCGGCGGCGGCGGCCGTCTGTTCGGCCAGGATGCGCGCGGCGGCTGTCCGGTCGCCGACGCCGGTCAGGCGCTGGCTGGCCGCCAATAGAGCCGAGACGGCCGAGGCCCGGCCTTGCGCCGCCCGCGCCTGCTCACGAACCCGCCCGGCCAGAAAGCCTGCCGTCAGGGCCACGGCCCAGAAGACGATCAGGGTCAGGACGTCGGTGGGCGAGCCGATGGAGAAGCTGTATTCCGGCTGCAGGAACAGGAAGTTGTAGGTCAGGAAGGCGACCGTCGCCGCCGCCAGGGCGGGACGCAGGCCGTACAGCACCCCCGCCGCCAGCACCGCCGACAGATAGATGACGCCCAGGTCGACCCGTTCGAACATCCGGTCCAGCAGCAGGGCCAAGCCCGTCGCCGCCACCACGATGGCCGCCCCCACGGCGTAGCCGCGCCAACCGCCCGTCAGACGGAGACGCGGCTCGCGCAGCGTCTTGTCCTCGAGATCGGCCCCGTCGGTGATGACATGGACCGCCACGCCGCGCGCCTGGCGCAGCAGTTCCGCGGCCAGCGACCGGCCCAGCCACTCGGACAGGCGGCTGTCGCGACTTTTGGCCAGGACAATCTGGGTGACGTTGTTCTGATGGGCATGATCCATGACGGCGCGCACCACGTCGTCGCCGGACAGCACCACGGTGCGCCCGCCCAGCTGTTCCGCCAGCTTCAGCGCATCCGACAACTTCCCCGCCGAGCCGACACCGTGTCGCGCGCCCGAGGGGCGGTCGACATGGGCCACGGTCCAGGGCGCGTCCATCATCATGTCCGACAACCGCCGCCCCGCGCGAACCAGGGGCGCGGCCACGGCGTCGCCCGCGACCAGGACCAGAATCCGCTCGCCCGCCGCCCACGGCCCGGTCATCCCCTGCTCGCGCAGGCGAGCGGTCAATTGATCGTCCACCGTCTGGGCCGCGCGACGCAGGGCCAGTTCGCGCAGGGCCGTCAGATTTTCGACCTTGAAGAAGTTGTCCGAGGCCAGCCGCGCCGTCTCGGGCACATAGACCTTGCCCTCGGTCAACCGCTTGCGCAGCTCCTCGGGGGTGATGTCCACCACCTCGATGTCGTCAGCGCGCGACAGGGCGCTGTCGGGCACGCTCTCGCGCTGGCGGACGCCGGTGATGCGCAGCACCACGTCCGACAGGCTTTCCAGATGCTGGACGTTCAGGGTGGTCCAGACGTCGACCCCGGCGTCCAGAATCTCCTCCACGTCCTGCCACCGTTTGGGATGGCGCGAGCCGGGGGCGTTGGAATGGGCGTATTCGTCGACCAGCAGCAGGTCGGGCCGTCGCGTCATGGCCCCGTCGATGTCGAACTCCAGCAGGGTCCGTTCGCGGTGGGCGATGGGGTTGCGAGGCATGACCTCCAACCCGCGCAGCAGGCTCGTGGTCTCCTTGCGGCCGTGGGTCTCGACCACGCCGACGACCACGTCGTCGCCCTCGGCCTTACGCCTGCGGGCGGCGCGCAGCATCTCATAGGTCTTGCCGACGCCGGGCGACATGCCCAGAAAAACCTTCAGCCGCCCACGCTTGCGCGGGGCGGCCGGGGTCCTGTCCGTCGTGACAGCAGGCGTCGCCATCAGCCCTCCGCGGGATGCGGGAAGCGGGCGTCGAGCGCCATATTGGTCAGGAGCACATTGACGCGCGGCTGGCCCAGCACGCCGAAGGTGCGGCCTTCCTCATGCTGTCGGATCACCTCGCGCACCCGCGCCTCTCCTACCCCGCGCGCGCTGGCGATGCGGGCGACCTGGAGCTCAGCGTAGGCCGGAGAGATATGCGGGTCGAGGCCCGAAGCCGAGGTCGTCACGGCGTCGGCGGGGATAACCGCCTTCCCCGTCTCAGCCCGCAAGGCCTCGGCGTCCGTCTTCACCCGCGCGATCAGATCGGGGTTCAACGGGCCGAGGTTAGAGCCGGACGAGGCGGCGGCGTCATAACCTTTACCGGCCGCCGAAGGACGCGGTTGCAGATATCCGGACTGGGCGAAGGGCTGGCCGACCAAGGCCGAACCCACCACCTGGCCCGCCTTGTCGCGGACCAGGCTGCCGTTCGCCTGACCCGGAAAAGCGGCCTGGGCCACGCCGGTCACGGCCAGGGGATAGGCGACGCCCAGAACGCCGGTGAACAGGGCGATCATCACGACCGCCGGACGGATGTGGTTCAGCATCAGAAGACCGCCTTCAGACTGACCACCGCGCGGCTGTCATAGGCGTCGCCGAAGTCGTGTTCGTCGGTGTCGAAATAGCGGACGTCCAGCGCCAGATGATCGGTCAGCTGGTACGCCGTGCCCAAGTTCCAGGTGGTGTAGTCGAAATCGGACGAGACCCACTGACGCCCCACGGCCGCTGAGATCGTCCACTTGTCCGCCGGGCTGATGGCGCCGTTGATCTCGGCGTAGGTCGCCTCGTCCTCGGACGCGCCGAAGAAGTCGGGCGACCAGTAGATGGCCGCGCCGAGAGTGACCGGGCCGACCGCACGCGAGGTCGCGGCCTTCAGCTCGACATAGTCGTAGTCGGCGCCGTCCGGCTGGCCTGCGTAGAAATAGCTGACCACACCGAAGTCCCAGTCGAAGCCGCCGAACTCGGGCCGGACGCCGGCGTATAGGTCGATCTCGGCGTCGGTGTCGGCGTCTCCGGCGAAGGAGACGTTCCCGGCCCAGGCCCCGGCGTAGAACAGGCCTTGGGTGACATCGACCCCGGCGGAAATCGCCGGATCGCTCTCGGTCTGGCTGACCCCTCGGAAGACATAATCGGAGGCTGCGGCGGCGTTGAAGGCGATGTCAGGTCCGGCCTTCTCCTGGGCCTCAGCCGGGCGGCTGCACAGGCCCAGGGCGATGATGGCGACCAGACAGGCCCCGCCGAACAGGGCGTCGTTGGCGCCAGAGGCTTTGGTGGTGTTGCGTTTACGCATGATGTTTCCTTCCCCTCAGGCCAGGCCGAGGGCGGAGATGACGATGTCGATGAGCTTGATGCCGATGAAGGGCGCGATCAGACCGCCCAGGCCGTAGATCAGCAGATTACGGCCCAGCAGCTTGCCCGCCCCCACAGCGCGGTATTTCACTCCGCGCAGCGCCAGCGGGATCAGGGCGACGATGACCAGGGCGTTGAAGATAACGGCCGATAGGATGGCGCTTTCCGGGCTGGACAGCTTCATCACGTTCAGCGCCGCCAGCGACGGCAGTCCGACCACGAACATCGCCGGGATGATGGCGAAATACTTGGCCACGTCGTTGGCGATCGAGAAGGTGGTCAGGGCGCCGCGCGTGATCAGCAGTTGCTTGCCCACCTCGACGATCTCGATGACCTTGGTCGGGTCAGAGTCCAGATCGACCATGTTGCCGGCCTCGCGGGCCGCCTGGGCGCCGGTCTGCATGGCCACGCCCACGTCAGCCTGAGCCAAAGCGGGCGCGTCGTTGGCGCCGTCGCCGCACATGGCGACCAGACGCCCCTTGGCCTGTTCAGCCTTGATCAGACGCATCTTGTCCTCGGGCGTGGCCTCGGACAGGAAGTCGTCAACCCCGGCCTCGGACGCGATGGCCGCCGCCGTCACCGGGTTGTCGCCGGTGATCATGACGGTGCGCAGGCCCATGCGGCGCAGGTCGGCGAAGCGCGCCTTCACCCCCGGTTTGACCACGTCCTTCAGGTGGATGACGCCGACCAGAGCCTCGTCCTCGACCACGGCCAGGGGCGTGCCGCCCGAGCGGGCGATGCGGTCCACGGCGGCGCGAAACCCGGCCGGAGCGGCGCTCTCGGCCACGCCTAGCGCCTTCAGCACGGCGTCCACCGCCCCCTTGCGCCACGAGCAGCCGTCCGCTTCCAGTCCTGACTGGCGGGTCACGGCGGTGAAGGGAATGGTCTTCGCCCCTTCCGGCATATCGCCCGTCACGCCCGCGTTGCGGCCCAGCTCGACGATGGAGCGGCCTTCGGGCGTCTCGTCGGTCAGCGAGGCCATAACCGCCGCGCGCATGGCCGCCTCGGGACGGACGCCCAGCGCGGGGATGACCTCGGTCGCCATGCGGTTGCCGAAGGTGATGGTGCCGGTCTTGTCGAGCAGCAAGGTGTCGACGTCGCCTGCCGCCTCCACCGCGCGGCCCGATGTGGCCAGAACATTCACCTTCAGCAACCGGTCCATACCGGCGATGCCGACGGCGGACAGCAGGCCCCCGATCGTCGTGGGGATCAGGGTGATGAACAGGGCGCCCAGAATGATGGGATCCAGCCTGATCCCTGAGTAGGCGCCCAGCCCTAGCAGCGCCGCGACCGCGATCAGAAAAATCAGGCTCAGACCGGCCAGCAGCACCGACAGAGCCAGTTCGTTCGGCGTCTTGCGACGGTCCGCGCCCTCGACCATGGCGATCATGCGATCAAGGAAGGTCGAGCCGGGCGCCGAGGTGATGCGCACCTTGATCCAGTCGGAGACAACCGTAGTGCCGCCCGTGACGGCCGAGCGGTCGCCGCCGCTTTCACGGATGACGGGGGCGCTCTCACCGGTGATGGCGGCCTCATTGACCGAGGCGACGCCTTCGATGATTTCCCCGTCTGAGGGGATGACGTCGCCGGCCTCGACCAGGACGATGGCGCCGATCTCCAGCTCATGCGCCGGGGTCGGGACAAGCGTGCCGGTCTTAGGATCGACGATCAGCTTGGCCTTGGTGGTGACGCGTGAGGCGCGAAGGCTGTCGGCCGCCGCCTTGCCCCGCCCCTCGGCGATGCTTTCGGCGACGTTGGCGAACAGCACCGTGGCCCACAGCCACAGGGCCAGCTGGACGGCGAAGCCTGCCGCCTGCCCCATCGCCACGGCGGCGACCGCTGAAACAGTGGCCAGGGCTGCGACGATCCAGGTGGCGAAGATCACCGGGTTTCTGAGAAGCCGGGTCGGGTTCAGCTTGACGACAGCGTCGCCGAGCGCCCGGCCAAGCATGACCCCGGTCAGCCCGCCCGCGATGGGCGCAGCAGATCGGGAGCTCGACGGATCGAGCGAGACTTGGGTCATGACGGATATCCGATCAGAACCGGGCCACAATCTGGAGCATGTCGAAATGCTCCCCGATCGGACCCAGAGAGAGGGCTGGGAAGAACTGCAGGCCGCCAAGGATCAGGATCACCCCGATCAACAGGCCGATGAACAGCGGGCCATGCGTGGGCAAGGTGCCGACCGACGGCGCCAGACGCGGCTTGGCGACCAGCGCCCCCGCCACGGCCAGAACTGCGACAGCCGGCACGAACCGGCCCAACAGCATGGCCAGACCCAGGGTGGTGTTCCACCATGGCGTGTTGGCGCTCAATCCGGCGAAGGCCGAGCCGTTGTTCCCCGTCGCCGATGTGTAGGCGTAGAGGATCTCGGACAGGCCATGCGGCCCCTTGTTCAGCAGGCTGGCCAGCGCGTCAGGCAGGACCGCCGCAACCGCTGAAAAGCCCAGCACCGACAACGGCACGACCAGCACCACCAGCATTGCGAACTGGATCTCGCGCGCCTCGATCTTCTTGCCCAGATATTCAGGCGTGCGGCCGACCATCAGGCCCGCCACGAAGACCGCAAGCATAGCCATCAGCACCATGACCGCGACGCCCGAACCGATCCCGCCGGGCAGGATCTCGCCCAACTGCATCAGGAACATCGTCACCGCTCCGCCCAGCGGCATATAGCTGGCGTGCATGGAGTTGACCGAGCCGTTCGAGGCGCCGGTCGTCTGGGCCGCCCAAGCGACGGACGACGGCACGCCGAAGCGGACCTCCTTGCCCTCCATGTTCCCGGCGGACGTATCCACGCTGGCCGCGACCAGGGCGGGCGCCGGCTGGCTCTCGACGACATAGAGGGCCGATCCCGCCGCGCTCAGCAACAGGACCGCCGCCACGACCAGGGCGCGCACGTCCTTTTTGGCCATGACGCTGCGGCCGAAGGCGAAGAAGGCCGCCCAGCCCAGGACGTTCACGCTGATCGCCGTGATCAGATTGGTCAACGGGGTCGGGTTCTCCAGCGGGTGCGCCGAGTTGACGCCGAACACGCCGCCGCCGTTGATGCCCAACTGCTTGATGGCCAGCTGGCTGGCGGTCGGGAACAGGCTGATCGTCTGCGATCCGCCCTCCAGCGTCGTCGCCTGCGCCGAGGCCGCCAGCGACTGCACCACGCCCAGACCGGCCAGAACCACCGCGACGATGAAGGCGATGGGCAGCAGGACATAGAGGCTGGTGCGTGTCAGGTCGGCCCAGAAGTTGCCGACGCCCTCGCCGCGATCGGCCAGAAAAGCACGCGCCAGCGCCGCCGCAATGGTCGCGCCGGTCGCCGCCGAGACGAAGTTCTGCACCGTCAGCCCGACCATTTGGCTGAAGGTCGAGACGGTGGTTTCCCCGCCATAGCTCTGCCAGTTGGTGTTGGTGACGAAGCTGACAGCGGTGTTGAAGGCCAGATGCGGGCTGAGGCCGCCGAACCCCTGCGGGTTCATCGGCAGCACGCCCTGCAGGCGCAGCATTCCATAGAGCAGCAGGAAGCCCGCCAGGTTGAACGCCAGCAGCGCCCCGGCATAGCCGAGCCAGCCCTGACTGCGTCCCGCATCGACCCCTGCGGCCCGATAAAACAGGCCCTCAACCGGCTTCAGCACCGGGTCCAGCCAGGTCCGCTCTCCGTTCCAGACACGCGACATATAGATCCCGATCGGCCAGCCGAGCATGACGGCGAGGCCGAGGGTCAGGGCGATCTCCGCCCATCCTTGAATGTTCATGAGAAGGCGGCTCCGCTCAGAACCGCTCGGGCCGCAGCAGGGCCGCGACCATGTAGCCGGCGATGACGAGGGCTCCGGCGCCCCACAGGACGTTCAGCCACATGTCACAACCTCTTCAACGCAGCGGCGAGAGCGGCGAAGGCCAGAAAGGCCCCGCCGCCGATCGCCAGAAAAATCACATCGGCCATGCCGACACCTCCAGCTCGACTGAGAGCCGGAGGAGACGCCCTGGAGGCATAAGGGAGCCATGTGGAACACAGCCCCCGGCATAAGGCGCGCGTAAAGAGCCCCTTACGCGGCCCTTACGCCGAAGCTTCCAAACAGCATCGCCCGATTATGGCCGGTCAGGCTTTCATGGCGGGGAAAGGAACTCGACGCATGAGCCGCTGCAGCCTTCTTCGGCAGTCGTTGACCCGCACGCCCGTCAAAGTCATCGCCCCTGACGTCTGGAGGATGACTATGACGCTCGTCGGCCTCGCTTTCGGCGTGCGCCCAGCCGGCGCCGCCGGAGAGCGTAGCCCATGATGACCGGTTACATCGAGGGGCGTCCGATGCATCCCGCATTGCCCCGCCAATACCGGGTCGTCGCGTCAGGCGAGGGTTGGTGCGTGACCTTGGGCGAGGCCCGCACAACGCCCTTCCAGCACCCGCGCCAAGCTAAACGCATTGCCAGGGCGCTACAGAGACAGGCTGATGCCCTGCGAGACTAGAGAAACCGCCAACAGCCCGAAGGAGCGACATCCCGTTATTGGTAGCGGCTCGGTCAGGGCCAAACAATTTCACCCGCACGGTCGCGCGTATGCTGAGGGGTTGCTCCAGCGGACACCCGCATGATGCAGAAAGCGGACCTTCCGAAGCACTGCTTTGAGTCAGAAACAGACCTAATCAGCTGCGTCATAAATGACTGTTTCTAATACATGACAGTCGGTACAGATCACTCTGGCAGGATTTCTATGCCGGTCGTGTTGCAGTAACCTGTTGCGAAATCAGCGTCTCAACGGACGTCACACTAACGGGTTTTGACGCAAATACTCTTGGGTTACGCGAGAGTCTCGACTGATGAGCAGAATTTGGAGCTCCAGGCGGACGCGTTAAGTGCGGCCGGCTGCGACCGCATATTCTCTGACAAGCTGGGCGGCAGCAGACTGGACCGTCCTGGGTTGGCCGCCGCTCTGTCTCACCTCCGTTCAGGCGACACTCTGGTTGTGTGGAAGCTTGATCGCCTTGGATGCACGGTGCGTCAGCTCGTCGCCAAGCTGAACTAGGAAAGCATCGAGTTTCGAAGCCTGACTGATAGCATCGACACGACCACGCCCGCTGGAAGGTTCTTCTTCCATATGATGGCGGCTCTAGCTGAAATGGAGCGCGATCTGACCCGGGAACGCACAATGGCCGGTTTAGCCGCTGCCCGCGCCCGAGGCCGGATGGGCGGGCGCCCCCTGCCCTTTCACCGAGACAACTGACTCAAGCGCGGCATCTGATGCAGCATCCCGATCAGACGATGGCCGAGATCGCAGCTACCTTGGGCGTTTCCCGTAGCACGTTGTATCGTGCTCTCCGCCCGAAGTCCTGAGGGCTGTGACCGATTTTGTCGTCTGCAACGGCTAAGGTCGTTCTCACGCAAGCGAGGCTTAGTATGGGTTTTGCGCCGCTTGGCACGATCCAATCCGTGGCTCCTGTCGAACACTGGCGATGTAAAACGCACCTTGAACATACCCGTCCTAGGACTAGGAACGCTGGAGGTGCGGGCAGCCATGTCTCTCTCCGAAAAACAGCGGCGACGACTTCTGGCCGAGCAAGACCGTTAGCCAGAATCCTTGCCGCTTGGATTCCAATGAACCAGGAACCTGCAGTTCTATGGAATTCAGCGAGTTGGGGCCTGACGATTCAGGAGCGCTGACAGCTCTGCTTCACGTCGCCTGGAAGCCTCAACCCAGCGCTGGGGCTTACGACGCGCATCGAGCACCAGAGCACCACGCCGCATATTGTCCGTTGCTCATTTCTGGATATGCTTCCTTGCCTAACGCGTCGATTTTGCGAGGATTTCATGCACATCCTGTCCGCCGCCGCCGCCATCGGTCTCCTCGGTTTGACGGCCTGCAGCCCGTCCCCCGACAGCGCTCCCAACGAGAAGCCTGTAGTTGAAGCTTCGCAAGCCGCGCCTCGAGTCATGACGGATACAGCACCGGCCTCCGCCTCCGACGCTGACGCCTTGTTCAAGCGCGACGAACCGGCGCCCTCGACCATGACCCTGAATCGCGAGAGCGCCGGCTGGCGCGTCGCCTTCCGGGCCGGAGGCGTGCCGAATGGCCCCGCGACCGCCGCCGACTGTGAACTTCAGGCGGTCGGGCTGCAGAACCGAGAGGACGTCATCGCTGCGCGCGTGGTTCCGTTCGAGGGCGAACTGAACGTGATCACCGCCGCCGACATCGGGGCGGACGCCCCGGTCATTCAAGTCCGCATGGGGCCGGAGGGCGCGTTCGTTCAGGATGGCGGAGCCGCAGCCCGTTTCTGCGGCATGGGATCCGATATCGACGGCTTCTACCGCAGGACCGGATCTCCCGAGTGAGCGCCGGGCCCGTCCTCCGGGCGTCCCCGCCTCACCCTACCGTCGCCGAAGCAAGGCCGCGCCAATCGCCGCAACGGCGAGGGCTACGGTCGCCAATCCAGCCGCCCCATAGACCATAAGGCCCGGAGAGAGACCGCTCCGCATATTCTCAGACGAGGGTTTGGCCTCCGGGCTCCCGCCCTGCCCCTTTCAAGAAGCGGCTACGAACCCGTTTCCGGTCAGTCGCAATTGGCGCAGGTCGACGTTCATCTCATTCTGGAACCGTGTCGTCGCCGCGTTCTGCAGGCGACGCTGCATCGTCGCGTCATTGTCCCGCATGGCGTCTTCATAGGCGACGCTCTGGGCGATGAAGTTGAGGATGAGAACCTCCGCCATCTCCTGCTTCTGCGCGTCATTCAGGCCTGTAAAGGAACGATTGTCGCCCATCATGGCGCGAACTTGCGACTGAACGCTCTGGACCTGAGCCCTGCTGACGGATCTTACATCGTTGGCGATCTGCCAGTTCAGCATCCAGTAGGCCGTCATGGCGTCCGCCACATCGCCGCGACGCAAGCCGTATTGTGAAACGTGCTGTCCCCAGCGGGCGAAGAAGTCCTGCTGATCCATCGCCGCCGCGATTCCCGCCCCGTCGCCGCCTGTCGAGCGGACAAAGTCCGCGAATTGGCGTTTGACGCGCTGCGTGATGGCCGGCGACGACTGATATGTGGTGCGGGCGGGTGCGGCGGCGTGACGGCCCGAAGCCGCCGCTCCAGCCGCCACTCCGCCTCGCGCGGGAGCACGCGCCTGAGAGGACGGCTCCATCATGTTGTCGCGCATGGCGGCGTGCATCTGGTTCATCGCGTCCGCCGTCGCGAAGCCCTGGAAGGCGTAGTCCTGAGCCTGAGTCTGGGACGCACAGAGCAGAACCGCTGCGACCGCTCCCGCCAGAAACACCTGCTTGCCGCTCATCTCCGCCTCTCCATCACTCTGAAAAACGCTCATTCCTCAAAAGCACAACGGCGGGCGAAGGTTTCGCCCGCCGTTCCACAAATCAGCCTTTTCGGCCTTATCCCTGCTTGCGAGCCAGGGTCGAAGCGGATTCGCCGATCGACTTCAGGGCGTTGTTCAGGGCCTGGGACACGAAATCCAACTCCTTGCCGACGGCCGTCATCTCGGCGGACAGGCTGCCCATCTTCGGCTTCTTCTTCTGGCTTTCGGCGTCGATCTTCTCGCCGATCTCGGCCATGCGCTCCATCTTGGCGTCCAGGACGCTGCCCAGCGCCAGCGCCAGGCGCAGCATGAAGCTCTTGCCGTTCAGTCCGCCGGGGATGGCGTTGCCTTCTTCATCGCGGCCGCCGGTGCGGGCCTTCTCCAGGGTCTTGTCGACCAGATCCTGAACGATGTCGTTCATCTGACGCTCGATGCCGCCGGCTTCGAAGGCGCCGCCGCCCGTGGCCTGGGCCAGGCCCGCCGCGGATTCGCCGATGCTCTGGAAGGCGCCGCCCGTATTGCCCGTCGCTGCTGCGAAAGCGCCGATCGACAGATCGATCACCGACTGCGGAAGGCCCAGAGCCTGACCGACCTGTTGCAGGACCTGCTGGCCGATCGACGACACGACCTGGGTCAGAGCCGCCTGAACCAGAGCCGAGGTGCCGCCCGTCGCGACCGCCAGGGCCGCCTGGCTGATGAGGCTGCCGATATTGAAGCCGCCGCCGCCGATGCCGAACATAATCTTTTCTCCGAATGGTGTGCGTTTCCGGTTCGCCGGCCAGGCGCCTCGCCCGGAAACCCGACGACCTCACGAAACCACCCGTCCCTTATCGTCGGTAGTCAGGCCGTTCCCCAGCTAGGGACTTCCCTAGCCAACGACGCAGACGCGGCGGGACGCGGGCGGCGACCGCCGCTGTCTGGACGCTCGCGGCCTCGACGCGGGCCGCATCCTCGGCGATCTCTTCGGCCGTGCGGGCGCGACGGTCCAGAACGGTGATCCCGCCCGCCGTCACGCCCAGCAACAGCACCTCGTCGCGCCAGACCACCACGGTCGCCCGTTCGCGCGCGCCCAACGGCAGGGAACGGATGAAGCGGATCTCATCGCCGCTGGGGGCCCCGCTCTGGACCTTCTTCAACATGCGGATCGAGAAGAAGGCCAATCCCAGCACCAGGGCGAGCGCGACCAGGACGGTCAGAAAGTCCATCAACAAGGCGAACGGCGTCATTGCGTCTCCGGAGAGGAAGCCACGCCGTCGTCGGGCATGGCGGGAAAGAGAGGACCGCTGCGGACAGGAGCGGCTTCAACCGCAGCGCCCTCGCCCGGATCTGCGCCCTGACCTTCGACCTCGTCGGTCAGATCGACGGGGTCGAGCGTCTCGCCGCGCGCCGCTTCATCGCGCAAGCGGCGCGCCGTCAGGATCACCTCGGCGACGGCGGCGAACATGTCCTCGGGCACCACGGCCTCGACCGGCACCTGTTCGTGCAGGGCGCGGGCCAGGGGAACGTTGCGGATGATCGGCACCCCTTCGCGCTCGGCCATGCCGCGCATGGCGCGGGCGATCAGGCCGTCGCCCTTGCCCGCCACCACGGGCACGACGTGCTCGCCGGGATCATAGGCCAGGGACACGGCGATGTGGGTCGGATTGACCACCAGGGCGGCGGCCCCGCGCACGGACCCGACGGCGCTGGATTGAGCCCACTCCTGGGCCAGCTCGCGGCGCCGCGCCTTGACCGTAGGATCGCCTTCCATGTCCTTCGCCTCCTGACGGATCTCGCGTCGGCTCATCCGCAGCCGTTTCATGAAGCTGAAGCGCTGGTAGGCCGAATCCAGGATGGCGACGAAGACGAACACCACCAGGGTCCAGCCCAGCAGGTGAAAGCCCGCCGCGCCGAACGCGCCCAGCACCTCGCCCGGCTGCGCCGCAGGCAGGCGCAGGATGCGATCGAACTGGCCGAACAGGATCAGCCCAGCCAGCCCCAGCAGCAAGGCCGTCTTCACCAGCGACTTCACCACCTCGAACAGGTTGTCGGTGTTGAACATCCGCTTCAGCCCCTCGCCGGGGTTCAGATGATCCAGCTTGGGCGTCATCTTCTCGAGGGTGAAGACCGGCCCAGTCTGCAGGAACTCCATCAGCGACGCGAACAGAGCCACCGGCAGCAGCAACAGCGCTGTCAGATAGACGAACCGCCGCGCCGCCGACCAGGCGACCTGTTCGAAGGCGTCGCCGAACGGCTGGTCCATCACGCGGAATACATCGTCGAACAGGGCGGCGAAATTCGCGAACACCGCCCCCGCCAGCATCAGGCCGACCAGCAGCCAGGCCAGCAGCACGGCGGTGGAGCCGACGTCCTTGCTCTTGGCGACGTCGCCCTTCTTGCGCGCGTCCTGAAGCCGTTTCGGTGTCGGCCGCTCCGTCTTGTCGCCACCGTCGTTCTTCTCCGCCACGCGCGCTCCGCTTCATCGAACAGGGATGAAAAACATCAAAAACGAGCTTTGCCGAATACAGAAACGGCAAAGCTTATGGTCAAGCTTACACTTTATCCGAACCCTGACCGCTTCAGAAAAAAAGCAAGCTAGGGTTAACCCTACTGGCAAAAATTTTCATTACCGATCTCGTTGACAACATTCATGAGCAATAATATCGCTGTCACACAAGATCGAAATTCACATAGCTTCGGGCGAAATACGAAGTGAGACAATTTTGCTCGGTAACCGGCACAGTAATACTTGTTATTACTGCATGGAATCATTCCGCAATTGCGGAAGACTGTAGCGTCGCCTCGCCGCAGCTGGTCGCTTCAGCCGCTTCCGTCAGCCAGTTTTCCCTGGCGCTAGGAAGCGGAGCGGTCGGATCAACGCCTTGCTCTACACACGCCCCGCGAGAGGCTCAGGCGGCGCAGCAACTGCTGATCTACGACAATGAGTCGCCGACCGAGGTGATCGGTTCCTCAGAAACCGTTGCTTTTTACAGGTCGGAAAGTGTCACGACCGGCGCGGGACCGCATCGCAGCAGGACGCCGCACGGCGATCTGATCACAGCGGCGGCGCGCGAACACGACATCGACCCGGCCCTCCTGCAGGCGATTATCAGCGTGGAATCCGCTGACGACACGAACGCCCGCTCGCCCGTCGGCGCTCGCGGCCTGATGCAGGTGATGCCCGCTACCGGCCGCCGCTTCGGCGTCGCCGATGAGATGCGGCTGCACGAGCCGGAAACGAACATTCGCGCCGCCTCGCGCTACCTGAAGACGTTGCAGGGCCTGTTCGGCAACGACCTGCGCCTGGTGCTGGCCGCCTACAACGCCGGCGAAGGCGCCGTGCAGCGTTACGGCCGCAACATC
>Ga0182745_1002928_pt1 | contig 14966 bp, 12 predicted proteins | sample eDN3rd30CKraftBY_FD_128523 | JGI IMG/M metagenome (GOLD analysis project Ga0182745, IMG submission 128523) | Enriched backyard soil microbial communities from Emeryville, California, USA - eDNA 3rd pass 30_C Kraft BY (version 2) (version 2) | ecosystem: Environmental > Terrestrial > Soil >...
CCCCCATCCCATTCTCGGGGGCCGCCCGACTCCGTCGTCTTCACGGACTGACTGTCGATGATGGCTGCGCTCGAGAGGGCCTTCTTTCCGGCCCCAGTCGGACGGCACCACGCATCTCCTCTTCACCGGGTTGGAGTTGCTGCGTCCCCTGGCGTCCCTGGTGCCTCCGCCTCGGGCAAACCTCACGAGGTTCCACGGCGTCTTCGTTCCAGGCGCCAATCTGCGGCCATTTCTGCTCACTCATGCAGGTGCGCAGGACGCGAGCGCGGGGCTTGAGGACACCGCGAGTGGACTTTCGCAAAGTTGCTCAGCAGGACGTTCGACTTCGACGTGTTCCCCTGCGTGAGGTGTCAAGGCAGGCGGCGGGTCTTCGTGGCGACCCGATTCCCCTCTCCGAGCCAAACGCAGGGACGGCAGTGACACCCGGCGTCGACGACCTCCTCCTCGCTCCTCAGCCGCGCCTACTGGCGAGCGTCTTGCTGACGCTGGCCGGTGTCTTGCTAGCGAAGGCCCGGGGCCGCTGCGGCCCCGCATGCGCGTTCGAAAGGAGCTGTGGCATGAAGACGAGAAAGCGGTTGTGGATCGGAGGGGCCGCGGCCGGCCTCACGGTGCTGGCGTTCGCCAGCACCATAGTGGGCGGCGACGACGCGGAGGCGAGTACCAATTCCGCCCAAGCGCCCTCGCTGCCACCGGAGTGCGAGACCGAGGCCGCTCCGCGCCCCGGCAACCCGCCCCAACACCCGGCGGAGTGCCACGGCAACCCGAACTTCCTCGCCGATGGGACATCGGTCATGACCCGCGGGGACGTGGCGTCGCTGCCGACGCCGCTGAAGAACCAGCTCACGCGGCTTGCGTGTCGCCCCCACAGCACGCTTCCCATCCAGTTCTACTCCGAGGCCGATAGCCCGAGTCAGCTGTTCCAGTACTACCTCCTCGACACCAACGACTTCGAGCCCAACGTCTTCACCTCGCTCATCCCGGGCGTCAACAACACGGCGATGCTCACCGCCACGGGCGCCAACTGCGATCTTCCGACGGTTGCTGCGGTGCGCCTCGTCTTGGAGCCCAAGCCAGGGCTCCCGGTCGACCCGACTGACCCGCGAGCGTTCATCGACATCATCACGGACATCTCGGGCCTTTTCGTCATCAACAACGAGAGCGGCTGGTACGAGGGGTGGATGATTCACGACCTGCGCGTGGCGCAAGTCCACGAGCCGGCCCAGGACGGCAGCGCGATCTACGGGACGATCACCCCGAACGACGCCGCACTGCTGGCGCAGATGGGAAGTGGCAACAACGTGCCCGGCAACTTCTTCACCGTCGATGGCGAGGAGCCCCGCCCCCCGAGCGCTTCCGACAACTTCCCGGACCGTGTCACGAACCTGGTGCCGCTCCAACTCAGCATGGGCGCGTACAACTCGCTCCAGCAGTCCGACGCACACCAATATTGGGAGTTCAACTACACGACCAACTGGATCCACCCCCTCTACGAGCTGCCCTTCACCGGCGGCTTCCCCGACCAATCGGCGACGGCCCCGGCGAACACGTATCAGGAAGGCAAGATCGGCCGGAAGGCTTCGATCGTTCCGGGCAATCGGATCGGCCTCAACAAGGACCCGCAGCGGACCATCGAGTTCGGCGACAACCCGTCCCTCCCGCGCGATCCGGATCGCTTCGACGCAGAGGAAGACTCTCAGCGCGAGTTCCGCCAGCGCTTCATTCCGAGCGGCGTCGCGCGGGAGGTGTTCCTGAACGTGTTCCAGCGACTCGACTCCTTCCAACCGGGTGTGACCAACCTCGAGCAGCGGCTCGTGGCGGCCTACAAGGCAGCGATCACCGTCGCGGACACGAATGGTGACGGCATCATCCAGGCGGCCGAGGGCGACATCGACACCTGCAACGCGAAGTGCTTCCCTGCGACGCCGAGCGACGAGTGCACGGACAGCGACAGCTCGTGCCTCTACCTTCCGGCCACGACCTACAACCGCTTCGCGGTGACCCGGGAGATCAACGACGGCTACCTCGCGCCACGCTTCGCTCCGAGCCAGCGTGGGTGGGTGCTCTCCGGCAACAGGGTCGAAGTCTCCCCGGCAGTGCCGGCCTCCGAAGGCCGCGACAGCGACGACCGCTGACCAGGGAGCCCACCGGCGTGGACCGAGCACCGCCTCGTCCACACAGTCCTGGGCACGCGCAGGTCTCGCCACCGGTCGCCAGCCTCGGCGTGGATCGCGTGATCCTCGTCAACGCCGCCCGGGAGGAGAAGACCTACTTCGATTCCAAGGTCATGGCCCACGAATTCGTGCATGAGTTCCTGGTCCTCGGGCTCGAGCAGGCGCGCGCACGGTGCTGCCGGAGATCCTGATGCGCTCGCGCTTCCGACTTCGGACAGCCCGGTGCGCCTCATCCCCACCCTCCGGCCAGCACGCCGGTGGAAGCACTCGCTCCACTCCCAGCAGGAAACGCGGTCTCGGCCATCGGCCGGAGGGCGGCTGGGTTCCCTTTGAAGTTGAACTCCTCCAGGCCCGAGGCTTCGCCCCATTCAGCCTCGGCCCCCGGATCCTGCGAGTCGAAGTGCCGTGCCCCTGTTGCTGGGGCAGCTCGCGCTCCTGAGGGCGACGTCCAGCACGCGCAGCGGCGACTCGTCGGCCCACACCACGTCCGCCGAAGCAATGCATTGCAGGAGGTGGCGGGAGCGAGGCAGCAGCACATAAGAGCCTGTGGCGGTAACAGGCCAGGATGCGAGCGCGGACGCCGCGTGGAAGAGCTTGAGGAGCCCGCGTCCGCGCTCAGCTTCCTTGGCACTTCTTCGCGGTGGGCGGCCACCCGGTCGACCAGCGCCGGCATCCACCTGCGAAGAGGAATATCGCTACTGCTATGACCTGGCCTCACTCGAGTCGGACGAACGGGCCCGAGACGCCAAGCAAAACGAGTGCGACCAAAATTACAGGCTCTGCACCACGCAGCCTTCGACAAGCGCTGCGGGAGCACTCTCTGATGAAGCCCACTCCTGCCTCCATGCCCCTTGTGCAAGCAAACCCCATCACGCGAATGGGTAGGCGGCTCCCGCCATCTGCACGGTGCTGGACATAACACCCACTCGACGACTGCAACGCAAACATCGACGATGAACGTTTCCGTTCTCGACGGCCCCAATCCCACGCCGCCATTTTCTGCTCAGAGGCTCGACCAAGATTTGGGGTAGCGTGCGCTCAGCAAATCCACACACGGAGGCAGCGCCATGATGAACCGCATGAAGTGGCTGGTCGCGTTTGGCACCCTGCTGCTCGCGGCAGGATGCGGGCCAATGGAGCCTGAGGAGTCCTTCGACACACCACCATCCAGTGAGGCGCAAGCCGAGGATGCGCCCGGCACATTGGGTACGCACCAGGCAGCCGCAACCTGCGCCCAACAATGCCAAACCGCACGCAACAAGTGCATCAATGGATGCAGCACAGCGCCATCGTGTCACCAAGGCTGTCGCGTTCGCTACGAGCTTTGCATACTCGACTGCTGAGCATTCAATTGACAGCAATCGACAGCCCGCCCACCGCATCTTCCTCTCGTTGAAGTCGTAGATGGCGTCGCAGGGCCGGAGCTTCATCATCATGCCAAGGATGGTGGCCCACGCCTGCTGGGCCACCTTTCTCGACGCGACCGTCGCCCCCGGAGCCTGGACGCCCCTGTACCCCGAACTTGCGGCATTAAAGTCTGGAGATAGAGGCCGGAACCAGCCCCAACTCCGACCACCGCATCGCTGCCCCCTGACAGCCGGCGTGCGGCGGACGCTGCTCTCATCAACTCCCGACATCCAACAACATCAAGAGCAGCATCCAGACGTCGACTGGGATTGCGCCGCCCTCGACAGCGGACTCCTGCACTCTCTCTGTACCAAGCACTCAACCACCGTTCCCTCAAGCAGGTGCGCAGGAGGCGAACGCGGGGATTGAGGCAGCGGCCAGGAAGGTGCGGATGAAGGAGAGGACACCGCGAGTAGACTTTCGCAGCGTTGCTCAGCAAGACGTTCGACTTCGACGTGTTCGCCTGCGTGAGGTGTGGAGGCAGACTCAAGGGTCTTGGCGTACCTGATGGGGCCCCGGGGTGCGGGCCATTCTGGAGCACCTGGGCTTACCCACGGCATGTGCGAGGTTGGCACCGGCACGAGGGCCACCCCAGGCCGCGGGCTGTTGAGGCTCAAGAGGCGCCAAGAGGTCCAGGCCCCCGCTACGCACCTGATGGGGGCGCGGGCTGGGCAGGCGTGTTCCCCAAGGGGGCTCAAGCGGCCTGTCCACCGCACGGGTGCATCACTCGGGCGGCCACGTCAGCGGCCCTCCTCGGCCCCTCTGCAGTGCGCGAAACCCTATGATGCAGCGGCGGGCGCAGCGCCACTTTCCGCCTGGGTGACGCTGGGCCGCGTGCTCGTAGACGAACAGGCCAGGGGCCTCTCACTCAGGATGCGATGGAGCGTTGGCGAGTGCGTCGAGCCCCCAGCAGGAGCATGAGCGCTCCGAGGAGTGGCACAGAGGAGGTCGTGGTGCAGCCAGACTTGGACGGAGCGCCGCCACCACCATCCGACCCGCTGTCGCCTCCGTCTGGGACGCCGCCATCCGTTGAGATGATGCACCCAGGGGTCGGCAGTCCTCGAGGGTAGGTCTCGCAGATGCCCTGGAGCGTGCCAGGGTCGATGACGCGCTTCTGCGTGTCGCCCCATGGCAGGAGTCGAGACATCGTGGAATCCGCGCGAGACAGCAGGGCGAACCCCAGCCCCTCGCCGATGGAGCGTGTCACCAGGCTCTGGACATCTCCGACGACACAGCCAGGCTCGATGACGCCCTGGTCGCAGGGGGGACCGTCCAGCGTGGTGAGCATTCCATTGCTGTTGTTGAGGCTGATGACGGTGCCGAGAATCTCACCGGTGGATTGCCGGAAATGGCTCGTCTCATCGACGACCTCCCCCGTCGCGAAGGGCCAACAGTCATATTTGTCGGCACAGGAGTCATCCTGCAGGCAGGCATCGTCGTTGGGGACGATGTCCGGGCAGTTCACCTGGCGGAAGGTCACCAGCATCTTCCCGTCGAGCGGGGTCGGAGCGGGATGGGGCACATCCTCGCCGGGCCTGAACACCAGGTCCGAGCAGCTGGCGATGGTCTGGTTCCAGGTGTTGAACGCGGCGGTGACCGCGGCCCTTTCTTCAGCGGTCGGGTGGCCACCCGAGGTGGTCATCGCATAGGTCACGGTCCTTTCACCGCGGCACAGCTCAATCCCATCGTATCGTGTGCGTTCGTATGGCTGTGCCCGCGCGCTGGACACACCGAAGAGGAAGACGAGAGGCGTGAGGAGAAAGATTCTGGAAGGGTGCATGTCCGGACAATCATAGGCGATGCGGGTGACACGCCGCGAGCTCCGGCCAAGGTCGAACAGAGGCTGATGCGCCACGAGAACGCCCCTGTTCAATCGCTAGTCAAAAGGAGGACGGGGTTCTTTCACCGGAGGGCCCGCTCCAGCTCCTCGCGACGGATATCCTTCGAGAGGTTTCCAATCTCGAAGGCATCGGCGAGCTCGACGATGGCTGGCAACAGGCCTGGATGCACTCCTTGAGTCTGTCTCGCACGTGGTCCTTGAACTTCTGGCTCTTGAGTTTAGCCAACTCGCGCACCTCGGCCGGAACGCGGTTGACGAGCTCATCGAAGGGACGCAAGCCCTGCGCGAGCGCTTTGTCGGCCTCGTCCTGGAGTCCCCTCGGCAGCGCCTTGAGCTTGCCAGTGTCCTGCCTTCGGTTGTAGGCGCAGACTGCCTGAGACGCTGGATACAATCTTGAGCCATGAACGGGCACGCCGCCCCCCACTCACTGCCGCCAGCGGCCGTCCTCCCAATGTTCTTGAGGCCATTCGTCCTCGTCTCCTTGTCGAGTCTACGATTTACCTGACGGACGCCGCGCATTTGCCGGGCTTCATGGCCGCTGGCGCAGGCGCACTCGCGTCGCCGCCGCCTGCGACCACGCTGGGAAGCGCCTGGCTGTGGCCTTCGAGGACGCCCCGGCGCTACAGGCAGCCTCCCTGACATGGCCGGCCACGCCGCCGGACGCAATCACTGGCGGACCGGAGCCGGTGGTGAAGGGAACTCAAGCCATTTGATTCGTAGTCTGTATTGCAAGTGTTTCTGCATGTCGGAGATCCGCTGGCCCCGCCCCCCGGTGCCCACTTGCGAGACTCCGGCTGCGGGAAGGGGAAAACACACGCCGGCCCCCGAGCGCTTCGGCGCGCCGTTCTTCCATCTCGAAGGACACGCGGGCTCCGAACTCACCGGGCGTTCCTCGCACGGCGAGACGCCGCTTCCTCCTCTCGCCTACCCGGTCTTCTGGAGCTTCTCGCGCACCGAGGTGAGGAGCTGATCAAAGGACTCCTCGAACAGACGGATGCCGTCCCGAGCGAGGGCTTCGGTGACCGACTTCAGGGAGATGCCACTCGCCTCCAACTGACGCAGGGTCGCCTCCGCGGCGGGGAGGTCCTCCTCCAGGCTCGCGCGCACCTTGCCGTGGTCCCGGAAAGCGTCGATGGTCGCGGGCGGCATCGTGTTCACGGTGTCGCGGCCGATGAGCTCCTCCACGTAGAGCACGTCCCGGAGCTTCGGGCTCTTGGTGCTGGTGCTCGCCCAGAGCACGCGCTGCACCTTCGCCCCCTTCGCAGCGAGCGCCTTCCAGCGGGCACTGCTGAAGACCTCCTGATACATACGGTAGGCGAGCTTCGCATTGGCGATGGCCACCTTGCCGCTCAACCCCTCCAGTATTCTCTGCTGCTCGGGCGTGACGCCCGCCTTCAGCTTCTTTTCAATCTCCTTGTCCACCTGGGAGTCGATGCGGCTGACGAAGAATGACGCCACGCTGGCGACACGGCTCACGTCCCCGCCTGACGCGGCCAGCTTCTCCAGGCCGGACACATACGCCTCGGCGATTTGCTTGTAGCGCGCCTGGCTGAAGAGCAGCGTCACGTTGATGTTGATGCCCTCGGAGGTGAGCTGCTCGAAGGCCGGGACGCCCGCTTCGGTGCCGGGGACCTTGACCATCACGTTGGGCCTGGAGAGGGTTTTCCACAGCCGCCGTGCTTCTTCCTCCGTGGCGTTCGTGTCGAGCGCCAGCCGGGGGGATACCTCCAGTGAGGCATAGCCGTCCTGGCCCTTCGTTGCGTCGTACACGCCCCGGAGGATGTCCGCCGCGCCCTGCACGTCGCGCACCGCCAGCTCCTCGTAGAGGTCGTTGCCGGAGAGGCCCTGACCCTTCGCCGCTACGAAGAGGTCCTGGTAGTCGTCACTGCCGGCCACGGCCTTCTGGAAGATGGTCGGGTTGGAGGTGAGGCCCTTGAGTCCATCCTGCTCGATGAGCTTCTTCAGGGTGCCCTTCGTGATGTAGCTGCGCTGGAGGTTGTCCACCCAGACGGATTGGCCCAACTCGGCGAGCTGTCGCAGCGGATTCATGGATTCTCCCGGCGGCGGGGGCACGAGGCACCCGAATGGCGTCCCCACAAGATGGTCACGGGTGGGCCCTCGTGTCCGGGCGAGCGGGTGGGCCCCCGCGCAATCCGCCTGGGGCAGGGCCAGCGGGAAGGACTGCTTCTCGGCGGCCGGGGCCATCAACACCGTACCGGGGGCACTCCTGTCCCCGAGAACTCCAGGAGCGAAACGACGGGCTGCCCTTCCGCACCTACGTACTGATTGGGGATAGCGAGACCGCGGGTCCTGGCGTACGTGATGCGGGCCCCCTGGGTGCAGGCCATTCTGGAGCACCTGGGCTTGCCCACGGCATGTGCGAGGTTGGCACCGGCACGAGGGCCACCCCAGGCCGCGGGGTGCTGAGGCTCAAGACAGCCAACCCTCTGCACCCTCCCTCCCCCTCAACAGGGCCACCATCCCTCTGATGCGTGCCGCTGCTCGGCACGAGGTGAGGGAGGGGCCCGCTCGCGTGGACCTGCCTCAAGGCGCCAGGTCGGCTCCTGGTCGTGCCAGATAGGCGACCGCCTCGACTTCTCCCGGCCGGCCAGGAGGGCTCTTGAGGGCGGCCATGAAGGGCCCGTCCCAGGAGGTGGCGTCGTTGATGAGCCCATCGCGAATGAAGTGTTGGAACGCCTCCAGGTTGGCGTGGACCATCTCCAGGCGGCACATGGAGCTGCGGCACTCCATGGACAGGAATCGCGCGCCCTGGGGGAGATGGGTGCGGAGGCGTTCGGCGCGCTGCGTGGCTTCATGGCTCCAGGTCCGGTCCACCCCTTCGCCGAAGAATCGCGCATCCAGGCGCGTGACTGCCTCCTCGGATGTCATCTCCTGACGACGCTCCGCCGCGCTCTCGGTGTCCGGCTCGGACTCGTCCGGATCGGCGGGCACGGAGGGAGCCGCTGGAGCGGCGGGGGCGTCCGGGCGTGGATTCGCGGCCCGTGCCGCCTGCGCCGTCAGGTGTGCTTCATGTGCCACTCGCGTGGAGGACTCGACGGAGGCTTGGAGTTCGCGCACCTGGGACCTCAATGCCCGCAGCTCCGCCGCGTGCGCATCGGTCTCACTTGCCGGAGTCGCGTTGTCGAGCGTGAGGCGAGACACCCCGTAGGACAGTGCTCCCGAAAGGATGACCGCGCAAAGCCACAGTCCATGTCGTTTCATGTCTTTGAAGAATCAGGGCCCCCACGCGTACGCGGGGACCCTGCTCCATCCATCATGGATTCGTGCAGCGAGCGTTAGCCGTTGTAATCGACGGTGTTGATGATCCCGCCCGGATCCACCAGACAGCCGACGTAGAGGAATCCCGCGGCGGGAACATAGGCGTCGGTCAGGGTGATGACTTGTGCCGAGCCAAAGGCTGGGAGCCACTTGCGCGTCCCTCCCCAAATCAGGGTGGCCTCGCGATTCACCCCCACCGCCGCGCAGCCCACGTTGTTCGATGACGTGGCGCCAGAGGCGGTGACGTGCACCGTCTTGCTGCCTCCGGAGCTCAACGGCAGCGGGAGCTCATAGGACCGGCGCGTCGAGCAGCTGTTGTACATGGTGCTGTTGGTCATCAAGAAGCAGGGACCATCGCCCCAGATGGCGGGCCTGCCGCTGCTCGCGGGGACGGAGCTGGCGAGCGCCGCCAGGGGAAGGGTGAACGCCGTCGCGAGGAGCGCCTGCTTGAGCTGCCTTTTCATGTGCCTCTCTCCTTCAGTGGGATGCTGCGGGCCCATCTGGGCAGAGCCACATGAAACTTGAAATTCACTAAAAATAGGTAAATACTGTCAGGTGAATATTAGGGGGATTCGATGGCGGAAGGCAGTCTCCGAAGCTCGCAGGTTCACGCCCTGGTTCGTCTGGTCCATGCGTCGCGCGAGCAGCGGGAAGGACAAGGGGAGCGCGCCCGGCACCTGCTCACGGGCGTGTTCCGCATCCTGGGCGCCGAGGCGGGGGCTTGCGTCTTGGAGCACGACGTCAGACAGGGCGGGCGTGGCGTCTTCACGGCCATGGTCCTGGAAGGATGGGAGGGCCGCGCGCAGCCCGCGCTCGATGCGCTCCGGACGATGGGGAGCGACGTCAACCCCGCCATCCGCTCGATGATGTCTCGTCCCGCGATGCCGGGCGATGTCGTCACCGCGCTGCGACAGGAGCTCGTGGGGGACCGGGCCTGGGAGGGCGCGCCCTACGTCGAGCGCTATCTGCGCCCGGCCGCGCTCGACGACTCGGTGTATTCGACTCGCTGGTCCACGCCGCCGGGCGTGGTGCAGTGCATTGGCGTCTACCGTGGACGAAGCGGGCAGCCCTTCGATGAGGCGGATCGCGAGCTGCTCCACCTGTTCCACACCGAGTGGGGAGCCCTGCTCGGCACGTCATGGCCACCCGCGCCGGTGGGCCACGAGGCTCGACTGTCCCGGCGTGAGCGCCAGACGCTCGAGCTGATCCTTTCCGGCCTGGGTGACAAACAAATCGCGGCCCGGCTCGGGATCAGCCGCTTCACGGTGAATCAGTACACGAAGTCCCTTTACCGGCGCTTCGCGGTCCATTCCCGGGCGGCGCTCATCGTGAGGCTGCTCGGTGAGGATGCGCGAGGCCGATGGGGTGAAGCGCGCGGCCTGGACCCGGACCTCATGCGCGAGGCGCATGGCGGGTAGGGCGCGCCTTGGCCGCTGGCCGCGGGCGGAATGCGAGGCGTGCGCAGGTTCCCTGTCTGCTGGGCCCGTGGGCCCGTTGTGTGAACTCAATTGCCTTGCCTCCAAACAGGGACAGGCACACGGAGGGGCCCAACACCGGCTCAGGAGGTCAGGAGTGACGGAGGGCTCTGGAGCGTTGAGAGACAAGCCACCGCGCGAAGGCGCTTCCGTCGCCCGGCCAGGCTCTCTGCGTCCCCATTCTCATGCACGATCCCCGAACCGCTCTCGTGAAGTCCTCTCCAGACGCCATCCCCATTGCCGAGGGCCCGGCGGGACTCCCGCCTCCCCGCCCGCTGGCGCATGCCTCGGTCCTCTTCGCGGAGCCCCTGCCCGGCCTCGCGGAGGCTCCAGGCGCGTGGCTCTCGAGCCTGGGCCTGGCAGAGCTGGGCTTCACCGTGGAGGTCGGCCAGGGAGTCCGGCTCACGAACGGCCGGCACACCGTGCATGTCTTCAGGGGAAACGGCCCCCTGCCCCGTGAGGGCCTGGACCTGCGGCAGTTTCCGAACCTTCCACAAGAGGGCTGCTACCTGACGCTCGCTTCCGGCATCTCCCCGCGGCAGGGCGAGGAGCAGCCGATGCGAGGCGGCGCCAGGCCGGACCCGTGGGCAGCGGACGGTGTGATGCGCGTCTTCTCGCTGTTGGTCTCACGCCTTGCCCTCAACGGCACGGCGGTGGTTTTGCACCAGGCAGGCTCGCTCGTGAAGGACGCCAGGATCTTCGCTCGGCTGCTCCGGGAGCTGGCCCACCCCGACTACCGTCCGTTCCGCGCCTGGGTCGATCTCTCCCGCCGCCCGGGCAGCCGCTACCTTCAGCTGCGCGGCCTGGAGAGCTTCGGGCTGCCGGATCTCCAGCTCGCACCGGAGGAGTGGGACACGTGGGAGACGTCGCGTGGCCAGGAGGCCCTGTACTTCGCCGCCTATCGCATGGTTCGCGAGAACCGCCCGCTCTCCGCGGATGAGGTCCTGGAGGTGCCGCTGGGCGTGCAGCCCGGCTCCTGGCCCGAACCATTCGGCGGAGACACCATGAGCTACCGGGTCCGCGCCGGCGAGCCTTCCAGCTTGATGCTTGAGCGCCTCTCGGATGCCGCGGAGCCCTTCACCCGCTGGGCGCGGGCGTCGGCACCGGGCACGCCGTTCTCCTCGAGCGTGGGCGTCAATACGTACCAGGCCCTCTTCCGCCATGCCCTGGAGGGCGCCTTGCCGGGCGACACCATCGCCCAGGTTGCACCTCCCGCCTCGCAGGCGCTCCCCCCGCATGAGGTACTCGTGCGCACGCGCCTGGGCCAGAGCGGCTTCACGGTCGTCACCAATGGCTTCGGCCGGGTGCCGCAGGCGAGCGGAGAACGGGATTCAAGTGCCCTCCATGTGGAGCTGGCGGCGTGGATGGACTCGCACAGCCCGGAGCGCGCCCTGGCCCTGTCGGCGCTGGGGACGCTGAAGCAATCGAACGAGGGCAGCCAGCCGGCCTGGGCGCCGGGCGACATCGCCGTCGTCTCCGAACCGCTCCTGGGGCTGCGCCACTTCGTCATCGCACAGGGACCCGCCGTGCCCCTGCCGCCAGGCTCGCCCGTGAACCTGCTCTGGGTCATCCCCCTGCTCGCGGCCGAGTTCGAGATGGTGCGGCGGGCCGGCCCCCTGCACTGGGCCAACCAGCTGCTGAAGGCCCCGTCCCGTAGGACGGAGCTGATGCAGCGCTGGAGCCTGGGGGCGAACTGACGCTCCCAGGCCCGCCCGCGCGGTACTTTCGCAACCGTCCGGTGGGCTTCGTGCCGGGAGGCTTGATTGCGGACGAGGGCTGTGTCCGGCGAGCGCCGCGAAGAGCGAGCTGTTCAGGGACTGGGCTGGAGGACGGAGTCAGGCGCCTCTGCGACGCGTCGACGTTTCCACTCGTGGGGTAGCAGCTCACCGATGCGTGAGTGGCGATGCGTCTGCACATGCAGCAGCACGACGTCGCCTCGGCTCCACGTCAGCACCTTGACTCTGTCGCTCCTTCGCGACACCTCGCCTTGCTGTCGTCGACGCCGGTACACCCATGACTGCAACGTGCTCAACCGCTCGCCTCGAAGGCTTCAGCGCCCCGGAAACACTCCTGCTTCTCCACCGACTTTGACTTCCCCGCAAGGGCCCTCGGCGCTGATTCCTCACTCAACGCCTCTCAGCACCTCCTTGGCCAGACGGATACGGCACTTTAGACGGATTGCTTTTCCGAAGCGCGGTGCCCAATGCTTCCGACGGCTTCTGGCAACGAATGGGCCGGGGCCGCTCAAGGGAGGAGAACCGCAATGGCAAGCATTACCGTTTTCTACAACGAGGACTTCGGGGGGAAGCAGGTCGATCTGCCGCCTGGCAACTACACCCGGGCCCAGCTGGAGGCGCTGGGCATCGAGAACAACACCATCAGCTCGGTGAAGGTGCCGCCTGGAGTGAAGGCTATCCTCTTCAAGAACGATGGTTTCACCGGCGACCAGCTCGAAGTGTTGGCCAATGCCGAGAAACTGGGCCCGCTGAACAACAACGTCTCCAGCATCAAGGTCATATCCGTGCCCGTGCAGCCCAGGGCCAGGTTCTTCTACAAGGAGCACTTCGATGGCAAGGAGGTGGACCTGCCTCCTGGCCAGTACACCCAGGCCGAGCTGGAGCGGTACGGCATCGACAACAACACCATCAGCTCGGTGAAGCCGGAGGGCCTGAAGGTCGTCCTATACAAGAACGACAACTTCTCCGGCGACACGCTGCCCGTGAATTCCGACGCCCCGACCCTGGGCGCGATGAACAACAACACCTCCAGCATCAAGGTCTCCTGACGCTGGCGCGCCAGCATTCCAGGTGACGGTCACTGCCGCGAGGACCGCCACCCTTTCGAGCCCCAGAGACACTCGAATCACTTGCATCCACGACGGCAGGGTGCGGCCCCACCCTCACTCGGTGACCCCATTCACGCTCACGGCCGAGCGGGTGCCCTGGACGTCTGCACGCGCTCGTCCCTCCAGTCGAAGCCGGCGAGCGCACGCGCCACGTCCGCATACCAGGGCAGCCCAGGTACGTCCTCGGGTACCAGCGCGCCGATGGTCGAGCGTCGAGCCAACTGGAGGCCGTTGCGGCGCTGCACCTCCGTAGGCGCAGGCTCGAAGTTGCACAGCGTGCCCTCGACGGCGAAGCCGCACTTGCGCACCTGCCAGGAGCGCGAAAGCACTCGAGCCCCGAGCAGGATTCCGAGGCTCTCGACGGCTCCGAGCGCCCTGGCGCTGGAGCTATCGAGAGCGCGACTACGGCTCGCGGGCCAGGAGCGCGTCGAGCGCGCGGTAGCTCTGGTTGAGCCCCTCCGCCATGCCGGAGGCCGCCATGCCGTCGCGCTCCTCCGTGGTGAAGAAGAACGACACCGCCACCACCTTCGTGCGGCCGTCGCCCAGGTCCTCCAGCGTCGTGGTGTTGAGGATGACATGACCGGGCATGCCATCCCACTCGAAGGTCTGCACCAGGCGCTCGGGCGGCGTCACCTCGCGAAAGCGCCCCTCGAAGCCGTGCTCCTGGCCATCCGCGTGCTCGACGAAGCGCCAGTGCCCACCGCGCTCCACCTCGAGCCGCTCCACGACGAGCTTGTTGCCCCGGCCCCACCACTGCGCCACCTGCTTCGGGTCCGTCATCGCTCGCCAGACCCGCTCGCGCTTCGCATCGAAGATGCGCTCGATGCGAATCTCGCGGTCCGTCGGCTGCGTGACGATTGCTTCCCTCAGTCCCATGCTCATTCGTCGTCCCCTTTCGTGCGCGCGAGAAACTCACCGAGTCGGTCGAGTCGCGCTTCCACCATGCGTCGATAGCCATTCATCCACGCCACCTCATCCTCCAGGCGGCATGGCCCCAGCCGGCAGGTCCTCACCCGCCCCTGCTTCTCGGTGGTGACCAGCCCTGCTTCCTCGAGCACGCTCACGTGCTTCTTCATGCCCGTCAGGGTCATGTCGAAGCGCTCCGCCAGCTCCGTGATGGACGCCTCGCCCTGGCCCAACCGCTCCAGGACACCCCTGCGCGTCACATCCGCCAGCGCTCCAAACGTCGCATCGAGTCGAGATCGATACTGAACCATACGGCTCAGTTTAGCAACCCTTTCTTCTCGCGCAAGCCCTGGGCGCGGCGCTGGCCGTCACGTGGCCCGAGGCTGTTCCCGCGCGAGCGAAGGACCGACGCCCCGAATCCTTGGGTTGTCCTCACGACCGTCGTGAAGTGGACCTGAGCGGGAGTCCTCCGTCATGCCGTCACCTCGGTTGCTCATTCCCCTGGTGTCCTTCAGACAGGCCGTTGCGCTCGCCGTGCTGGCCACTCGCCAGGGCCGCGAGCCCCTGACGGCCTCGGAGGACGCGGGTGCCTCGCCATCACCGAACTGCCCCCGGCTTCGGGCTTCACGCTGAAGGACCACGCGAGCCAGACGGTGTGGATTGGCCAGACAGCTGGCGCGGCGCCTTCGCCCTTCACGTGCGCCACGGACAGCGATTGTGGTCCGAACCAGGCCTGTCTGAATCCGGGTTGCACCAGCAGCGCGGACTGACACTCAAGAGGCGCCAAGAGGTCCAGGCCCCTGCTACGCACCTGATGGGAGCGCGGGCTGGGCAGGCGTGCCCCCGAAGGGAGCTCAAGCGGCCTGTACACCGCACCGGGGCAAGCTCAAAGAGCGCCCCGAGCTGGAGCAACGGCATGTCCGGACCCCAGATTCAGGTAGGAAGCGTGTCGAACCGCAGGCCCGACGCCACATGGGTGAACGTTCGTTCACCAAGAATGCCCCATGAGTACGCCTCCTCCCCGCTCCCGCCTACCCGCCACG
>Ga0182745_1002933_pt1 | contig 14947 bp, 10 predicted proteins | sample eDN3rd30CKraftBY_FD_128523 | JGI IMG/M metagenome (GOLD analysis project Ga0182745, IMG submission 128523) | Enriched backyard soil microbial communities from Emeryville, California, USA - eDNA 3rd pass 30_C Kraft BY (version 2) (version 2) | ecosystem: Environmental > Terrestrial > Soil >...
CACCACCTCCTGCATGACGACCTCGATGCGCTGGCCGACACCCGTCAATTCCCGCTGATATAACGCTGCAAGAACGCCGATCGCCGCATGCAGGCCCGAGCCGCTGTCGCCGATCGTGGCGCTTGATTTCATCGGCTCGCCCTCGGCATCGCCCGTGATCGACATGGCGCCGCCAACAGCCTGCGCAATCATGTCAAACGACAGATAGTTCGCCCAGCGGCCGTCGGGCGCAAAGCCTTTGATCTGCGCGTATATGATTCGCGGATTGATCTTCCTGACCTCTTCGTAACCGAAGCCGAGTCGCTCGATGACACCAGGGCCAAAATTCTCGACGAGGACATCCGACTTCCTGATGAGATCGACGATGAGCGCCCGGCCTTTTTCATGCTTGAGGTTGCAGGTGACGCTGCGCTTGTTCGCGTTCAGCAGCATGAAGTAGGGCGAATCTTCGCCCGGTTTAGCGGCCGATGCTTTCCGGCTCTGCTCTCCCGAGATCGGTTCGATCTTGATGACTTCGGCGCCCAGCCAGGCCAGCGTTTCCGTGCAGACCGGTCCCGCCTCGAATTGGGTGAAATCAACCACCCTTACGCCCTGCAAGGCAGCCTTGCGGCCTGCAAACGTGGCAGCGCCGGAAATCTCAGCATCGACAGCAATGGCCATGACGTTCCTCAAAAGCCTTTTCTGCCGGGATTGAATTTGAATCCCTGCATCAAAGCAATTTCTTGAAAGGAATGCCGGGCTTCACCGCTCAGCAAGCCACATGCGATCTCGCCATGCAGAAGACCGGGGATTTCCGTCCTGCAAATCCTGCATTTCCACTTCGGAACTTGCGCATGTCGCCGAGGATGGTCACTCTCTCCGGTCTGAAATGTGACATCGAGCAAAAATCGTATGCACATGAGCTTTCAGGGAGGAGACCATGGGCAGCCACCGTTCTGCGCTATTCGCTCTCGGTTGCACTCTGTGCACGGCACTCGTCGCAACCGCAGCTTCCGCGCAGCAATCCTATCCGACCAAGCCGGTTCGCATCATCGTCGCGACGGCAGCAGGCGGACCTACGGACTATATGGCCCGCACCGTCTCCGAGATCCTCAACAAGGCCGGATATCAGACAGTCGTGGACAACAGAGGCGGCGCAGGCGGCGTTCTTGCGACGCAAGCCGTCACGAAATCCGATCCGGACGGCTATACGCTGCTGGTGTCTCATGCCAGCCCCATCGTGATCTTCCAGACGCTGCTGCCGGAGAAGCCGCCATATGACGCCTTGAAAGACCTCACTCCGATCACGCAACTGTCGAACGTGGCGTCGGTCGCGATGATTAATCCCGACATCCCCGCCAAGACGCTCACGGAATTCATCGCCTACGCCAAGGAAAGACCCGGAAAGCTCAACTATTCTTCGACCGGCACCGGGAATATGCCGCATCTGAGCGGCGAACGGTTCAAGCTTCGTGCGGGTGTCGACCTTGCTCACGTTCCCTACAATTCCGCGCCGCAGGCGATGACCGCGATCATCACCGGAGAGGTCGCCTTCGGTTTCCAATCGGCGGACGGGCTCGAACAGCACAAGGCCGGCAAGGTTCGCGCACTGGCGACAACCGCGAAGCAGCGACTGGCCAACTCTCCCGATGTGCCGACCATGGATGAGGCCGGGCTTACCGGCTTCACCAGCGGGGCATGGTATGGACTTTACGGCCCTGCCGGAATGGACCCGGCGATTGTCGGAAAGATCCAGACCGCCGTGGCGCAAGGGTTCCAGCAAGCTGACATTGCCGGGAAAGCCAGCAAATTCGGATTCGAGCTGATCGGGAGCACCCCGGAGCAGATGAAGTCGTTCATGGCTTCGCAGGTCGAGACATGGGCCGAAGTCGTGACCAAAGCCAAAATCCGGATGAAGTAATTGACTGGTGCTCAGGTTGGATCTGCCTTGGGAATAAACCTCAAAGATACCGCTGCCGGCCTTATCTTTTGTTCGATTGGTGCCTGGTTTATTTATGAAGGCGCCGCGCTCGACCGCGGCACCGCCGACCGGATGGGGCCGGGCTTCTTCCCGCCGGTTCTGGCAGCGATCCTCATCGTTCTCGGCCTGATCATCATCATTCTGGGACAACGAAGTTCGGATAGAGCGGTCGGGCAGGTCTCCTGGCGAGGATTATTCCTGACGCTCGCCGCACCGGTCATTTTCGGCGCGACCGTTCAGGGGCTCGGCCTGATCGGATCTCTGTCACTGACAACCTTCTGCGCTGCGATGGCCAGCCGGCGGATGACCCTACTCAATGCCCTGGTCATCACCGCGGGCCTCGTCGTTTTCTCGGTTCTTCTCTTCGTCTACGGCATCGGCCTGCCGCTTCCTCTCGTTGGTTCGTGGATCCGGATCTGAGGTACCCGAATGGACATTATCGGAAACCTCGGTCTCGGATTTTCCGTGGCTCTGGAACCATCCCGCCTGTTGTACTGCTTCATCGGAACGCTGGTCGGAACGCTGATCGGGGTGCTGCCGGGAATTGGCCCCACAGCTACCATAGCCATGCTCCTTCCCTTGACATTCACGCTGGACCCGCTGTCCGCGCTGATCATGATGGCGGGAATCTATTATGGTGCCCAGTATGGCGGATCGACCACCGCCATCCTGATCAACCTGCCCGGCGAATCCTCCTCCGCCGTGACCGCTATCGACGGATATCAGATGGCGCGGCAGGGAAAAGCGGGCGCTGCTCTTGCGACCGCAGCTCTCGGATCTTTTTTCGCCGGCACCGTGGCGACGCTGATCGTGGCGCTGGCAGCTCCGCCGCTCAGCGCTGTCGCGCTGCGGTTCGGACCTCCCGAATATTTCTCATTGATGATTCTAGGGCTGATCGCGTCGGTGATCCTCGCGTCAGGGTCCGTTCCCAAAGCTCTGGCGATGGTCGTGCTGGGCATTCTGCTGGGACTGGTCGGCATGGACCGGCAGACTGCCGTGTCCCGGTTCACGCTCGGTTATTATGAACTCGCCGACGGGATCGAGATTATTTCGATTGCCGTCGGCATGTTCGGGATGACCGAGATTCTCAAGAATCTCGAAAACGAAACGACACGGCAAGCCATGGCGAAGCGGGTCAGCAATCTCATGCTGTCTCTGGCGGAGATCAAGCAGATCGCAGCGCCTGTTCTGCGCGGGACAGCCATAGGTTCGGCTCTGGGTGTTCTGCCGGGAGGAGGCGCGGTTCTTTCGTCATTCGCGGCTTATATGGTCGAGAAGAAGATCTCCAAATCTCCGGAGCGATTCGGACATGGCGCCATCGAGGGTGTTGCGGCACCCGAAAGCGCCAACAATGCCGCTGCGCAGACCTCGTTCATCCCCATGTTGACGCTGGGACTGCCAATCAACGCGGTCTCCGCCCTGATGATCGGGGCCATGATCATGCAGGGCATGATTCCCGGACCCAATATCGTCGTGGAGCAGGCACCGCTGTTCTGGGGCATCATCGTTTCGATGTGGATCGGGAACCTGATGCTGGTCCTGCTGAACCTGCCGATGATCGGCCTTTGGGTGCGCCTTCTGTCCGTTCCCTATTACGTTCTCTTTCCCGCAATCCTGACTTTCTCCGCTGTCGGCGTCTACAGCGTCAACGCAAATCCGTTCGACCTTTACTTCATCGCCGTTTTCGGAGCCCTCGGATACGCACTCATCAAGCTGGGATGCGAGCCGGTTCCGCTCATTCTTGGGTTTGTCCTCGGACCCATGCTCGAAGACCAGCTCCGACGATCCATGATCCTTTCACGCGGAAGCGTCATGATCTTCATCGAGCGTCCGATCAGCCTTGGATTCATCATCGTCACCCTGGCTGTTCTCGCCCTGATTCTGTTGCCATCCGTTGTGAGCAAGCGTGAACAGGTGTTCGTCGAAGAGGACTGACAGCGATCACCTTCCGGAAAGCCGCATGGCGGCGGTAATCCGACGCCGGCAGACGGCGGCCATGTCGATCTGTTTCGGTTCAGACCTTCGGAATTCCCGAAGGACAAGGCCGAAAAAAGGAAATGATTCCTGAATGCGAGGGAGCCCGGACTACGAACACCGGGGAAGCGCGCTATTTCCGACATTCTCGGTGATTTCATTCTCTCATGGATTTCGCGCGCTGCTCCTATCGCGCAGGTGAGGCCAATCCGATAAACGTCTGCGCAAGCGGGTAACAACCGCACCCCAGAGAACCCGCAACGTTTCGGAAACCCATGATCCGCATCGAGAATATCAGCAAGCAGAACGGCAAGCAGATCGTCTTCATCGAGGCGTCGGCGGCGCTCCAGCGCGGCGAGAAGATCGGTCTGGTGGGGCCGAACGGGGCCGGCAAGACCACGCTGTTCCGCATGATCACCGGGGAGGAACAGCCGGACGAAGGGCAGGTGTCGATCGATCGCGGCGTGAGCATCGGCTATTTCAGCCAGGATGTCGGCGATATGGCGGGCCGCAGCGCCATCCTCGAAGTCATCGACGGCGTCGGCCCCGTCAGCGCGCTCGCCGCCGAGATGGCGGAGCTGGAAGCCGCCATGGGCGACCCGGCGCGCGCCGAGGAGATGGACGAACTGATGGCCCGCTATGGCGATGTGCAAGGCCGCTTCGACGAGCTGGACGGCTATGCGCTCGACGGGCGGGCGCGGGAAGTTCTCGGCGGCCTCGGCTTCAGCGACGAGATGATGGACGGCGATGTCGCGAATCTGTCCGGCGGCTGGAAGATGCGCGTGGCGCTGGCCCGCATCCTGCTCATGCGGCCGGACGCCATGCTGCTCGACGAGCCGAGCAACCATCTCGACCTGGAAAGCCTGATCTGGCTGGAGAACTTTCTCAAGGGATTCGACGGCGCGGTGCTGATGACGTCCCATGACCGGGAGTTTATGAACCGCATCGTTGGCAAGATCATCGAGATCGACGGCGGCGACCTCACTTCCTATTCCGGCGACTATGATTTCTATCGCAGCCAGCGCGCCATCGCGGAGGTGCAGCAGCAGGCGCAGTTCGAGCGTCAGCAGGCCATGCTCGCCAAGGAGATCGCCTTCATCGAGCGCTTCAAGGCGCGCGCCTCCCATGCCGCGCAGGTGCAGAGCCGCGTCAAGAAGCTGGACAAGATCGAGCGGGTCGAGCCGCCGAAGCGGCAGCAGAGCGTGCGCTTCGAATTCCAGCCCGCGCCGCGCTCCGGCGAGGATGTCGCGACGCTGAAGAGTGTCCATAAAAGCTACGGCAACCGCACGATCTATGACGGCCTCGACTTCCAGATTCGCAGAAACGAGCGCTGGTGCGTCATGGGCGTCAACGGCGCGGGCAAATCGACGCTGCTGCGGCTGATCGCCGGCGCGTCCGAACCCGACGAAGGCAGCGTCACGCGCGGCCCGAGCGTCAAGATGGGTTACTTCGCCCAGCATGCGATGGAACTGCTCGAAGGGGACCGCACCGTACTCCAGTCCCTCGAAGACTCCTTTCCGCAGGCGGGTCAGGCTCCGCTGCGCGCGCTCGCCGGCTGCTTCGGCTTTTCCGGCGACGAGATCGAGAAGAAGTGCCGGGTGCTGTCCGGCGGCGAGAAGGCGCGGCTGGTCATGGCGAAGATGCTGTTCGATCCGCCGAATTTCCTCGTGCTCGACGAGCCGACCAACCATCTCGACATCGCAACCAAGCAGATGCTGATCGAGGCGCTGTCGCGCTACGAAGGCGCGATGCTGTTCGTCAGCCACGACCGGCACTTCCTCGCGGCGCTGTCGAACCGGGTGCTCGAACTCACGCCGGAGGGCCTGCACGCCTATGGCGGCGGCTATACGGAATATGTGGCGCGCACCGGACAGGAAGCGCCGGGCCTGCGGAGCTGACCGCCGGCCCGCGCCGCTTCCGCCGGGTCAATTGGCGCGCTTCGGCTTGCCCTTGTGCTTTCCGGCCGGCCCGCGCCCCGTCGGCGGGGCTTTGGCCGAGGCTCTGGCCACGAACTGTGGCTTCTGCCCCGGCTTCTTTCCGGATCTTGTGCGGGGCGCGGTGCTGCCGAACGTGTCGGCGGACGAATTGCCGGCAGCCTTGGCGGCAGCCTTGCCACCGCTTCCGAACTTCGGCTTTGGCGGCCGCGATGCCCCGCGCAGCTCGCCGGCCGGCGCGATCACGATCCCCTTCTCGGCGCGGCCAGGCCGCGTGATCTGCTCCGCGAAGTCGGCCGCCTTGTCGGCGGCAATCTCGAAGCGGGTCTCGGCCTCGTCGATCCTGATCGAGCCCACATCGCGCTTCGTCACGCCGCCGGCCTTGCAGATCATCGGCAGCAGCCATTTCGGATCGGCGCGCTGCTTGCGCCCGAGCGACAGCGTGAACCAGACGCCGTCCTGCATATCCAGCTTGCGCGACTCGCGCACCGGCGGCGGGCTGTCATCGTCGTCCGCCCGCCTGCCGCGCTTCGATTTTCCCGCCGCCAGCTCCGCCACCGGAAGCGGCGCCAGATCCTCCGGCACCGGCCGGGCGGCAAGCTGCTGGCGCAGGAAGGCAACGGCAAGGCGTTCAGCCCCGGCTCCGGCCAGCAGCTCCGACACCACCGCCGCTTCCGTTTCATCCGGCTCCTCCGCGGACAGTGCCGTCTCGACAATCTCCCGGCGGTAGCGCGCCTCGATCTCGGCCATGCCGGGCGCGGCGCGCAGGCTCGCCGTCAGTTTCGCCAGCGCAAGCACGCGCTGGGCCGCGCCGCGCCGGCTCTCCGGCACGATCAGCACGCAGACGCCCTTGCGACCGGCCCGCCCGGTGCGGCCGGAGCGATGCAGCAGCGTGGCCGGATTGCTCGGCACATCGGCATGGATCACGAGGTCCAGATTCGGCAGATCGATGCCCCGGGCGGCCACGTCGGTCGCCACGCAGACATGGGAGCGGCCGTCGCGCATCGCTTGCAAGGCGTTCGTCCGTTCCGACTGCGCCATCTCGCCGGACAGCGAGACTACCGCAAAACCGCGATTGGCGAGCCGCGCGGTCAGGTGCCGCACCGCCTCTCGGGTGTGGCAGAATACCAGCGCGCTGGTGCTGCCGGACTCCAGCAGCGTGTTGATGACGGCATGTTCGCGCTCGTCGCGGCGCACCAGCATCATCTGATATTCGATATCGGCATGCTGCGCGGCGGCGCTTGTCGTCGCGATCCGCACCGCATCCTTCTGGAATGTCCTGGCCAGCTCCGCGATGCCGCGCGGGATCGTGGCCGAGAACAACAGCGTCCGGCGCGCCTCCGGGGCCGCGCCGAGGATGAATTCAAGGTCCTCGCGAAAGCCCAGATTGAGCATCTCGTCGCCCTCGTCGAGCACCACGGCGCGGATCGCCCCGAGGTCCAGCGCGCCCTTGGTGATGTGGTCGCGCAGGCGTCCCGGCGTGCCGACGACGAGATGCGCGCCGCGCTCCAGCGCCCGGCGTTCCTTGCGCATGTCCATGCCGCCGACGCAGGTCGCGGTCTGGATCTGGGTTTCCCCATAGAGCCAGTCGAGTTCCCGCTGCACCTGGATCGCGAGTTCCCGCGTCGGCGCGATGACCAGCCCGAGCGGGTGGCCGGCCGCCTCGAAGCGTCCGGCCTTGCCGAGCAGCGTCGAGGCGATCGCGATGCCGAAGGCGACGGTCTTGCCCGAGCCGGTCTGCGCCGAAACCAGAAGATCGGCCTCGCCATGGCCGCCATTCGCCATCTCCATCTGAACAGGCGTCAGTTGGCTGTAGCCCTTCGTCCTGAGAGCGGCAGCAAGCGCGGGATGGATGGTGAGCGGCAGGGGTGCGGCGGTATCGCCGGTCGGCGTCATGATCGGACTCTCTAGTTTCGCAGCCGCATATCACAGTCGCCGCGCAGGTACTAATGACCGCTCGCAGACACACCCCAGCGACCCGGTTTCGCCGAGGGCCGGAGCGGCGGACCAGTCAATCCAACGACCCCATGGAGCATCGCCGGTCGACAAGGCGAGCGATCCTTTCTAGAAAGGACATGCCTGTTGGCCGCTCGGCCGGCGCGGGCTGGGCTTGAGGCTTGATCCGCAGGGGACCGTCGCTCGCCATCAAGAAGTAACAATGGGAGGAATCCATGCGTGAACTCATCGCCCTTGCCGTCCTCGTCGGCAGCCTCACCTTCGCCGAAGCGCAAGAGGCCACCATCCGCGTGGGCGCCGTCCGTTCGCTGTCCTCTATCGCCACCGTCATCGGCGTGGAGAAAGGCTACTACAAGGACGCCGGGGTGAATGTGGAGATCGAGACTCTCGGTTCGTCCGGTGACGCCATGGCGCTGATTTCCCAAAATCGCCTTCAGGTGGTGGAGGGCGGAATCTCCGCCGCCTATTTCAACGCGCTGGCGAAGGACCTTCCCGTCATCATCACCAACGATCGCGTCTCATCTCCCGTTCACCACGAGCTGATCGTCCGCAGCGACCTCAAGGACGAGATCAAAAGCTTGAAGGACCTCAAGGGCCGCACGATCACCGCCAATTCCCGCGGTGCGGTGAACAACTACGAGATAGCCAAGCTGCTGGAGACCGTCGGCCTCACGCTGAAGGACGTGGAGGTGAAATACATCCCGTTCGGGCAGGTGGCCGTCGCGCTCGCCAACAAGGCAGTCGACGCCGCGATGCTGGTGCCACCTTTCGGCGCGCAGGCGGTGGAGAAGGGCTTCGGCTTCGTGCTGGCGGATTCCGACGATTACATCAAGCCGCATCCGATCGTGATCTCGGTCAGCTTCATGAATACCGACTGGGCCAAGGCCAATCCCGACGTCGCCCGCCGCTACATGCTGGGCTATATGCGGGCCGTGCGCGACTATTGCCAAGCCTATCATGGCGGCAGCAACCGAGCGGAAATCATCGACATCGCCGTCCGTAGCGGCATCGAGCGCAATCGCGACGTCATCGACAATCTGCCATGGCCCGCCCGCACGCCGGACGGCCGGGTGAATGTCGGAAGCACCCTCGATCTGCAAAAATTCTACAAGCAGATGGGGCTCATCCAGCAGGAATTCCCCGCCGAGAAACTGGTGGATACGAGCTATCTCGACGAGGCCAACGCCAAGCTGGGACCGTTTGTCCTCGAAAACAAGGACAGCAAACTCAGCGGATGCCGATGACCGCGGCTTGACGCCATACAAGCCTCAGCGCCGACTGACGTCACGCCGGCGTCATCACACTCCCCCATCCCTGTAGGGACCGCCCGTCTCCGGGACGGCCGGTCCCTACAAATCCATCATGAACCCGGAGCGGCGCGTTGAGTCGGATGACATCAAGGTTGGTTGGAACGACGTCCGCGAGTCCTCGATAACAGATATTCCCAGGCACGGTCATTTCCCGGTGCGTTGGCAGCGGCGGCCTGAATGACATCGATTTCGTCGTCATGAAGATAGCTGACATCCCCGCCCAGCATCATGGCCGTGGTCTGGAGACGGGCATTCACCTGGAGATAGACCGAGGACAGCACCGCCTGCTCGATGGACCGCCCCACGACCGTGCAGCCATGGCCACGCATCAGAACGACGTTATGGCCCTCCAGCGCCTGCGCCATGTCGCGGCCCTTCTCGATGTCGTTGACCAGCATGTTGGTCGCGCCGAAGCGGGTCCGGATATCCCAGACCGGCATGACCTTTCCAAGATTGCCGGCGCTGTGAAACACCGGCCGCAGCGGCGTTTTGGACACGGCATAGGGAATGACATCGTAGGAATGGTTATGAACCACCGACATCACTTCGGGCCGGACCGCCATGATCGCGCCATGGATGAAACGCTCGAAATAGGGCTTGCGCCCGCGCGCATCGACGGGAATGCCATCGAGGGTGAATTCCATGATATCGGCCGGCTGAACCAGCTCGGGGCTGCGCGAACACGACAGCAGGAAGCGATCCGGCCGGTCCGGATGGCGGACGCTGATATGCCCGAAGGCGTCCACCACCTGCTCGCGGGCGAGAATGTGATTGGCGTCGACAAGCTTGGCGATCACTTCGTCCAGATCCATGATGGTCTCCCGGTCGCGCGCCGGACTCTCGCGGCGCGAATCATTCCTATGCGGAATAGAGATTACACGCCGAAACGCACCGCGACCGATCCGAGACCATCAATCGACGTGACGATGTCACCGGCCTCCAGCGGGCGCGGGCGCTGTGCGCCGCCTCCCTGCCCGGTCAGGGATCGAAAAGAGTCGAACCAACTATTTCGCCAGCTTCAAGCATCCTGAGAGAGGGTAAAAGTCAGGAGGATATTTCATCCACACAAGTCTCAAGCTCCTAGCTCTCAAGAATAGCTTTGACTTCCAGATACTCCTCCAGCCCGAACACCCCCAGCTCCCTTCCGTTGCCGGACTGCTTGTACCCGCCGAACGGCGCGGCGGAATTCGACGGCGCACCATTTATATAGATGCGGCCAGCGCGCAGGCGTGCCGCAATGTCTCGCGCCTTATCCGGCGAACCCGACTGCACGTATCCCGCGAGCCCATAGACGGTGTCGTTGGCGATATCCACGGCCTCGTCTTCCGTCCTGTAGGACAGGATGGAAAGCACCGGGCCGAAGATCTCTTCCCGCGCGATGGTCATGTCAGGGCGGACGTCGGAAAACACGGTCGGCTGCACGAAATAGCCACGGTTCAGGCCGGCGGGACGGTCGGGACCGCCGCAGACCAGCGTTGCGCCTTCACGCAGGCCGCTCTCGATCATGCCCTGAACCTTGTCATATTGCATGCGGCTGGCCACCGGGCCGAGAGTGGTCTCGGGAGACTGCGGATCGCCGACCTTCATGCCCTGTGCGGCGGCACGGGCGATCTGGACGACCTGACCGAGTTGGGACTCATGAACCAGCATTCGGGACGGCGCCTGGCAGGACTGTCCCGCATTGGTGTAGCAGCGGAGAACGCCTCCCACGACGGCCTGATCGAGATCGGCGTCCGGTAGAATGATGGTGGCCGACTTGCCGCCAAGCTCCTGGGACACGCGCTTCACGGTCGGCGCGGCGGCCTGAGCGACGAGAATGCCGGCGCGGGTCGAGCCGGTGAACGAGACGAGATCGATCTCGGGATGCGAGGCGATCGCCTGGCCGACAGTCGGGCCATCACCGTTGACGAGATTGAAGACTCCCTTGGGAACGCCGGCATCGTGCAGGACTTCGGCGAGGATCAGCGCGGAGAGCGGCGAAAGCTCGCTGGGCTTGAGCACCGAGGTGCAGCCCGCCGCCAAAGCCGAAGCGAGCTTGGCGACGATCTGATTGACCGGCCAGTTCCAGGGCGTGATCAGCCCGCAAACACCGATAGGCTCGCGCCGGATGACCGTATCGCGCAGGGTGCTTTCAAACGGATAGGTTTCAAGAACGCGGATCGCTTCCTCGAAATGATCGAGGCCGACCTTCGCCTGAACGTTGACCGAGAAGGTGCGGGGCGAGCCGATTTCAAGGATGATCGCCTCGGCGATATCATCCGCCCGCTTGCGGTAGGAAGCGATCACACTTTGAAGAAGAGAAATACGCTCCGCCCGGGTGGTTCTGCCGAAATCGGCAAAGGCGCGCCGCGCGGCGGCGGCTGCGCGATCCACATCCGCGGCGCTGCCCATGCTGATCGTTCCAGCAGATTCCTCGGTCGCCGGATTGATGACCTGCCGCGTGGCGGGAACGACAGGATCGACCCATGTTCCGTCGATATAGAACTTCAGGGCATTCTTCATGGGTCTATTCCTCCGAATAACAGACATGTGGAAGGAGGCGCCCTGCGGCGTCTCCTTGACGTCGCAGCCTCAACGGCCGGTGAAGCGCGGCGGCCGCTTCTCGGCGAAGGAGCGGATGCCCTCCTTGGAATCGTCGGATCCTGCCAGCGACGACTGGGCCAGACGCTCAAGGATGCGCCCGCTTTCGGTATCGAGATTCTGGCAGGTATTGGTGACGTGCTTGCCGATGCCGACAGCGAGGGGCGCACCCTTCATCAGCAGCCTGGCATATTCGAGAACCTCGTGTTCGAGCTGATCCGGCTCGCAGATCCGGCGAACGAAGCCCATCTCCTTCGCCTCGGCGGCGTCGATCGTCCGGCCGGTCATGACCAGATCCTTGACGTTCTCGATGCCGATCATCTGGATCATGCGGGAGCAGGCGCCGGAACCCGGGATCACACCAATGAAGATTTCCGGAAGCGAGAAGGTCGCTTTCGATGAGGCGAAACGGAAGTCGCAGGACGCGGCGAATTCGATGCCGCCCCCGGCGCAGACGCCGTTGACCGCGGCGATGACCGGCTTCTCGATGGCTTCGAGATCGTCGAACATCTCGTGGTTCGAGCGCGTATAGGCGCGATACTGAGGCATCGGCATCGCACGACCCGCGCCGAGCTCCTGCACGTCGCGGCCGGCACAGAAGGCGCGGCCGGCGCCCGTGATGACGATCACGCGGATCCGGTCGTCATAAGCCATCCGCCACACCACCGAGCGGACTTCACCCACCATGGCGACGTTGAAGGCGTTGAGTTTCTCGGGCCGGTTCAGGGTGATCTTCGCAACGCCTTCGATCGGCATGGTGACATCGATGCAGGTCAGCTCTTCCGGCTCCACGAGATAGCCGCGAGGACCCATGGAAGGGTCGGGAATCCATTTCGTCATTCGGTGCTCCTGAGGTGATCGGTTGAAGGCGTGTCAATGCGCAGCAGAAGAGGCAATGAAAGAGTCCCTCAGGTTGCGCTTCAACACTTTGCCGGCACTGTTGAGCGGCAGCTCATCAAGGAATCGAATGGACTTCGGCGCCTTATAGCCGGTCAGTTTCTGGCGGGCCCATGCGATCAGTTCGGCTTCCTTCACAGAGGCAGCAGGGCGCAGTGTGACCACGCCGGTGACGACCTCGCCCCATTCCTCATCCGGAAGTCCGATGACCGCAGCAGCCTGGACCGCAGGATGTTCCGTCAGCACCGCTTCGACTTCGGCGGAAGAAACGTTCATGCCGCCGCTGACGACCATGTCCTTGGCGCGGTCGATGACATAGAGATAGCCATCATCGTCGAGATAACCCACGTCTCCGGTATAAACCCAGTCTCCCCGCAGCGTTTTGGCGGTGTCCTCCGGCCGGTTGTGATAGCCCGAGAAATTGCTGGCGGACCGCACAGCGATCTCCCCGATCTCGTTCGCTTTCAACACCGCGTCAGTGCCGAGATCGCGAATGGTCACCGTTGCATAGCCGGCTGGCCGGCCGCCGGACGCGAGCCGCCGCTCCCTGGCCGGGTCCGAGAGCGCTTCCCGATGGTCGTCCGGTAGCAGATAGGAGACGAGCCCGCCCATCTCGCCACCGCCGAAACCCTGATAGAAGTCGCACGGCAGCAACTTCATCGCCCGCCGGATCAGGGCGGGCGGCATCGGCGCGCCGGTATAGCCGAACAGTTTGAAACTCGGGATGCGGTAGCTTCCGGCTTCGAATGCGTCGCAGAGCCGCCGCATCATGGTCGGCACGCCGCAGGCGTGCCCCACGCCATGCTGCTCGATCAGCGCAAGGGCGCGCGTGGCATCGAAGGACGGCAGCAGGACATTCGCGACGCCGTGATACGCCGCCGCAAAAGCCATCCAGATGCCGGCGCCCGAGAACAGCGGCAGCATCTGAAGAAACGGGCGATCCGCCGGGAGAGGAATCTCCTTATGGAAATTCGCGATGCTGGCCAGGATCTGGCGATGGGTGCCGAGGCAGCCCTTGGGCGCGGCGGTCGTGCCGCTGGTATAGCGGATGGTGCGGATATCGTCCGGCTCGGCCGGGCTGGTAAAATCCACCGAGCCCCGCGACAGCAAATCCTCATAAGCGATCCAGCCGGGGCGCGGCGCTCCGCCCTTCACGATGACGGTCACCTTCGCAGCGTCCAGTACGGTTTGAAGCCGCTCGACGAATTGACCGTCCACGATGATCGCTTGTGGCGCGGAATCCGCCAGGAGCTGTTCGACCTCGGGAAGCGTCAGGCCGTAGTTGACGGGAATGCCGACAACGCCGCCGATGGCCAAGCCATACAGCAGTTCGATGGCGGTCGTGTCATTGGGAACGATGGTGGCGACCCGGCTGTGTCTGCCATGGCCCATGGCCTGAAGGCTGCTTGCCAGCCGATTGGCTCTGTTCTGAAGTTCCCGCCATGTCGTTGTGCGGTCGCCATCTATCAGCGCAGCGGCATCAGGCATCCGGATGCAGTTTTGACTTAGAAGATCTCCGATTCTTGCAACCATGCGCTCGATCACTTCTGCCAGCGGCATGCCGGCTCTCATCACTGGACGCCACGTTATATTCAATTAGATATAGCGATGGCAAGACAGCCGACAAAGCGATACTGATCAAGAAGCGATGCGGATCGGTGGGCACAGCTCCGCTCCCGGCCCATCTCCGTCAACTTCGGAATCCCTGATGAATTTCAGACACCTTCAGTTCTTCGTGACGCTCGCGCGCGAGCGTCACTTCGGGCGCGCTGCGGCAGCCTCATGCGTGACCCAACCGACACTTTCCGAAGCATTGCAACAACTGGAGCGCGAACTTGCCGTTCCTCTGATCGACCGCGACCGGCGGCGTTTTCGCGGCCTCACGAGCGAGGGCGAGCGCGTGCTGGCCTGGGCGACACGCATTCTTTCCGATCAGGTCGCGATGGAACAGGAACTCGCCCAGCTCAAGGGCGAATTGAGCGGCGTTCTGCGGTTGGGCGTCATCCCAGCGGCGATGCCCGTGGTGCCGTTCCTGACGAAGGAATTCTGTGCGCGATATCCCAAGGTCAAGCTGAAGATTCTGTCGCTGTCCTCCATCGAAATCCAGCGCGGGCTGGACTCGGGCGAACTGGCTGCGGGCCTGACCTATCTGGAGAACGAGCCGCTCAGGAATGTCCGCACGTTCCGGCTCTATGAGGAGCGCTATCTGCTGTTGACGCCGCCCGGAGGACCGTTTTCCGGCCGATCCGAAGTGACCTGGCGGGAGGCCGGCTCATTGCCGATGTGCCTGCTGACATCTGGTATGCAGAATCGCCGCATCATCGACCGGCTGTTCG
>Ga0182745_1002934_pt1 | contig 14943 bp, 14 predicted proteins | sample eDN3rd30CKraftBY_FD_128523 | JGI IMG/M metagenome (GOLD analysis project Ga0182745, IMG submission 128523) | Enriched backyard soil microbial communities from Emeryville, California, USA - eDNA 3rd pass 30_C Kraft BY (version 2) (version 2) | ecosystem: Environmental > Terrestrial > Soil >...
CCCGGCACGAACGACTGATGGAATTCATCGGTCAAACCGTAGACAACCGCTCCCGTCCAGGCGATCGCCATGCGAACCCGGCCGGACAAGCGAAAAAGCCCGAGCATCCACCAAAGGGTGACGGCAAGAGCGAAGTACGCGCCAAAATGCCCCATGATCGAGAAGAGTTCGCCACTGACATTCCGCGGTTTCGGCAAGGTGCTGCGGGAAGAAAGCCCGAAAATGGCTGCCATAAAAAAGATCGGGGGAAAGATACGGAGCAGGGGAGATTGCCAGATGTGGCTGTCAGCATGCACGAGTCGTGAAAACCTCTTTCAGGGTACAGTGGGGCGGGCCTGTATGGCCCGAACATCGCCTGCAAGAGTACGACGTTCACCCCGCCAAATGCCGGGTTGCCCGGGAAGGAATCCCATATTGCTGAACCCGATGCCTGATTGAATGGATATTCTGAACGACCTGTCAACCACCACCGTCATCCTGCTCATCCTGATCTCCCTCATCGGCGGGATCGGGATAACCGCAATCGGCCCGGGCGGGGTGCTCGTCACCATTGCCCTGTTTCTTTTCACCGATCTCTCTCCGGCCGAGGTGGCCGGGACGGCCATCGTCACCCACATCGGCACCGGCATCGTGGGTTCGCTTGCCTACATCCGTTCCGGGCAACTCCGGGAACCACAAACCCGCCGGATCGCAGGTATTCTCTGCATCGCCGCCTTGATCGCCACACCTGCCGGAGTATTCCTGAATACCCGCATCTCCGGGGAGATTTTTGGTCTGCTATTGGCGGCACTCGTTGTCCTTGTGGGAATCTCCGTCCTGGTACGGGAACGTCGTCCCTCACGTCAGGCGACCCAACAGGATCCTGCGCTGATGCCCTGGCCCACACTCGCCCTTGTCGGTGGCGGAGTGGCTCTCGTCAGTGGATTGTTTGGGCTGGGTGGGCCAATGATCGCGGTTCCGGTCATGATATTGATGGGCGTGCCGATCCTGCAGGCGCTGGGTTCGGCACAGGCCCAGAGTATCATCCTCGCCACGGTTGGGTCGCTGGTGTATTTCGCGCATGGCTCCATCGTCTGGTCCCTCGTCATCCTGACCGGTCTGCCGGAACTGATCGGGGTGTGGCTCGGCTGGAAAATCGCCCACGCGCTCCCGCGTCATTTGCTCACCTACACCCTGGCGATTTCCCTGATCGTCCTGGGTCCCGTAATCGCCATCATGGGCTAAAGCCATGTTCAGGATGCTCACCGTGACGGCGCTTGATACCGTGATCCCGGGTGGCACGCATCCCTGTCAACGAACCCGCAATTCGTTACAGGCGTCACGCACGAAAACGCCGCCGTGGCTGGACGGCGGCGTTTTCTGGAGGGAATGTGGCAATGTGTGGGGGACACATTACTCGGGGGTATGAAGCGCGACGAGCATGCTGCTTCCCATGTGTTGTTTACCCACCAACAGGCCATCCTGCTCGACGTTGAGCAAAAGCTCGTCCATGGCAATCCCATGGGTAGTCACCATCTCAATCCGTCTTTCAACTTCGCTGGCGACATTCGTTTCCACCAGCAAGGTGCTGGTGGGAATATGCCAGAGGGAATAGATTGCTTGATGATGAGCATCACTCGTCCTCGCATTCATGTCCTTATGATGAGGCCCTGAGAGGACATTTACATCCGCAAAATTACTGGTTCAGGAATGGCTCCTTCTCAGTAATCGTCCCATCACACCTGTTGAGCCGGAGGAATTGGACTATCATGCCGTGGCAGGACACATGCGTCACGATCTGACGATAACATGATCCAAAAGTGTTGAATCAACGTTCAACCGTCAGGCGAGGGGCTGCAGACGCCAGTGACTGAACCGAGCGATAGTGTGCTGATGCAACGGATTGCGTCACACAATACAGACGCGCTCAGAGCGCTCTACGACCGCTATGGTCGGGTCGCCTTCGCCTTGGCCTACCGTGTTTTGGGCGAAGCATCCGCGGCAGAAGAGATTGTTCAGGATGCCTTCGAAACCGTCTGGAACAAGGCCGAAGGCTTCGACCCAGGCAAGGGCGGCAACGTGCGCGGCTGGTTACTCACCATCGTCCACCGTCGGGCGATCGACTGCCGCCGCCGGGAATACGACCGAACGCCAGGCATCTTACCGCTGGATACCATGGAAAATATGCTCTCCGTCCCCGATGTCTGGAAAGATGTCTCGGCCCATTTGCTTACCGAACACGTCCGAAGCGCCATGTACAGACTCCCGGAAGACCAGCGTCGCGCTATTGAACTGGCATACTTCGAGGGTCTCTCCCATGGCGAAATAGCAGCCCGGGAAGAGACCCCATTGGGAACGGTAAAGAGCCGTTTACGTCTGGGGTTGCGCAAACTCTCCGATATGCTGGATACCCCGGAACAGAGCTGAGCAAGCCATAAGAGGAAACTCGTGAACGAACCATCCGCTGCCCGCACACACCAGGACGCCGAGGAGTTGCTTGAGGACTATGTCCTTGGGACACTTTCGGATACCGACCGGGCCTGGATGGAATCGCACCTGCAAACATGCAAGATCTGTCAGGAAGAGCTCGCCCCCCTCATCGGAGTCATGCAAGCCCTTCCCTTTGCTGCCCCCGAACCGGATATCCAGATGAACGACGCCGTCTGGGGCCGCATCGAGCAGAATATCTCCCGACCCGATACCGTTGCGGAGGATTCTTCATTTATCCCCCTGAAAACGGGCCCCTCTCCTCTGGAAGAGGCGCATCAACCTTCGCTCACACGCAGAATGCGAATCCCCTGGTCCGCGGTCGCAGCCCTGATGCTGCTCTCCCTGATTGGCGGGATACTCCTGGCGCAGGTGTTGCCATCATTTGGCGAGGAGGATATCCAGGGCCAGCAGATCGCGATCCGGTTCACCGACCCGGACATCACCGCGACCGGGGAATTGCGTTATCTCCCCGACGAGCAGGTATTCGTGCTGAGCATCGACAATATGCCAGCGGCGCCTGCAGGCTATGTGTACCAGGCATGGCTCATTAAAGGTGACTCCCCCGTCCCTGCCGGGGTGATGAACGTCAACCAGGGCGAAGTTGCCTCGACGGGTGACCGCAGCCAGTTCGACGCGTTTGCGATCACTGTCGAACCGGGCCCATTTGGTAACGAAGCCCCAACGTCGGACCCGATTCTCGTTGCTCCATTGCACGACGCCAACACAACCTGACGACGGCCCAACCCCATGTTTTAACGACCGTAATTCAGCAGACATTGCATCACCAGTGATCCAATCCGCCATTTCCTTCGTTCAACCGTCAGCGAGTCGTCGTGATGGTCGCATCTCTGAACGAGCTCATCGGAGCGAACGATCGTCACGGCACTCCTGAATCGCAACGTGATCCGGTCAGAAAGTGACCGGACCAACACAGGATTGGAATCACTCATGACCGCACGACACCAGATGTTCCTGAACACCGTCCACGAAATCAATACTTCCGGATCGGGTGTGGCGATGACCCGGCTAACAGCGCAGATGGACTTTGCCGACGATATCGATGTGCTGAACTACGCACTCACCCTTGAACATCTGGAAGCCGCCTTTTACGAGCTGGCTTCCAGCTATGAGCTGGGTGAAGATCCGTTTGGTAACTCCATCAATGACTACGTCGCGATGATCGGCCAGCATGAAACCGCCCATGTCGACACTCTGACCCAGGTAATCACCGACCTGGGTGGCGAGCCTGTTGCCCGCGCCGAATACGATTTCGGTGTCACGGATTCCCAGAGCTTCCTGATGACCGCGGCCACACTCGAAGGCGTCGGCGTGGCCGCCTACGACGGAGCAGGAGCCGCGATCCAGAATCCAGACCTGCTGACTGCCGCCGGCTCTATCGTGGCCGTCGAGGCGCGCCACGCGGCCTACCTCAATGTCGTCATCGGCATGAGCCCCTTCCCGTCCGCCGTCGAAACGCCGATGAGCAAGACCGAAGTGCTGGATGCCGCCGGACCATTCATTGTCTCCCAGTAGACTGCCACGACCATTCGATCAACCTCACGTCAACAGAACAGGATTTCTCCCATGACCACGCGTGACAAGATGCTGAACGCCCTGCTTACATCGACCATGAATCGACGTCGCTTGCTGGCAAATGCCGGTATTGCCGGGGGGAGTATCGCCACGATGGGTGCTTTCGGTACCGCCGTCGCCCAATCAATGGATTCGACCCCGATGGCGATGGAAGAGGTGCCATTCGCCTCGCCCGTGGATGTCCTCAACTACGCCCTGACCCTGGAACACCTTGAGGCCGCATTCTACCGGGACGGTCTCGCCAGTATTGGTGCCGCTGGCATCACGGGGCTTGGCTTCCAGCAGTCGGTATTTGATTCGCTGAGCGATATCGGAGCGCACGAGATGGCTCATGTCGAGACATTAACGCAGGTGATCACCCAGCTTGGGGGCGAACCCGTGGCTGAAGCCATGTACGACTTCGGCTATACCGATGCCGCGGGATTCCTGCAGGTTGCCCAGGCACTGGAAGACACTGGTGTTTCCGCTTATCAGGGCGCCGCCCAGTACCTGATCGACGAGGATGAACTGCTAACCGCCGCCTTGACGATTCACGGCGTTGAAGCCCGCCATGCCGCCTATCTCGGGTTGCTGAACGCCACAAGTCCATTCCCGGAAGCGGTGAACCCAACCCTGACCCCGGCCGAAGTCCTGGATATCGCAACCCCGTTCATCGTCCAGTAACGACAACCTCACAATCTGCTTAAACACACCATCGTGGAGGAATCAACGTCGATCCCACCACGGTGGTGTGTTTGTGTAACGCCCCCGGTCCCTGTACCGGAGTTCTTAACCGGGTTGCGTCAGGGCTATCCAGCAATCTCAAATGATCGAGTGAAGGCAAGGGATCTAGAATCCCTTGCCGCGTACGGTCGCGTAAGGGTCAGCAGCGTCTCGCAACCCATCACCCAGGAAATTGAATGCAAGGACAACCACAATAACCGGGATGGCAGGAATAAGTAACCAAGGTGTCATAGCAATCGCCTGGACATTCTGGGCCTGTTGGAGCAGCGTGCCCCAACTAAGGGCTGGGGGCCGTAATCCAAGCCCAAGGAAGCTTAATGATGTTTCACTAATGATCATCGCCGGTAATGTCAATGTGGTAACGGCAATAATATGGCTGAGAAATGAGGGCAGCATGTGCACGAAGATGATCTTGGGGGGGCGACACCCAATAACTTGCGCTGCGAGCACAAATTCCTCATATCGAAGGGAGAGAAATCGCCCTCGGACGACTCGTGCCAATTGCGTCCAACTGACGAGGGAAATAATGATCGTAATTGAGAGATAGACTTGCAAAATACTCCATTCACGGGGCATGGCGGCAGCAAGCCCCATCCACAAAGGAATTGTCGGTATAGATCGTAATATTTCGATCAGACGTTGAATTAACGTATCGATCAGCCCGCCAAAGTATCCGGAAATACCACCGAGAACGATTCCGAGAACCAGACTGATTGCCACACCAACCAGACCTATCGTCATGGACACCCGCGTCGCAAGCATGACCCGTGACCAGAGATCCCGGCCCTGTACATCCGTTCCCAACAGGAAGAGCGACTCTTCTGCTTTCGCCCCTTCAACCCCAATGAGGTGTCTATCTGTGGGGATAAACCCAAAGAGCTTGTACTCATACCCCCGGACGAAAAACACCACGGGGATCTTTTTATTCTTGTTCGGTGTGTATACGCGTTGGAACGTATTGGGGTCGCGAACACCTTCCAATTGATAGACATAGGGGCTAATACTCCCATTATCTATGAAATGGATACGTTGTGGCGAAACCAGACCCACGCCAGCTTCACCGGCGCGAGGATCTGCATAGGCAAGAAAATCGGCAAAGATGACGACCAGGTAAAAGAGGGCGATCACCACAGCGCCGATGATTGCCAGTCGATGCTGACGAAAACGTCGCCAGGTCATCCGGAGTTGACTATCGACGGATACATCTCGACGTAATGTCAATCCTCGTTGATCTGTGGTGTCGGGCGTAGTTGTCTTGCTCATCAATCACATCTCAGAACGGATTCGTGGGTCAACCCACATCAACAATAAATCAGAAATAAAGGTTCCGATCACGGTCATCACCCCAAGAAGCAAGACAATTGCTCCCGCGAGATACATGTCTTGAGCCAGAAGTGATCGCAGCAGTAGCGGACCAATCGTCGGTAGGCTTAGCACCAGAGAAACGATCACACTGCCAGAAATGACATATGGCAACAGATAGCCGATTGTGCTGATAAAGGGGTTCAGCGCAACACGAACCGGATGCCGCATGATTACCTGCCATTCAGTCAGCCCCTTTGCCCGGGCCGCCGAGACATACGGCTTTCGTAATTCATCCAGGAGATTCGCCCGCATCACTCGGATAACTTCCGCTGTGCCACTCAGAGCAAGCACCATCGCGGGCAGAGGCAAGTGCTTCATCAAATCCCAGACTCTTCCACGACTCCATGGCGCGTTGACGTATTCGGAAGAAAACAGTCCACCAATATCTGCATTGAAATACTTGAATCCCAGATACATGAGGATCAGGGCGACGAGGAAACTCGGGATGGCCAAACCGATAAAGCCGATGAATGTGAAGAGGTAATCCAACGGCGAGTATTGCCGAACTGCCGAATAGATACCGATTGGTAGCGCGATAATCCAGGTGAATACAACGGCCGCGCTGGTCAGGACAATGGTGAGCATGAGCCGCTCACCGATCACACTGGAAACCGGGCGCTGCCACTCAAATGAGAGCCCAAAATCTCCTCTGAGGACATTACTTATCCAGGTGAGGTACTGTCTCCACATCGGTTGATCGAGACCGTATTGCTTTCGCAGGTTCTCCGATTCTTCTGCCGAAATCTGGGTGCCTGATGCCGTTTGTTGTGCTACATATGTATTAACATAATCCCCGCGCGGCAATTGAATGATGGCAAAGGAAAGAATGGAAATCGCTATCACTGTGATTATCGCAATCAAGAATCTACGCAAGAAATAGTGCAGCATACGTTCGCAATCCCCCTCCCACACTGGCAGGAGAAGTGACGCGCGTCACTTCTCCTGCCAGTCCACACCGTAACGTTGCGTCTTCGTTATTCCTTGATGAAGAACGTTGGTGGGCATGAAATACCAGGGTTTCGAGATGCCGGACTATTGTATTGTCGGGCAGGGACGTTGCCGATATCGTTCTTGACGATGCGAATCCCCATTGATGCCGCCGAAAGGCCAACTACTCCGATGGCATACACCTGGTCAGCAGCATTGGCCCAGAGCTCCTTGGCGAGTTGTGTGCGTTCTTCAACAGGAGCCACATAAGCGCGGTCAAACTTCTCCATTGCTTCCCGCAAGTGATCAGGCGGCTCCAGCCCTTCGGTTCCATTCGATGAATACCAAAGACCATAGGGAGGCCCCATCGGATCGAGGCCTCGCGCAATCACCGCCTTTGGCGAAACAAAAACGTTCTCACTGCCGTCGTTGTTCCAGACATACATCTGGACTTCGTTGGCGCCCACCATGGTATCGCTGAGCCCTCGCTCGACCTCGCGGATAATCAATTCAATACCGATCTCTCGCCAATGTTCTGCGATGACCTCGCAAATCTGGGTGAATGGCAGAAATTGTCCGCTAATCGTCACGGCCTCAACACGCAATCGGCCTTGCCCATCCAGGCGTTGACGGAATCCATCTCCATCCTTCTCGGTCAGCCCGAGACCATCCAAGAGCTGATTCGCCTGTTCTGGATCATAAGTTGCCCACAAGGTCCGGAACTCGGGTCCCGGATTGTATCGGTTCTCTTCCGAAGGGACGGGGGATCCACTAGTTCCAGTCCCGAGGAAGAACGTCTCGTTAATCTGGTCACGTTCGATACCCAGAGAGAGAGCCCGCCGGAAATCGGTCGTCGCCAACCACGACCCCACCTCGGGATCAATGTCATACGCCTGGTTGATCGTGAACGCAACGTCGCTCCCATAGTCTCCCGTGTCCAGATAGACCGTGTAGTCGCTCAATTCACGATTCTCAAGAATGATTGGAAGCTTCGCTATATCGATGTGGCGGGCCTGGAAGTCATAGTCACCGGCAATGGCCCGGAGATTGATAACCTCAATGTTCTCCGCCAGAACCATTTGGATGTCATCAAGATAGGGCAACTGATTCCCCGCAGAATCAACCCAAATGCTGTAGGGATTCCGTTCGAGCGTCCAGGTTGGCGTGTTGATCGGCGAAACTGTCTTCCATGCGGTCAAGACAGGCAATTCGGGATTGATAGCCCAGTCGTTCTTAAGCTTGAGAAGCACTGCCCAATTATCAACACCAGCTTCCGCAATCGCCTGGTCCAGGCTGGTCGCATCCGCGAAGTTCGGGTGGAATTGCTTGAGATAATGCGCCGGGGCATAGAATCCATGGGCATTCAACCCGTCAACAGCCTGTCCACCGCCAGCGAGGAAATCAGTAAAGAGAAAGTAGGGTTCATCGAACTCGAACCGAACGGTGACCTCATCTATCTTGGATACGCGTCCGGGTACCCGGTTGAGCACCATCGAAACGGTCTTGACCGGCATCAACTCGTCGTTAAGGAACATCTCCTCATACCAGAAAACAAAGTCATCAGCAGTGAATGGCGCACCGTCGCTCCAGTGCATTCCACGCCGGAGAAAGACATCGATCGTCCGGCCATCCTCGCTGAATTCCCAGCCTTTGGCGATGTTTGGCACCACATCCTGGCCATTGGTGGCGCGGGCAAGGAGCATGTCGTATCCGGCTGCCCGGTATCCGTTCCACTTATCGCCAGCACCGGTAAATCCGCGATTCCATGTTCCCCCATAGGTGCCGATCTCATGTAGGGGATCAATGACAAGCGGATCGAGTCCCAGGCGGTCAGCAACCGGGGGCAGTTCGCCTTTCGCCACGAGTTCGGCAAGCTGGGGAGCTTCCTGGAATTCAGTGGGGATCAGTCCCGGGTCGGAGACAATCACGGGACCTTCCAGATCTCCAATAAGTGACGCACCAGGTGCGTCGCCCTGCGCAAAAACTGAAGGCAGGTAAAACTGTGCGCCGAGTGATCCGGCAATTCCCGTCGCGGTTGCCTGCAGCATGGTTCGTCGTGAGAGTTTGCTGGTCAATGACATGTTCTCTACACTCCTCATCTTCAGACTGGTAGTTCAGTCAGGACAAAAGCCCCAGGGCCAAGATCCTCAGCGCAGCAGCATTTCGATCAGTAGATTTCTGGCGGAGACTTCAGTTCAATACGCTGACCTGCAGGCTGATTGAAGGCCTCATAAATTTGCACTTGCATCCACGTGTCCCGCAGACCGGCCTTGGCTGGCGGTGTTTCGGTGAGTACACTCTCACAGAAGGCCCGAACTTCGGGAACATAACCGAGGAAGAACAACTTGTCGTTATAGAGAACACCAAGTGAAAACTCCGGCTCCCAATAGAGTGCCGCACCCTGATCTTCGCTCACAAACGAGCCCACTCGACCGTAGTAATGGGCTGGCGCAGGCGGATAGTACGTAAGCCGCACCGTGTTATCAATGAAGATCTCGGCACCTTGCCCGACAACCTCCACACGCTCCAGCGGCGCCCTCGTGGCGCGGCTTCCAGTTGAATGCCAGGTGGCAATGGCTCCGTTACGCATGGTGAACATGGCAACGACACCGCCAGAGCGCTCCTCAAACGCATACGTCATATCTGCGGCATCACCACCAAGTTGCTGCAAGATTGCCAACGGATGACAGACGTGATCGAGGACACTGACGGCCAATGGGGTGTTCGCGAGGTCGTACCGTGTTGCAGGTGGCGGAAATGCTTGCGGGTACCGGATTGATAGTTGCGTCAAACCACCGAACTCAGGTCGCTCAGTAATTTCCTTGGCCTTTTCGTATGTCGGCACAAACATCTTCTTGTAGCCGACCTGTACGAATTTTCCAGTTTTCCGCGATGTCTCGATCATGGCATCGACTTCGCTCAAAGAAGCAGCAGGCGGTTTCTCGATCCACACGTGGCAACCTGCGTTCATGGCGTCAATCGCAATCTGAGAGAACCTGGGGCGTCCTTGCTCGTCATAGTTCGTGACGACGAAGATGCAGTCCAGTTCTTCCTTCTCCAGCATGTCGCGATGATCGGTATGAATGCGCTCCGCACCGAATTCCTTACGGTAGGCATCGGCCCGGTCTTCAATGACATCCGTCACGGCGACCAGATTGACGGGAGCAAAACGAAACGTGGGATAGATATTGCGATAGGAATGCCCACCGCATCCTACAAATCCTGCCCGAAGCCGCCGAGGCGCCTCAAAACTGTAATCAATCGTGCCAGGCACCTCCTGCCATGGCGGGAGCTTTCCTACATGCCGTCTCCGTTCTTCCTGAAGCATCGTTCGTAACTCCTTTCAAATCTGCCCATTTCATCCCACTCAACATGAGTCCGGACTTACCTGTCGGTCTGGTACAGATTCTGGATACACTTTACATCGCCTACAAAAGATTGTATATTGAACATAGTGTATCGTCAACCTTTGATCCTAGATTCCTACATCCTTGATTGCAACCCAGCGCGATCTGACAGAATACACAGCAGGCAAATCAGCGCCATCTTTTATGGCTAAGCAATTGAGGGACTTATGGGCAGCCTCGGACACATTCCCATTAATCAGATGGCTTATCTGCGCTTACTTGATCTGATCCTGACCCAGAAAATCCCACGTGGCAGTCGTCTCGATGAAAAGGGACTAGTAACGGAAATGGGTATCAGCCGTACCCCTCTCCGCGAGGCCATTGCCCGCCTGGTAGAAAAGGGACTCGTTGAATACAGACCGTACCAGGGGAATTTCGTTCGCGATTTTACTCGTGAGGACATCCAAGGTATCTACAAAGTGCGTAAAGCTCTCGAACAGCTCGCCATCCGGGAAGCCATCGCCCACATGACACCTGAGCTTCTGGAAGAACTACGTCAGATACTCCATTCGCTGGATGATGCGATCACACAATCGGATATCGAGGCCATCGGTCTTGAGGATCAGCGATTTCACTCCTCAATCATCCATGGCAGCAAGTGTTCTGCCCTTATCGATATCCTTGGCGATCTCGACGACCAGATCCAGGTTTTCCGATCCATGGCGAACCAGAATTCGGAAGTCCTGAAGCGAACGTCAATCCAACGTCCCCAAATCCTTGCTGCAATTGTGGCAGATGATGCCGATACTGCGGCCCAGCTGCTGGGGGATCACATTGATTTTGTGTGCGAATTTGTCTTGGCAGAAAACAATTTGCCCCACGAGGAGGATCGCGTTAGCAGCGGCAATTCAAAGGATTGATACATAGAGCGTAGGAGGAATCATGTCTGAATCAAAGGCGGAGCAAACATCTAGCGTTGATCGAACGAAGCATACAAATAGTGATGACAGCATCGAGTTTGCATGGGGAAACATTCAATGGCTCTGCAGCGGCCAATTGTATGCAGATGCCGAGCAAACGTTCGGCCATGTCCAGATTAATGCAGGCCAAAAGAACCCGTTGCATCACCACCCCAATAGCGACGAGGTTCTGTATCTCCTCGAAGGCGAGCTCATTCACAGCTTGGGAGAGGAGAGTTATCACCTCAAGCCAGGAATGTCTATCCACATCCCCAAGGGCGTTGAGCATGATGCCAGAAATCCATCTAGCCAAACGGCTCGCATGCTGGTGGCCTACCCAACCAATGACCGGCGCGTCATCATGGCTGAAGAGGGCGAGGAGTAACCTCGCCCTCATATTATCTGAATGAACCGGGCAGAATACGGGAAAAGGAGGATGAGCATGACCAAAACGGTCGCGATCATTGCAGCACTGGACACAAAAAGCGCAGAGGCTGGCCTGGTGAAACGAGTGATCGAGACGCAGGGCGTTCGATCATTCACCATAGATGTTGGTGTCCTCGGCGAGCCAGGCATTTCCGCAGACTATACCCGTGCCCAGGTCGCTACTGCCGGAAATGCCAATCTCTCGACCCTGATCCAGCAGCACGACAAGAGCGCCGCAATGGATGCAATGACACGTGGGGTTGCGGTCGTTGCTCAGCAATTGTTCGCCCAGAGCAAAATCGACGGCATTATTGGGCTGGGAGGAACATCTGGCACCGTCATCGCCAGTAGTGCCATGCGTGCCCTGCCCGTCGGCGTCCCCAAAATACTGATATCCACCGTTGCCTCGGGTGATACGCGCCAGTATGTGGGCACCAAAGATATCGCCATGCTCTACTCGGTAGTAGATATCGCCGGGATTAATCGTCTATCCAATCTGATTCTCACCAATGCTGCGGCGGCAATTGCCGGCATGGTCCAGGTAGACACTCCCGAGATCGTTGATCGCCCAATTCTGGCAGCATCCATGTTCGGGAACACCACGGCTTGCATAGATCGCGCGCGCGGTTCCCTGGAACAGCAGGGCTATGAAGTCCTGGTGTTTCATGCGACCGGTGCAGGTGGACAAACAATGGAAGCGCTCATCGCAGATGGCTTTGTTGATGGGGTGCTAGATCTCACCACCACCGAGTGGGCCGATGAGCTGATCGGCGGCGTCTTTGCTGCCGGTCCTCATCGCCTGGATGCAGCGGGAGCCAAAGGTATCCCACAAGTTATTGCCCCAGGATGCCTCGACATGGTGAACTTCGGGGCTCCGGAAACAATACCCCCCCAGTTCGCCGATCGTCTCCTGTACAAATGGAACCCTGGTGTGACCCTGATGCGGACGACTCCGGAAGAAAACGTCCAATTGGGCACCATCCTGGCACAGAAAGCCTCTGCCGCCACGGGGCCCGTCACCATCATGCTGCCTATCGGAGGTATTAGCCAACTCGATAGCGAAGGGGAGATTTTCTGGTGGCCAGAAGCCAACCAGGCCCTATTCGACGCCATTCGAAGCAACAGTGGCCCAAACGTGAAGATTTTGGAACTCGACTGCAACATCAATGATCCGGAATTCGCGGATACGGCCAGCCGGACTCTCCTGGAAATGATATGAGCCCTGCGCCATGGCAGTACGCCGATAAGGACTGATACTTATGAGATATTCACGTGAGCAGGTGATTGAGCGCTTCCAAAAAGAGATCGAAGTCGGGAATCCCATCATAGGAGCCGGTGCAGGAACAGGGATCTCGGCAAAATTTGCCGAAGCTGGCGGGGCCGACTTCATCGTCGTCTACAATTCCGGCCGCTTCAGGATGGCAGGCCATGGCAGCCTGGCAGGCCTCCTGGCGTACGGCGATGCCAACCAGATCGTTAAAGACATGGGCGAGCGAGAAATCCTTCCGGCGGTCACACAGGCACCGGTGATTGCTGGCGTTATGGGGACCGATCCGCTACGGCAAATGCCGGTTCTGCTCCAAGAGCTTGATGCGCTTGGGTACTCCGGGATCAACAATTTCCCTACCGTTGGTCTCATTGACGGCAAGTTCCGAAACGAACTGGAACGAACCAATATGGGATTTGGCAAGGAGGTTGATCTTATACGCCTGGCTCATGAGTATGGTTTCTATACTGCGGTCTATGTGTTTGATCCTGAGCAAGCGAAAGCCATGACAGAGGCGGGGGCCGATTGCTTAATTGCCCATCTTGGATTGACTGTTGGAGGATCGATTGGCCTTGAGCAGGAAGACGCAATGCCCCTGACTGCCGCTCCAGCAGCGGTTCAGGCAATTGGTGAAGCAGCTTGGGAAATACGGCGCGACGCATTGGTCCTGTGTCACGGCGGCCCTGTCGCCACACCAGCTGACATGGCTTACGTCCTTGAGCGCTGCGATGCCAAGGGGTTTGTCGGCGCTAGTTCCATGGAACGCCTCCCGGTCGAGGTAGCAATTTCTGAAACCACACGCTCCTTCAAGGACACGGCTTTGCGACCGTCATCGTAATCCTGTGTTCCATCGCAATCAGTCTCTAACGGGCGTGGCAACGGCGTCCGATGTGTGCGGAATCGTGAGTTGCATGGTCGTGATCGGCTCTGAGAAGCGATCCACCCGGGTCACGACCTCAACCGTCCAGTCTCCATCAAGCGGAATCTGGAGATCTCCAGCGTAGACGCCCGGTTGATCGGTCGCTTTCGGCGTAAAGATCAGGGGGCCAAGCTCCCTGGCCTTCAGGGTCAACCGCACATCCGGATCGTTCACCAACTCCAACGGGTTGCCATCAGCATCAAGCACGATCACGGTGATCTCATTGTCGCCGGAAATACCCGGTGTGATGCTCACTTCCATCGAGCCATCTCCCAAAACCGACGTTTGCTCGAATGGAATCGTTGCCGCCGCCGTCTCACCAGCTGCCGCACTTGGCAGCGTCGGATTCTGCAACACCAGGAACCCGGTAATACCGACGACGACAAACAGGCAGGTGGCCTCTGCCAACACCGCGATCCGGAGCCGCTCCCACGCCACAGGAGACTTCGTTTCTCGCTCAACGCCCGGTACGAGGAAGAACCGGTTCCACGCCGCCAGTCCAACCGGAATCAGCAACACCAGCAATTTGGCGATCAGGACCTTGCCATAGGTGGTATGCAGGAAAGCATCCCAGGTTTCCAGGATCCGAACCGCCATAATAGAGCCAGACAGCGCCAATCCGAGCAGGAACACGCCACCAATCCATGAGAATCGAGCGACCACTTCAGCCGTTTCGAAAGCCGTCGGGCCATCTCCGCGATCCCGGCCATTGATCGACCGCACGATGTACATGGCAAGCCCGATCAATCCGCCAAACCAGCTTGCTCCCGCCATGCCATGAATGAAATCCGCACCGTGCACCAACGCAGTAGGGCCCACAGTCGTGGTATGTCCCACAATCGTCAGCGAGCCCAACGCCAGCAAGCCTCCCAGCACCACGCCCCATTTGGCCAACCGGCGCTGATTCGCGGCGGGAGCATAGTGGATGGCGAAACCAAGACCCACCAC
>Ga0182745_1002936_pt1 | contig 14937 bp, 10 predicted proteins | sample eDN3rd30CKraftBY_FD_128523 | JGI IMG/M metagenome (GOLD analysis project Ga0182745, IMG submission 128523) | Enriched backyard soil microbial communities from Emeryville, California, USA - eDNA 3rd pass 30_C Kraft BY (version 2) (version 2) | ecosystem: Environmental > Terrestrial > Soil >...
CGAGCAACTGGTGCAGACCGCCTACCCCAACCTGCGCATGCTGCGCGATGACGTGGTGTTTGCCGAAGCCGAAATCGGCAAACACCTACGCATGGCCAAGGACGGCTTGCTGGCCAACGACGTCGCCAGCCTGACCGAGCCGGAGCAGGAACTTTTGGCCTTCATCCAGAGCAATGCTCGTGGCGGCGTGCGTACCACGGTCAAGAGCTTGCTTGAGCGCTTCGAACGCAAGAACTACGGCTGGTATCACGCCGCCATCCTGTGCAACCTGGCCCTGCTGTGCGCACGCGGCAAGGTCGAGGTCCGGCAGGACAGCAATCCGCTTGAGGGCGATGCGCTGGAGCGCGGTTTGCTCAATACCCATGCTCATTCCTCGCTGGTGCTGGAGCCGCAGATCGAGTTCAGCGCCTCGCAGGTGCGCACGCTCAAGGAGTTCTACGCCGAGTTCTTCGACCAGCCCGCCGCTGGCAACGAAGCCCGGGCACTGGCCCGTGAAACGGTCGATGCACTGAAAACGCTGGAAACCGAATTGAGCGTCCTGCACGGGCAAAAAGCGCAATACCCCTTCCTGAGCGCATTGGCGCCGGTGCTGACCACCTTGAAGGACATGGCCAGCAAAAACCCGAACTGGTTCCTTACGGATCTGGCCCGGGCCGAAGATGCACTGCTGGACACCAAGGAGAACACCATCGACCCGCTGCGGCGCTTCATGCGCAGCCCGCAGAAAGCCATCTACGACCAGGCACGCCAACTGGTTGCCGAGCAGGAAGACAACTTCGCCTACGTTGGCGCAGCCGAAGTCGATGCGGTGCGCGGTTTGCTGGATGACAAAAGCCCCTGGCAAGGCAACCGCCTGCAACAGCTCAAGCCGCAGCTGGACGCCCTGCAGCACGCCATTGCGCAGCAACTCGCGCAGGAGAAGGAACGGGCCAATGATCGCCTTGTGGAGCTGGAACAGCGGCTGCAAGACGCGGCGGAATTCGGCCAACTGAACCCGACTGACTGCAAGAGGCTCATCCAGCCCTTCGGCGACGCTCGGCAAAGCATCCAGGCCCACAAGCGCATTGCCATGATCCGCGATCAACTGCGCCGGTTTGAAGACGAAGACTACCCACGGCTGCTGCTGCAACTGGAACAACTGGCCCGGCCTGCACCGTCCGATCCTGCGCCACACCCCGCATCACCTGGCCCCGGCGGCGCGACTCCCCCAGCCACGCCAGCCCCTGAGCCCAAGCTGGTGGCCGCACGCACCATCAAGGTCAGCTATGCCAAGCCGTGGCTGGCGTCGGAGGCCGAGCTGGACGACTACCTGCGAAAGCAGCGCGAAGCCTGGCTGAAGGAAATCCAGGCCGGCAATCGGGTACAGATCTGAGACAAAGGGAGACAGCGACATGGCCAACGAAGTCATCCAGCGCATGCAAAACCATCTTGATGCATTGGCGCAGGGGATACCCGGTGAAAACATCGAATTCTGGTACGCCCGCGACCTGCAGGAACCTCTGGGCTATGCCCGCTGGGAGAACTTCATGACCGCCATCCGGCGGGCCATGGAAGCTTGTGAATCAACGGGTTACAGCGTGGACGACCATTTTCGTGGCGTCACGAAAATGGTCCCTCTTGGCAGCGGTGCCGAGCGCCCGGTCGACGATTTCATGCTCACCCGCTACGCCTGCTACCTCGTGGCGATGAACGGCGACCCCCGCAAAGAGGCCATTGCGTTCGCCCAGAGCTATTTCGCCACCCAGACCCGCAAGCAGGAGCTGATCGAGGAGCGCATGCGTCTGCAGGCTCGCCTGGATGCACGCGACCGCCTGCGCGAATCGGAAAAAGCCCTGTCCCAGAACATCTACGAACGGGGCGTGGACGACGCCGGCTTCGGCCGCATCCGCTCCAGGGGCGATACCGCCCTGTTCGGCGGCAACAGCACCCAGAAGATGAAAGACCGTCTGGGAGTTGCCCCGGCCCGGCCGTTGGCGGACTTCCTGCCAACCCTCACCATCGCGGCCAAGAACCTGGCCACGGAGATGACCAACCACAACGTGCAACAGGCGAATCTGCACGGCGAAACCCGCATCACCGACGAACACGTGCAGAACAACCTCAGCGTGCGCGGCATGCTCGGGCAGCGCGGCATCCAACCGGAGCACTTGCCGGCGGAAGAGGACATCAAGAAGCTGGAGCGACGGGTGAAGTCCGACGAAAAGAAACTCGAAAAACGCTCGGGCAAGCTGCCGGGCAAGAAGGCCGATTGATGGACACCAGCAAACTCAAGAAATTCGCCCAGTTCGCCCGCCGCACGTTGCGTGAGCAGGTCAGCGCCAAGCTGGCCCTGGTGCTTTCGACGAACAGCGCGGCCCGGCGCGAAAGCCCGCAAGCCGTGAAGAAGCTGGAAGAAGCCATCGCGCAAAGCGGTGGCCAGGATCCGGTCATCGAGCGCGTGGCCTACATCTGGTTCAACCGCTTCTGCGCCCTGCGTTTCATGGACGTGAACCGCTACACGCGCATTGGCGTGGTGTCGCCAGCCGAGGGTCAGTTCCAGCCAGAGATCCTGCTTGAAGCCAAGATGGGGCACTTCGACGAAGACATGGTGCCGTCTAAGGTGCGGCAGAAAATCGCGGATCTACTCGCAGGTCGCGCGCCCAGCCATGACGGCCAGGGCGAGGCGTATCGCCTGCTGGTGGTCGCCGCCTGCAATGCCTGGCATCAGGCCATGCCCTTCCTGTTCCAGCGCATCGACGATTACACCGAGCTGTTGATGCCCGACGATCTGCTCTCGGGCAACGCCATCCTGGCCTACACCCGCGAGGCCATGACGCCCGATGCATGCGAAAGCGTGGAAGTCATCGGCTGGCTGTACCAGTTCTACATCTCGGAAAAGAAGGACGCCGTCTTCGAAGGGCTGAAGAAGAACCAGAAGATCACCCCGGACAACATCCCGGCGGCCACCCAACTCTTCACCCCGCACTGGATCGTGCGCTATCTGGTGGACAACTCGCTGGGCCGCCTGTGGCTGCTCAACCGGCCAACGTCAAGTCTGGCCGAGCAAATGGCGTACTACATCCCGCCGGAAAAGCCCGAAACCGATTTTTTGAAGATCAACGGCCCGCAGGACATCAAGGTCTGCGACCCGGCCTGCGGCTCCGGCCACATGCTCACCTACGCCTTCGACCTGCTCTACGCCATGTACGAAGAGGACGGCTTCGACCCGGCGCAGATCCCGGAATTGATCCTTACCCACAACCTGTACGGCATCGAGCTGGACGAACGCGCGGGCGAGCTGGCCGCTTTCGCGCTCAGCATGAAGGCACGCGCCCGCCAGCGGCGCTTTTTCAACAAGCGCATCAAACCCAACATCTGCGTGCTGGAAAAGGTCAAGTTCGAGCGTGACGAGCTGGACGAGTACATGGGCCACACCGGCCGCGACCTGTTTACCCATGAGCTGCGCCACACCCTGCAACAGTTCGGCGATGCCGACAACTTCGGCTCGCTGATCCGGCCCCAGTTGGCCAGCGCAGCCGATGCGCTGGCCACGCTGGAAGCCAAGGACATGGGCGGCCACTTGTTCCTGGCGGAAACCCACCGCAAGGTGCTGACCGTACTGCGCATGGCTGAGTACCTGGGCCCGCGCTATCACGTGGTTGTTGCCAACCCGCCGTACATGGGCGGCAAGGGCATGAATGGGCGGTTGAGCGCGTGGGCCAAGGAGAACTACCCCAGCAGCAAGTCCGACCTGTTTGCGATGTTCATTGAGCGCAACCTGGACATGGCATTGCCGGGGGGCGCAGTGGCGATGATCACCATGCAAAGCTGGATGTTCCTGTCGTCGTTCGAAGCTTTGCGCAGCCGCATCCTCAACCAGAACACCATTCTTTCCATGGCGCATCTGGGGGCGCGGGCCTTCGACAGCATTGGTGGCGAGGTTGTTTCCACCACGGCCTTTGTGCTGGAGAACGCACATAAGCCGGACTATCGGGGAGCTTATCTACGGTTGGTGGATGGCAACTCGGAAGCGGAGAAGATGGAAATGCTGACCAAGGCTATCGAACAAGGCAGGACGAAATGATCAGCAAGCTGCATCTCAAAAATTTCATCGCCTTCACCGACCTGAGCATTGACTTCTCGCCGGGCATCAACATCGTCATCGGCGAGAACGGTACTGGTAAAACCCAACTGCTCAAGGCCATTCTGGCGCTAAGTGGGCAGGAAGCCCGTGGGGAGGACGCTGCTGACAAGCAGCTCGCCCGCAAGCTGTGCCGGCTCTATCACCCGCTGAGTGATCAAGTTGGCGAGCTTCGCCGCGCTGGTGAACGCGGCGAGGCCATGCTGAGCGCCACCTTTGCATCCGGCCATGAAATCACCGCCCAGTTTAGCGGCAACGCCACGGTGGTCAAGGTCAGCGCCAACACACAAGGTGAGGCTTCTCCCGCCATTTTCATTCCGACCAAAGAAGTATTGTCGTTGGTGCGCGGCCTCACAGCCGAACAGCCCCATCTGCCCACCATCGAACGCATCTTCGACGATGGCTATCTGGATCTGGCCAATCAGTTGGCCAAAGAAGGCACATCCGACTTGGACGCTAAAGTTCAACTCGATCCACGCTTTGCCAGCATCGTGCCTCGCCTGACCAATCTGATTGACGGGCAATACCTGCTGGAAAAAGGCCGCTTCGTCTTCGAGGCTGGCCGCTACGTGGAGAAGGATGCCGCCACGCGCAGCAAAGCCCAGCACGCGCAGATGTACCAGGACAGCACCGAATGGAGATTCATGCCCAGCAGCAAGCAGCACCTGTCCAGCGGCATGACGGCCGAGGGCTTCCGAAAAATTGGCGTGCTTCAGTGCCTCCTCAGCAATGGCAGTCTTAACCCCGGCATCACTGGTCCACTGCTGTGGGATGAGCCCGAATCCAACCTCAATCCCAAGCTGATGAAGGATCTGGTGCAGGTGCTATTGGAACTGGCCCGTAATGGACAGCAGATCATCCTTGCCACCCATGACTACGTCTTGCTCAAGTGGTTTGACCTGTTGATGGACAAGGGCAAGGGAGATCAGGTTGCCTTCCATCGCCTGTATCGCGATTCTGTCAATGGTGATATTCAGCGAGAAAGTCAGTCGGACTACGCCATTGTTGCTCGAAGCGCTATCAGCAGCGCTTTCGCAGAGCTGTACGATGAAGACGTTAAGCGTGCACTGGGGAGCGACTAATGCAGACCTACCGTGCCGAGGAAAACGCTGAGCTTCTTTTTAGCTTCCCTGATGGATTAGGTTGGAGTGAATTGGATAAACAAGGTGTCAAGCTGCCCGTGCAGATGAAGCTCGTTGATCTGGTGATTGAGCGTGAAAATGATGTCTTGCTTGTTGAAATAAAAGATCCGTCAATTTCAACGTGCCCAGAAAAAGAGCGAAATTCTTATCTGAAACGATTGGAAAACAATTCAGTTCTGTCTCAGGAGCTAACACCCAAGGCTCGTGGCTCTTACCTTTATCTGCATCTAATGGAGCGAGACAGCAAGCCGTTCAAGTATGTGGTGTTGCTTGGCCTAGATGCGTTTGACTCGGATCGCCAGAAGGCTCTCATGTTCGGATTTAAGGATCGCCTGCTGGCTGACATCCGGGAGGAGTCGTTCGAGGCTTGGAAGCGCAAGCACATTGCTGACTGCGTAGTGCTGTCAGTTGAATCATGGAATCAGCAGTTTCCAGAGTGGCAGGTGCGACGCGAAGCGACTGTTGAAGCAGCTGCAGAGGCCACCCAATGATTGCCATTCACCTTAATCATCGTCAAATTAGCGACAGCCGCATCCTAGCCCCGTTCAAGGACAGTTGGCCGTGCGATGTATTGCGCGTTAAGGGCGGTGTTACCGACTGCTGCGTGATCGGCGAAATTGACGTGCAGGCTCTACGTCAGTTCCAGAGCGGCTACCGCTTGCCGGGCAAACCGCTCAAGCCGGTGCCGGATGGATTGGAAATTGATTCTGGCTGCAAGATTTTGCCGGCGGGAGAGAAGAAATGAGTGAGAACAACAGCAGCAGAGGGCGAAGCATGGAGAAATATTTCTTTCGAGCCTCGGCTAATGATCTAAAAATGGTGCCAGGAAATCCAGTTGCATACTGGGCATCGGCAGCAATGCTCCGCCTTTTCTCGGAGGGAAAGGAAATAACAGAATTCGTCAATTCTCGGGATGGATTGACGACTGGAGATAACGAATCTTTCGTTCGATATCACTTTGAGGTTAATCGAGATCGTATTGGATTTGATGCAAAAACGCCGCAAGAATTTTGGAGTGTAAAAAATCGGTTCGCCCCCCTAATAAAGGGTGGCTCATACAGGAAATGGTACGGTAACTTATTAAACGTAATAACTTACGACAACGATGCATTCAAAATTTTGTCTGAATCGGGGAACAAGTTGCCGTCGCGAGATTTTTATTTTCGAGAAAATCTAAACTGGACGCGAATTTCATCTCCTGCAGGCTCATTTCGCTATACACCGCAAGGCTGCATCTTTGAAAGTGCAAGCCTGTGTGCATACTCGGACGACAAATCAGATCTAAGGTTCGCATTGGCAGCAGCAAATAGCTGCATAGCGATTCCTCAGCTCAACCTCGTAAATCCGACCACAAACCTGCTTTCCGGCTATTTCGACATGCTCCGAGTGCCTGAGAGTACTGTAGCGCATGCCAAGGCAATTAGCTCAGCAGTCGAATGCCTTGTGGCGGCGACCAAGTTGGACTGGGATTCCGGCGAGATTTCATGGGACTTCACTCAACTTCCGCTTCTCAGCTCTGATTACAGGCGACCAACGGCACAGGACAGCTACCAGAAACTTCGCGCCCACTGGCGCGAGATGGCGTTGGAGGTGCAGCGTCTAGAGCAGCAGAACAACCGCATCTTCATCGACGCCTACGGTCTCCAGGATGAGCTGACGCCCGAAGTGCCGTTGGAGGAGATCACCCTCACCTGCAACCCGCACTACCGCTATGGCGGCGACAAGAGCGAGGAAGAGCTGGAAGCCCTGCTGCTGGCCGACACCATGCGCGAGCTGGTGAGCTATGCCGTGGGCTGCATGTTCGGCCGCTACAGCCTGGACAAGCCGGGGCTGATTCTGGCCAACCAGGGCGACACGCTGGCGGACTATCTGGCCCAAGTACCGCAGCCACGCTTTCCCGCCGATGAGGACAACGTGATCCCGCTGCTGGATGGCGACTGGTTCGCGGACGACATCACGCTGCGCCTGCGCCAGTTCCTGCGCGTGGCGTTTGGCGATGCGCATTACGAGGACAATCTGGCGTTCATCGAGCGGGCGCTCAACATCAAGGGCAAGCGCAACTATGGCCTGCGCGATTACCTGATGGGCGAGTTCTATGCTGACCATGTGAAACGCTACAAGAAGCGACCGATCTACTGGCTGTTCTCCAGCCCCAAGGGCAGCTTCAATGCGCTAATCTATATGCACCGCTATCGCCCGGACACGGTGAGCGTGGTGCTGCGCTACCTGCGCGACTACCGCGAAAAGCTCGCTACCGAGAAAGAACGCCAAGCCGCCATCAGCATCAACCCGGCAAGCAGCCAAGGCGACAAGACCCGTGCTTTGAAGGAGACCGATCGTTTAGCCAAGGTGCTGGCCGAGCTGGAGGACTACGAACGCGACACCCTCTACCCGTTGGCCACCCAACAGGTGCAGATCGACCTGGACGACGGGGTGAAGGTGAACTACCTCAAGTTCGAGGGGGCACTGAAAAAGATTCCAGGCTTGGCCGCAAAGGACGAGGACTGATATGAGCAACAGCCGAATCCACGAGGCACTGACCAACCTGTTCGACAAGCAGCGCATCGTGTTCTGGTATGACACGCGCCGGGAATTCCGGAGCGCGTTCGAAACGCTGACGCTGCCCGAGGTGGAAAAGATCGAACTGGCCAACAACGAGTTCGGCGTGAAGTACCGCGTGCTGCGTGAGCAGGGGCAGCAGAAGTTCCTGCTGTACCGGGAGGGGCCTGAGCCTGCCCATCTGCACAACTGGCTGCTGGACGTGCAGTTGGCCAGCGGGCGGATCTTCCAGACCGATCAGGTGGCGTTGTGGCTGGCGGAATTGGGTCTGGGGCCCAACGACTACACGCTGGTGGAAACGCACCAGGTCTTCTTTGAGTCTCCCAAGCGCCGCGCCGCCCTGCTAAAACTGCTGCAACCCGGCGATTCGCAAGCACAGTTGCAGCGCAAGATGCTGGGTGTGTGTACGGGCGGTGAGCCTCGCCTGGATGCCATTCTGGAAACCTTGCTGGCCGAGCTGGCTCAGGGGCGCGATACCTGCATCAAGCTGATCGAGCGCAGTCATTTGAAGGAATATCTGTGGCAGCAGATCAAGCGTGCCTATGGCTACGACTCGCCGCAGCCGGGCCTGCAGGACTTTGTGATCGAGCTGTTCAAGAACAGCTTCCTGACCGGCATCGACCCTGCCTACGTCAGCACCTTGTCCGCCGAGTCGCTGGTGTTCCTGCGCCGCTGGAAAGACAGCCGCATGCACAAGGCCAGTTTCGAGGCGCTGTCCTGGCGGTGTGCCGAGATCCTGCAAATCGACGAGAAACTGCAGGCGCTGGATTATCGCCAGTTGGCAGATCTGGATTACTTCGAGCTGATCGACCGCAAGGTGCTCAGCGAGTTGGTGCATGCGGTGGTGGCGCGCACCATCACGGCCGCCGAGGTGGAGCAATGGGTGCGCCAGCGCCGGCAGAGCCATTGGTTCGAGAACTTCGAACATGTGTATCTGGCACTGGAACACGCCGCTCAGTTCATGCATCTGCTGGACACGACGCCGCTGGAGATGAGTTCGCTGGATGACGGTGTGCGCAAGTATGCGGCCCACTGGTTCCGGCTGGATCAGCGCTATCGCAAGTTCATCCATCACTTGCGCGAATCCGGGCAGGCGTCGCTGCTTGGGCAACTGGCAGCCAGCATCGAGAATCTGTACAGCACCAACTACCTGGTTCGCCTCAACAATCAGTGGCAACAGCATGTGGACGCCGCGCAGCATTGGAAGGTTGAGTCGGCACCGCTGCAGCGTGACTTTGCTAAACGCCATGTCCAGCCTTTTCTGGAGCGCAAGGCCAAGGTGTGCGTGCTGATTTCCGATGCCTTCCGTTACGAAGTGGGTGAAGAGCTGCAGAGCCTGATCCGGCAGGAAGATAAGTACGAGGCCAGCCTGGAGCCGATGCTGTCGATGTTGCCCAGCTACACGCAACTGGGCATGGCGGCGCTGCTGCCGAACACGCGCCTTGCACTGGCCGATGGCGACAGCGGTGATGCGCTGGTGGATGGCCAGAGCGCACAGGGTTCGGCCAACCGGCGAAGGATACTGGCCGCTGCGGTACCGGCCTCAACGGTGGTGCTGGCCAAGGACGTGCTGGCCATGGGCAAGGAAGATTCCCGCGCCTTGGTACGCGACCATGATGTGGTTTACGTCTATCACAACCTGATCGACAAGACCGGCGACACCCGCGATACCGAAGAGCGCGTGTTCGCCGCCGCACAGGAGACGCTGGAAGAGCTGATTCGGGTGATCAAGAAGTTGTTCAACGCCAATGCCAGCAATCTGCTGCTGACGGCAGACCACGGCTTCATCTATCAGCATCACCCGCTGCAGGAAAGCGACTTCCTCAGCAGCGAGCCAGAGGGCGAACAGATTCTCTATCGCGACCGGCGCTTCGTGCTGGGCAAGGGCCTGCGCGAAGGGGCGGGCTTCAAGACCTTCCAGCCCGCGCAACTGGGACTGGACGGTTCGTTGGAAGTGCAGATCCCGAAATCCATCAACCGCCTGCGGCTCAAGGGGTCCGGCAGCCGGTTCGTGCATGGCGGTGCCACCTTGCAGGAGGTGGTGATCCCGCTGCTGCACATCAACAAGAAGCGCCAAAGCGACGTTGGCCGCGTGGAGGTGGATTTCATTGGCGATGGGGGCAAGACCATCACCACGGGGCAATTGGCCGTGGTGCTATATCAGCGTGAAGCCATCACGGAGAAACGCCAGCCCCGGCGTCTGCGTGCAGGCCTGTACACGCTCACGGGCGAGTTGATCTCTGATCAGCATGAACTGTTGTTCGATTTCGCTTCGGAAAATCCGCGCGAGCGGGAGTTGCCGGTACGTCTTCTGCTCAGCCGCAAGGCGGATGCAGCTAACAACCAACAGGTCGAGCTGCGGCTCGAAGAGCCCGTCGAGGGCACTTCGCATCACACCAAGTACAAGGCGGTGCGCTACACCATCCGCCGATCCTTCACCAGCGAATTCGATTTCTAGGCGAGACCGGCCATGACCCAGCTTGATGACAAGATCAACCAGCATTTCGCCGGCCTGGTGGTGCGCAAGGATTTGGTGAAGGCCGTCAAGGGCAACGCTATCGTGCCCACCTATGTGCTGGAGTACCTGCTGGGGCAGTACTGCGCGACCAATGACGCGGCGACCATCCAGACCGGTATTGATACGGTCCGGGAGATCCTGCGCAAGCACTATGTGCACCGCAACGAAGCGGGCCTGGTGCGCTCGACGATCAAGGAAAAGGGCCGGCACAAGGTGATCGACCGCATCAGCGTGTCGCTCAACGACAAAGATGACGTCTATGAGGCCGAGTTCGCCAACCTTGGCATCAAAAAGGTATTGATCGACTCCGGCACGGTGAAATCGCACCAGAAATTGCTGGTGGGTGGCGTCTGGTGCATTGCCGATCTGGAATACGAATACACCGAGGACAAGTCCGCCTCGCCCTGGATACTGGCCACACTCAAGCCGATCCAGATCTCCCGTTTCGACCTGGACGGCTACCTGGAAGCCCGCCGGCAGTTCAGCACGGACGAGTGGATCGACCTGCTGATCCAGAGCATCGGCTTCAACCCGCAGATGTTCGGCAAGCGCAACAAGCTGCTGCAACTGATTCGCCTGATTCCGTTCTGCGAACGCAACTACAACCTGATCGAACTGGGGCCCAAAGGCACGGGCAAGTCGCATGTGTACTCGGAATTTTCGCCGCACGGCATCTTGATCTCCGGTGGCGAGGTCACGGTTCCCAAGCTGTTCGTCCACAACGGCACCGGCAAACTTGGGCTGGTGGGGTATTGGGACGTGGTGGCCTTCGACGAGTTCGCCGGCAAGCAAAAGCGCGTGGACAAGGCGCTGGTGGACATCATGAAGAACTACATGGCCAACAAGTCGTTCTCGCGTGGCGTGGAAACGCTCGGGGCCGAAGCGAGCATGGTGTTTGTTGGCAACACCGATCACACCGTGCCCTACATGCTCAAGCACAGCGACCTGTTCGATCCGTTGCCTGAGAAATTCCACGATTCCGCCTTCCTCGATCGCATCCACAGCTACATCCCGGGCTGGGAGGTAGACGTGATTCGTGCAGAGATGTTCTCTGCGGGCTATGGGTTCGTGGTCGACTATCTGGCCGAGATCCTGCGCTCGCTGCGCAGCCACGATTATTCGGACCGTTACAAAGCGCTGTTCACGCTGGGTGACGATATCTCCACGCGAGACCGCGACGGCATCAACAAGACCTTCTCAGGACTGATGAAACTCTTGTTCCCTAACGGGCAGGCGAATGACGCCGAAATCGAAGAGGTTTTGCGTTGCGCCGTTGAGGGACGCAAGCGGGTTAAGGACCAGTTGCTGCGCATCGATGCGACCTATCCAAAAGTGCGCTTTGCCTATTCGGATGCTGCTGGGCAGGAGCGCCTGGTGCATACGCTGGAGGAAGACGAGTACCCACACCAGTATCACCGCCGTGTGGTGGCCGATGATTCGGCCGAGGCAACAGCCGGTGCGCAGGGCGCTTCAGCAGCGGTCGAGCCTTCTCAAGGCGTACCGGCAGTCGAGCAGCTACCTCGCTCAAAGACCACTGATATCCCCCTGAAAGAGCAACATCTGGTTTTTCAGGAGAACCAGCGTGGTGTGAGCTTTGACAGCTTGTTCGGTCCGTATCTGGCTGGAGCTAAGCGGATCGTCGTGACCGACCCCTACTTGCGCATGTTCCACCAGCTCCGCAACCTGATGGAGTTGATGGAAACCATCAGCAAACTCCATGGCCCCGAGGATGAAGTCGCTGTGCATGTCGTCACCGTCGAAGACGAATTCAACGGGGATCGCCAGACGGAAAATCTGCAGAAAATCGCAGATGCCTGCACGACTGTCGGCATTCAATTCACCTGGGCCTACGATACCAGCGGCACCAAACATGACCGGGACATCACCACGGACCATGGGTGGAAAATCGTTCTCAGCCGTGGCCTGGATGTATTCCAACGCTTCGAGCTCAATGATGCGTTCAACTTCGCCAACCGTTTGCAGCAGCAGCGGCAATGCAAGGAATTCAACGTCACCTATGTGCGTCTTTGATGGTTTGATCACGCCTGCTTAAGATTGAGCATGGGCGACTTGCGCCGCATATGTCTCTTCAGGCTTGAGCATGCTGCCGCATGCTCTGGTCCGATAAGTTGGATCACCCAGTCGAACTGATGATCCCATACCTGCATCCTTGCAAGTCGCAGCGCCTGAAGCGTTGCATGCGCCAACGCTTCATGACCTAGCAAGGCGCTTACCGCTTGATAGGCAAGAATATCGATGGTTGTAACTAGCTTCAATTGTTCAAAGCGCCCATAAGCGATCCGCGTTGCCTTCTTCTCGTCGATAGCAGCTGGGAAACCTTTGCTGTATGCATATGCGAGTGTAGCTGCCTCGCCATCCCCTAGAGACGTTGAGGTATGGCCAGCGACCATATCGAAAAAGTGCTTCAACGATGGGCCGGAGAGTTCTTCCACCCTCAGCACTTGATCACTGATCAACTTAGCTAGTAAAGCGGGTTCTGAGCGGTCGTTAGCAACACCTTGGCCAATCTCCCGTACGACGTTTCCCGTCACGAAAGGAACAGCAGGTAGGGCTTGCAAGATTGCACTTGCATTCCCAGTAGCCAATAGGTTGATGATGACACTGGCGTCTAGGACGACAGCCTCATCCCGATCATTGAGGCAGCTTGAAAAGGTCATCTATCTCATCCTCTTCGGCCTCATCAAGTAGCTCCCGAACCTTTCTTCGATCGAGCTTCAGCATTTCTGCCATCTGCCCCTCACTAATCAGATCCTTTTTCCACGCCTCGATGGCCAATAGGAAAAGCCGAGACGATTGCGTTCCATCCGTCGGCACGGGATCATGTGCCTGCGAGCCGAGGACTTGCCGAGCCTGATCGTCGGTGATGCCACCGTTGTCCGTGAACCAATCCCAGGTGCCCTTTTTCGTCAATGCGAGTTCTTCAAGACGTAGCACTATTGCTTGCCGAGAGACGCCGAAGAAATTGGCTAATAAAATGATGTGCCTGCGCGTCAGATGCGTTGAGCCAATGGTCAACTCTTTGAACTTCTCCATAACGGCACGAGCCGGCATCATGAATGCGCTCGCGAAGGCATTCGCGTATCGCTCCTCACGAGAGTTTTCATACTTCTCATCCTGATAAACCTCTGGCCGACGACGCGTTGCGACGAAATGGCCAAGTTCATGGGCACCAGTCAGGGTCCGGCGGTCTTTCCGGTGGCCGGCGTTGATCAGCATGCAGGCACCCACAGCAGTGTCAAAAGCAAACAAGCCTGACACCTTTGGATCAAGTTTTCTTGCATAAACGCGCAATCCCAGTTGTAACTCCAGAATTGCCAATAGGTCCTGTACTGGTCCTTCGCCTAGTCCCAGCCAGGTTCGTAAACTTTGTGCGTCGTGCTCTGCCTGCTTGCGTACGTCACCGGGAAGAATGACTTTTTCTACTGGATAGTTGTAAGGCTTCTGGATACCCAGAATGTTTTCAAGCTCTACTTCGGCTTTCACCAGATCGTTTAGAACCTGTGCTGCGCTCTCGATGCCCGCATCATTCGTTTCAGGAAGGGATCTAAAGCGCGGGACCAGATCTACGTGCACAGCTTCTCGGCGCAATAGGGAATTGGCGGAGATACCGTAACAACGGCTTAGTGCCTGAATTTCTTCGAGTCTGGCCGAACGCTGCCCTTTTTCAATGGAGACAAGCGTGGTGCGGGCGACACCCACAGCTTTGGCAGCAGCATCTTGAGTGAGGTTTGCCGTCTCTCGTGCAATCTTCAATCGCTCGCCCAGCTCTAGCGGGCTTAGCTCATAGTTTGGTCTATTCATGATGCTTTATCTATCCATTGCCTCACGAACGACGTTGGCCCGAGATCGTCAGTGAATGCCGACCATTCCATGGCATGTTGTTGCAAAAAACGATCGAGGTTCTGTTGCACGGACACCGGTGAAATTTCCAGAGAAAGCGCCAATTCACTCGTTCTTCGGCGCTTGATTAATTCGTATTGCATAGAGCTTCTAAGTTCCGCAAGGTGTTCAAAATGCAGTACTCCTGCGATCGAGTACTCTCGCAGAGCTGGCGTGAAGGCCTTAAAGCTTTCAACTGCGCCGGCCTCCCAGGTGGCAGCTTTTAACGATTCCCACACATAGGTATCCGGTGCCTCGATCAAACCTGCTGCGTGAACGCTCAAACGACGCAGCGTACATGCCGCGCATACACCACATTGACGCCGTTTGCCCAAGACAGCCACCTGCCGAGACTGCTGCCAGCACGATCTGGTCGCCTCCCAGCGTGCATCGTCACCACAGTTGTCGACAAATTCGCGCAGTGTTTCCCCTTTCGTCGCCCACAAGCGAGGAAATTCATACTTCAGCTTGTAGCCCAGCAAAGCGTGGATGAAGAGCTCCATCAATGCCGTGAAAACTGGATGGCTCCGATAATCCTCATGGCCATGAGCAACAGGCAGAAGGACGGGGGCGAGAGCGCCCTGCCCGCTTTCCGGGACGATGGCCGATGGCGCATCAATCAAATAGGCCGCGAGTGCTGATACCACGCTAAATTTGAAGCCCCGACTGCGCGCGCTGTTTTCTGAGTTTCTCCCGCC
>Ga0182745_1002937_pt1 | contig 14930 bp, 13 predicted proteins | sample eDN3rd30CKraftBY_FD_128523 | JGI IMG/M metagenome (GOLD analysis project Ga0182745, IMG submission 128523) | Enriched backyard soil microbial communities from Emeryville, California, USA - eDNA 3rd pass 30_C Kraft BY (version 2) (version 2) | ecosystem: Environmental > Terrestrial > Soil >...
AATGCCGGAACAGAAGCCCATTTCACGCATCATTTCCAAATCGTAGTTTGTGCGTTGTTCTAAGCGTTGAGCTTCTAATAGTTTGTCTTCTTCACGGAATTTTTCTAATTGATGCTCGAGTTCCACTTCAATGTTCTCTATGGCTTTTAGCATCTTTTCTTCGCGTGTTACGAAGTGGGATGCCGGGAAAATGGCTACATGATCTCGATCGCCTAATATTTCACCTGTTAGGGCATCCACTTCACGAATACGATCGATTTCATCTCCAAAAAATTCAACGCGAAGACATTTTTCATCGCGCGAGGCCGGGAAAATTTCAACGACATCCCCTCTTACACGGAAGGTACCTCGAGTAAAATTCACATCATTTCTTTCATATTGAATATCTACAAGCTTTCGCAGCAGCTGATTGCGCTCTAATTCCATCCCTGTTCGAACGGACACAACCATCTCCCGGTATTCTTCCGGATTCCCTAAACCATAAATACAAGAGACCGAAGCAATGATAATAACGTCATCTCTTTCAAACAGAGCTGAGGTTGCAGAATGTCGAAGCTTATCAATTTCATCATTGATACTGGAATCCTTTTCGATGTATGTATCTGTTTGCGGTACATACGCTTCCGGCTGAAAGTAGTCATAATAACTAACAAAGTACTCTACTGCATTATTAGGGAAAAATTGTTTAAATTCACTATAAAGCTGTCCTGCTAATGTCTTATTATGTGCAATGACCAGCGTTGGCTTTTTTACTTCTTTTATAACATTGGAAACAGTAAATGTCTTTCCTGTACCTGTTGCTCCGAGTAGTGTTTGGTGCCGCTTTCCTTGTTGAATGCCTTTTACAAGTTCTTGTATGGCATTCGGCTGATCGCCACTCGGCTGGTATGCAGATTGTAAATCAAAAGTGGCCATTTCACGATCGTCCCTTCATCCAAATCTTGTATTTTTATTTTAGCATAGTCCTATAGAAAATACGATTAAAAAGCGAACATATATTCTCAAACACTTTGAAAACCGGTTATGTATTGTTTAAATAGCCTTTGACTGCTTTTTTAATCCCGCTTTTACAAATTAGCATTATTTTCTAGTATGCAACAAACGGGTAAAAATAAAACAAACTCCAAAAGCTTAAATCATTTGCTTTTGGAGTTTGCCTCATATTATATAGTTACAAATTTCTTTTCTTGGTCAATAATTTCTACAATCGTGCCATCAAACGCCGCTTTATAGATTGTAAAGATATCATCGTAAAGTAATGGCATTGGACTGCGAGCTAAAATACGTTTTTGTTCAATTCCATCTGTTGCTAAGCTTTCTAAAGCTTCTTCAGGAATATTGAATCCTTTTAGAGTTGAAGGGATATTTACGTCCTCTACTAATCTCTTCAATTCTGCTACACAACGGTAAGATGCTTCTTCTTGAGATAGGTTAGTAGAGCTGAAGCCCATAGCATCAAGAATATCTTTCATACGTTTTTCACAGCTTTGACGAATATAGCCCATTACATATGGAAGCAATACTGCATTCGAATCGCCGTGTGCAATATGGAATTGTCCACCAAGTGGATAAGCTAATGCATGTACACCTGCTACTCCAGCATTGAAGAATGCTAGACCAGCTAGGTAACTTCCATAACTCATATCTGTACGGGCTTGTTTGTCTTCGCCATTTGAAACAGCAGTACGAATCGAATTGCTGATTAAGCGAATCGCTTGCAATGCAAGAGCATCTGATACCGGACTTGCATTTTTAGAGATGTATGCTTCAACAGCATGTGTTAATGCATCTACCCCAGTAGCAGCTGTTACTTTCGGTGGTAAAGAAATTGTTAACGCCGGGTCAACAATTGCAACGTCCGCTACTAAATAATCATGTGCAATAACATCTTTTGTCGTTTCAAGAGATAACACTGAAATATTCGTAACTTCTGATCCTGTACCCGAAGTTGTCGGAATTAGAATTGTAGGAAGACCTTTTTTAGTTACTTTCTTAGTACCTGTTAAGTTTAAATAATCTGCAACAGTTCCTTCGTGGGAAGCGATAACACCTGCAAGCTTTGATAAATCAAGTGCACTACCGCCACCGACGCCGATTACCATATCAAACTGATTTTCGCGAGTATAAGCAACCAGTTTTTCACCTACTGCTAATGGTGGTTCTGGTACTACTTCCGAATAAACCTCTAATTCATATCCTGCTTCTTTAAGTGGATTAATTGCTTGATCTGTTAATCCAATTGTTACTAAAAATGGATCTGTGATTACGAGAATTTTTTTTGCATTAAATCTTTCTACTTCAGGCAATAGGTTAGATAGAGAACCCCATCCTGTATAACTAATAGGTGGAAACGTAATTTTTTCAGCCATTAAAAGTCACTCCCTGTTATTGGTTCCAAACAACTAATTTTGTTTCTGTCATTTCATGAATTGCGTATTTTAAGCCCTCTTTACCTGTACCACTTTCTTTCACGCCACCGTATGGCATTTGGTCCACTCGGTAAGTTGGAACGTCATTAATCATAACTCCTCCAACTTCAAGCTTTTTAGACGCTTTGAAAGCAGTTTGGATATCATTTGTGAAAATACCCGCTTGCAAGCCATAGTTAGAGTCATTAATAGCTTCAATCCCTTCTTCGATTGAAGAAATGCTATTTACAACAACAATTGGAGCAAATACTTCTTGGCATGAAACCTTAGCTGTAGCTGCTACATTTTTCAAAATCGTTGGCATAAAGACGCCGTTTTCGATTTTTCCGCCTGCAATTATTTCAGCACCATGTTCAACCGCTTCTTCTACCCAGCTTAGAGCACGTTCTTGTTCTGCATGGTGAATCATCGCTGAAATATCTGTTTTTTCATCTAAAGGATCACCAATTACTAATTTTCTTGTAGCTTCTGCAAATTGGGTAACAAACTCATCAAATAATTCATCCATTACATACGTACGTTGTAGTGAAATACAAACTTGTCCTTGGTTTGAAAACGCACCTGTAACACATTTAGGAACAACTTGTGATAAATCTGCACTCTTATCAATAATTAAACCTGCATTTGAACCAAGTTCTAATGCAACTTTTTTCAATCCTGCTTTTGCACGAATGCCAATACCTACAGCTGGGCTACCAGTGAAAGTAATCATTTTTACTTTGTCGCTTTCAACTAATGCGTCCCCTACTGTACGTCCACTTCCCGTAACAACATTGAATGCACCTTTTGGTAAAGCTGTTTGGTCAATCAATTCTGCTAAGAACAATGCAGAAAGTGGTGTTTGTGAAGCTGGTTTTAAAACGATTGTATTCCCTGCAGCAATAGCAGGTCCTACTTTATGCGCTACTAAGTTTTGCGGGAAGTTAAATGGTGTAATCGCACCAATAACGCCAAGTGGCTCTTCCACTGTATAACCAAAACGATTTGCACCGTTTTTAGCTGCATCCATCGGAATCATTTCACCTGTTAAACGTTTTGCTTCTTCTGCCGCAAATTTATATGTTTCAATCGTACGATCAATTTCACCTAAAGCAAATTTCACTGGTTTTGACGCTTCTAAAGAGATGATTTCTGCCGCTTTCTCACGGTTTTCAATTAGAAGCTGTGTAAGATGCTCTAAAATTCCTGCTCTTTCATAAGCAGTTAAACTTGCCATTGCTTCTCGTGCACCGTATGCAACATCAATAACTTCCTCAACTTCACTGCGAGTAGCTTGTGGGATGTAAGCAATAACTTCTTTTGTAAATGGAGAATAAAGCTCAGCTGCTTTTTCAGCAGTTTTCCACTCACCATTTACATAGTATTTTTTTTCAAGTTCATTAAGATTTGATAAGTTCTGACTCATTCTCTTTCCCTCCATCTTGATTTAAGTCTTTTGTAAAAGTACTATCTACTTCGCCTTTAAAAAAGTTTTTACCGTAAATTAATAGGCACAGTAAAATTCCTACGGCAAAGCCCCATGCAGCGCCTTTGATACAAAGAACTGCCCCAATGATTCCTGCAATTCCTAAATCAGTTTGACTGCGAGCTTCCATTATTCCTACTTTCACACTTACATAACCTTGAATTAACATTGTTAATGCCAAAGCAACACCAAGAATTGGTTCTACTAAGCTTACAATTGGCAATAAAAATAATCCAGTATTCGTACCTAAACGGAATGAACCGATTCCTCCAAAGAACGAATCCATTGCTTTTCGGCCTTTTTTGAAACGTTCTACCATTACAACCTGCATAGCTGACCAGATAGGACCACACATCGTTACGTCTGGGCCAATAATACTCATTGCACTGTTGCGGATACCAAAAACTAAATGTGCGCGACTTGGATTATAATCCAATTTTTCATCTGGACGAGACGCAGCACCTTCTTCAACCAAAACCTTAGTTTGTAAAACATCACCAAATAATACGATATAAGCTGCCAACACAGTTGGTAAAGCTGTAACGAACATCATGAACGGTGGGAAACCTAAACCAAATACTGTATATCCACTCCATAATGCTGCAAAGTCAGGAGATGAGAATCCCCATTCAATGCTTGGCCATGCTGCTTCACCAAATAATGGTGCAAGCACTACAGCTAAAATAATTACAGGGAATACCCCTAACTTTCCTACTGTACCCCAAAGTGCATTTCGCTTTTGAAGCTTTACAAAATGCTTAGAGAACAATAGGTAGAACCCGATTCCGACAGCAATTGTAATCGTCCATGGGAATGTTTCAAATCTACCGCCAATATTGAAAACACTAATAACTGCAGCAAAACCTGCTCCAAGAATAACGCCCGCTTTCAAAGCTGAAGGAATTAGACTTACTACTTTTCCTGCTAAACCAGTAGCACCAAGAATTAATGATAATATACCGAGAGTCAACTGGAATGCAATTAATGAATGCACCCGTTCTGGACCTTCCGGGAATTGGGTACAGTAAAGTACAATTAACGGAATCGCAGGTGTAATCCATCCTGGTACAGTTGGATCCCCTAGTAAATGATGTAATAAGTAGAACAATCCATTTAATACGATAATTGCTAATGCAACTTCAAACGGCATTCCTAAAAGGTCGATTAAAATTGGAATTGCTGATAAATCCACAGCACACATTAATAGCCCTTGTACGTAATCCGGCCATTCAAAACGATAATGAATGAATGGTAAACGGATTTTAAAAGGACCTGCTGGGATATGCGGCGATTCTTCACCGTATTTCCGATTTTTCCATAACATGCAAATGTTCCTCCCCTTTGCATTTGTAAGCACTTACAATGCAATTAAAAAATAAAATATCTCTTTACTCGCATGAATACGTAACCATTTCCACCCAAAAATTTTAAAAATGGTTACGTATTCATTTTAATTCAAAAATATAAAACAAACCTCTAGAAAGTTTGCCTTATATTTTCCTTGTCGTACTTCTATTAAACACTTTAACAGATTCCGTGATTTTAACGCAACCATTTTTTTTATTTTCAATTAATTCGATCAATCTTTTAATTGCTATAAAACCAAGGTTTTCTTGTGAGATACTACCGATTGTTGTTAACCTGATCGATGCATGCCTACTGATATCTACATTATCAATTCCAATAATGCTTAACTCTTCCGGTACCTTTTTCCCTGCTGAAACGGCATCGTCCATTATAAATAATGCCAATGAATCCGCCCCCATCCCTATTGCTGTAGGGCGCTCCTTCAAGGACATTAGTTTTTCAAATGCAGAGCTTACCTCTTTTTTTGAAGTATCCGTGTTGATAATATTATCCTCAGGGATTTTGACCTCGTAATCTTCTAGTGCTTTTAAAAAGCCAGAATATCGGTTTTGAAAAGTACTTACAGTTAATGGTCCTCCAACCCACGCAATATTACGATGCCCCAGTTCAATCAAATGCTGGGCAGAAAGATAACCTGCTTTAAAATTATCTATTTCAACAAAGTGCTCATTTTTTTTATGCTTTCGGTTGTATGTGATAAATGGAAGGTTCATGGCTTCTAATTTCTCAAATATCGGATCATCTATTAATATACATGATAAAATAATTCCATCTACCTGTTGTTCAATTGCTGTTGCATAAGCTTCAGAAAGCTTATCATCATTAACGAACTGTACATTTACTCGGTAGCCCTTCGTATTTGCATAATTTACAATGGCTGCTGTCGTATCAACAAAAAATGGGTTATGTAATGGGCCAGAAAGCAATACAATCGTATTTGTTTTCTTTTGTACAAGTGAACGTGCATTAGCATTTGGCACATAGTTTAATTCTCGGATAGCCTTCATGACCTTATCCACGGTAGGTTGTTTTACTAGCTCTGGTGTATTTAACACTCTCGAAACAGTCGTTTGAGATACTCCAGCATATTTTGCAACGTCTTTTGATGATACCAAAGGCAATCCCCTCCTTTAAACTTTTTATTTCCATTTTACTATACTGCAACTATATTGAGTAACATTTTCCAAGCACAAAAAAAGTCGCCATCAGATTACATTCCTACCATTCCAAATGGAAAGAAAGGATTGTCTACTGCGTTGGCGACCTTTTAAATAGTATTTTCATTTACATTACCGACTCTTGCGACTCTTCCATTTCTTGAGTTTCTTGTAATTCACTAAGCTCTTTTGTAAATTCATAAAAAGCTTCTTTGTTTCGTTCGTCTAATGCACTATCGATGAGATCTTTCAGCTGTTCAATTCTTTGCAATCTCTGCATGCGATTCAAAAACAAGTCCAAATAAATGTCATTCAATAACTTTTCAGATTCGTTTGCATGTTGATAGTTTCCAACTGCTTTAAGAAAATCTGTGTATGAATAATATTTATCCATCGATATCACCCCGATTCCCTTTTTTCTATTATAAAAAAACAGACGTCAATTTGCAATATTTTCTGAAAAATAGATATATTTTTTCATCAGTTAAGGCATAAGTACCTATTATCACTATGCGTTTAGTAATTACTCTTCTACTAGTGCAAATTTCAAGGTAATAAATTTGACCATCTTTTTAATAATAAATCATTTTGGGTGAAATTTCATATTTAAGTTTTAAAAAATTGCGAAAAATTAAATATAAAAGTTTACAGAATTTTCAATTGTATTGGTAAAAATTTCATATTATGATTTTATAAATCGGTTATATAGCATTACAAAATTATAAAAAGGAGGAAAAATCTATGTTAGAAAATGTAACTGTTATTGATTCGTACCACATTTCGTTTAATACTTACCTAATTGTACCTATAAAGCACGGGGAAAAACTTTACTCGCACGTTTTTGATAAGCACGGAGAATACGTTGTCGAACGAAAGCCTCTCTACATAGTTCGAAATTCCTGCAATGTATTGGGCGGTAATTATAATAATTCAAAAAGAATGGCAAAATGCTTCTTTGGAAAGGAGAAACACAAATTACCCATTGTTGTGACTCACGATTTTGGAATACCTACCGTATTCTTCCCACTGCTTTCTCCATCATCACCAAATAATATTTGGATTGGACTGCATGCCATTATAAACATCCGCCGTGTCAACGATCTTACTGAAATTACCTTGAGAGATGGAAAAGAACTAGAACTTCAGATTAACTATGCATCCTTTTGTTCCCAATACGTTTGCGCAACAATGCTGCAAAAATATGCATCTCACCAAAGAGCGCTTATTCGAAATGAATTGAATTTAACTTTAGACGATGATCATTAAAATCCGATGCTTTATTTAGATAAATTTTGAGTAAATCTTCAACATGATTCCTTAATCGAATATTGGAATATCTTCTTACATCCATTACCTGCTTATAATGAAATTGATACTCTGTGAACATTTCGTCTCGATTACCTTGAACTACTCTCAACTGATGATTTTTTAAATACGCCTTTGTTTGTCTCAAGTCATTTTCTGCGTATTTTCTTGCTTCATCAATCAAATAAATATATGGACGCTTTAGTTTAAACTGCCCAGTCTCTATTTGTGCGTGATCCTTTTCTAAAACGATTAGTAGCATCGGTAAATATATAGCCGCTTCTAGATATGGGACAGTTTCAATGGGAATGTGTGCCATTAAAACCCCTCCTATTAATAGAACATTTGTTCTTATTATTATATTACATCAAACCGCAAAAAATGCAATTACGATGTGGAGGTAATTAATGGCATTAGAAGCATCCAAAGAAAGTATTGTTCGAGGGGATACAAAAATTATAGTCACTTTCAACAAATAAAAATAAGTTTTGCTATATAACCGATTTTATTTCCAGCTTAGATAGAGCATAATTTAAGCAATAGAATCTTGGTGGAAAGGAGGAGTATGAAATGGAGCAAGTTTTGCAGGCTGTTTTAGAGCTATCGAATAAAATGGACAACCAATTCCATGAGCTTGACGAGAAAATCGATTTAAATCATGGAGACCTTTCTGAGAAAATCAAAAAGGATGAAGTAAAAATTGGCATATTAGCAACTGAATTCAATTCCATCAAAGCAGACATTTATCTTATCTAATAAAAGAAGAAAATAATCTGCTCTAGCAACACCTCTTGCCATAAAAGTAAAACCTTTTTAGCAGACGAGCGTTCCATCGCTAAAAAGGTTTATCTAAAAATTATTGTCCGATACGAGAGCGAAGATAGGCGTTGATGAAGTCATCTAAATCGCCATCCATAACCCCTTGGACATTTCCTGTTTCGAAATTTGTACGGTGATCTTTTACCATTGAATAAGGATGGAAGACATATGAACGAATTTGAGAACCCCAGCCGATTTCTTTCTGTTCTCCACGAATTGCATCCAGTTCCGCTTGTTGTTTCTCAATTTCAAGTTGATATAATTTGGCCTTTAACATATTCATCGCTTTTTCACGGTTCTTAATCTGTGAACGTTCTGCTTGGCAAGATACCACAACACCTGTTGGCATATGCGTAATACGAACAGCTGAATCCGTTGTATTAATATGCTGACCACCCGCACCTGTTGCACGATACGTATCAATTTTCAAATCCTCTGTACGGATATCAATCTCAATTTCATTATTAAACTCAGGCATGATATCACAGGACACAAAAGATGTATGGCGTCGCCCAGCAGAGTCAAAAGGTGAAATACGCACTAAACGATGAACACCCTTTTCCGCTTTTAAATAACCGTAAGCATTATGCCCTTGGATTAAAAGCGTTACAGATTTAATCCCGGCTTCGTCACCAGGTAAATAATCCATTGTTTCCACTTTAAAGCCATGTTTTTCGGCCCAACGCGTATACATACGCAACAGCATAGAACCCCAGTCTTGCGATTCTGTACCGCCTGCACCTGGGTGAAGCTCTAGGATGGCATTGTTTTTATCATATGGTTCACTTAAAAGCATTTGCAGCTCAAAGCCATCCATTTTACGTTGGAAGTCTTCTAGCTCGCTGCCTAGCTCCTCTTGAAGCTCCTCATCCGGCTCTTCTTTCAAAAGCTCCAATGTCATTTCTAAATTTTCGTGTGTTTCCACAAGTTCTTTAAACTCATTGACAATTGCTTTTAATCCATTTGCTTCATTGATGACTGTTTGTGCACCGTTTTGATCATTCCAAAACTCTGGCATGAGCATCATTTCATCTAGTTCTTGTATACGCGCCTCTTTGTTTTCTAAGTCAAAGAGACCCCCTGAAGTCCGCCAATTTTGAGGCTGTAGTTTCCAACGCGTTTCTTACATCTGATAATTCAATCATTTAAAATCCTCCGTACGATTATTAAACCTACGAGAACCGTACCATCTAATCCATGATGAAAAAGATGACTACGGTTCGAAGGTTTGATTTCTATTTTCTACTTACATTTGAAGACGTGATTCCAATCCCTTAGAGGGGCGAGTAGCTTATTCAGCACCATGACAGTTTTTGAATTTTTTGCCGCTGCCGCATGGACATGGATCATTGCGTCCGATGTCATCCGCTTTACGAAGAGGCTGCTTTTTCTTAGGAGCTGCCTCTTCTTTCGGATTTACTGCTTGACCCTTTGCTACTTCTTCACGCTCTAGATTACTGCGAATTTGTGCTTTCATAGCATATTTCGTTACATCCTCGCGAATCGAAGCGACCATGTCCTCAAACATTGTAAATCCTTCTTGTTCGTATTCACGCAATGGATCTGTTTGACCGTATGCACGCAGGTGAATCCCTTGGCGCAATTGGTCCATTGCATCGATATGGTCAATCCATTTTGAGTCAATTGAACGAAGTAAAATTACTTTTTCAAATTCACGCATACGTTCAGGCGTTAATTCTTGTTCTTTTTCATCGTAACGTGTTTGAACCTCCGCATAGATCCAACTAATGATTTCTTCAGGGGCTTTCCCTTCTAAATCACCAGTTTTTACGGCACCTTCTTCTAAAAGATTTGCATGAACATAATCTTCTATCGCTTTTAGGTTCCATTCTTTGCGATCTCCTTGTGTATGAACACCTACGATATTTTCGATGGATTCTTGAATCATGGCCTCCACAAGCTCACGCATGTTTTCTGTTTCCAATACGTCACGACGCTCTTTATAAATAACCTCACGCTGTTGACGCAGGACATCATCGTATTGTAATAAACGTTTACGTGCATCAAAGTTATTTCCTTCAACACGTTTTTGTGCAGATTCTACTGCTTTTGATACCATTCCCGATTGGATTGGCTGCGAATCATCCATTCCAAGTCGTGTCATCATGGATTTCATTTTATCAGAACCAAAACGACGCATTAAATCATCTTCTAGCGATAAATAGAATTGTGTAATCCCAGGGTCCCCTTGACGCCCGGAACGACCGCGCAGCTGATTATCAATACGGCGCGATTCATGGCGCTCTGTTCCGATAACAGCTAGACCGCCTAAGTCAAGTACACCTTCACCAAGTTTAATATCTGTACCACGACCAGCCATATTCGTAGCAATCGTTACAGCACCTTGATTCCCTGCATTTGCAATGATTTCGGCTTCACGTTCATGGTTTTTGGCATTTAGGACATTATGCGGAATTTTATGTTTGTTTAATAAATCCGAAATAATTTCAGATGTTTCAATCGCAACAGTACCAACTAACACCGGCTGTCCTTTTTTGTAGCGCTCAGCAATTTCTGCTGCCACCGCATTAAACTTCCCGTTCATCGTAGCGAAGATTAAATCTGGTTTATCATCACGGGCAATTGGTTTGTTCGTTGGAATCACAACTACCTGCATGTTATAGATATTACGGAATTCTTCTTCTTCAGTTTTCGCAGTACCTGTCATACCAGATAGTTTTTCGTACATACGGAAGTAGTTTTGGAACGTAATTGTCGCCATTGTCATCGATTCGTTTTGAATATCTACGCCTTCTTTTGCTTCGATTGCTTGGTGAAGCCCATCCGAGTAGCGACGACCTTTCATTAAACGACCAGTGAATCCATCAACGATAATAATTTCACCATCTTGAACTACATAATCCACATCGCGGTGCATGGACACATGAGCCTTTAATGATTGGTTAATGGCATGTAATAAACGCACATGGGATAAGTCAAACAAATTGTCGATATTAAATGCTTTTTCAGCTTTCCCAATACCGTTTTCAGTCAAAGTAACACCTTTTGTTGCTTCATCATAAGTGTAATCTTCTTCTGCTTGTAATCTGCTTACGAACATATTGGATTGAACGTAAAGCTTCGCAGTTTTCCCAGCTTGACCAGAAATAATCAGTGGCGTACGCGCTTCATCGACTAAAATCGAGTCAACCTCATCGATTACGGCATAATGTAGAGGGCGTTGTACACGTTCCTCTTTGTAAACAACCATGTTATCTCGCAAATAATCGAAGCCAAGCTCGTTATTCGTGCTATATGTAATATCTGCTGCGTAAGCTTCGCGTTTTTCTTCCTTCGACAGGCTATTTAAATTTAAGCCTACTGTTAAACCAAGGAATTGATAAAGCTCTCCCATCTCAGTAGCATCACGTGTTGCAAGATACTCATTGACAGTAACAACATGCACCCCTTTGCCAGTTAGTGCATTCAGATAAACAGCCATAGTGGAAGTTAGTGTTTTCCCTTCCCCTGTTTTCATTTCCGCGATATTACCTTCATTTAATGTAGCCGCACCCATAATTTGTACACGGAAAGGATACATGCCGAGTACACGGCGCGATGCTTCACGACAAACTGCAAATGCTTCAGGAAGTAGTTGCTCTAACGTTTCACCTTTTTGGTAGCGTTCTTTAAATTCTGTAGTTTTTTCTTTTAAATCCTCATCATTTAACTGCTCCATTTGTGAAGCAAATGTTTCTACCTGATCAGCAATTTTCGTTAATTTTTTAACTTCTTTTTTATTTGGATCAAAAATTTTATTTAAAATGTTTGCCATGGATTATTTTCACTTCCCATATAGTCTCAATTTTCATTTTATCATTTCCTATAGAGCGGGTGCAAATCCCCTCCCTACCTTTTCGCTTAGTAGTATAAGATGACGCAATATTTTAAGTCACGCTACATTATAAAAGGTTTTACATATATTAGAGATAAATTGTGAAATTGTCAGGGAGGTACTATCTTGAACCTGGCAGCTAGAAAGAGGTTTTCGTGTGGGTAATGAAAGCTCAAGACTAACTTCCTATCTATTGTTAGTGCTGCTAATCCTCATTTGGGGTGTGAGTTGGCCAATCTATAAAAACGGTGTCAGCTTCATGCCGCCCCTATTATTCGCTGGCGTTCGGGCATTTGCAGGCGGCGTTATTTTATGTTTAATCGCATGGAAAAATCGCCATCGTCTTCGATTTAAAAGCAATTGGCCGTATTATCTCATTTCTGCTATTTTAAACATCGTCTTATATCTAGGAATTCAAACAGTTGGGCTGATTTATTTGCCAGGAGGATTATTTTCGGTTCTTGTGTATTTTCAGCCTGTTTTACTGGGCATCTTAGCTTGGTGCTTTTTAGGGGAAGCCATGACCCTCACCAAAATCATTGGTTTAATCCTCGGTTTTATCGGCATTTTTTTAGTCAGTGTAGATGGGCTAACAATCCATGTATCTACAATCGGCGTCACCCTCGCCCTTGCTACAGCACTTGTTTGGGCTAGTGGCGTTGTCTATGTGAAGAAAAATAAAACTCGGGTAGATCCTTATTGGATGGTCGTCATGCAGCTGGTAATTGGCGGAGCTGTTTTACTTATCGGCGGCTTTGCGACAGAGGATGTACACAGCATCACTTGGAACACCGGGCTGATTTCGAGTTTAATCTGGGGAGCAACTGCCGGCATGGCCATCGCGCAAATTCTTTATTACAAGCTCATTAATGAAGGCGAAGCGAGTAAAGTAGGCGCCTTTACTTTTATCGTGCCAATTCTCTCTGTAATCATTAGCGCAATTTTTTTAGATGAAGCTATTACATTAAACTTATTCTATGGAATGATTTTGGTTGGAGTGAGTATTTACTTAGTGAATTATCAGCGCAAACGGAAAGAGATAGTCTAAGAGGAAAGTTTACGATGTAATGCAGTTAACGAGTCCGCGATTTGTGGACTCGTTTTTGGGGATTTGAATGGTTGAAACTTTTACCGGGACAAATCAAAGAACCACAAACTGTGGAATGTCCCAGTTCACCTCTAGAAATCACTGAAAATACTCTGTCAGAAGCAACTTGATTTAATTATCAAGAAGCCAGACAATTTCATTCCAAAAAGGGATCAAAAGATTAGTTACTTTGATTGAAAATACAAAGAGATGCGTGCGATTTTATGAATTGGCTTAATTTCGACAAAATTTGGCGTAATTATCAGCGAGTTTGGCTTAATTATAATCATTAACTAACATGCAAAAAAACACTCCAAAAGAATTCCCATTCTTTTGGAGCGTATCAATAGAGCACATATTGTAAAAATGATAATTCAGGGCCGTAGCCGACTTGTGGGATATCCTTTGAAAAGGATTTGATATATTTTCCACTCGCTACCGTTTCATAGGTTGCGTCAGTTTTAACTTCGACTCGATATTTTTCCTTGGAAATGACGATTTCGATATGTTCTTCATTTCCTTCATTCTCCCTAACTATCTCTCGCACCGTATTATAGATTTTTGTACTAAAGGCCGGATTTAGACGAAATTCCGTGTTAAAGAACTCTTTTAAGATTGGGTTCCCGAGTCGGCTAGGCAACATTTCATTTAACGTTTTGATGTAAGCTTCCTCTTCTTCATATCCCTTTGCCTTATAAGCAGCTTTTCGTTTTTCGACTTCATCCCATAGGCGATCATAGGTTTCGTCTTCTTCGAGTGCATCGATCATCGCTTTGTCAAAGTCCTTAATCGCTTCCTCTACAGCGAACAAAATCTCACTCGTCGCTGCAAACGCACCAAGCTGAGCAGCCGTTGAAGCCTGGTGTTTTACGACATAGACCCGCGCAATGTTGACAATAATGACGATTAAAACGATACTGACGACCATCATCGCCAGCAAAAAAATCGCGGCACTTCCCTTTTCATTGTCTAATCGTTTCATGGAACCAGCACCTTACCTGTTGCCTTGGAATCAATCGTAAACGCCGTTCGTTTCGCAATACTGTTTGGGAGAAAAACAAGGGGGTGGCGAGCAGTAATTTTTATTTCAAATAAATCCGCACTTGCCGATACTTTTTGAATGACAAAATGATGATTTCTTAAAATAGAGGAGCCGCCAATCGATTGGTCAATGACTTCTTTTGTTTCATAGTAATCTGCCGAAACGGCGTAAACTTGTGCGGCATCTGATGCAGCAGCTTTAAGGCTAATAACCGCATAGCCCGAAGCTACCACCTGCCAAAGAAGAAGAAAAAGCAAGAAATATAATGGAAGAATTCCTAAAAACTCAATGGAAAGCGATCCTTTTTCATCCTTTATAAGCCTTCTTACTTTCAAAAAAATCGCCTCCTTGGCTAGTTATTTCTATCGTCTAAAACAAATCGCTGCTATGTACACAGCTCCC
>Ga0182745_1002938_pt1 | contig 14929 bp, 12 predicted proteins | sample eDN3rd30CKraftBY_FD_128523 | JGI IMG/M metagenome (GOLD analysis project Ga0182745, IMG submission 128523) | Enriched backyard soil microbial communities from Emeryville, California, USA - eDNA 3rd pass 30_C Kraft BY (version 2) (version 2) | ecosystem: Environmental > Terrestrial > Soil >...
CGTCATCCTCTTCCGGCGCGGGACCTGGAAGCTGCGGGTGGTCTGATGAAGGGGTGGGACGTGTTGGTTCGTGTGGCGCGTTCCACCCCCGCCGCCGGGGTGCTCCCGGTGGCCCTGCTGTTCGCCCTGGGCCTGCTCGCGTGCGACGCCGTGGAGCTGCCCGGGGACGACGTGGCCTGCGCGGGAGTGCAATGCACCGCGGGCACCTGCTTCTCCAACGCGGGGCAGCCCATGTGCCGCTGCGGGCCCTGGGAGCAGGCCGCGGGGGTGACGTGCGCGGTCGCCGTCTTCACGCAGCCGGATGACCACGGGGGCTCACCTGACAGCGCGACGGCGTTGACCCTTCCCATGTCGCCCCGCGAGGGGCACATCGGTGAGGGGGTGCGCCAGGAGCTGATGGACCGGGACCTGTTCGCCCTCACCGTCCGTGAGCGCGGCACGTACCTCTTCTCCTGCACCCGGCTGACGCTGCCGGACTGCCGCGTGAGGTTGCTGGACGCCGATGGCAACGCGCGGCCCATGCCCTCTGTGAACGAAGGGGCCACCGACTCCTGGTTCCCTTCGCTGTCCGCGGGCACCTGGTACTTCGAGGTCTCCGGCGCGGGCTCCACCGGCCGGTACAGGTACCACCTGGCGCTGCTGGACCCGGATGACCATGCCAACGACCGGGAAGGCGCCACGGTGCTGGCCGAAGGCACCGGCACGCCCTTTCCGGTGCGGCACTCCACGCGCTACGACACGGATGTCTTCACCTTCCGTTCGCGGCCGGGCCATGGCTACCGCTTCGTCTGCGAGCCGCCGCCTGGGCTCCTCATCGAGGTGGTGCTGACGACGGCGAGCGGCGAGGCGTGGGATGCCGCGGAGGGGTCGTCGGGCAGCCCCGTGGCCGTGGCCTTGCTGGCGGACTCCGGCCGGGATTGGTTCGTGGAGGTGCGGGCCCGCGGGGGCCTCTTCCCCGGGGACTCCCGTTGTCGTTTCTGGGACCTGGGGCCCGACGAGCATGGCGACACGCTGGCCACCGCGACGCCCGTGACGCCCGGCGTTCCGGTGAATGTCACCCTCCAGTCGCGTGACGACGTGGACGTGTTCGCCTTCACGGGTGAGCCCGGGCACGCCTACACGCTGCGGACGGAGCCGCCCGGGCGGTGGTCGGCCCAGGTGGTGGACGCGGCCGGCGCGAACGTGGCCGCGTCGACGACGGAGGGATTGCGGGCCCGGGTGGAGCGCGCGGGCACCTATTACCTCCGAATCGAGGGCGAGGACCTCTGGGCCCACGCCTTCTCGCTGACGCTGGTGGACGCGGGTCTGGATGACCATGGGGACTCGCCAGAGACGGCGACGCACCTCGTGCCAGGCACCTCCGTCACGGGCCGCTTCGAGACGCCGCAGGACACGGACGCCATCGCCTTCCTCGCGGAGGCGCGTGGCATCTATCTGGCCTCCTACGCGCCGTTCCCCGGCCTGTCCGTCAACCACCGAGGCGCTTCGAGCAGCCTGGGGCTGGGCGACGGCCGCCACCTCTTCAGCGCCCGGGACGCGGCGTTCGTCACGCTGATGTTCCAGCCCCTGGATGGCGCGGAGGGCTTCTCCTTGCAGGTGGAGCAGGTGGCCGTCGACGACCACGGCGACTACAGCCAGGATGCGCAGGTGCTGTCCCTGCCGGCCGAGGTGTCCGGCGTGGTCCAGACGGCCGTCGACGCGGACGTGTTCTCCGTCTGGCTGGACGCCGGACGCGCGTACCGGCTGGGCCTGGACATCGGGACGCTGGAGCTGACCCTCGTGGCTCCCGGCGGCGCGCCGTGGAGGCCCCAGGCGGGCGTGTTCTCCCCGGAGAGGACGGGCACCCATCTGCTGTCGCTCGCCGGGGCCTCCGGGCTGGCGCACGTCCCCTGGCGCTTCACGCTCCAGGAGGAGTGAGCGCGCCAGGGCAGGCAGACCTCGAAGCTGGTGCGTCCGGGCGGAAAGGTGTCCCGGGGGCGCGAGGCAGGCGTCACGGCGTCGAGGTGGAAGTCGAGCCGGCGCTGGAGGAACCCCTTCAGCGCCGGGGCCAGCGGGTCCGCTTCGTCCTGGTACAGCGTGAAGAAGTGGAAGCCCTGGCCGTGGAAGTCCGCGCACACCTGCTCCACGAGCGCGCGGAGGGGCCCATGCCGTCGAGCCGTCCGGGGGCTCCGTGGCCCCAGACCTCCGCCTCTCCGCGCTGCATGCGGTCGAGCAGCGCGGTGGTGTCGTCACGGGTGGCGCGTCGGAGGTCGCTCATGCGGCGCGGCCGAGCCTATCCCCTGATGGGCTCCGTTGGCGGTCCATCACCGTGAGTCCATGGACCGCCGGGTCAGCATCGCGAGCAACGCCTGGCCCACCACCACCAGCGCGATGAAGGCGCACGCCAGCACCGCCGCGGCGGCGGGGTCCGCGTAGCTCTGGAGCTCGAACAGCAGCGTCCCGAGCACCTCGGTCCCCGCGGGCACCAGCAGGACGGACATCGTGATTTCCGTCGCGCAGGCGAGGAACGCGAGGACGAAGGCCGCGGTGAGCGCCGGCCGCAGCAGCGGCAACGGCGCGTCCACGAAGGCCCGCCACGGCCCCGCGCCGCTCACCCGCGCCGCCTCCGCGAGGGAGGCGTCCAATTGGGCGAGCGCCTCCGCGCTGTTGCGCGCGCCCAGCGCGAGGTGCTTCGCCACGTAGGCGATGAGCAGCAGCCACGGCGTGTGCGCCAGCGCGAGCACGAAGGCCACGCGGTCCATGAGGATGAAGCGCACGTCCCGGGAGAAGGCGAGCAGCAGCGCCAGGGCCAGCACCGTCCCGGGGACGGCGTAGGGCCACATGGCGAGCGCCTCCACCCCCGCGCCCAGACGCCGCGGCCCGCGCCGCAGCACCGCCGCCGCGAGCCCCAGCAGGCACACCAGCGCGCCCGCGCACAGCGCGAGCAGGAGGCTGCGGCCCGTGGCGTGGAGCGTGCGCGGCTCCAGCAGCACGCCCACCCAGTGCGACAGCGTCAGCTCCCGCCAGGACAGCTCCGCGCCGAAGCTGCGCTGGAGCGACGTGAGGAGGATGGCGCCCAGCGGGAGCAGCACCAGCACCGCGGCGGCCAGCCCCACGGCCACGGTGACGCCGCCGCGCGCCCGTCCCAGCGGGAAGGGGCGCGCCGACAGGCCCCTGCCCGCGCTCAGGCGGACGCGGCCCGCGCGGCCCAGCGCCCAGGTCACCCCCATCGCCACGGGCGCCAGGAGCAGGAGCGGGGCGGCCAGCAGCGCGGCGCGCCCCAGGCCCTCGTCGCCGCCCAGCAGCACCAGCTCGTAGATGCGCGTGGTGAGCACCCGCGTGGGCGGCGACGCGGACACGCCCAGGAGGTACGGCACGCCGAAGGACGAGGCGGCCATGAGGAACACCATCACCGCGCCGGACAGGAGCGACGGCAGCGCCAGCGGCAAGGTGGTGGTCAGCAGCGCGCGCGCCGTCGAGGCCCCGCACACGCGCGCGGCCTCCTCCAGCGCCGGGTCCACCCGCCGCAGGGCCGCCGCGCCCGCCAGCAGCACCAGCGGGAGGCCGGAGACGCCCTCCACGAAGGCGATGCCCACCGGGCCGTAGATGTCGAAGGTGTCGGCGCCCAGCAGCCGGTTGAGGTAGCCCGCGCGCGGGCTCGCCAGCGACAGCCAGCCCATGCCCCAGATGAAGGCGGGCACGGCGGAGGGGAGGGTGAACAGCACCGTGAAGGCGCCGCGCAGGGGCAGGTCCGTGCGAAGCAGCACCAGCGCCAGCGGCGTCCCCACGGCGAAGGCCAGCACCGCCGCGCCCGTGGCGATGGCCAGCGTGTCGCCCAGCGCGGCCCGCTCCGCGAGCAGCCAGCCGAGGCCGCTCGTCTCGGCGTGTGCCATGCCTCGCCAGAGCAGCGCTCCCACGGGGAGCACGGAGAAGCAGAGCACCGGCGCCAGCCACGCGGCGAGCCCGAGCCACCACGGCCTGGACGCCGCCGCGCTCATCGCGCGAACGCCTGACGGAAGCGCTCCTTCACGGCCCCGCCTTGCGTGAGCCCGCGTTCGAGCAGCTCGGGCGTCCACGGGCGCGCGCGCTCCAGCAGGGCGTCGACGCCGGGCTCACCCCCAGGGCCGGCGAGCCGAGGGTCCACCGCGTGCATGCCGCCCTGCTCGACGATGACGCGCTGTCCCTCTGGCGACAGCAGCACGTCCACCACCGCCTTGGCCGCCACGGGGTTGGGTGTCGTCGCGAAGAGCGCCGCAGGGCCTGGGATGACCACGGCGCCATCCGTGGGCCACACCACCTGGAGGGGGCTGCCGCGCGCCCGGGCCGCGAGCGCGTTCTCCAGCAGCAGCACGCCCGCGTCCGCTTCGCCGCTCTCCACCTTCTGGAGCACCGCCGCGTTGCCTCCCGCGACGATGGCGCCGCGCTGGCGCAGCCCGGTGAAGAAGGCCTCGCCGTACCGCGCGTCGCAGAACACGGCCCAGGTGAAGGCGGTGCCCGACGTCAGCGGGTCGCCGATGGCCACGCGCCCCGTCCAGGGGCCCTGGGCCAGCTCCGCGAAGGACGTGGGCGGTGGGGGCCCGCCCACGCGGTGGACCAGGACCATGGTGGACAGGCGCAGGGCGGCGTAGCGCGCGTCCAGGTCCACCAGGGCGCGGGGCGCCCGGAGCACGTTGGGCGAGGCATAGCGGAGCAGCGCGCCCTCTCGCGCGAGCCGCTCGTAGAGGAACGGGTCCGACGTGGCGAGCAGGTCCGCGCGAACGGCGCCCGCGGCGCGCTCCGCCTCCAGCCGGCTGGCCACCTTCTCACTGCCGGCCTGATACCAGCGCACCTGGACGCCGGGCAGCCGCTCCTTCAACAGGGGCTCCAGCGCGTCCAGGACGTGCCGGTACATGGACGTGTAGACCCAGACGTCCCCGGACGGCGCGTCACCAGGGGCGCCCGCTGGCCCGGACGAGGGCGCGGCGGACTCGATGCGGCATGCGGCGATGAGGGCGAGCGCGCAGGCGAGGCCCGCGCCCCGGAGCAGCGTGGGCAAGGACATGCGCCCGGGATTATGCGGCACGGGCGCGCGCTGTCACGCGGCGCGGCCGTCACGGCCCGGAAACGAGGAGCCCCTCCGCGCACGAGGCACGGAGGGGCCGCTCGTCTCGCGTCGGGCCTACTTGCAGGCCTTCGGCGGCATGCTGTCAATCCAGTCGGCGATGAGCTGCGAGCCCTGGTCGTGGCGCAGGGCGCGGCCCAGCTCCGGCATCATCTTCCCCGACTCCTCGGTGTGCAGGCGGTACCAGAGGATGGACACCGCGTGGTCACCGGGGACGATGTCGAACTCGCCGCCCACGCCGCCGCCCGCGGACCCCGGCCGCTTGCAGACGCCCAGCGTGAACTCCTCCGAGTTGTCGAAGTTGAGGAACAGCCGGCTGGTGTCGCCCGCCGTCCCTTTCGGGTTGTGGCAGTGCGCGCAGTTGATGTCCAGGTAGGTGCGCGCCCGCTTCTCCAGGCTGGCCTCGGCCTCGCTGAACGCGTCCGGCGCGCGAGGCAGCTGGTCGGCCGGAGGCAGCCCCGTCAGCCGGCCCAGGTTGGCCAGGTGCTGGAGCTGGTTGATGGGCTCGCCGCCGTAGTCGTGGTCCCGGTTGAGGTAGCGGGCCTTCACGCCGATGGGCACCAGCACCTGGTCCCCCTTCGCGTCCTGGAGGTGGTGACACTTCAGGCACTGGTTCTTGCTGGGCACCAGGTAGTCCAGCCGACGCTCCACGCCGTCCTCGCCAATGAAGCGCACGTCGCGGACGACGCGGCCACCGTTGGCCAGCGTGGCCTCCGTCTGGGCCTCGTTCCAGAAGTAGGGGAACGCCTCCCAGCCGCCGGGCCGGCGCACCAGCACGCGCGTCTCGATGACGCGCACGTTCTCCTCCGGGGCGCGGAGGTCCGCGGGGAAGGCGAACGTCTTGGTGATGATGGTGCCCACCGGCAGGTCCAGGGCCTCGGGGGCCGCGTACCGGGCCTGCGCGTCGGGCGGGATGTACAGCGTGCGCGACTTCACCGAGTAGTCGGAGAAGAGCGGGGTGGTCAGCGCGTAGGGGAGGTTCCCCTCCACCGGCTGCAGCCCGCCCGTCGCGGGCGTCCCGGTGAAGAGGCCGAAGCCCGACAGCGTGGGGGGCGGGAACTCCGTGCCCGAGTCTCCGGCATCCGGCGTCCCCGCGTCCTCGTTGCTTCCGGCGTCCTCGTCATCGCCCGCGTCCGGCGTGCCGCTGTCCTCCGGTGGGAGGCCCGCGTCGGCCATGACGCCGGCGTCCGGTGTCACGCCGTCCTCGTCACCCGAGCAGGCGGCCAGCGCCGCGGCCAACAGCACCGCGGCGAGCCCCAGTCCCGGGATGAACGGCCTGTGCATGCGTCCGTTCCTCACCGGCTGCTCAGCGGATGGTCAGGGCCGGGGTGAAGCCCGAGCAGCTGTAGGGCTCGGCGTCCTGGGCATAGCGGCGCGTCTCCGCCCAGGCGGCGGCCAGGTCGGGGGTGCCGGCCATGATGTGGCCGGTGACGGCCTGGAGGTCGAAGTCCACCAGCGCCGCCTGCGAGCCCTCCGGCAGCGTGTTGCGCGTGAAGCAGATGTTGATGGGGTTGGACAGGCTCTCGTCACGCGGCGCCGGGTCGATGCCGTCCCACAGCACGTGCTCCACGCTCGTCACGCCGTGCGCCTGGGCGCCGTAGCCATACACCGCGCCCACCAGCGCGCCCAGCGGGCGGCGCTCGGCGTCCGGCGCGCCGTTGTCCACCAGCTGGCCGCTGCCGCCGGTGAAGGTGTTGTCGTGGATGAAGATGTCCTGGCTGGCGTAGTTGAAGAAGCCCGGCGCCCACTGGGTCAGGTCCGCCTCGATGGCCAGTCCGCTGAGGATGGCGATGTCCAGCGTGTTGTTGTCGCCCCAGGTGTTGCGCTCGAACTCCACCCGGCGCGAGGCCAGGACGAAGGTGCCGGTGCCGGCGGGGACCTGGGACACGGTGCTGCTGCTGGCCTCCACGGACGCGAAGTTGGGGCGGTTGTTCCCGGTGATGATGTTGTCGGCGACGTAGATGTCCGTGCCGCGGATGGGGTTGCCCGGCAGGTCGAACACGACCAGGCCCGCGGTGTTGTCCACGGCGACGTTGTGGGTGACGTGGGCGAACTTCGTGTTCTCGATTTCGATGCCGGCCACGTTCTTCTTCGCCACGTTCCGCCGGACGATGGTGTGCTGCGTCTGGCCGACGTAGATGCCCGCGTCGGCGGCGTTGTACGCCTCACAGTCCTCGACGAGGACGAACGTCGACTTCACGGGGTAGATGCCGTACTTGCCGTTGCTCTGCTGATTCTCCTGGGCCCACTCGGTGCGGATGCGCTGGATGAACACGTTGGTGGACGACTCGATGCGCAGGCCGTCCTTCTTCGCGTTCCAGACGGCCAGGTCGCTGACCGTGAACAGCTTGCCCACCACGTCGATGCCGTTGGTGTTCGACGCGGCGTTGGAGAAGTCCAGCACCGTGCTGGCCTCGCCGCCGGCGGCCTCGCCCTGGGCGCCCTTGCCCGCGCCCTTGAGCGTGATGCCGTTGGCGCGAAGGGTGATGGCGTTGTCGAAGTGGAAGGTGCCCGCGCCCAGCTCGATGGTGGTGCAGTCATCCAGGGCGTTCACCGCGTCCTGGAGGTCCTGCTCCTGGCCCGGGTCGAACTTCAGCGTGGTCTGCTCCTTGTCCTCGCACGAGAAGTCCTGTGGCCAGGCGATGGAGCCTCCGTCACCCTCCGAGCCGGCGTCACCCGCGCCCGCGTCCGACCCCGCGTCCGTGCCCGCGTCCGAAGGGGTGCCGGAGTCCGGCTGGCCGGCGTCCGGCCTGGTGTCGTCGTCATCCGAGCAGGCGGGAAGGGCGAGCAGACCCACGAGGGCCAGGAGCGCGGCACGAGGCGCGCGCGACAGCGGCAGAGGATGCATCAGGTATCTCCCGTGGAAGCGCTGCGCCTGCTGGCTCCCGAGCATGGGGAGCCAGGGCGCAGCCAGAACCAGGCGAATCCTCCCCGTGATGTGGATCAACCTCAAGGGTGAGACATCCGAAATCCCTCACGTCGGCCGTGACGCGATGCGTTCTGCGGCGCGGCTGATAAATTGCTCCAATCCTTCATGAGAGGTCGACGCGGTGCTGCCTTACTTCCCCTTCGAGCAGGATGTCTTTTCCATGTCGCTGGGCGTGCGAGCGCTGCGGCCAGAAGAGACACTCATCGAGGTAGACGCGCCGCGCTATGTTCACGAGCTGGCATTGAAGGCGTCGCTGCTGACGGCGGGGCACGCCGCGCGCTTCCAGGCGGAGCCCGGGACGGAGCCGCTGCAGTGGGAGACGCTGACGGTGCTGCTCCCCGCCATGGCGCGTCAATCACCGGAGCACTTCGCGCTGGAGGTGGACGGCGCGCGCTGGCGCTGGCGCAACCACCTGCTGGGGACGCAGACGCTGTTCACGCCAGGGGACGCGGCGAGCCTGCCGCTGGCGCCGCTCGACTGGTTCGGCCGGCAGGTGCAGGAGGACCTGCTGCTGCTGGACGGCACGCGTGAGGGCTTCCCGCTGGTGGCGGGACAGCTGTGCTTCCCTTCTGGCTGGTGCCTGGGCGACAAGCTCGGGCTGTCGCTGCTGGCCACCCACGAGCCGGTGCCCCAGTTCAACGCGAAGCTGGGCACCTCCACCCTGAAGCTCATGGACGGGCTGAAGCCCGGGCGCCCGGTGACGCGCTGCAACTGGGCCATCTCCGTCACGGAGCGGCTGGACCTGGAGCCGCAGACGCGGCCGGAGTGGCAGCACCTCTTCGAGGGCATCACCGCCGCCAACGCGGGCGAGCGCTGCTTCCTCCGCCTGGAGCGGCAGACGCTCACCCGGCTGCCCCGCACGCGGGCCATCCTCTTCACCATCCACACCTATGTGGCCCCCATCGCCACCGAGGTGGAGGCGCCCGGCCGCCGGCGCCGGCTCGCCGGCGTGCTGCGCTCCGTGCCCGAGGACACCGCGGCCTACAAGCGGCTGACGCCGGTGCTGGCGCCGCTGCTCGGCTACCTGGAGGCGGGCGAGGGCCGAGGCGCCGCGGGGAACCCCTGAGATAGGTGGTGAAAAATCACACCTCCCGCCGGGGAGGGGGTGGCTGCCCCCGAGCCGGGCGAGGTGTCGGCCAGGAACGAGCCGGGCCGCTCTGTTCCGTTGGGACGGTTGTCAGGCCATTTCTGTAGTAAGTCGGCCCTCCGGAACTGACTGCGGTGATGTCTCACTGCCGCTCCAGAAAGCAAGGAAGAGGGCAACGACATGCGGAAGACATGGCTGGTCGCGGGAATGCTGGTGCTGGCAGGCTGCCAGCAGCAGGGCAAGGCGGATTCGACGGCGGCGGCGACGGCGCCCGGTGTGAGCGCCAACCCGCAGACCGAAGACCAGAAGACGCTGTACGCGCTGGGCCTCTCCATTGGCCGCAGCGTGAGCGTGTTCGACATGACTCCGGAGGAGCTGGAGTTCGTCAAGGCCGGCATCACCGCGCAGGTGAAGGGCGACAAGCCCGCGGTGGAGCTGGAGACCTACGGACCGAAGCTCCAGGAGCTGGCGCGCACGCGCAGCACCCGCAAGGCCGAGCTGGAGAAGGAGAAGGCGAAGGCGTTCCTGGAGACGGCCGCGAAGGAGGCGGGCGCCGAGAAGACGGAGTCCGGCCTCATCTACAAGGAGCTGACCGCCGGCACGGGCGCGGCGCCGCAGGCGTCCGACATCGTGAAGGTGCACTACCGCGGCACGCTGCCGGACGGCACCGAGTTCGACAGCTCGCACAAGCGCGGCGAGCCCACGCAGTTCCCGCTCCAGGGCGTCATCAAGTGCTGGACCGAGGGCGTGCAGAAGATGAAGGTGGGCGGCAAGGCCCAGCTCGTGTGCCCGTCCGACATCGCCTACGGTGACCGCGGCGCGCCGCCGAACATCCCGGGCGGCGCGGCCCTGGTGTTCGAGGTGGAGCTGCTCGAGATCGTCAAGCCGCCGGAGATGCCGTCCATGGGCGGCGCGGCGCCTGCGGGCAAGCCCTCCGCGGCGGAGAAGAAGTAGTCACCGCTGCCGGGGCAGGACGCCCAGGGGGCTGGTGGGGGACGCGTCCCTCCCAGCCCTCTTCGCGTTTCTGGCGGCGGGGTGGCGACCCGGGGTAGTCCAGGAGCCGCCAGCGTCCCCGCCGCGGGGACGGGCCGATTCCACGGAGGTCGACACACCATGCGCCAGGGCCTGCTGCTGATGATGGGAGCGCTGTTGCTGGGGGCTTGCGTCCACGGCCGCGCCAGGGAGGTCCTCCGCGAGCCGTCCCCCACGGGGGCCGTCTCCGAGGCGGAGTTCAAGGCGTTGCACACGCTGCGCGCGGACGCGCCGCCGACGCTCGCGGGCGAGGAGGTGGAGGTGGCCGGCACGAAGGCCTACCTGAGCCTGCCCGCGGGCGCCCAGGGGCCGCTGCCCGCCGTCATCGTCATCCACGAGTGGTGGGGCCTCAACGACCACATCCGGCACTGGACGGACCGGCTCGCGGCGGAGGGCTACGCCGCGCTCGCGGTGGACCTGTACGGCGGCAAGGTGGCCACCACGCGGGACGACGCGCTGGCGCTGTTGAAGGCCGTGGACCCGGCGCGCGCGCACGAGACGCTCCAGGCCGCGCACGCGTTCCTCCGGGAGGACGCGCGGGTGAAGGCGCCGCGCACGGGCAGCATCGGCTGGTGCTTCGGCGGCGGCTGGTCGCTGCGCGCCGCCATGGCCATTCCGGAGCTGAACGCGGCGGTCATCTATTACGGCAACCCGGTGACGGACCCCCGGGCGCTCGCCGCCATCCAGGCGCCGCTGCTGGGCGTCTTCGGCACCCGGGACGCATCCATCCCCCCGGAGACGCTCCAGGCGTTCCGGCAGGGCTTGGATGAGGCGGGCGTGCGGCACTACCTGCTGGAGTTCGAGGCCGACCACGCCTTCGCCAACCCGTCGGGCGAGCACTATGACGAGGGGGCCGCCGCGGCCGCGTGGCAGCAGGTGACGGCGTTCCTCAACCAGCACCTGCGTCAGTAGGGGCGCTGGCCCACGTAGTTGCCCGGCGGCGCGTAGTTGCACACCCAGAGGGTCCACGTGGGGAACTGCGCGCCGAAGGGAGAGTTCTGCGTGCACTCCTGCACGGCGCAGCCCAGGGCCCGCGTGTTGCGCCACACCACCTGGGTATAGTGGCCGCACACCTTGCCGCTCGCGCAGGTGTTGCTGGCGTGGTCGTAGTCCGCGGCCTCGCTCATCCAGCTGTCCACCACGCCCTGCGTCGTCAGCGCGCCGGGCGTGGCGGCGGCGAGGTTCTCTCCCAGGCTGCCGCGTTGGGCGTTGTGCGAGAACTTGCACTGGGCGGCGTAGGCCCTCGCCGTGCGCGTCGCCTCCGCGTCCCAGGTCAGGTCCTCCAGCGGCGGCGTGGGCGCGGGCGTCACGCTCCTTCGCGCGGCGTTGTGCGCGTCGAGCATGTCGCGGTCGAACTGTGTCATGACGGGCGGGTCGGTGTCGTCATCGCCGGGGTCGGGCGCGTCGGAGCCACAGCCGATGAGGAGACAGGAGTTGAGCAGGCCAAGCGGCAGGAGGTGACGGAGCGTGGAGCGGGACATGGCAGGGATTATCCGCCGCCAGGCGTGGGCCGTCATCCCTCCGGCTTGCGAGTGTCTGTCATCATGGACGCGCCGGCCCCGGGGGCCCCTATGAGCAACGACTCTCATGATAGCCGGGCGAGGAAGGTTCGCGCGGCACTGGACGGCGCGGACGAGTTCAGCGTGCTCTCCGTGGACCCGGACCTGCGCAAGCTGAGCCCGCGCGCTCAGTAGGGCCGCTGCCCCACCCAGTTGCCCGGCGGCGTGTAGTTGCACACCCAGAGCTGCCACGTGGGGAACTGCGCGCCGAAGGGCGAGTTCTTGTTGCACAGGACGGTGGCGCAGCCGACGGCCGCCGTCTTCCGCCACACCACCTGGGTGTAGTGGCCGCACACCTTGCCCTTCGTGCAGGTGTTGCGGCGGTAGTCGTAGTCCGCGGCCTCGTCCGCCCAGCTCTTCACCACCTGGGCCGTGGTCCACGTGCCGGGCGTGGCGGCGGCGAGGTTCTCCCCGAAGTCACCCCGGTCGGGGTTGTGCTCGAAGCGGCAGGCCTTCGCCCAGGCCGCGGCCTTGCGCGCGGCCTCGCTGGACCAGGTGAGCGGCGGCAGCGCGGGCTTGGGGAGCGGCCGGGCGCCTGCGCGCGCCACGTTGTGCGCGTTCACCATGTCCCGTGAGAGCTCACTCGCGGAGGGGAGGGCGGCGCGGGGCTCCGGGGCCTTCTCCCTGGCGGCGGGCGCCGCCTGTTGGGTGGCCGAGGTCTGTCGGGTGGGGGCCGCCTGGCGGCGTCCGCGGGCGGTGCCGCCGCCTCCACAGCCGAGCAGCGGCAGCAGCAGGGCGAGCGCGGTCCACCGGGAGACAGGAAACAAGGGGGGCATGGGGGCGATGATGCGCCAGGACGCCCGCGCATGCATGGGAAGCGTGCGCGGCGGGCAGGGCGCGCGGTGGGCCGCCCGCCCGCCTGCCCCGCCGCGCACGGGGACCGCTGGGCCGCACTAGACGACGAGGCCCGGCAGTGGACCCGTCCCGTCGTCACCGAAGGTGGTGACGTTGGGCACGCCCATGGCCTGCATCAGGTAGATGTACAGGTTGGCCAGCGGGTCCTTCTGGTAGCGGATGTGCCGGCCCGGCGTGAGCGCGCCGCCGCCCTTGCCTGCCAGGATGATGGGCAGGTCGACGTGGTTGTGGGAGTTACCGTCTCCGATTTCGCTGGAGAAGTAGACGATGGAGTTGTCCAGCAGCGACATCCCGTTGACCTCGACGACCGACTTCATCCGCTCCAGCAGGTACTGGAGGAGCGTCACCTCCCACTTGTCGATGATGGCGAGCGCTTTGTAGTTGGACTGCGCCTGCTGGTGGTGTGAGTACGTGTGGTGCCCGCCGCTGAGCCCCAGGAAGGGGTAGACCTTGTTGGCGCGCGCGTTGGCCAGCATGAACGTGGCCACGCGGGTGAGGTCGCACTGGAAGGCGAGGACGATGAGGTCCATCATCGCCTTCGTCTTCGCGGTCGGGTCCTCGGTCAGGACGGGCGCGGCGCCCGCGGTGCAGGCCATGGACGGGACGGAGACGTCCTCCACCCGCTTCTCCAGCTCCCGCACGCTGGTGAAGTACTCCTCCAGCTTCTGCAGGTCGGCGGTGCCCAGCTGGGCCTGCAGCGTGCTGGCGTCGTCACGCACGACGTCGATGATGCTCTTGCCGTACGCGCGCCGCTTCTCGATTTGCGCCTGCGTCTCGCCGGGCGTGCCGCCCGCGAACAGGCGGTCGAAGGCCGCCATGGCGTTGGTCTCCTTGGCCACGGGTGTGCGTGGCCCCGACCAGGCGATGTTGTTGGCGTAGGGGCACGCGTAGCCGGAGTCGCAGTTGCCGATGCCGCGGCCCTCGTCGATGCCCAGCTCCATGGAGCCGTACCGGGTGGCCCGCGTCGCCGTCATGTGATTGGCGATGACCTGGTCCATGGAGATGCCCACCCGGATGTTGTTGCCCTCCGTCTTGAAGACCTTGGCGCAGGACAGGAACGCGCCGGTGGCGGCCGCGTGGTGTCCGTCGCCATCCGGGAAGGCGGGCATGTTCGCCACGCCCGAGACGACCAGCAGGTCGTTCTTCAGCGCCGCCAGCGGCTCCAACGTGGGCGTCAGCTCCCACGCGGGGCCCTCCGTCTTGGGCGTCCACTTCGGCATGTGGATGCCGTTGGGCGTGTAGAAGACGGCGAGCCGGCGGGGCACGTCACCCGGAGCGCCAAGCGCCGTGCGGGGGAGCATCTGCTCCAGCAAGGGAAGCGCCATCAAGGCGCCCGTTCCCCGCAGGACGGTCCGTCGTGAGAGTCGGAATTTCTTGCTCATGGCGTCTGCCCCCCTTCCTCGGCGCCACGCTGTGTGAAGTGGCTGCTCGAGACGATGCTGAGGATGTAGTCGACGAGCCGCCCACCGCGGGCCTCGGCCTTGCTGGCAATCTCCTGCACCGCGCAGTGGTCGGCGTCGGACATGCCACGGCCCGTGGCATAGGTGAGCATGTGCTCGGTCATGCAGGTGACCAGCTTCGGGTCCTCCTTCAGGTAGCGCTGCATGTCGCCAACGCTGCTGAGGACGCTGCCGTCGGGCAGGTCACCCGTGGAGTCCACGGGCGCGCCGCTCACCTCCTGGAGGCGCCAGCGGCCGATGGGGTCGAAGTTCTCCAGCGACAGCCCCAGCGGGTCCATGAGCCGGTGGCAGCCCTGACACGCCGGCGCGGCGCGGTGGATGGCCATGCGCTCCTTCATCGTCATGTCCGGGGTGATGGGCGGCGGCAGGTTCTCCACGTCTGGAGGCGGAGGCGGAGGCGCCGAGCAGAGCATCTGCTCCAGCACCCAGACGCCGCGCTGCACCGGCGAGGTGCGGTCCGGGTTGGACGTCACCGTGAGCAGCGAGCCCTTGCCGAAGATGCCGCTGCGCTCCGGGTGGCCCGTGAGGTCCACGCGCTTGTGCTTGGCGCTGCCAGGCAGCGGCAGGCCGTAGTGGGCCGCCAGCTGGTCGTTCACGTAGGTGAACGGGGCGTCGATGAGGTCCGTCAGCTTGTACTCGCCGGTGATGAAATCCGCGAAGAAGAGCTCCGTCTCCGTCCGCATGGCCGCGCGCAGCTCCTCGTTGAACGCGCCGTACAGCGTCGCGTCCGGCGTCGCGCTGTTCAGCGCGCGGGTGAAGAGCCACTGGCCGGCGAAGTTCTCCACCAGCGCCCGGGCCTTCGGATCCGCGAGCATGCGCCGCACCTGGGCCTCGACCTCCGCGGGGTCGCTCAGCTTCCCCGCCTCGGCGGCGGCGAACAGCGCGTCATCCGGCATGCTGCTCCACAGGAAGTAGGAGAGCCTGCTC
>Ga0182745_1002941_pt1 | contig 14927 bp, 11 predicted proteins | sample eDN3rd30CKraftBY_FD_128523 | JGI IMG/M metagenome (GOLD analysis project Ga0182745, IMG submission 128523) | Enriched backyard soil microbial communities from Emeryville, California, USA - eDNA 3rd pass 30_C Kraft BY (version 2) (version 2) | ecosystem: Environmental > Terrestrial > Soil >...
ATGCGCGGGCCCTCCCGCTGCGGTGCCGCCGACATGACAGTGTCCTCTCGGTGAGCTACGGCTGCTCGGGCTCGCCCTGGGGCTCCTTGCCCCCGGGCACCTCGGTGCCCTTGAGCGTGAGCACGTAGGCGGTGACGGCCTTGACGCGCTCGGCGCCCAGGGTGCGCTCCCACGCGGGCATGCCCTTGGCCACCACACCCTCCGCCACCACCCTGTGGATGGCCATGGGCGAGCCTCCATGCATCCAGTACGCGTCCGTCAGGTTGGGGCCGATGAGGCCCTGGCCCTGGCCACCGTGGCAGGCCGCGCAGTTCGCCTGGAACAGCTGCTTGCCGCTGTCCACCGACGCCGGGTCCTTGGCCAGCGCGAGCAGCATGTCGTCGGACGCGGGCGTGTTGCCGGACGCGCGCTTCGCCACCTCCGCGGCCTCGGCGGCGTACTCGCCGAGCTGGTCCGGCCCCGCCTCCGCGATGTGGAACCAGAACCAGTAGCCCGCCGAGAAGACGATGGACGCCCAGAGGATGAACAGCCACCAGTTGGGCAGGTGGTTGTCGTGCTCCTCGATGCCGTCATACACGGAATGCAACAGCGACTTGTCACTCATGGCCGCCCTCCCCTCGCTCGCTCAGCGGCATCCGCGCGAGCGCGTCGAAGTCCCCACTGCGCCGCGCGAGAAAGAGCCAGGCGACGACGCCGAGGAACACCGCGATGAACAGGACCAACGCGAAGAGGGGCAGCTCGGTGAGCGACATCCCCTGATAGAATTGCTTGTACATCAGCGAGCCCCCTCACTGGAGATGGCGGCGGCGGGCAGGCGCGAGGGCGGCGTCTCCGGCGCCGCGGGCACGTCCTGCGGTCCACGGCCCAGGCGTTGGAGATAGGCGATGATGGCCACCATCTCCGAGTCCCACGGCACCTGGATACCCTGCCCGGCCAGGTCCGCGGTGATGCCCTCCGCCTGCACCTTCTGCCGGGCCTCGGCGCCGTCCACGTCCGCGTTGGAGTACGGCACTCCCAGCCGCTGCATCAGCGCCAGCTTCTTCGGCGCGTCCTTCACGGCGATGCGCTGCTCCGCCAGCCATGGGTAGGGCGGCATGTTGGAGCCGGGGCTCGTCGCCCGGGGGTCCATCATGTGCGTGTAGTGCCAGAGGTTCGGGTACTTGCCGCCCAGCCGGTGCAGGTCGGGGCCGGTGCGCTTGCTGCCCCACTGGAAGGGGAAGTCGTAGATGAACTCCTCCGCCCGGGACACGTCGCCGTAGCGCTGCGTCTCCGCCACGAAGGGGCGAATCATCTGCGAGTGGCAGGTGTAGCAACCCTCGCGCACGTAGAGGTCACGCCCCTGGAGCTCCAGCGGCGAATAGGGCTCCTGCGCCTGACCGTGCGCCGGCACCGCCTGCTTGATCATGATGGTGGGCAGCAGCTCCGCCACGCCGCCGATGAGGATGGCGATCAGCGTGAGCACGGTGAAGGCGAGCGGCCGGCCCTCGATGAGGCCGAACCAGGACGGACGGCCCGCCTCGCGGTCGCGGCGCGTGACAATCCAGGCGAACTCGCCCAGGGCGATGATGGCGCCCAGCAGCACCAGCGCGCGCACCGGCTTCGCCCAGCCGAGGAACATCGTCACAGTGAGGATGGCGATGGCGAACAGCAGCGGCCGGCCGGTGACGACCTGCACCCAGCCGGGCGTCGGCGCCGCCGCGGGCACGGGCTCGGCGGCGGGCGCGGGCGGCTCCACCACGACGGTGGCCTCCCCGTCCACGGGCTTGCCCGCGCGGGCCGTCTTCCACAGGTTCCAAGCCATCATGATGAAGCCCACCAGGTACATGGACCCGCCGACGAAGCGGACGATGTACATGGGCCGGATGGCCAGCAGCGTCTCCACGAAGTTCGGGTAGAGCAGCGTGCCGTCGGGGTTCACCGCGCGCCACATGAGGCCCTGCGTGACACCGCTGATCCACATGGAGACCATGTAGAGGAGGATGCCCACCGTCCCGAGCCAGAAGTGCGCGTCCGCCGCCTTGGTCGAGTGCAGCTTCGTGCCGTACAGCCTGGGCACCAGCCAGTAGAACATGCCGGCCGCCATGAAGCCGTTCCACCCCAGCGCGCCGCTGTGGACGTGGCCGACAATCCAGTCCGTGTAGTGGCCCAGCGCGCTCACCGACTTGATGGACAGCAGCGGCCCCTCGAAGGTGGCCATGCCGTAGAAGGTGACGCCCGCGATGAGGAACTTGAGGACGGGGTCCTCGCGCAGCTTGTACCAGGCGCCCTTGAGCGTGAGCAGGCCGTTGAGCATGCCGCCCCACGACGGCGCCCACAGCATGACGCTGAAGATCATGCCCAGCGACTGCGCCCAGTCCGGCAGCGCCGTGTAGAGCAGGTGGTGCGGACCGGCCCAGATGTAGATGAAGACCAGGGCCCAGAAATGGATGATGGACAGCCGGTACGAGTACACCGGCCGCTCCGCCGCCTTGGGCAGGAAGTAATACATGATGCCCAGGATGGGCGTGGTGAGGAAGAAGGCGACGGCGTTGTGGCCGTACCACCACTGCACCAGCGCGTCCTGGACCCCCGCGTAGACGGAGTAGCTCTTCAGCGCCGACAGCGGCAGCGCCAGGCTGTTGACGATGTGGAGCACCGCCACCGTGACGATGGTGGCGATGTAGAACCAGATGGCGACGTAGAGGTTCTTCTCGTGGCGCTTCGCCAGCGTCCAGAAGAAGTTGATGGCGAAGACGACCCAGATGACGGCGATGGCCACGTCGATGGGCCACTCCAGCTCCGCGTACTCCTTGGAGGTGGTGATGCCCAGGGGCAGCGTGATTGCCGCCGCGACGATGATGAGCTGCCAGCCCCAGAAGTGGATCTTCGAGAGCAGGTCCGACGCCATGCGCGTCTTCAGCAAGCGCTGCGTGGAGTAGTAGATGCCCGCGAACATCATGTTGCCCACGAAGGCGAAGATGACCGCGTTCGTGTGCAGCGGGCGCAGGCGGGAGTAGGTCGTGTAGGGGATGCCCAGGTTCGCCTGCCACCAGGCGAGCTGGCTGGCGACCAGCGCCCCTACCGCCATGCCCACGATGCCGAACAGCACCGACGCGAGGACGAAGCGCCGGACCGTGGTGTCGTCATAGATGATTCGTTGCTGATGCACGGCTTCACTCCTGGGAAGCGGAGGACGGGGGCTCGGAAGCGCCAGACGCCGGACGGGCGCTGTCGTCTTCGAGCGGGAAGAGCGAGAGCCGGTCGGCGTGCTCGTGGTCGCGGTGGCGCACGCTGTAGATGAACAGCAGCACCGAGCTGGCGACGAGCATCAGGCTCACGAAGACCTGGAGGACGAGGACGTTCATGCCGGCACCTCCCGCAGCGGCGGCGTGGGCGCGGCGGCGGCGCGCTCGCGCGAGGCGGACAGCCACCACACCGTGATGAAAAGGGTGGTCAGGCTGATGGCGGGCATGGCCACGGCGGCGCGCAGCGGTGTCATCCACCCGGCGAGGCACACGGCGACGGCCACCACGTTGTACGTCACGGCCAACGCCAGCAGCCGGCGCACCACCTGACGCAGCCGCATCGACAGCCGCAGGGCCTCGCGGATGGCGCCCAGCCCTTCGCCCAGCAGGAAGAAGTCGCTCTTGCCCGGCATCACCGGCCGGTCGATGGCGGGCGTGCCCGCGCACAGGGCCCGCTCGAAGGCGAGGCTGTCATTGACGCCGTCTCCGAGGTACAGCGTGTCCGCGGCGTCCAGCTTCGCCACGGCCGCGGCCTTGTCCTCGGGGCGCTGGCCTCCCAGCGCGTGCTCGGCGGGGATGCCGAGCGCGACGGCCATCTCCTCCACGCGCGCGGGCGTGTCTCCGGAGATGAGCCACACGTCGCGGCCCTCGGCCTGGAGCGCCTGGACCTCGCGGCGCGCGTCGGGCCGCACCGACTCCCGGAGCTGGAAGAAGGCCACCGGCACTCCGTCCCGCGTGAGCACTGGCCCCGCCGCCAGCCCCGAGCCCGACAGGAGGACCGCCGGACGTGGCGAGGCCCCCGGCTCGGTGGCCCAGTCCGCGCGCCCCAACCGCCACCGCACGCCGTCACGCTCCAGCTCCAGCCCCTGCCCCGCGTGCTCCGCCACACGCGCCTCCGGAGTGAACCGGGCGCCCTCCCGCGCCAGCACGGCGGACAGGCACCGGCTCGCGGGGTGATTGCTGCGCGACACCAGGTCGAAGGCGATGTCCCGCGACGCGGGCGTCAACCCGGCCACCGCGGCTCGGTCCACCACCTCCAGCCGGCCCAGCGTCAGCGTCCCCGTCTTGTCGAACAGCACCTTGCGCACGCGAGGCAAGCGGTCCAGCAGGTCCGCGCTCCGGACGAAGAAGCCGCCACGGCGCAGGCGCGCCTGCACCAGTTCGTAGGCCAACGGCGTCGCGATGCCGATGGCGCAAGGGCACGTCACCACCAACAGCGCGACCGCGACCTCCAGCGCCTTGTCCGGCCCCGCGGGCCACCACATCGCCAGCCCCAACGCCGACACGGCCAGCACCGCGACGACCCAGCGGCGCGACACGCGGTCCCAGAAGCGTGTATGCGGCGCGTCCGCGAGCACTGGCGTCGGCGCGCGGCGCAGCAGCGCCACCAGCGGCGAGTCCGTGAACGCCTGCTTCGCGCGAACGCGAATCGCCTCCCGACCCGCGTTGAAGGCGCCCGCGGGCAGCTCCCCGCCTCTCGCCACCACGCGCTCACCGGGCTCGCCCGTAATCCAGTCCGTGGATACACGCGCGTCCGTGTCGAGCACCGCCGCGTCCACGGGCACCAGGTCGCCGGGGGCAATCACCAGCACGTCGCCCTCGGCCACCTGGGCGGCACGCACGGTGGCGAGCCGGTCGCCCTCCTCCCTCCGGACGAAGAGGCCCTCCGCGCCGTCGTCATCCAGGAGGAAGCGCCGGTTGCGCTCCAGCACGCGCTGCTGGAGCCAGCGCCCCACCAGCATCAGCGTGACGAAGGTGTTGAGCGTGTCGAAGTAGGCCAGGTCCCCCCGCCCGCCCCGCGCCTGTGCCAGCGACATGCCGTAGACCAGGACGATGCCCAGGGCGATGGGCAGGTCCAGGTGCAGCACACCGCGCCGCAGCCCGTGGAGCGCCGAGCGGAAGAAGGGCCAGCCCCCCACGACCACGACGGCGGACGACAGCCACAGGCTCAAGCGCGTGAAGAGGCCGAAGACATCGCCATCATCCGGCGTGAGCCCCACGTAGAAGCTCACCGAGAACAGCATCACGTTCATCGACAGCGCGGCGCAGATCCCCAGCCGGATGGGCAGGTCCAGGCTGGAACGCTCCGGACGCTTGCGGCTGGGACCGAAGAGGTACCCGAAGCCCTCGACGCCACGGAGGAACGCCGCCACGTCGAAGGCGCCGCGCAGCCACTGCATCCGGACCTTGCCCAGCGCCGGGTCCACCGTCAGCCCCGCGCCGCCGGACTGGCGGCGGAACAGCTCGTTCATCAGCCACACACAGGCGGCGCAGTGGATGCCCTGTACATCCAGCTCGAGCGCGCACAAGGGGCCGGGAATCGACTCGGCGCGCGTGACGAGCGGCTCCAACCACGCATACGCGCGTTCCTTGCGCGGCTCTGGCGCGGGCGCCGTCTTTCCCTGCGCGAGCTGGTAGTAGCGCGTGAGCCCCTGCTCCACCAACAGGCCGTACACGGCCTCGCAGCCCATACAGCAGAAGTCGCGCGCCGCGCTCCCCGGAGGAACGGGACTACCGCAGTGGCGACAGGCAGCCGGAGCAGGCTCCGATGGCGTGGAGGCGAGCATTTACGGTGTCACCTTGCGAACGGCATGCCTGTTGCGATGCACCGCGCCCATGCCGCTCGAATTCGCCGCCATCGCCTCGCTGCCGCCCACCGCCGCCCCCGCCCCCACCGTCATCGCCGGCGCGCTGGGTGCGCTCGTGGTCGGGCTCACGGGAAGCGTGCACTGCCTCCTCATGTGTGGGCCGCTGGCGTGCGCGGGCCTTCCCTCGGCCCCTGGAGCGGAGCGGCGCCGCGCCATCGCCGCCTATCAAGCGGCCCGCCTCGGCGCCTACACCCTCGTGGGCGGCGCACTGGGGGCGCTGGGCGGAGGCGTCACCCAGGCGCTGGCCGTCTCGACGCAACCCTACCTGCCATGGCTGATGGCGGCCGCGCTGGTCGCGTCCGCGCTGGAGCTGGGCAAGCGCCTGCGCCCGCTCCCTGGCCTCTCGAACCTGGCGCGTCACGTGACGCGGTGGGGCGCAAAGTTTTCGTGGACGGGCCGCGCCAGCGCAATGGGTGCGGTGACGCCGCTGCTGCCGTGCGGCCTGCTGTACGGCGTCTTCGCGGCGGCGCTGGCCAGCGGCTCGTTCGGAGGCGGAGCGCTGGTGCTCGCCGCGTTCGCGCTCGGCGGCCTGCCTGCCCTGCTGGGCGCGCAGCTCCAGGCGGGGCTCTGGAAGCACCGGCCCAGGCTGGTCTCCCTCGTTCTGCGGCGCGCGGTGCCGCTCACCGCGGCGGTCGTGCTCGTCTACCGCGCGGTGAGCGTGAACACCGGCGGCGCCAGCTGTCATTGAGCGCGCCCAGGGACTCCAACCACAGGATGAAGCACGGCCCTACGGTGCCTTCGAGGACACGCCTTGCCGGTGCGTGGAGTCGATGCGCCTACTGACGATGACCTTGCCCCGGAGGGACGGCCGCCACCCCTGCGCTCCGATGTCGATGGTGACGCCCACTCGACGCGGCCAAGCGAGCATACGTGGGTGGCTTGACTAGAACCACATTCTAGAACCAGATTCTAGTCATGGAGCGAAAGCGCCGCAGTGCGACGGGTGAACAGAGCCGTCGCGCCATCCTCGATGCCGCACTCGATTGCTTCTCCCGGCTGGGGTGGGCCGCGACGACCATCGAGGACATCCGCAAGGTCAGCGGCGCCAGCGTGGGCAGCGTCTACCATCACTTCGGTGCGAAGGAAGGCATCGCGGTGGCGCTCTACATCGACTGCCTCCGCCTCCATCAGGAGTCGCTGCGAGCGCGGCTGGAGCGGAAGCACGACGCGGAGTCCTTCGTCCGGGCCGTGGTCACCCACCACATCGCCTGGTCCCGGGAGCACCCGGAGGCCGCGCGCTATCTGCTGAGCATGCGACGCGAGGAAGCCGTGGCCGCGGCCGAGCAAGAGATCCAGTCCGCGACCGGAGGCTTCATCCGGGAGGGCTTCCACCGGCTGAAGGCCTTCGCCCAGGAGGGAGCACTGTTGCCGCTCCCCCCTTCCGTCTATCTACCGCTGATGCTTGGCCCCGCGCAGGAGCTGCTGCGCGCGTGGGCCCATGGCCATGTCGAGCTCAAGGCCGGCATCGAGAAGGTGCTCGCCGACGCCGCGTGGCGCTGCCTGCGGCCAGAAGTCCCTCCTTCCAGGAAGGTGCCGTGATGCACGATGACACCCTGCCCTCCTCCGGCACGCAGGCCGTCGCGGAGGTCGTCCAGATTCCCGCTCGCGACGGGCTCCCGCTGGCCGCGACGGTGTTCCAGTCCGCCGAGAGCAACGGAATCGTCGTCCAGGTGAATCCCGCGACGGCCGTTCCGCGCAGGTACTACGACGCCTTCGCCCGCTTCCTGGCGGGCCAGGGGTTCACCGTCGTCACCTACGACTACCGGACCATGGGGGACTCGGTGGTCGACGGCGCGCGCCGCAACCAGGTCCGCTTCCAGGATTGGGGCGAGTTGGATACGCCCGCCGTCATCGACTGGGTGACGGCCCGGTTTCCCTCGCACCGGCTCGCCGTCATCGGACATTCCGCGGGCGGACAGATGCTGGGACTGGCCGACAATGCCTCGCGCATCCAGGCCGCGCTCCTGATTGCGTCGCAGCATGGCTGGTGGCGCAACTGGCCGCTCACGCAGGCCGTGACGCTGGCGGCGCTCTGGTACGTCGCGCTGCCCGTATCCGTCGCGGCGCTGGGCTACTTCCCGGGCCGCGCGGTGGGTTCGGAGGACCTGCCCGGAGGCATCGCGAAGCAGTGGGCGCGCTGGTGCCGCAATCCGAACTACGTCTCCGACGAGCGCGGCGCCCCGCTGCGGCCGTTCAACGACCACGTCCGCGCCCGCCTGCGGCTCTACAGCTTCTCGGATGACCCCATCGCGCCCCGCCGCGCCGCGAGCGCCCTGCTCGACTACTACCCGAACGCCACCCGCGAGCACCTCCACCGCACGCCCGCGGAGCTTGGGATGAAGCGCGTCGGCCACTTTGGCTGGTTCCGCTCCAGCACACCCCGGTCCGTCTGGGTCGAAGCAGCGGACTGGCTCCAGCAGGCAGCAGCCGATGAAACCATCCCAGGCGCCCAGATGGCCTCAGTGGAAGCACCACGCGGATGAACCCCACGGCGCGGTCGTGTCCCTATATGTGTGTAGATAAGGTGACACGGGCCCTTACGGGCGAGGACGTCTTGCGCTCGAGGGTGAGCAGGGTGACGCGGACGTTGGAGGAGAAGGTGGAGGGCTTGCGCACCCAGCCCCTCACCCAAGCTTTCCCCTACCTGTATCTGGACGCCACCTTTCCCGATGCGAGGTGGGCGCGCACGGTTCAGAACGTCTCCGCGCTGGTGGCCTACGGCGTAGGCGAGGATGGACACCGACACCTGTTCGCCGCATCCGCTCCCTGGGCACCTTCCCGAACCACGACCGTCACCTCGACGTAAGCGTCCCGGGCACACCGGGCACTCGCGACGCTCCGCACGCGGTACAGCCCCGGCACCGTCACCCGCACCGTGGCCGTACCGCTGCCCTGAAGGTTGAGGTCCACCGTTCCACGCAGCCACCGCACGCGCCTCTCAAACGCATCACCATGCTGGCGAAGCCGCGCGTGGAGCGTGACGACCAGGAGATGAAAGACGGAGCTTTCCCCAGGGGAAACGTGCTGGACGATGCCGCAGGTGTGTCATCGGATTCAGCACCTGTGCCGCGCCGCATTGGCCACGGCCTGCGCGACGTCGGCGCCCGCGCCCCTCCTCGCCGGCCATCACGACTCAATGGGTTTTCCCTACCGGGCAGCAAGGGACTCGACACAGCCTGGCGTAGATTCTGGAACGCCTCTCACATACACTGGCAGTATGTAGTGCATTCACGCGAATGCGAGGACCAGGACATGCGCGCGCGAGTTCATCAGGCTGCCGCACGGTCAATGGGGGAGCGGTCCGGGACTGACCATTCTCCATCGTTCATGGCGACTCTCCGACCTCCGACGGACACGCGTGAGGGCGAGGCGCGTCACAGCGCCCCTCCTTCCTCGCGGGGCTTCAACTTCGGGAGCATCCCTCTGTTCCCTCCAGCACCGGCGGGGGCGCGTGTCCTCCAGGCGAAGTGTGCCTGCGGCGGAAACGCCAGTCGCGGCGCATGCGCGACCTGCGGGAAGGACGAGCCGCTCCAGCGCAGTGGTACCGGAGCCGCTGCGGGCATGGGCGCGGGCGGCGTCCTCCACAGCGGGCTGGTGCCTGAAATCGCCCAGTCCAGCGGCATGCCGCTTCCGGCGGAGCATCGGGCACGCGCCGAGCACGTCTTCCAGGTCGGGTTCCACGACGTGCGCATCCACACCGGCGGTCCCGCGGCCCAGGCCGCGCGGAGGCTTGCCGCACGGGCGTTCACCACTGAGCGCGACGTGTACTTCGGCAGCGGCCACTACATGCCGCATACCGAGGCGGGACTGCGGCTGCTGGGGCATGAGCTCGCCCATGTGGTGCAGCAGCGGCGGGGGCTGTCGGCGGAGTCGCTCGGGGGCACGGGGGACGCGTACGAGCGTGAAGCGGACAACGCCGGTGCCGCCTTCGCGCGAGGCGAGCCTGTGCGCATCGCCTCGGCGCCCGGCTCGGAGCGAGGAGTCCAGCGCAGCGAGGACCCAGGTGCCCAGGCGGGGGCGGTGGGGACGGAGGACTCGCCGTACGGCCTCCCTTTTCTCGGTGAAGCCAACACGCCTCAAGAGCTGCGCGAGCTGCTCCTGCAGCTTCGTGCGGAGGCGGGAGGCCCGCTGACGCTCGTGGACGAGTCCTTCGCCATGGAGGGGCCGGTGCCCGCCGAGTCGGCTAGGAGCGAAACTGGCCCGGCAGTGCAGAGCCTCCCGCTCGAGCGCCCCTTGCAGGCGTCTCCCCTGGGAAAGCCACTCCAGCGCGCCGTTGTCGCCGGCTGCAACGTGCCGGGTGTTCCCCCCAACGTCATCGGCATCGCCGCTCATCGGCAGATACAGGCGGGCTGCCGACTCACGTCCCCCGGGTGCCGGGGAGAGGTGCGCATTCCGGGAGGCGGCTATGCCGACCTCATGCGGGACCACATCCCTGCGCTGACCGAAATCGGGGAGATCAAACCCGCTTCGTGGCTCGGTCGACGAATGACGGCACTCGCCGCGGCACAGCTCGCCCGCTACATCGCCGCCTACAACGCGGCCTATCCAGGCCCCGGCGCGGTTCCAATGTGGTCCTTCCGCTTCTCGCCCGCGCCCTTCCTGCTGAATCCCTCGCAGCAGCTGAGCGCGTTTGGGCCGGCGGCGGGGCTCTACTTCTACCGTTGCACGGCCGGCCCCCGGCGACGGGTGAGGGTTCCCGTGCGTGTCCTCGTCCGCGTCCCGGTTCCCGTGCCCACGCCTGCCCCAGTCCCCGCCCCCACCCCCGTGCCCGCACCGGCGCCGTCCCATGGGCCAAGCGGGAGGGATGTGGCGAGGGGTGTGGCCACCGCCGGGGCGGGTATCGGGATTGGCTACCTCGTCTACCGAGGCGTCCGGATGATTCCCTCCCTCTTCTTCTGGCCCTCCATTCCCGCCAACCTCGCCATCCCGTGAGCGGGAGGCGGGCAGGACTCAGCGCGCCACGCGCAGCCGCAGCGTCCAGGAGGTCTGTCCCTCTTCCGGGCTCTGCATGGGGACCAGCCCGATGTGCAGTTCGCCGCGCCCCGCGCGCGACGCGCTGGCGGGGATGCTCACCTGGACCCGGGTTGCCGCCCACAGGCTCACGGACTGCTCCGCGCTGGTGGACGCCTTGAAGGCAGCAGCGGGGTCCGCATAGCCCTCGGGGAGAAGCGCGTCGGAGAAGTGCGCTTCCCACACCGGCTGCTCCCCGATGCGCGACGCCGAGAGCGGGGCCTGCTGCTCACGCCCGTCCTCCGGGGGCCCGAGCGTGAGCGTGGCGACTCCGAGTGTCACCAGACCGTCCTCCAAGACCTGGCCAAAGAGGATGATGCTCAGCCCCCGCAGCGCGCCGCCCGTGTTGTGGGCCACCGCGGAGAGGGTGAGCTGCTCCCCCACGCGTGCGTTCAGGGACGGCCCCACACCGCCCTCGTGTCCGAGCGCGGGCGGGCGTGCGGAAGTCGCCGTCACCGGCGCCGCGGGACGGAGCGCCAGCATCGTGCAGCCCGCGCGCACCTCGTCCGGCAAGGAGCGAAAGCCCACCGTCACCCTGTCGGGGACCCACCCCAACAGCGGCGCGAGCCGGTCCAGGATTTCACTGGCGTCCTGCCGGATGAGCGGTGTGTCCCAGGCCGCGCGAAGCAGGTCCGGTGCTCCGGAGACGAGCAGCTCCCGCCAGACCCCAGGCCTTCCTTTGAGACGGCCGGTCCGCCGGGAGGAGATGGGTTTGCCAGTGAAGTAGCCCGGCCAGTTACAGAACCGGTCGACGATGGAGCCCTCCTTCGCGAGCCACAGGTCCAGCACGTCGCTGTCGTGAACACGCACGCCCACCACCTGACCTGGCAGAACCGAGGACAGCAGCGAAGCGCCGGCCTCCAGCGTCGCGTCATCCTGGCTTTCCGTGGCCTCGTCATAGACCGCGAGCCAGGGGGCCTCCGACGCGGGTGCGACGCACAACCGGCGGGTGACCGGCTCTCCGGGCCCAGCCTCCACCAGCCCGATCCTGGCCAGGCGCTCCCGCAGGCCCGACACGAGTCGCTCGCGCGCGGCGCCCGAGGAGCGCCTGCCCGTATGTACCTGGAAGTTGGTGAAGAAGGCGCCCATGCGGTGACCATGAAGAGTGTGGCCAGTATGCCCCGAAGCACGATGGCCCCCAATCGCGCCGGAGGGAGGTGCTCAGCGCCTCCCCTCGAACCTCTGGCCTGTCAGGTGCTCCCATATCACCCCTGTGCCCACCCAATATTCGCTCGCTGCGCCATGCGTGCGTCAATCCCTGTGCGTGGTGCGTCAATGCGAGTGAGCGAGGCGCGCATGAAGTGAAATCTTTCCCTGCTCAATATGCCCGGGGCGGTATGGCGCATCGCCAGTGCGCTGCACGCCAGCGGCGAGCGAATGCACTACGCCGAGGCACGAGCACAGGGGCAGCCCAACGGCAACGTCGAGGCCACCTGCAGGTCGTTGAGGAGTCCGGCCAGCACATCCTGGACCTCTGTGTCCTGGTGCTCTCGAACCGATGGAATGCTGCCATGATCCTCACGCTCGCGCCGCGACGCGCAGAGGTGCGGCGCGCCGCGTGCTCAGGATGAGCACCACACCCGGTGCACCTCACCCGGAATGTCCTCGCCAAGCCCCCTGGAGGCTGCGCGGACGGCTGGGCAAGGAGACGTCGGCCATCTCCGAGGCCGCCTCCCTTCTGGACGGCAGGAAGCGACTGAAGGCCCCCCAGGAGGGGCAGGGACGCCAGGTACCCGAAGCCATGGAGTGCCTGCGCGAGGGCCTCGCCGCTGCCACCTGCGCTGGAAGCGCCTTCGCAGCACCAATGGCCTGGAGCGTCTCCACGACGAGGTGAAGCGCCGCATCTGCTCCGTGGGCGCCTTCCCGGACCACGACCGTGCGCTGCGCCTCTTCACCGCCGTCGCCCTCGAAGTCACCGGCGTCTGGGATGACCGCCGCTACCTCGACATGGCCCTGCTGAACTCAACCCCTGACGCCGCTGCTGCTTGATGCCTCCGAGGAGCTGCCCTCCCCCGCCCTCCTCCCGACGAACGACACAGGATTCGGGATTTGACCCAAGACAGGTGTCCTGGGTGGTCACCGACACGGACATGGTCCCACCGAGGCACTGGCTTCCGACTCCTCCCTTGCTCAGCTTCCCGGGCGGCAGCGTGGAGGCATGGGAAATCATGGCGCTGCGATGGGATTCATGGGCTGCGTGGAGGCACGGGAAATCATGACGCTACGATGGAATTTATGGGCGGTGTGTCTGGTAGCAGGGGTGCTCTGCATCGGCGTGGCATGTGACTCGACCCCAGGGATGAACACGCCGCTGCCTCCCCCCGATGCCCCTATTCCCGTCGAACCCTCGAGTCCAGATGACGGCCACCCTCCGGGGCGAGAAGAGCCATCTCCTGGTGAAGTGCCGCCGGAGGATGTCGAACAGCAGGTATTCCCCCAGGCCTTCCAGCAATCGTTGCCGGGGTCGCGAACCGTGGAGAAGCACACGACCTTTCGTTTCCGCATCCCAGTTGCGCGCGCCGGCGAGCGGCTGAAGTTCGTCTTCTTCGCGGGGGATGATGCGCTGAGAATCCATGCCGCCACCGTGGCCCGCGCGGACGCCAATGGCGTGCTCGCATCTGCCCCCCTGCCGCTAACCTTCCAGGGCGCCCCTGGCGCCCTGCTCGCAGCGCGCCACACCGTGCACAGCGACCCTGTGGCACTGCCCGTGAGCTTCCGTGAGGAGTTGGCCATCTCCTTCGAGGTCGAGGGCGCCATCGCCGAGGGGCAGATGGACCTCTTCCCCCAGAGCTACGCGGCCGAGGGGAGCCACTCCTCGAAGCCCGGCCGATTTGGAAAGGCCCAGAAGCGACTCGTGGGGCTCGGCGGCATCGAGGTGGACGCCAAGGCGACGCGCACCATCGCCCTCATCGGAGGTGGGTTCGCTGTAGGCAAGGGCGCGCCCACCGGCGACTTTCGGGAGACCTGGCCCGCCGTGACCGAGCGCCTGCTCGGCCAGCCGGTGCTCAATCTCAGCCAGGAAGGCCAGAGCATCGCCTCGGTGGTCGCGGCGCTTGACGCGGGGGCGCTGCGGCTCACCGGTGTCACGGACTGCCTGGTGTTGCTGGGTGATGATGAAGCGCCTTCCGTCGATACGTCCACACTTTCGTCCTCGCTGGATGCGCTGCTGTCGCGGCTGCGCTCGCAATGTCATGTCTATGCCGGAACGCTCCCGCCCCGAGGTACCTCGCAGTCCAGCGGGGAGCCGTCCCGTGACGCTCGGAACGTGGTGAATGACTGGCTGCGCTCGGAGATTCCAGCGGCCCAGGTCGTGGACTTCGACGTGTTGCTTCGAGACCCGAGCAACCCCGAGAACTACCAACCCCAAATGCAGAATGACACCGGAGGCTTCTCCGAACGGGCCCAGGCTTGGATTGGGGCCGAGGTGGCACAACGGCTTGGACGCGAGCCTCCCGAGGAGCCCTCCAGGAAGATGGCCCTCAAGGTGACACTGACGAGCTCCAGCCATGACGTGCTCACGGTGGACTCCGCTGGCACCGTGTTCGCCGTGGATCGTGAGATGGGCCGTGCGCTCCTCTGGGCCAGCACGGACAACGCGCGCTCCTGGCAGCCGCGCGGTCGCCACCCGAAGGGCTCTTCCTTCCAGGTGATGACGTCGCTGAAGGACGGAACCTTGCTCGCCGACACCCTCGCCCAGGATGGGATGCACGCGCTCGCGCGCTCCACGGACAACGGCGCCACCTGGAGCGATGTGCTGCCCCTGGGGCTGTTCCGCATGCTTCAGCCAGGCAACATCCGCGAGCTGCACGGCACCGTCTTCTTTGGTGAATATCAGGTGTTCGCCATCGAGTCGCCCATCCGCATCTGGGCGAGCACGGACGGGGGCGCTACCTGGAAGGTGCGTGCCACGCTGACTGGACGCCGCCATTGCCACTCGCTGGTGGCGGACGCGGAGCAGGGCGTCTTGTGGGAGATGATGGGCGACGCTCGCGGAGGCTTGCTGCGCTCGGTGGACGACGGCGTTACGTGGAGAGCCGTGGTGGAC
>Ga0182745_1002942_pt1 | contig 14925 bp, 9 predicted proteins | sample eDN3rd30CKraftBY_FD_128523 | JGI IMG/M metagenome (GOLD analysis project Ga0182745, IMG submission 128523) | Enriched backyard soil microbial communities from Emeryville, California, USA - eDNA 3rd pass 30_C Kraft BY (version 2) (version 2) | ecosystem: Environmental > Terrestrial > Soil >...
GAGCGATCTGATCCAACGGTCCCACCGGGGTAATGGTGACGGCATGACGATACATGGGAAGCTGTTGCAACACGGGAAGCCCCAGCGGAGAGAAGCGAGATCTCAACCGGACTCCCGTGAGGGACAGGCCGGGCCGTCTGGGGTGGCGGACGGGTTCGTACTACCTGTGAAGCCGGGTAACTCCGGTGGAGGAAAGGAGCCCGAGTTCAAGAAGGGCGTGTGCCAAGGAAAGGATCGAGGAGAGTGACGCGAGTCTATAACCTCCTCCCTGAAAGATCATGCTCTGTCGGCATCGTCCCATCAGGCCTCAGCCGTTTCCGGCTGATCCTGATGTTTTCTTGTCCGAGAGCCGGATGCGGGAAATCGTGCGCCGTGGAACGTCGTGCTGAATCCCCGACTCAGTCGGGAGAAACTCGGAGGGAGGTTTCTGGGTCATCGGGTTGACCTGAAGGCGAAAGCCGGAGGGGAAAAGAGCATGCCCGAGAAGCAGGAGATGTTGGAAGGCGCTGAAGACATGGTCCTGCAAGATCCGCGTGATAGGGCGAAAGCTGGATTGCCTGAATCCCAATCCCCAGTGGTGGAACCGCACACCTGCTGCTACAGCGTCTAAATCGCAGCACCCCTGGAGCGGATCGTTCGGATTTCGCGATCGGCTCCCTCCGCTTGGTGGGGCGATGGAGAACGACTCCATTCAAGGGGATGAGTGGGAGGCCTAAGTCATGCTCGAGACGTTCAGCACCCACGGAACGCGGGATGGCCTAACGGGCGCAAGCCCCATGGTCACGGAGTCTCCGTAGTAGTCCGAGGACGGGAGAGCCGTCCACATGGCGAAGGGAGATAGGTGGTTGGGCAACCAAAACGTCGAGGTACGCGAGATGCGAATCGCCGAAACGGTTTTGGGATCCACAGAAGCCACTGGAGAGCCGTGGTGAGATCGAAAGACTCATGCTCGGTTCGGAGGGGGGCGACTGGAAAAGGGCTGCGAAAGCCGCACCTCGCTGGTCGCCTACCCTACCGCACGTCCGGTTCGATGAGCGGGGTGTGGAAACGGAGCATGGCCGGATATTGAGGCACCGGCATATCGAAAGAGCCGGAAACAGACTTAAGCCGAGCCTTCGCCACCGCGCCACACCTCGACTCTACTCAAGTGATCCTCGCCGGGATCGAACCCGACTTTCCGAATCAATCGCGAGGGGCTTCCCCGCGGCTTGGCTCGGAGTGAGGTGCCGTGATCTTTTCGAGGGCTTCGGTGGCCCACATTCGAACACAGGGGTCTGGATGCTTGCGATACTCCTTCAATCGAGGAATGGCGACTCGTGCCGCGGTCCGAAGGCTGCCAAGAGTTTCAAACCACTCCTCGAGGTATTCAATGTGCTCGTCCCTCGGATCACGTGATGTGACCATGGGGTCGATGGTTTCCAGATGACTTTTTGTTGTTTCATCTGCTTCAAGACTTGAGCGACCCATCACTCCAAGTACCTGAGCGCGTTCCTCCGGGAAGGATCGGCCTCGGGGTATGAAGGATCTGGCATTTTTCGCGAGCCACTCTTCCGCGAGATCTTTTCCTTCGGGGGCAAGTTGATAAAGTGAAATAGTTAATCCTTGCAGAAGAGATGCGTCCCTACCGCCCTCCTCCCGCAGTTTCCGAAGCACCGGGATCGCTTCGGCGTCTGAGCCGATTTCCCCCAGCGCCAGGATCGCGGCCTCTCGAACAGAATGGTTCATCTCCTCTTCCTCCCGCGCCTGAGCCGCCTCGATCAGAGCTGGAACCGCGGATTTGGCTTCAGCCTGGAGCGATCCAAGAACCCGGGCGGCGGCCGTGGCGACCGTGCAATCTTCGGGGTCATTGGAGTTGCGATACTTCAGAGCACGAATCAAGGCAGGAATGGCCGATTTGGCTTGTGGGCCGAGGTGTCCCAGGGCTCGAACCACGCTGACCTGTGGTTCGTGATTATCGTACCTATCACCGACCTCGCGAAAGATTGCCTCCGCAAGGGCCGAGACGACCTCTTCCGATTGCGACCTCATTAGGCCAAGGCAGTTGGCCGTTACGTGTACGACTTCCGATTCGTCAGATTTCAATGCTTCGATGAGCGCGGGGACGCATTCCTTGCCGTCAGGGTCAACGCTTACAAGGGCTTTGGAAAGATTTCCCCAGGCCCTGTGCGACTTGACAATGTCGATCATTATCGGTAACGCCGCTTCGGCGCGTGGGCCAAGCCGCGCAAGTGCTTCAGGGACATAGAAGTCATCATATTCTTCGTCGCTCCAGTGTTCGAGCGCTTCGATTAACACGGGGATGTTGTCGGGTATTGAGGAATCGATATGAGCGAGCGCGATGGCTGCGGAAACACGCTTCCGTGGCCGCTTGTCTGACAGGGCTTTGCGAAGTTCAGGAACTGCATCGCGTGCCTTTGGACCAAGCCAGACCAGCGCCAGGGCATTCTTCTCGTACATATCTTCTTCGTGGAGGAATCTGTCGAGCACCTGTTTTGCGGGGGAGACGCCGATCCCGTCCAGTGCGATCGTGACATTAAAGATGTCAATGTTATCATTACTGAGTATTTTTGTGATCGCTGGGCCAGCCTCCTTGGCGGCTGGCCCAATTCGGCCCAGAGCCTTGACGGCGGTTCGAACAAGAATCTCGGCATTGAGATCCCCTTCTGGATGTTCAACCGCACGGATGAGTATCGGGATCGCAGCCCGAGCTGGTGGTCCGATCTGGCCGAGTGCATCCGCGGCACAGACGCGCATGTCGCGATCGAGCCCTTGCAGGATGTCCAGGAGAGGAGGCACGGCGGGGCCGCCGATTTTGGCGAATTGTTCGTCGTGGTAAGGGCTGTAAAGGAATGTCCCCATCCCCGTGAGGTGATCACAACCTCGCTTCAGGAATCCCTCGACTAGGTGGGGAACCGTGATTTCCGTTCCCGCTCCGATTCGTATCAAGGCATTGAATGCATTTGCTTTGACATTGATAGAATCCGCCGGGTTATCTTGGCCGTGTCGAACCTCGTCGATCAGGTCAGGCACTGCGGCCTGGGCAGCCTGCCCGTAACAACCGAGGGCCCAGGCCGCCCGAGCTCGATCGGATTTGGAACTGTCCTTGTCGCGAAAAATAAGGATCCACTCGTCCAGATTCTTCCCATAGCACGTCGGTTGATCCTCTGCGCGTGTAGGACGCGTGGAGCTGATTAGGACGAGGAGAAGGAAGAGCGTGGTGCGCATGAGGTTCGTCCTTCCGGCAAGGTGGACTTCGTCGTTTCGCGTTCAGAACAAGACCGCCGCGAGCTTGCGCTGATAGGTGCCCACGAGTTCGGAGCCGCCGAGGAGCTGGAAGATCGCGAGCATGGTCTTTCTCGCCTGTTCGCCGACCCCTTTGCGGTCGCGCTCGACGAGCTCGAGGCAGATGTCCAGGGCTTCTTCATACTGGTGGGCGGCGGCGAGGGCTTCGGCCAGGGCGAACTTGAGGGAGAGGTCGGTAGGGTTCGCCGCCAGCGCCGCGCGTGCCTCGTCGACTCCGCCGGTCGCTTCTCCCTGAGTGCGGAGCAAGAGCTCGGCCTTCAGTTTCTCCGCTTCGGGTTCGAGGAATCCCCGGCGCTCGAGCTCGGTCAACAGACCTTGGCTCTCCTCCAGGCGATTCTGCCCCAGCAAGGTTCGGGCGAGGCCGATCTTGGTCATCGGATCCTTGTCGTCCAGGGTCAAGGCTTCCCGGTATTTGGCCTCCGCGCCGGGGAGGTTGGTCGTTTCGAGGTCTCGGGCCTCTTTAACCAGGATTTCGGCGGGGGTTGGCATGAGCCGGTCGATAAACTCGCGGATCGCGGTCTCAGACAGGACGCCGACGAACGAGTCGCGCACTCGCCCGTTGCTCAGCCCGAAGACGGCGGGAATGGAACGCACACCAAAGGCCGAGGCAATCTGCGAAACCTCCTCGGTATTGGCCTTCACCAGGGTGAATCGGCCATCATATTCCTCGGCTAGTCGTTCGAGGATGGGGCCAAGCGTTCGGCAAGGGGCGCACCACTCCGCCCAGAAGTCCAGGACCACCGGCTGGTCGGCGGAGCGCTGGATCACGTCCTGATCGAACGATTGGAGGGTGGTCTCCACGACGTGCGGCTTGTTCGTGCTCATAAAATTCCGTCTACCAACTCTGGGGCCTGATGAATAAGATCGCAGCGCGATCGATCGCCGACTACACGGTAAGATGGGTGAAATGTAGGGTTAGGGCTTCGGACGCGATCGTGCTCCAAGGGCGCTCGAACGCGTCCGTCCGTTGGAATGTCCCCTTTGGCACCTGCATTATCGATTCGTCGGGCTCGATGGGTGAGCGCGAGAGGCGGTGGATGGATCGACCGGTCCTCTTCGCGCGTCCCTTTCGATCTTCAATCATACGTCTGGCGTCATGGAGATACGATGGTTCGCACGATCTTGGCTTTGCTTCTTGGATTGGCGTCGGCCGTGGGGGCGCCGAGTGGGGTTCGGGCGGAGGAGCCGACCGATGCCCTGACCGTGCGAGCCCTGAGGATCGATCGCCAGCTTGAGCGGGTGATCGCCCTGTTCGAGGGAGCGCGGGCTCCGAATCCGGCCGCCGCTCTCGCGGGATGGAAGCGAGCGACCCACGGCCTGGGCCGGCCGCAACTGGGCAAGGGGCTGGAGGCGGCCATCGCCGCGCTCAACCCGGGCATGGTCCGCGAGTTGGTCCGCCTGGAAGAGATCAAGGTTGGGCTTGGGTTCGACCCAGACAACGGGCAGGCCCGGTGGTACGTGGCCGCCCCCGGCGACGATGGAACCCTGGCCGCCCTGTTGACCGCGACCGCCTTGACGGAAGGGGAAGCCGACGCGTCGTTCCGCGAGTTCCGGGTGGATCGGCTCGGCCCGCCAGGAGCCCCCCTGGCCCTTCGGATCCCAGGCGCCCTGGCTCTGGCCGCCACGCGCGCCGACCTATCGACCGTGCTGGCGGAAGTTCGCAAACGCCAACCTTCAACGACCAGTGAGGAGACCGGCTGGCGGTTCGAGGTCAAGCCGGAGCAAATCCCGCTCACCGGCCCGATCTCACGTCAACGCGCGATCGAGGCGCTGCGTGCCTCCGACCTGAGCCGGATTAAAGGGAGCGCCGGGATCGAGGGAGACACGTTTAAGGTCACCACGACGAGTGAATTACGCAAGGCGGCGTTCACCGGGTCGATCGACCCCGCCTGGCTCGACTGGATCCCTGCCTCGGGGGTGCTCGCCGGGGTCTCGCTGGCGATCGACGCGAGCCCGACGGCCTGGGACGCCCGGTTTGCCTGGGCCGACCGTGTTGAACGCGTCGATCCGCTCAAAGGTCAGCTCGCCCCCTTGCGTACCCGGCTGATCCTGCTTTCGATCGCCGCGGGGATTCAGCCCGAGGTTGATCTCTTCCCCAAGATTCGAGGGGTGACCGCTTATACCGCGTCCGCCTCGCCTTGGGTTGGCCGGTTGAACTCGCTCGTGTTGGCGCTTCACGTGGCCGATGAGACGTCGGCCGATCGGCTGGCCACTCACCTCTTCCCCCGGCTGGTCGCCGCACTCTCGAAGCAACCGGTGAGCGTGGCACGGGAGGATGGAACCATCCCGCTGGGAACGGTCTCCGGGCGCGAGGTGGTCCTGAGGCGGAGTGGATCCACCCTCCTGTTCGGGTGGGGGGTGTCCTCGCTTGACTCGGCGCTCGCCGCCAAGGAAGACACGGCCCGCTCCGCCGGGACAACACTCCGCGAGCTAGGCGGCAAGAACCCGCCCCAGCGCCTGGGGGTCGTCTGGACCGATCAGCTCGCCCGACCCTTGCTCAACGGCGCCTCGCCCGTGGTCTGGGTGGGACGCAACCAGGAGCAGGCTTTGAGCGACGAGCTGACCTGGAGCGGGCTCAAGGGGATCGTTCAGCGCTTTCTGACGCGGGTCCCGTTGGAGTACCCCATCAACCCTTGAACATGGCCTTGTCGCGCTGCGGTCGCCTCGCCCCTCCTCAATCGAGATATTTGGGTTAGTCAACCTGACCTGCTCAAGGCATTTTCCGAAGAACTCCCTTGCTCCTGGATGCTCCATGACCACCGCCCCCAAAGACAAAGCCCCAGCCCGGCTGATCGACCTTCACACCGACTGGATGCTGCAATACGCCCAGGAATCCACGACTTATGACGCGTCGCTCTACGAGCGGGTCAAGGAACGACTGGGGCAGGCCGAGGGGTATTTGCAGGGGACCTGGGCGGCGGTTCTCTCGTGCTACCGACGCGCCGAGGATTGGGCCCAACAGACGGATCCCTGGCGAGCGCTGGGAGAACTCATCGCTCGTATCGAGGCCGAGTTCTCCGGCCGCTTGCTCATGGGGCCGGAGGACCTCGCGCGGTTCTTCGACGATCCCGAGGGGTTGTGCTGGGGGGTGATCGGTGTCGAAGGGTTCGACGCTCTGGTCCGGGAGGAGGCGGACCTGGATCGACTCGTGGGCCTCTTCGAGCGAGGTGTCCGGCTGTTTCAGCCCGTCTATACCTCCTCGAGCTTGCTCGCCGGGTCGTCCGCCTCGGGCGATGATCGAGGGTTGACCGAGCTCGGTCGCCGGTTCCTCTCAACGCTCGAGAGCGCGGTCGCCGCCGCCGAAACGGGACCACGCTGCCTGGTTGACCTTGCCCATTTGAATCCTCGATCCGCGTCCGGGGTGCTGGCCTGGTTCGAGGCCGATGCGTCGAGGCTGGGTCGGTTGCTCCCGATCTACAGCCACGGAGCGATCGAGCACGACGGTTTTGACTCCCCTCGAGCGCTGAGCCGGGCGAACCTGGTTCGTCTGCGCACGCTGGGGGGCTACGTGGCCTTGAGCGTGAGCCCTCCTTTCTACAATCGGCCGGAGCAGCTTCGGGCCGATCTCGAGGCCGCGGCCTCGGTCCCCTTCCTCGGCGCATCGGGCTTCCAAGGCATCGCGATTGGCTCCGACTTTCTGGGAGTCGATCAGACCCTCCCCGGGCTGGGCAATGCCATTGAGGTGGTTGATTGGCTGGGCGAGACCTTCGACCCGGCGACCGCGGCCGCCTTGAGACAGGGGAACGCCCTGAACCTGCTGCGCTGGATCGTTGGGAACCCCGTCCCAGCGGCCTGAATTCCGGGGCCGAGCCGCTCGCATGGCTTCTGCCGAAATGGCAGTCGGGCCTGGTTTCCTGACGCGAACGGCAGACCCCGGCCGAGCGTGTCGGGATGAGTCGTGAATTCGCAAGCCTTTTGTTGAAAGGGACTTGGGACTCATAATTCGGTAAGGCACGCCTCTTGCATACAGGGGGAGGTTATCGAAAGTGGCCGCATTCGCCGTGCGTACGTGGGCGGGTGTGTTTGGCCGCGCGAGCGAGGGGCCTCGGAATCGCCGAGGCGGGGTAGAACAGCAAGGAGACCGGACCGATGAATCTCAAGCCGTTGGGCGATCGAGTGGTTGTCGAGCGAGAAGAGGCCAAGGCGACGACCGCCGGTGGAATTGTGTTGCCCGACACGGCCAAGGACAAGCCGCAAAAAGGGAAGGTCCTTGCCATTGGTGATGGGCGAATCACCAAGGACGGGAAGCGTCGTGAGTTGCAGGTGAAGGTTGGCGATCAGGTCCTGTTCACGTCCTACGCAGGGGACGAGTTCAAGATTGAAGGGGACAAGAAGGTCCTCCTGATGCGGGAAGACGACATTCTGGCGGTCATCGACTAACTGACGCGCCTCGGATAAGCATCCACCTCAGAATACCTGTGCCCGGATCAACTCAAAATCCAAAAATGAGTGGGAGTGACTGATTCATGGCTGCCAAGATGATCGCGTTCGATCAGGAAGCCCGTCAGGCAATGCAGCGCGGCGTGGCGAAGCTCGCCCGCGCGGTGAAGGTGACCCTCGGTCCCCGTGGTCGTAACGTCATCATTCAGAAGTCGTTCGGCTCGCCGACCGTGACCAAGGACGGCGTCACCGTCGCCAAGGAAATCGAGCTCGAAGACAAGTATGAGGACATGGGCGCGAAGATGGTGAAGGAGGTCGCCAGCAAGACCTCCGACGTGGCCGGCGACGGCACCACCACCGCGACCGTCATGGCCGAGGCGATCTACAACGAAGGCCTCAAGGCCGTCGTGGCCGGTGTCAACCCGTCGATGATGAAGCGGGGGATGGACAAGGCCGTCGCCGACATTGTCGAGCAACTGCACAAGATGAGCACCAAGGTCTCCAACACCAAGGAGACCGAGCAGGTTGCCACCGTCGCGTCGAACTTCGACACCGAAGTCGGCAAGATGATCGCCGAGGCCACCGAGAAGGTTGGCAAGGACGGCGTGATCACGGTCGAAGAGGGCAAGTCGCTCAAGACCGAGGTCGAGTGGGTTGAGGGGATGCAGTTCGACCGGGGCTACCTGAGCCCTTACTTCGTCACCGATCCCACCTCCATGGAAGCGGTGCTCGAAGACGCCTATGTCCTGATCTACGAGAAGAAGATCTCGTCGGTTAAGGACATGGTGCCGGTGCTCGAGAAGGTTGCCCAGACCGGCAAGCCCCTCTTGATCATCGCCGAGGACATCGAGGGCGAGGCCCTGGCGACCTTGGTGATCAACAAGCTGCGTGGCACCTTCCGCTGCGTGGCCGTGAAGGCCCCCGGCTACGGCGATCGTCGGAAGGCCATGCTCGAGGATATCGCGGTCCTGACCGGCGGTAAGCCGATCTTCGAGGCCCTCGGCATCGATCTCGAGAACGTCGCCCTGACCGACCTTGGCCAGGCCAAGAAGGTCCAGGTTGACAAGGACAACACCACCATCATCGAAGGCTCCGGCAAGAGCGACGACATCAAGGGTCGGATCGAGTCGATCCGCCGCGAGATCGGCGAGACCAAGAGCGACTACGATCGCGAGAAGCTCGAAGAGCGTCTGGCGAAGCTGGCCGGTGGTGTCGCCAAGATCAACGTGGGCGCCGCGACCGAGAGCGAGATGAAGGAGAAGAAGGCTCGCGTGGAAGACGCCCTTCACGCGACCCGCGCTGCCCTGGAAGAAGGGATCCTCCCCGGTGGTGGTGTCGCCCTGCTTCGTGCCTCGCGCACGATCAGCCCGGCCCAGCTCTCGGCCGACGAGCAGACCGGATACCAGATCATCGTCCGGGCTTGCTCCGCTCCCATTCACCAGATCGCCCAGAATGCCGGACAAGACGGTGGCGTGGTGGTGAGCAAGGTGGCCGAAGGGACCGGTAACTTCGGTTACGACGCCCTGAACGACACCTACACCGACCTGGTCAAGGCCGGCATCATCGACCCGACCAAGGTCACCCGGTCGGCCCTCCAGAACGCCGCGAGCGTCAGCACCCTCTTGCTGACCTCCGACGCCCTGATCGCCGATGCCCCCGAAGACAAGAAGCCCGCTGGTGGCGGCGGCTCGGGCGGCTACGACGACATGTATTGAGTCGAACGCGAGGCGTTCGCGCCTCGCTTCCGCTTTCGTTCCTCGCGGGACGACTTGCACAAGGAAAGGGGGACCGGATTTCCGGTCTCCCTTTTTTTATGTCAACGCCCCAGGTACGCCGGCAGGGCTTCTTGCACGACGAAGCCTTTACCAACCTCCAACCAACGCCTCGCCCCGTCCCCCGCCAGGATTCAGGTCCCCCGAGTTACCCCGAAGCGCAAACGAGTGAATCTCTTTGATTCTCTACCAGCCCGAAGCGCCAGCGAGTGAATCTCTTTGTCGTTTTTAAGCTAAACTATGATTGCTTTTGTAAGTTTGTAGGGTGTGTCAAGCGTCAGCGCAGACGCACCAAAAATATAAATTAACACCTGTGTGTGGACGCATTTCCGCTTGTGTCGATGGAAAATTGGTGGTCGCGTGCGTGACCTACCCCGGAATTGGTGCGTCTGCGCTGACGCTTGACACACCCTACGAATACTGGGCATGGAACAATGTGAGCAATGAACGATTTGATAGGCCATGCACGGTTACATTTGGCATTTATTTTTTACAAGCCCGAAGCGCCAGCGAGTGAATCGATTTATTTCGAGATTCGCTGAAATGCTGGGTCAGCGCTTCATGGCGAAACGAGATTCAACTCACTGACGCTTCTCGCTTGTGAAGAGAATACGTAATGAATTAAGGATTTTTAGGGTGTTCGACTGATGATGTATCGATAGGTTTCCCCTGGGAGTCGATGAGCGGCCCCCCTGCTCTGTTGAAAACCTGGCTCAAAGGGTCGAATGGGATGACGTTGGGAGAAGTCATACCGCCGGAAAGGATCGCCTGGAACGCCTGGTTGACCGACCAATCCACTTCCGTCACCTTGCTCTCGGGCACGTATAAGGTAAACCCGGCCGGGGGCATGACGCCGGTCAGCACACAGACGCAGAGGATCTTCTCGCCGCTTTGCTGGTCGGTCAGCACGTTGGTGACAAAGGCCAGGGCACGCATGCCGGGGTGAGGGAACTCGACCAGAACAACGCGCTGGGATTTGCTGCTGTTCATCTGGTTGCCCAGCGATTGCGCCACATTGGTCAGGGCCTTGTAAATGGTGGTCACGACCGGTACATGGCGCAAGATCCAGTCGAGCGCGCGGAGCCATGACGAGTGGACCATCAGACCCAGCATATAAAGAAACGCCATGACGATCACGACCGCCAGGATCGGAGCGACCACCCGCTCCCACCAGAACGGTGGGTTGGGCTTCTCGGCGAAGAGATACGTGGTGAGCCTCCCCATGGGGGTCAGCACGATCCCAAGGAAAGTCGCGTAGAGCCAGAAGACCAGCCAGAACGTCAGGACGATCGGCAAGGCCAGAAGCAAACCACTGATGATGCGCGTGCGAAGTTCGACCGCCACACTCCGAAACAGGCCGGGTTGCTCCTTGGCCGAAGACTCTTGAGCAGGGGAAACGGAGTCCATGACGCGAGGCTCCTCCTCAACAGCGAAGTGGTCCAAATTCGCCTACAACCTACCAGAAAAGCGGCCCAAACCCTCCCCCCCCTCTTTCGGCCAGCCCGTTTCTGTTCAGGCTTCGCGATCATCTATCCCCCGCGGGCGAGGTCTCGTCGACTCGTTCCCGGCGAGGAACGGGCCTCCGCGTGGACTCAGCCCGCGGGATTTGTGGGCCGCATTCTGTCGAATTGAGGGATCATTCTTGTATCCACGTTCTATGCTCGATTGCAAGGCGTGGCACAAGGTCAGTCCGAATCGATGGGGATGAGGTGAGCCCCGGCACACTCTGGAAAGATCTGGATTCCACATTTTCCCAGCGGGGAAGCTCGGGCCAGACTCCGGCATTGAAATCGGCAGGCCTGACCGAGGTCGCGAAGGCACCGATTGACGCGGATTCGGGAGGTCCCGGATCGCGTAACTTCAAATAGAAAAGATTCCATGATGATATCGATCCGTGATGCGATTCGTTTCAAGTCCGCGTTTTCAAGTCGGTTGAAGCGGTCGAAGCGTCGGCCCTCCTTGTATTCGAGGGTCAGCGGTCTGGAGGTGCTGGAAGAACGGCAACTCCTGTCCACGATCACGGTGTCGAACCTTAACCAGGCGGGTGCTGGCTCCCTTCGCCGCGCGATCCTCGAGTCCAATGCGCAACCAGGTCCCGACACGATTGATTTTCAGGTCAGCGGGACCATTCGCGTTGGCCGAACCTCGCTTCCGGCGATCACCGATACCGTGGTTCTCGATGGATCCACGGCACCTTCGTTCGCCGGATCACCCGTCGTGACTGTGAATTTCCAGGGCACCAACGGCCTCCGATTCAAAAACGGCGCCGACGGATCGGTCCTCAGGTCCCTTTCCCTTGTGAAAGCCGGTGGCGCGGGGGTGACTCTCCACGCCTCGCGCGTGACCGTGGAAGGCAACTACATCGGCCTTCTCGCCGACGGGAAGACGGTCGCGGGCAACCGTGGTGATGGCATTCGGATCGACGCATCGTCGCGCAATAATTTGATCGGGAACAGTGATCCGGTAACGAGCGTCAGCTATTATGACGCCTCCGGTGTGAGTCTTCAGCCCGTCTCGGCCTGGCAAGGGATCCGCCCCGCCGCGACGAATGACCAGTACCTGATGGTCGGAACTTCGGGGGTGAACGGACTGCTGTATGAAGGGCCGATCTCAGGCGTCGGCGGCACGAGCTACGTGGTCAACTACCCGGGTGCCGCTTCCACCAGTGTCTACGGGCCCGACCTCCTTCAAGGAGGCGGCTTGCGGCTGGTGGGAAGTTACAAGACGGGGAACGACACCGTTCAAGGGTTCCTCTTCGAGGGAACGACCGCCGACCTCTCCCAGAGTGCGAACTACCGGACGATCGACTATCCAGGGGCCAAGTTCACCTACGTTCACAGCACAATGGGCGGCCTCGCGGTCGGCAACGCCGATGGGCCCGTGGCGAACTTGCCCATCGGCACCGGGCATGCCTTCCTCTACGACGTCGCCCAGGACAAGCTGCTGCCGGACATCGTCTATCCAGGTTCCACGAGCACCACGGCCTACGGCATTTGGCATAACGGGCTCACCAGCTACACGATCGTCGGAGGATACTCCACCCTCCTCAACTCAAGTGGGGATGTTTCCAACGGCTACATGGTCGATTACGACTCCGCGACCGGGACGTATACGAACTGGACTTCGTTCGCCTATCCGAACGGACCGATTGGGCGTGACTTCATCACCCACTTCGAGGGGGTCAGCAGCACGGAATCGGGCGTTTATACGCTGAACGCCGACTCCATCCAGGCTGGCTCCGCCAATCCGGCCCAGGGATCTTGGGTCACGGTGAGGCGCAATCCCGACCGCTCGTTTGGTCCTGGAGTGTGGGTCGACCTGAACGATCCGAGCGCGGAGCCAAGCATCAGTAGCAGTAATTCGGTCGCCGGCAATCAGGTGGTCGGACTTGTCATCGGCGCCTCGGGCACCAAGTCGTTTCAGGCGACGGTGAATACCGGATTCCAGTTGTCCAACGTGATTAGCGGTAATCGCGGCAACGGCATTGGGATCTACGGGTCGCATGATAACCAGATCGCCATGAACCAGATCGGGACGGATGCCACCGGCACGCTCCGTCGAGGAAACGCCAGGAATGGAATCCTCGTCACGCAAGGCGCGGCGAGGAACCTGATCGGTGGTCAGGCGACCGGCGGAAACAACCCCACGGCGAATGTGTTCGCTCGCCCCCCGCAAGGGAACCTGATCTCGGGCAACGAAGGAAATGGAGTCCTGATCAATAAGGGGGCCACGCAAACCCTCTTGAGCGGGAACTTCGTCGGCACCGATGGTTCGGGCAACGCCCCCCTGGGCAACCGGCTGGACGGTGTGGCGATCGAGCACGCCACGGCAACCAGTTGATCGGCTGCACCCTCCAGCAAAGCCCGTTCGTGTTCTACAACGTCCTGAGCGGCAATGGTGGTAATGGCCTGCGGATCACCAACTCCAACAACACGACGGTCCACGCCAACTTCTTGGGCGTGGGAGCGAACAACGCCTCGATCGTGGCCAATGGCGGCAACGGTCTTCTCGTCTCGGGGACGTCCAACAACACGCAGGTCGGCGGGGTGATCCCCCTGGGAAACGTGATCTCCGGTAACAACCGTAATGGGATCGAGGTTCGTGACCGGGCCAGCGGATTCACCTCGTTCAACACCTTCGCCGGGATCTTCGCCTTTGGAGACGCCGCGGCGAACCGCCGTAATGGAATCCTGATCACCTCGAGCGGTGGCGACAACCTGATTCGCACCTGTATCGTTTCGGGCAACCTCGGCAACGGGATCGAGCTGAGTGGCCAGGCCACCGGTGTGCAGGTGGTCGACACCGCCGTTGGGACGAACACCTGGATCCAAACGGCGATCCCGAATCGAGGCAGTGGCATCAAGATTTCAGGGAATGCCCACGGGAACGCCATCGGTGGCTTCAAGCCGTCCATCGAGCCCCGAGTGACGATCTCATCAAATTATCGTTATGGGGTTGAGTTCGCGGGCAGGGCCAACAACAACGTGGTGTTTGATACCTACGTCGGCACCAACGCCAACGGCACCGCCAACCTGGGGAACGGACTCGGGGGAATCTTGCTTGGAAAAGGGACGTCGTCCAACATCCTTGGAGGGCGGGAAACCGCCTTTCAGAACAAGATTCTCAATAGCCTGGGCAACGGGGTCACCATCCAGTCTTCCAAAGGCAACGCCGTGCTGGGCAATGAGATCAGCAAGAGCCTGGGCTATGGCCTCTTCGCCTCCGGCAACTGCTTCGGTACCGTGGTCGGGGCCAATGCGATCACGTCGAATACCAAGGGCAACGTCGACCTGACGAACGCCGTCGGCGTCGAATTCATCCCCTGAAAACCAGCACCATGAGTCCAATAGGCGGAGTCACCCCGCATGTCGGTTTCTCAAGGTGACTCAGGACGATCGACGTTTGACCCACCCGTCCCCCACATCATCCAGGGCGAGCCGATGACCCACCTTGGAAGTTGTGGGGGCGTTTGTATGATCCCTCGATTACGTCTAACTTTTCAATCGGGGGTTTTTGTGGGGACCGGAAATTCAAGGGTTTGTAAAATGGGTGGAGATCAATCCAAGATCATCTTCACCTCGTATGGATGAAACCGCTGAGGTATTGTTGGAGAAGTCTTTATGAATATTTAATATGTAAAAATATGTAATTTAACGAGTTAATGTTATTGGTGTGCTTAGCCGTTCGTCATGCGCAGGGCGGTGACTTAACCCTTGTCGTCGGGGGGAGCAGCATGCGTCTCCAGGTTCGCGATCTCTGTGTCATCCTGGGCTCTGTCGTCGTCCTCCTCTTCTTCGCGATTGGCGAGGATACGGAACGTCACTACTGCACCAGTTGCGGCCTATTAAAAGGGTGTACGATAAGCCATAGTCACTTGGTTTCAAGACGTCGGAGCATCAGATGAGTCATAGCGATATAGATCAGAGCTTCGCTCGACTCCGGCTGGCGCTCATAGTCCTTGCTCAGCCGC
>Ga0182745_1002945_pt1 | contig 14917 bp, 10 predicted proteins | sample eDN3rd30CKraftBY_FD_128523 | JGI IMG/M metagenome (GOLD analysis project Ga0182745, IMG submission 128523) | Enriched backyard soil microbial communities from Emeryville, California, USA - eDNA 3rd pass 30_C Kraft BY (version 2) (version 2) | ecosystem: Environmental > Terrestrial > Soil >...
GCCCCCATAACGCTAGCAATAGAAAGTCCGATTGGTACTAACAATGCTGTCGTTGCGGTATTCGACATGAAGTTAGTCATTACTGCCGAGAGAACAAATACAACAAATAATAATAGGTATGGTGAAGGATTCTCACCCAATACACCTACTATTGAATTAGCCAATAAATCTCCAGCACCTGAATTCACCATTGATTTGGCAAGTGCCAATGAACCTACAAATAATAGAATTGTATTCATATCAATTGATTTCATCGCGTTCTTCTCGGATATAACTCTTGTAGCAACTAAAATTAATGCTCCAATCCACGCGGAGATATACAGCTTAATGCCAATTTGATCTTCAAATATCATGGCCAGAACCGTTAGAACCAGTACGATTAAAGCCGTGTACTGTTTCCATTTTGGCACGTTTGAATAGTCAACTTTTTTACTGTAAACAGAATCTTCATCTAGTAAATCATCTTTTCTATCCGGGAGAAGCTTGTAACCAATAAATCCAAAATAAATAATGCCGATAATAAGCATAGGCAAGCCAACTTTTGCATATTCAAAGAATCCAAATTCCATCCCGATTTCCTGAAGTGCAGACTGGGCGATCATATTCCCCGGTGCACCAATCAGACTAAGATTTCCGCCCATTGCCGAAGCTAACACAAGCGGCAAAAGTAGTTTAGACCTTGCAAAGCCAGATTTGGCAGCTATACCTATTACAACCGGTATAAGAACTGCTGCTGTCCCTGTATTTGACAGAAAACCAGACATTAAACCTGTAATAACCATGACAACGATAATGAGTTGTCTTTCAGTTTTGGCAAACCTGGTAATAACCCCGCCTATTTTCTGAGCCATGCCAGTATCAAAGAATGCTGCACCTACAATAAACATAGCCATGAAAAGCAGAACATTTCCGTCTACAAAACCCGCAAACGCTTCTTCAGGATCAAGAACTCCCGTTACTGTTAAACCAATAGCAACGGTCATCGCTGTAATAGACAACGGTATTTTTTCCCAAGCAAACATAATAACCGCAAAAAGCAAGAAAATTAAAGTAATAATTGGAGGACTCATCATAAACATCTCCTTTCATGGTGTTAAAGAATATTTGATTTCGATGAAAACGCTTTCTAAATACACTTTAATGTTTTTAGAAAATTATATCTATTCTAATTTTTAAAAGTTAAATTACTTATTCTTTCTGTTTTTTATTTTTTCGAAAAAAATAATTCGAAAAATTCTAAAAAATAACCTGATAATAGAAGAGATATTTTTTTAACAGCCTCTATTAATCAGCAAACAATTAGTTACCCTAAATAAAATTTTAAATTTACTTTCATTTTTTTCATTCTAAAAAAACGCCTAAGTGATAATTTTAGAATGGAAAAATTTTTTCATATTTTATTTTAATGAATCATTACGATTGCTGAATTTAAATAATGCAAATTTATTTATTGAGTTAACGCATAAATTTATCAAAATATGCTATTGATGATGGGCAAAAATTTGAATTTGCATAAACTAATAACAAGGAAAGCTTTAAAGGGTTAGTGAAGTTTATTTGTTTTACTGCGCTTTACTGATAGAGAAAAATGTTGAGGTAACGATGGCAAAAGCAGGGTTTTACTTCTAAAATGAATCGTTATGTTACAATCGGTTAATCCTATGGATAATAGAATAACTATCACCCAACTAGTGATAGTTATTTTGAAAAAGGTTTTTACGCATAAATATTATACTTCTTAAGGAGGACATCACATGAGCCATTCAAAAACAAGCAAGTTAGGACTGGTAATTTTTTTAACCTTCTACTTTGCTTTATTTTTATATACCTTCTATTTATTTTTTGCTAACAAAGAAGCAGGCGGTTTTCTATTTATAATTCTTATGATCAGCTCTGCTGTATTTTTTGGCAGTCTTCGGTTTGCCAAGCTCAAACAGATTGTTTGAATTCACCTCTTAGAGCACCATAAAAAGGTCTTTTAACAGTTTGATACACTGCTAAAAGACCTTTTTCCTTAAAACATTTAAAAGATTACTTCCTATCTCAAGTATGATATTCGGGAACGAAACAGTTTTTGAGTGATAACAACGATAGCTGTTGAAATCAAGATAAATAAGATAAACATAAATGGCTGGTTGTACCGATCATATGCAAAGAATACGTCATTAACAGCAGTATTATAAACGATCAACCCCACGAGAAAGATATATTCTTTCCACTTATCTCGCAAAAAAGGAATTATAAATAAGGACGCAAGAGCAGCATAGACAATAATCAGATGCACTTTATTAACAAAGTCCGTGGAAAAATGAAAGATTTCTATCCAATAAAATTGTTCCTCCCACTGAGCTTTGGTTTTCATAGTTATATAACTTTCGAAAAAGGTCTCACGATGTTCATCCCACCAAGAACGAATTCTTTCCTTAGCGACTTCCTCCTGGAGTTTCATTCGCTCAAAATTGTTGGCAGGGTTTTGGGCATCGACTTTTTCAAGAACCGTTTGATAGTCGTCTCCATAAAGATAGCCCCATCCTTGATAAGTTCCAAGAAGCAGCGGATTTCCTGCCCCACCGGTAAGAGGAATAAATTCATCATAATGAATGTAGTTTCTAATCCACCATGGCCCTAATACAATCAGCAATAGACTAAACGCAATTACAAATTGGTTTATTGCCAATTTCAGCGGATACTTCTTTAAGATAAGATAGACAAGCAAAACGAATGGAAATAGAGCAATATTTGCCTTGAAAATAAGTCCCATCAAATAAAATGTCATGAGCAAGTAAAAGTGTGGTGTTCGATGCTCATTGGCTAATCGGATAGAAAAATACACCATTCCCAGTAGAGAAAGGAAAAATGGCGTCTCTGTTAATAATAAATTATCTGTTAGCACTTGGGGGATAAACACAGCCAAGAAAACAGCAGATAACAAACCGGTATATACATTACTGATATAACTGCCAATCAAATAGACAAAGTAGATACACATTGTACCCATTAAACTCCATAGAATTTTAGCCGCACAGATTCCGATATCCCCAGAGCCGAAAATTAAGAATACTGCGGCGAGCAGCAACGGTTGTCCAGGCATTATATGTACCGTAGGAATGGTCTCTCCTAAATGATAAGTGATTTTACCAGTTTCCAATAAATTTTTGGCACTTCGAATATAGCCTTGATCATCGCTATCTATTGTTAGCGTAAAACCGTATGACACTAGAGTTGCGATACGAATCCCTAGACCGATAAATAAAATGATCCATATAATTTTTTGCGGGTTCTTTTTATAAAAATTAAAATGAAGATACTTTGTCATGAATAGTTGTACTCCTTATAGGATGGATGTTACTACGCTGAGAATCCAATAAAAGAAACACCAAGCATGATAAATAAAACGCCAACTATCTTTGCAGCAGTAAGGGGTTCATGGAAGAAAAAGTGCGCCCCAAACACAGCAAATACATAAGCGAGACTTTGAATAGGATATGCAATGCTTAATGGCACTTTAGTTAGGATAAATAACCATAGTACAGTTGCCGCGCCATATAAAGACAACCCCGACAAAATATATGGTGAGAGGAATAAGGATAGGATATCCTGTATGCTTTGGAAACTCGCTTCACGTTGCATAACGCCCATTTTCCATAGAAATTGCCCCGAAACAAGAATGATTGTGTTAACTAAAATTAGCAAGAAGTTTAAAATAGTCATAGTAAATAATTACACCTTCTTTTTGCCGCTATTATTTAAATGACTCTTCTTGTCATCTACATTTTTCCGTAAAAGTGCTAATTCCTGTGATAAATCTTTAATTTTTTCCTGCTGACTCGAAATTATGGTTGTATGATAGACAAGTAAATTTAATATAACTAAAAATGCGGCAAGAAAGATAATCGTCGGCATATACGCAATGTTTAATTGCCGCGCAATAAATTCAAAAAAGTTGATAAAAATTCCGATCATCAACCCCACAATCGCTAAAATAAGCCACATAAATGCTTGCTGATTCTGAAGCTTGTTCTTAGAAGTTGAATACAATACTCGGAATAAAAACAATAGGGATGCAATTATTGAAATGAGTTGTACCGTATCCATTTAACCCTCCTTAGAAAACAGATCGCATGATTGAGAAGTAAGTAACTTTAATCATATAATAAATGGATTTTATGGGTGTGATAGATGACGTCCCACCTTGTCTTGGATTCATCTCTACTTTTACTTCTTTAATCTGAAATTTTTCCCTTGCCAATTGCACGAGAACCTCTACTTCTGGATAATCTACTGGATAGCTTCGTGCGAACTCTTCGATGATCTCCCTATTCACAATTCGGTATCCTGAAGTTGGGTCTTTAATTTTTATGCGTGCAATTGTATAGATCATATAATAAAAATAATAGATTCCAATACGGCGGATAAGACTTCCTTTATAATTGCTCTTTTCTACAAAACGAGAGCCGATGACCATGTCCACATTTGTATTTCTAATCTCATCAATTAAAACCGCTAAGTCGTCTGGGTTATGCTGCCCATCAGCATCGAGCTGAATTGCATAGTCATAATTATTCATAAGCGCATATTTATAACCAGTTTGCATCGCTCCGCCAATTCCTAAGTTAAATGGGAGCGTGATATGATTAATGTTATTTTGCTTTAAAATTTCCCCTGTATTATCAGTTGACCCATCATTTATCACGATATAATCGAAGTGATCATTATGAATCAGTCTATCAACAGTTTGCTTAATCACTTCTTGTTCGTTATACGCAGGAATTATAATAAGAACGCTATCTTTCATGAATAGTCAATACTCCCTTTTGTGAGATACTCGAGAAAAGCTCTAAAGAAGCTTGCAGAATTAGGTATTGCCAACAAAAGTGGATACTAAACTAGGATGAAAAAAACGATTTATCTTCTAAAAAAGAATGCTTCTCGAATAAGTATGATTACTTTCCGAAGCACTTTCATTTAAATAGAAATAACCTGTACATACGATTATTCATTGGTTTTTGGGGTAGATAGTTAAGTGTAAATAATGGCGGGGAATGGGGTTTTCGCTTGATTCCTTTTAATATTAAAAAGGAAGATATAAAGAAACTTTTTTCTTGCATTAGTGCAATTCAGTCATTCGCCAAGTTGCTTGGCGAACACCAAGTTCCCTAATACCACTTATTCGTTATTATCAGGAGGAATACAGGGATTATGCAAAAAATCATTCTAGGCTTAGCTGCATTGACTTTGTGGATGATCTATCCTGCGAATTCAATGGAAGCTAACACAGAAACCTATACGATTACACCAAGCAGTGAAACATATAATTGCAATTACATGAGCTATCCAACCTATAATCGGTTTACCAAACATTATTATTTATTTCGTTCATATCTTGAACAACTTGAAGCATCAGGTGGAGGTACACTCGTATTAGAAAAGGGAACTTATACGGTGTCTAACGTATTGTTCGTACCTTCAAATGTTACGATTATACTGAAAGATGGCGCCAAGATTATAAAAGGCCATGAAACAGGTACATCTGAATTTGATGCTGATAAGTCAATTTTCCAATTCATCCGCCCTTCTCTTGGAAAAGAAGAAGGTATCTATGGCGAATACAATGGCGAAAAAAACATCTCCATCATTGGATTTGGCAAAGCAACAATTGACTTGAATTTCGAAAAAGACGGGATTGCGATTATTGCCGGCCATAATCAAAATATAAGCATCGAAAATATTACATTTCAAAACATGTACTCCGGCCATTTCATTGAGATGGATGCAACAAAGGATGCCGTTATTACCAACAATCGATTTATCCATTCAAAACCTTCATCTAGCCGAATCAAAGAAGCAATCAATATAGACACTCCCGACAAGCGAACAAATGGTTGGAGCTCTAAGTGGAGCACGTTCGATAAAACCCCCAACTCCAATATAAGCATAGAAAATAATGTTTTCCATGACTTGGACCGGGCAATCGGCACACATAAATATTCCAGTGGAAAATATCATGACCATATCCATATTAGTAATAATAAAATCGAGAAAATGCGTCAGGATGCAATTCGCCTGTTGAACTGGCGTAATGCAACAATCGAAAATAACATATTTAAAAATGTTGCCCCTGGTAAAAACAAGGCGAACAGAGGGATTTTGGCAAGCGGTGCCATTAACCCTACCATCCAATTTAATATCTTTGAAGATATACCCCGGGCAATGCAGTTTATAGTCTGGAAAAACAGTCATTCCGGTTCTGAATATGATGCTACCTATAATGAATTAAGCGAGGAAAATAAAGAAGCTCTTTCTACAAATACGGTTATTAATTATTGGGAGGATTTTATCCGTATTAATCCCAAATATAAAAAGTACGATAAAAAACATACTGAATTTATACCCGTGAGAACCGTACAATCTCCTATTTTTCCGCAAGAGGGTGCAAGCTATCCAAAAACATTGGATTTCACGAAATTCTATTTCAGGCGAAGAAACGCCTTTTCTGATATCCAGGAAGGATTTGAAGAGTAACATAGAGTGCATCATGAGAAGAAACCAAAAAAGAGATTTTCAGCAAGGAAAACTTGCTGAAAATCTCTTAAATCATGTCTTACTCGAATTTACTTAGATTGCTTAAAATGATCATCTAGGTATCGAGCCATAAATACTGCAAAATGTTGACGTGTAAGATTAATAGACGGCTTAAAGGTACCATCTGTATAACCAATTGCAATATTATTTGCAGCCAGTCCAGAGATATAGTCATATGCCCAGTTTGATTTAGGGACATCCTTAAATTCAAGTGGATAACTTCCTTCTAATTCATAAGCTAATACTAGGATCTTAGCAGTTTGGGATCTAGTTAATTTTCCATTAGGGTCAAAATACTTTTGACCTTGAGCATTTACTTTTCCGCTGATAATACCTAATTCAACAGCCTTAGCAATCTCCTGATATCCATAATCGCCTGGCTTCATATCAATAAATCCAGGATTAGCAACATTGGAAAAATCCGTAATTCCCTTTTCTCTTAAAATCATCTGTATAGCTTGTAAACGAGTAATTGGATTATTAGGTTTAAAGGTCCCATCTGTATAACCTTTAATTATCCCTTTGTCTGTCAAATACTCGATTTCATCGATGGAGGAATTTACATCTTTAAATTTAGATTTCCCATCTAAATCAATTTTGAAATTAGGTGTCGTTTTTGGTGCCGTTCTAGCTTCAGTTGCTTGTTCAAAAGAATAGGCCAAGTCTAATAGAGTTTGTTCACTATATGCCAGCCCTAAGAAAGAGATCCCAACAGGCAATTCTTCCTTCGTTGCTCCGGCAGGAACTGTAATCTCAGGGAAGCCTGTAGCCGATGCTACATAACTTGCTGCATAAGTGTCATAAGCGTCACATACATATGTTGGATCTTCCTTATCAAATCTCGGTGATGCTGGACATGACATTGTTGGAAAAACAATTGCATCTAAATTTTCTTTTTCCATTATTGATTGTAACTCATCACGAACTGCAGGGATATCTTTCGTTAAGATATTATTGTAATCCTGGGTGTTCATAAATTCTGTCTGTTTCAATGATTCTTTTAGACCTTCCAAACGCGCTGGATTTACCGGTGTTGCTGAGTTTAGAACCTCTGGAGATTCACTGATTTTGATTATTTCTTCAAGTGTTTTCGGCTGACTTTCCGGCAATTGATTTAGATATTCTTCTAATTGTACTTTAAAGTCTGCATCATTAACTGGTCCAATAATTGGTGTCCACAGATATTTTGTCATTTCTGAGAAAGAAACAGGAATAATTTCTGTACCCATTTCTTTCATTTTTCCTAAAGCCTCATTAGTAATTCCGTCTACCTCTTCGTTGTCTCCAAAGAAGTCAGTAGCTACTCCGACCCTTGCATTCTGCAAAGCAGTTTTGTCTAAGGATTTACTATAATCTTCAACAATATGTCCCTTTGCAAGCAAAGTTTTGTCGTCTTTTTCATCTACTCCAGCCATAAAACTCAAAGCAATCGCTGCATCTTTCACGGACCTAGCTAGTGGACCCGTAGTATCGAAGTTTAAGGAAGATGGAATTACCCCACTACGGCTTGTTAAACCCAGGGTCGGTCTAATACCCACTAGACCAGTAACATAGGCTGGTCCTCTTACTGATCCGGATGTATCAGTACCCAATCCGAATACAGCAAAGTTTGCTGTAACCGCTGCAGCAGATCCACTACTAGATCCTGAAGCATCACGATTAAGATTATAAGGATTCAAGGTTAACCCACCCAATGAACTGTACCCTAATCTCCCATAAGAAGCCGCGAACTCGGACATATTTGTTTTTGCGATGATAATTGCTCCTGCATCCTCAAGCTTTTGAATAGTAAAAGCATCTTCTTTTGGATAGGCATCCTTTAGTGCAACAGAGCCTGCTGTTGTAGGCATTCCTTTTACGTCAAAATTGTCTTTAACAACTATCGGTATACCATGAAGAATACTTCTTGGTCCTTTACTTTTTCTTTCTGCATCTAATTGCTTTGCTATTGCTTTAGCTTTCTCATTAATCGTTATAATAGAGTTAATTGTTGGACCTTGCTTGTCATATTCTTCTATACGCTCCAGATAATAATTAACCAGTTGCTCAGAAGTAATTTGATTGTTATTTAAAGCTTCAGAAATTTCACTTATACTCTTTTCAAATGGATCAAAATCAGTTTCTTTTGCAGAAACACTTACCAATGGAAGCATGATCATTACTAAAATAAAAGCAATCAGGGTTTTAAGCTGATATATTGTTTTAAACATGGTAGTTCCTCCTTAGAACGAATTATATAAATTTTCCTTAAAAATAACTTTAATATACTAAAATACTAAAGTGGTTTTGAAGATAACCAAAGGATTTGAAAGAAAATCTAACAATCCTTTTGGTCATTGTTTTAAACAAATTCACTTTACAGTTTAAAGTGCTGTATAACTTCCTCTAATTCTACTGACATTCTCGCTAATTCTTGAGCCGCTAAAGAAACTTCCTCCATTGAGGCACTCATTTGTTCAGAAGAAGCAGCAACATTTTGAGAATGTTCATTTACCTCTAAACTTGTTTGCGAAACTTGCTCAATCTGGGAAACAACCTCTGCGATATAAGTTTTCATGTTATCCATTGCCATACTAACCTCAGTAACTTTTGTTGTTACAGCAAGAACTGAATCCTTGATTTCTCCAAAGGCTTTTCCACTTTCGTTGACAAGTTTCATTCCTTCTTTAGCTGAGTTCGCTCCTTGATTCACTAGACTCATTGAATCCTTAATGCCATCTTTAATTTCATTTATGATCCCATTTATCTGCAATGCTGAATTACTGGATTGCTCTGCAAGGTTGCGTACTTCATCTGCTACCACAGCAAATCCTTTTCCATGTTCGCCAGCTCTAGCAGCCTCAATTGCAGCATTTAAGGCTAATAAATTTGTTTGTTCCGAAATTGATTGGATGATTAAACTGATTTGGCTAATTTCGTTCGATTTTTCATTTAATACGCCAATCTTCTCAGCCGAAGAGCTCACATTTTTATCTATTTCACTCATTTGTTTAACGGTTTGATTAACAACATCACTACCTTGTTTAGCAGTATCCGCTGAATAATGGATGGAATCATGTACATTATTCATGCTCAATGCCACATCATCAACATGTTTATACACTTCATTGATAATACCTACCGCCTTATTCATTGCCAGATTCTGTTCGTCTGTTCCAGTGGCAACGCTTTGAATGGAATCAGAAATCATGGTAGAGGCTCTTTGATTCTCCATAGAAGATGCTGCTAACTCCTCAGATGTCGCTGATAATGCCTGAGATTCAAGCGAAATCTTTTTGATAGTTTCTTTTAAACTATTAGACATGATATTGTAATTTTTTCCCATGTCTCCAATTTCATCATTGGACTCAATCTTGACTAATTGAGTTAAATCACCTTTTGACATAGCTAAAGATAAATCACTAATACTTTTGAGTCGCTTTGTTAAATTTAAGCTCATAAAAATGGAAACTAATATAGCTATAACAGCAAATATCCCGCCGATAAGGTAAATCTTTGAGCGGATGGAATTAGCCGTTTCTAAAATTTCACTCTTTTCAATAACAGAAATATATTTCCAGCCTTCATTTTCTGAAGTGATAGTGTTTAATACATAGTCTTTTCCATCGATACTTGTTTCAAATGAACCGTCTTTACTTAAATTCTTTAGTTCCGGGACGTTAAGTTTGGAAATCGGCTCGAAATTCAATTCAGGGTTTTTCGGATTGGCAAGGATTGTGCCATCCCCTTGTGCCAGAATTACATAACCATTTTTTCCAATTTTGATGTCCTTGATAATATCTGTTAATCCTTCCAGACTAACATCCAGGCCTAACACACCCATTTGCTTTCCGTCTTTTTCGATTGTAACTACATTACTTACGATAATACCTTCTATCCCAGTTGCAGCATAGGCACTCGTTAATTTAACTTTCCCTGGTTCTTCAATAGCTGTAGTGTACCAAGGACGTTCTCTTGGATCGAATCCAGCTGTTGTAGGACCCTCGGGATATTGAACATAACCGCCGTCAGCTGTACCCATATACACATAAGCAGCATTTGGATGGCTCTTGCCAAATTGAGAAAAGACATCAAATATTGCTTTTTCCTTCTCTCCATTTGCAGAAGGGGTCATGTCAATTGAGGCATCTCCTGCTACCTCTTTATAGGAAGTAATACTGGAATCAGCATTTTGGACGAAAGGGTTATTGGCCAACAAACTAACATTTTCCCTAATTGTTTCAAAGTACATAGAAATTCCATTGTCTACCTGGTTTATTTCTTTTTCGCTAAAATTGATATAATCTTTTTCGGTTCTTTCACTAACTGTTTTATTAACAAAATATCCAATCAAGATAATCGGTACTAACGATAGTAATAAAGAATAGATTAGAAACTTTACTTTAAATGAAAATCTTTTTTTACTCATTTTGATATATTTCTCCTCTCTTTCTATTTAATTGTTATCGCACGGTTATTTACAGTATTAACAAAGAAAACTCAAGAAGCCATTCAATTTACCATAGAATTGCCAATAGTCTTAAATCCACAAATTTGTTAACCAGGCGATCATTCTTTAATTTCGTGACCTTTTAATCAACTCCGAAAACTAAGACGATAGGTTTCAAGAACTAACGCTTATAAAATATACTAAGTAAAAAATCACAACCTATTAATAATCTCACCTAAATATACATATTTCAACATTTTTTGACAAAATGACAAAATTACTACATTGCATCAGAATTTCTTAAGCTAAAATCTAGAAATCCCGACCATCCAAACTTATTGAATAATAGGTTTATCTTCACTTCTACAAAAGAAGCAAAAAAAGACTCCCCGAAAGATGTTTAAACTTTCAGGAAGCCTTATTTACATGCTGCTTACCATAATAAAAAAGAGGTCTCTCAAAAGTTCGGGGAACTAATGAGAAACCTCTCAAATTAACTATTTTAAAAGTTTCGGCATCATTTGGGCATCAATCTCTAAGAAGCCCTTTTCTGAAAGCTTGATGTAATAAGGGTTCTAGCCCTATCTTACATCATGCCGCCCATACCGCTCATGTCAGGCATTGCTGGAGCACCTGCTGGTTCTGGTAGGTCTGCTACTACTGCTTCCGTTGTCAGGAACAGAGCAGCTACAGATGCAGCGTTTTGTAATGCTGAACGAGTAACTTTCGCTGGGTCAACTACTCCAGCTTCGATCATGTTTACCCATTCGCCATTCGCAGCGTTGAAACCTACGCCCACTTCTTCGCGTTTTAAGCGGTCCACGATGATTGAACCTTCAAGACCAGCGTTGTTAGCGATTTGACGTACTGGCTCTTCAAGAGCACGCAATACGATGCGTACACCAGTTGCTACATCGCCTTCTACAGTCTCAAGAACTTTCTCAACTGCAGCGTATACGTTTAGAAGAGCAGTACCACCACCTGATACGATACCTTCTTCAACAGCAGCACGAGTTGAGTTTAATGCGTCTTCGATACGTAATTTGCGTTCTTTTAACTCAGTTTCAGTTGCAGCACCAACTTTGATAACTGCTACACCACCAGCTAATTTTGCAAGGCGTTCTTGTAATTTCTCTTTATCAAACTCAGAAGTAGTTTCTGCAATTTGAGAACGGATTTGGTTTACGCGAACATCGATTTCGTCTGCATTGCCGGCACCTTCAACGATAGTAGTGTTGTCTTTGGACACAACTACTTTACCTGCACGGCCTAATGTAGATACGTCAGCTGTTTTTAACTCTAAACCAAGATCAGCAGTAATTACTTGACCGCCAGTTAATACAGCGATATCTTCCAGCATTGCTTTACGACGGTCACCGAAGCCAGGAGCTTTAACAGCTACTACGTTGAATGTACCGCGTAATTTATTTAAGATTAATGTTGTAAGAGCTTCCCCTTCAACATCTTCTGCAATGATTAATAATGGACGGCTTTGTTGAACAACTTGTTCAAGTAAAGGCAAGATTTCTTGAATGTTTGAAATCTTTTTATCTGTTACTAAGATATAAGGGTTGTCTAATACTGCTTCCATTTTGTCAGTATCCGTAACCATGTAGTGAGATACATATCCACGATCGAATTGCATACCTTCAACTACATCTAGCTCAGTAGTGAAACCTTTAGATTCTTCAATAGTGATAACACCGTCAGTACCTACGCGTTCCATAGCGTCTGCGATGAATTCACCCACTTCTTCATCAGCAGCAGAAATAGCAGCAACTTGAGCGATTGCTTCTTTGTTTTCTACTGGACGGGAAATGGCTTGCAATTCTTCTAATGCAGCAGCAACGGCTTTGTCCATTCCTTTACGGATACCCACTGGGTTTGCACCAGCAGTTACGTTTTTAAGACCTTCACGAATCATCGCTTGTGCTAATACTGTTGCAGTAGTTGTACCATCACCAGCGATTTCGTTTGTTTTAGATGCAACTTCAGCAACTAGTTTTGCCCCCATATTTTCATATGGATTTTCTAGTTCGATTTCTTTTGCGATTGTTACACCATCATTTGTAATTAATGGAGAACCGTATTTTTTTTCCAATACAACATTACGTCCTTTTGGTCCTAATGTTACTTTTACAGCGTTTGCTAATTTATCAACACCTTGAAGCATTAAAGAACGAGCTTCTTCAGAGAATTTAATATCTTTTGCCATTTTGTCTACCTCCAAATTTTTTTATTCTATTCAAAATCAAAAGTAGCATGGGAGCGCCCGAATGATTATGTATGGCGCTCTTATTGCTTAAGATTAATGTTCAAATTATTAGCCAATAACAGCCAGTACATCACTTTCGCGCAGAATTAAAAATTCTTTGCCTTCATATTTCACTTCTGTGCCTGAGTATTTAGAGAAGATAATGCGATCTCCCTCTTTTACATCAAGCTCGACGCGTGTGCCGTTATCTAGAACACGACCAGTTCCCACAGCAACAACATTACCTTCTTGTGGTTTTTCTTTTGCTGAATCTGGAAGTACAAGTCCTGATGCTGTAATTTCTTCCACCTCAACTAGTTCGATAATGATACGATCACCTAATGGTCTTAACAAGTGAAACAACCTCCTACAAATTATAGTTTATATAATCTTATTAGCACTCTCTACTTATGAGTGCTAACACAATTATTATAATAATGAATTACTTTCCCATTTGCAAGTCAGAAGCACAAAAAAATTTTGTTTTCCTCAACTATTCATCTACAATAGAAGCATAGCGTATGATGGGTAAAAAATTACGGAACTTGCCGGTGATAGTTTAGCTACTTATTTTCACGGATATACATTAATACGCTATCTGGATAAGATATTTTTTAAGACTAGTTTTAGAAAGAGGGAATTTTTCTATTGAGTACTTCTACAAAAGTTCAAGCGCAAAAAACGGCCTTTTATGTTTTGATCACTTACATAGTTGTTCAATTATCTGGCTATCTATTAAGAATTCAACCTGTAAGGTCATTCTTCCTTCAATTTTTTTCACAAGATGGAAATGAGGAAATTGCTCTGGCTGCTTGGTGGTCTACTATTACTTTTTCAATTGCATTCTTAGTTTGTATATTCGTAATCGCTAAGAATAAGAACTTCTGGGATATATTTAAAGGAGAAAAAGCTTCCATTCCTGTATCAATCGGTTGGGGAATTATCGGATTTTTCTTGGTCTTTCTTGGTCAAACCATTGGGTCGATTATTGAGATGGGTCTAGGAATCGAGCAAGGTTCTCAAAATACGGAAGGAATTATTCTATTATCAAAGGTTGCTCCTATTATGATTGTAACCACAGTTATTTTAGGACCTATATTAGAGGAATTTGTTTTTCGTCGCGTTGTTTTTGGTTCCATCGTCCAAACGCAGAATTTCTGGGTTGCAGGTATTATAAGCTCCATCATATTTGCACTGATTCATGTAGAATTTTCACACATCATCTTATATACAATCAGTGGATTTGTCTTTGCGTTTTTATACTTTAAAACACGCCGGATACTTACCTCCATTATTGCCCATATGATGTTGAACGGGTTTGTAACCATTGTTCAATTAAACGCCCATCTGTTTCAATAGCATTTAACAATTAATAAAAGCCTATTTTCAAAAGAGATTCATCTTTTGAAAATAGGCTTTTAAGTTTAATGTTTATTCGTCATTTCTTCAATTTGGCGGCGCTGTTCAGCTAATAATTCTTCAACTTGAAGTTTCTGTTCCATTTCTTTTTCTTCCTGTATTCGCATTTCTTCTGCTACTTGATATTTTTTAAAGCCAATCCGCGCAATGATAATACTGATTTCATATAAAACAAAAAGCGGAATTGAAATCATGATATATGAAATGATATCTGGCGGCGCTACTAATACCGC
>Ga0182745_1002948_pt1 | contig 14914 bp, 15 predicted proteins | sample eDN3rd30CKraftBY_FD_128523 | JGI IMG/M metagenome (GOLD analysis project Ga0182745, IMG submission 128523) | Enriched backyard soil microbial communities from Emeryville, California, USA - eDNA 3rd pass 30_C Kraft BY (version 2) (version 2) | ecosystem: Environmental > Terrestrial > Soil >...
AGGCAGCTTTTTTGTAAATCAAAGAAACTGGTAATATCATTATAGTCTGGATTTTAATTTCAATTTTGCAAGGAGGCACACATTATTTTGAGATTTTTGCATTATATAATTTGGTTCGATATCTATGGCATCGTTTAAAATCCATTCTTATATGTTTACAGGCGTTGGCATGGGCCATAAAAATATTCGAATAAATATTTGATGTATCGCTATAAATATTTCGCCCCTCCGCGGCTGTGAGCCGAAACATTTAAATTGGTTATTGTGATAAATGGCGGTTGGACAAAGCCCACGAAGTTATTCGCACAAGTTGCGCAACAATTTATTTGAAAAAACCTCTATAACATCTGAGATTTATGAATTTCAACTGGATAAAAAAAAGATTGCCGTATAGCAATCTTGTATGAGAAATTTCTAAAAAATCTTTAGCTTGATTTTTTAGAATTTGATTTTTTTGATGTGTTTTTGGATGCTGATTTTTTCGGAGCGGATTTCTTAGTACTTGACGAAGATTTTTTCGGGGCCGATTTCTTTGCTGCGCTTTTGGTTGCAGATTTTTTAGATGCTGATTTTTTGGGAGCTGAACTTTTAGAAGATGAAGATTTACCGGAAGATGAAGAAGAAGATTTTTTAGAAGATGAAGAAGATGATGAAGATTTTTTCTTTGGCACTTTTGCTCCTTCTTTTCTTGCTTCCGACAAACCTATTGCTATTGCCTGCTTGCGGCTGGTTACCTTTTTACCACTTCCGCTTTTTAATGTTCCTTCTTTTTTTTCATGCATTGCCTTCTCAACTTTATCTCCCGCTTTTTTTGAATACTTTGCCATGATTTTGAATTTAATGGTTAATAATATTCCGTTAGATTAAAAAAACATGCCAAAACAAAATTGCCGCTCAATATTTGAGCGGCAATTTTAGTTTCTAAATTCATTCATCTATTCACCCAACGAAATAGGGTACTCATATAATCCATCATAACCTGGATAAAAACCTGTTATGGTAATGTTTGCATTGTTGCCTATGGCAGAATTTAATTCTTCAACGGAATTTACCTGTTTCCCATCTACTTTTAATATTACAAAACCATCTTTCATTCTGGTTTGATCGTTTAAAATTCCTGAATTTATTTTCTTAACAACCACTCCTCCCGGCACACCAAATTCTTTAGCCTTTTTTGAATCAAGAGTTGTAAGATCTGCACCCAGCACGTCTTTCACCGCATCTTGTTTTACAACCTCAAAATTGCCGGCTTTATTTTTTAGTGTTACGTTAAAGGTCATTTCTTTATCTTTTCTTAAAACAACCACCGGAATTTTATCTCCGGGTTTGTACTTGCTTATCTGTTCTTGTAATTCGGAACCATTGCTGATTTCAACGCCATTTACTTTTTTAATTACATCACCTCTTCTTATTCCGGCAATATAAGCCGCGCCATCAACAGGCATATCTGCTACATAAATTCCATAAGTACCTAATGGAAGCCCTTCTTTTTTCTTTTGTTCATCATTTAAATCGCCGGCATCCCTAAAATTAATTCCAAGATATGCTCTTTGAACGGTGCCGTATTTCATAATATCATCAACAACTTTTTTTACAATGTTTACAGGGATTGCATAGGAATATCCTGAATAATATCCAGTATAAGATGCAATAGCCGAATTAATGCCAATCAATCTGCCGTCAGTGTTTACCAAGGCACCACCGCTGTTTCCCATATTTACCGCGGCATCTGTTTGAATGTATGATTCAACTCCACCGCCAACATTTCCGGACTTATCGCGGTTTAAACCAAGGCTCCTGCTTTTTGCACTTACTATACCGGCAGTAACCGTTGTCTCAAGATTTAATGGATAGCCTATTGCCAAAACCCATTGCCCAATCTTTACATCATCAGAATTTCCATAAATAAGATAAGGTAAAGCTGAGGCATCAATTTTAATAACTGCAAGATCGTAAGACGGATCAGTACCAATAACTTTTGCCTTGAATGACTTTTTATTGCTCAATGTTACCATTATCTCATCGGCGTTAGCAACCACGTGATTATTGGTAACAATGTATCCGTCATCACTTATTATAACACCGGATCCGGATGCTCTTTGCTCCGGAATTACATTTGAACGCGGGCTGCCGAAAAACTGATTGAAAAGGTCATCATCAAAAAAATCACTAAATGGATTTTGACGTTGAGTACGTGGTAAGCCGTTGTTTATTTGCTTCGCGTTGGTTTTAGTTTTAATATGCACCACCGCCGGTAAACTCGCTTCTGCAGGCATTGTGAAATCTGCAGGACCCGCATCGGGCGACTTATCATTTAATTTTGCGTATTTATAATTTGAAGGTATTGCACCTTCAACCTGCCCCGCCACAGTATTAGCATTTTTTACATACTTACCATAGCCAATTATTATGGCCAAAGATGTAAGAACACTGATAACAACAGTAAGGAAAATGTGCTTTGCTTTCATGTTTCTTTAAATTTTTAATAATAGAATTTGGATAGCTCAAATGCTGTGCCTCCACGCAAAATAACAATGCACTGACATTTTGTTGCAACCTATTGTCATGTTTAACAATATATTAGTTCTGATTTTACAGAGAAAGTAAAAACTGCATTGTGTCAATATCATCGGCATAATTAAATATTCCGGGCGCCTGGCTATCGCCAAAATCTATATTCTTGCCAACTACGCACTGAATGTTGTCGTCATCTTTTAAATTTCTTAATGAATTTATATGATCATAATAGGTGTAATATACAACCGCCGGTGGCGGGAAGAGCGACTCTTGTTCAAGCAAAATAGTTGTGCCATTGGTCATGTAAAAATTTTTATTCATCAGCACCAGAGATAACTGAAAATCATAATTGTTTTTATATTTAAAATGCTCAATAAAATAATCATACTTTTTAAATGAGTCAAGAAGGGGAATGAAATCATATTCCTGCGGCACATATAAATGAGTAACACTTCTGCAACCTCTCCCGAAATACATATGCACATCATCAGACAGATTATTCAACTGCTCCGGAGTTTCATTGCCCGACAAAACTGCAACAGATGTCCTTCCTTTACGAATGATGTTAGGATATTTTGAAAAGTACTGCCTGAATATTTCCGCAGAAGTATTGCTGCCTGTAGCGATATATGCATCACATCCTTGCAACGAATCTGCAAAACTTATATAATTGTTTATATCATTTTCAATTGAAGCGAGAAATTCAACAATTGACTTTAATAAAACATCATCTTTAGATGAAAGCTTTATTATTTGTTTGTGGCCGCAGATAAACACTGATAAAAGATCGTGAAAACCTACCATCGGGATATTGCCGGCCATTATAATTCCAACTGTTTTTGGCAATATGTTATCATCAAGATGATAATATTTTATCCATTGGTTTAAAATCTGTTCATCCAAAAAATTACGTTTTATATTTTCTGCAGCAGCATTAATAAAATCCGGAATGAACCATGAATTTTTATGATATGCAACTTCCTTAGCTTTGAGCCATTTAGGATTTTGTGAAACAATAAATTCACCTGCTTTCACCATTAACTTCACTCTTCTGTTTATATCCATTGGTTTTATGTAAATTTGCACAAAATTACAACAGATGGCCATTAAGATTACAGATGAGTGCATAAACTGTGGTGCCTGCGAACCTGAATGCCCTAACAATGCGATATATGAAGGCGGTGTAGAATGGGCTATGGCAGATGGTACAAGCGTTAAAGGAAATTATACCCTGATGGATGGCTCAGTGGTTGATGCAAATCAAAGACTTGAACCGAAAGCTATGGATATTTACTATATTGTTCCTACTAAATGTACTGAATGCCAGGGCTTTCATGAAGAACCACAATGTGCGGCAGTATGCCCGGTTGATTGCTGTGTTCCCGATGAAATGTATAGAGAAACAGTTGAAGAACTTCTTGAAAAGAAGAACAGAATGCACCTTTAAGATTTTCATAAACTACGTTTATCAGGCGAGGGTTAAATTTACCTTCGCCTTTTATTAATATTTTATATCTTGTCGGTATGAAGAAAATTTTAGCGTTCATTGTGGTGATAGCAATTTTATATAGCTGTAAAGAACCCAAAAAGAAAGTTGTTAATAACACTCAGAGCAGAATAGATTTATTGCAAACTGATAAAGATTTTTCTGAACTTACATCAAAGGAAGGAATGAAAACTTCATTTCTTAAATATCTTGATTCAAATGGTGTTCTTCTGCGTTCTGACAATTTCCCTATTACAGGTGCATTTGCAATTGATTATCTCATTGGTTTCGATGATTCAGGTTATAGTATGATGTGGCAGCCTCATCATGCAGTAGTGTCTTCCTCCGGTGATTTAGGCTATACTTATGGAATTTTCTCAGTTAAAATACTGGCTACCGATTCGCTTATATTCGGAAATTATGTGCATGTGTGGACGAAAAATAAAAACGGAGAATGGAAATTAGCACTTGATTCTGGAAATGAAGGAATCGGCGAACAATAAATTTTCTTACTTTAGAAAATATTTTTAACAGATGAAAAAAAACATTGCGCTCGTAACCGGCGGATTGTCCGGTGAAGCAGTAATTTCTTATAAGAGCGCTGACTCGGTTTTAAAAAATATTGATTCCGAAAAATACAATTGCTATTTAGTAGATATTAGAAAAGATGGCTGGTTTTGTAATATTGATAAGGCAGAATTTCCCATTGATAAAAACAATTTTTCAGTAAATAAAAACGGGGAAATAATAATTTTTGATTCTGCTTTAATAATCCTTCACGGCACGCCGGGAGAAGACGGTAAAATTCAGGGCTATTTTGAATGTATAGGAATGCCTTATACATCATGCGATACAGCAACTTCTGCAATAACTTTCAACAAAAAAAATACTATTGCTATTGCTGCTATGGCAGGAATTAATGTTGCAAAATCATTACAGTTGTTTAAAAATGATTCTTATTCAGAAAATGTTGTAATATCTTCTTTAAAATTTCCTGTTTTTGTAAAACCAAATAATGGTGGAAGCAGTTTAGGTATAAGTAAAGTGTTGGGAAAGGAAACTTTGAATGCGGCTGTGGCAAAGGCTTTTAAAGAAGATGACCAGATAATAATTGAAGAATATATAAAAGGCCGTGAACTAACTATTGGTGTTTTTAAAAAGCAAAATGAGATAATACCTTTACCTGCAACTGAAATTTTAAGTAAAAATGATTTCTTTGATTTTGAGGCAAAATATAATGGTGCAAGTGAAGAAATAACACCTGCTAAAATTGATAACGATGTTGTGGAATATTTAAATAATGAAGCAATTAAAGTTTACAAACTTTTTAATTGCAGGGGAGTGGTAAGAATTGATTTTATTTTATGTGAAGAAAATGGAAAACTTTATATGCTGGAAATAAATACAGTACCCGGACAAAGTGCCGCCAGTATTGTTCCGCAACAGGTATTGGCAATGGGTCTTTCTTTAAAAGAATTCTATTCTTCAATGATAGAAGAAAGTTTTAACAACGGTAAAAAATAATACTTTGGCGAAGACAACCTTTTTTAAATCATTTTGGTTAAACCTTTTGGCAGCGGTAATCCTTATTGCTCTTGTAATATTTCTTTTTCTGCAGCTATTGGGTAGCATAACAAAACATGGGCAATACCTTACAGTACCGGGTGTTTTAAATAAAAATACTGCCGATGCTGTAAAGTTTTTGGAAGATAAAGGCTTTGAGGTTGTAATTCAAGACAGCGTTTTTATTGATTCACTTGCAAGAGGAGTTGTTTTAAAACAGCTTCCTGATCCGAACAGTACAGTTAAAATCAACAGAACTGTTTATCTTACTGTGAATCGTGTAACACCTCCTCTTGTAGATATGCCTGCTCTTGAAGGCAAAAGCATTTCTTATGCACTTGAATTGCTGAAAAGAAGCCATCTTCTTTTAGGCGATACCACTTATCGTTCAGATTTCATGAAGAACAGCGTGCTTGAGCAATCCTATGCCGGCAATGCGATAAATTCAGGAAGCAAAATTCCTTGGGGAAGTAAAATTGATCTTGTTATTGGTAGCGGATTAGACAAAACAATAATTCCGGTTCCATCACTTATGGGGCTTACTTTCAGCGAAGCGAAAATTGTGCTGGAAACTAATAATATAATGCTTGGTGCTGTTATTGTAGAACCTGATGTGTTAGATACGGCGGCTGCATTTATTTATAAGCAAAGCCCACCGAAATTAAATGAACAGAATGAGCCAAATTATATTCAACCCGGGCAAATCATGGATGTGTGGCTGTCGTTAACTCAAAAAAATCCTGTTGATACATTAAAATAATTGAAGTATGCAAACAATTACCGTAACCGAACTTCGCGAAAGATTAAACAACGGCGAAAACGTTAATCTGGTTGATGTAAGAGAGCCGGATGAAAATAAACAATTCAACATTGGCGGACGTTTAATTCCTCTCGGCAGGATTCTTTCAATGGATACCGGCGAAATTGATAATATAAAAGATGAGGAAATAATTTGCTATTGCAGGTCCGGGCAACGTAGTATGCAAGCTTGTGCAATGCTGGAGTCGCTGGGATTTTCAAATGTAAAAAACCTAACAGGTGGCATGATTAAATGGTTGGAATAGTTCACCAAGAAATCATTTTAATCATAGATCAAAACATTGTATGATTTTAATGAGTAAATGCATAGTTCAAGATATTTTAATCACAGTTTAATAGATACCCCGGCTAAAAAATTTAATGGCGCCATCGGGAAATAATAATTTTCAGTTGTGAGTTTAGCATCTGCATAATAGCTGTAGGTGTATCCATTTGCTTCATACATTTTTGAAAAAATATTGTTGATATTGAAAAATAAATTTATCGAGATTTTGTTTTTTGTTTGTATCACATAATTTAAATCTACATCCTGTACATAATAATCTGTGAGCGATCTTGATTTATTGGAAGTATTATCTAAATATTGCCTGCCTGTATATTTTCCGGTTAAAGTTATAAAACCATTCTTTAAAGGATTCACCTGAAGTGCAACTAATGCTGTAACAGACGGTGAAAGGGCAATATCTGTTTTGTTATAGTTGTTTATTATCTGTGTGCCCGTATCGTAATCATCAATATATTCTTTGAAATTTAAAATTTTGTTTGAACTAAGATTTGCGTTTCCGTTTACTGAAAGCCTCTTGTTTATTGTTGCCGCCGCCTGAATTTCAAGCCCTGTTCTGTAACTTTTATCAACATTAGTTCTGGTATATGCACCTACATCATTAATTTTCCCTGTTAATATTAGTTGGTCTTTGTAATACATGTAATAAGCGTTTAACGAAACCATGTGTTTTGTATTTTTAAATTCATAGCCTGCTTCAAAATCATAAAGTTTTTCGGGCTTTGGAGCTTCTCCTGATTCAAAATCTTCTCGGTTTGGTTCTTTTACGGCTTTGCCGAAAGAAATAAAATACTGTGATTTATTTTTTGAAAATGTTAGTCCTGCTTTCGGGCTGAAAAATGAATATTCATTTTTTTGTTTAACATTTGGTGACTTTCTAAATCCATTGATTGTGTAATCAACAGTTCTCAATTGAATGTCGGCAAAGCCGGTTAAGTTTTTTGTTATTGATTCCAACAATTTTGCATAAACACTTTTTTCAGTTTTAAATGCTGTTAGATCGTACCATCTGTAATCATCAGGAATAACACCCGTGGTTAAAGATTTTATTACATCACCAAAATGTTTCCCGTCATATTTATTTGTACCGCCACCTAATATAAATGTCCGTTTCGGAGATGCATATTGAAATGAAAATATTAAACCATAAAAATTATTCGCAAGGTTTAAACGTGTTATGGCATCCGTTCTTGTAATTGTGTCGCCTCCTGAAATATAGGGTGGCAAATAAAATGATGATAACTTTTGATTTGCTTTATACTGTTCATAATATCCATCACCTGTTGTTAAAAACATTGCTGCGCTTGCTTTCCAGCGTTTTGACAATTTTTGATTATAAAATAATTGAAAATGGTTTTGCAAAAAATTATCTGTTTCGTTGCTATATGGTTCACCGGGTTTTTCCGTTCCGGAAGAATTAAATCTTCTGTTTGTTTTAAGAGTTTCGTAATCAATACCATTCCATGCCTGATAAGTTTTTTCTTTACCGGATATAAAATTAAATCTCAAACTGGCTTGTGAAGTTACATACGCAATACTTGAATATATTGAATAGAGTTTGCTGAATGCACGGTCAATATAACCGTCACTCGAAATATGGCTTAGTCTTAAATCGGCAGTAAACTTTTTATTGATAAGCCCTGAATTAAATAAAAGTGAGTTTTTAAATGTATTATAACTTCCTGCAGAATTATTTATTTCTACTGAAGTTTTTTTTACAACTTCGTTGGAAGTGATATTTATTGCACCACCGAAAGATGATGAACCATTGGATGATGTTCCCACTCCACGCTGTATTTGAATATTCTGCGCTGAAGACGCAAAGTCGGGGATGTCAACAAAAAAAGTCCCCTGGCTTTCAGCATCATTGTATGGAATGCCATTTATTGTAACATTTATTCTGCCTGCATCAGTTCCACGAATTCTAATTCCTGTATATCCCACACCATTGCCTGCATCAGAGTTTACAACAACAGAAGGTGTATAATTTAAAAGGAAGGGAAGATCTTTTCCTAAATTTTGTTTTTCTATTTGTTGTTTGGTAAGGTTCGTTTTTGCAACCGGCGCTTTATCTGAAGCTTTTACTGCAACAACTTCAACTGCAGATAATAATGTTGAATCTGAATTTTGAGAATATGTTTTAATGCAAAACAAAAGAGCAACACTTAAAATTGAATATTTCATTTCAAAATGATTTGTGCTGAACTTCCGCGATGCGGCAAAATTTAACTCCCTTCGCAGGCATTATCCTGAGCAGGTTATACGGGTATTATCTCAGCCAAAAGGCACCCCGGAATTCAGTTGTGATGTGCGAAGTTATTAATTATTTCTTTCTGAAAAACAATTTCAGCGGAACGCCTGTGAAATCAAAATTTTCACGCAATTTATTTTCTAAATAATTTTTATAAGGCCCTTTTATATCATTTGGATAATTACAAAAAAATGCAAATGCAGGAGTCTTAGTTGGAAGCTGGGTTACATATTTTATTTTAATTTGATTGCCTCTAACCACCGGTGCATGGTAAGCCTCAACTGCCTTTAGCATTACATCGTTGAGTTTGGAGGTTGAAACTTTCTTCTGTCTGTTTTCATAAACCTTTAATGCCATTTCCAGACTTTGAAAAATTCTTTGTTTATCTTTTACAGATACAAACATTATCGGCACGTCAGAAAATGGCGCAAATTTTTTCTTTAGTTCTTTTTCAAAATCCCGGGCGGTATTAGTTGATTTTTCAATCAAATCCCATTTATTAACAATTACAACAATTCCTTTTCCTTTTTTTACCGCTAATGAAAAAATAGATAAATCCTGGGCTGTAAGCCCTTTTTCAGCATCAATTAAAAGAAGGCAAACATCAGCTTCATCCATAGCTTTAATTGCTCTTATTACAGAATAAAATTCAAGGTCTTCATGAACCTTAGCCTTTCTTCTTATACCTGCTGTATCAATCAGGATAAAATCTTTTTGAAAAAGATTATAGTGAGTATGAATGCTGTCTCTTGTTGTGCCTGCAATATCAGAAACTATAGTTCTTTCTGAGCCAACAAGTGCATTTAAAAGAGATGATTTTCCAACATTAGGCTGGCCAATAATTGAAAATTTTGGAAGAGGGGATTCTTCTATTTCCGAATCTTCGGGAATGAGAGCCGCAACGGCATCAAGCACTTCTCCACTGCCACTTCCGCTGATAGCGCTTAAAAAAAATATATCATTAAAACCCAGGCTGTAAAATTCCGAAGCTTCCATTAACCGTGTATGATTGTCAACTTTATTTACAACCAAAAACACCGGCTTTTTGCTACGCCGAAGAACTTCAGCCATTGACTCATCAAGTGCTGTAATCCCTGTTGAAGCATCAACCATAAAAATTATGGCATTTGCTTCTTCTATTGCAATAACAACTTGTTTACGTATTTCTTTTTCAAAAACATCATCACTTCCGGCCACGAAGCCGCCGGTATCAATAACATTGAAAGATTTGCCTGCCCATTCGGCAACGCCATATTGCCTATCGCGTGTAACGCCGCTCACATCATCTACTATTGCTTTTCTTTGTTCAAGAAGCCTGTTAAAAAAAGTACTTTTTCCAACGTTTGGCCTTCCCGTTATTGCTAAGGTAAAATTCATTTTCTATTCTTTTTTTAATATCCGTATTCTCTTAAATGTATATCATTATCCCGCCACTTTGGCCTAACTTTTACAAATAATTCAAGAAAGACTTTACGGTCAAGAAATTCTTCAAGTTGAACACGGGCAAGAGTTCCAAGTTTTTTTATCATACTTCCGCGTTCTCCGATTATAATGCCTTTCTGCGTTTCACGCTGAACAATAATATCGGCAGTTATTTTTATCAGAGTTGCTTTTTCTTTAAATTCTTGCACAAGCACCGCTGTATGGTAGGGAACTTCTTCCTGATAAAGTTCAAATATTTTTTCCCTGATAAATTCACCTACAAAAAATTTGGTAGGCATATCACTTAGATCATCACTATCATAAAATGGTAAACCTTCGGGAATATATTTTAATATAGTATCCAGTAAACCGGCAGTGCCTGCATTTTTCAAAGCAGATATTGCAACTACATCTTTACAATAACTTTTAGAAAGATAAAACTCTGTAGCTTGCTTAACTTTTTCCGGTGAAGCAATATCAACTTTGTTTAAAACTACAATGGCCGGAGCTTTTAGTTTTAGCGCAGCGAAAATCTCATCGCTTTCGCTTTGGTCATCTTTAATATCAGTTAAAAGCAGGGCAACATCTGCATCTTCAAGGCTTGATTTTACTGCCTGCATCATTTTCTCATGCAGTTTATATTTAGGTTCAATTATTCCGGGAGTATCTGAAATAATAAGTTGATAATCCTCGCCCGATAAAATTGTTTTAATTCTATGCCTTGTAGTTTGAACTTTTGGTGAAACAATAGCAAGTTTTTCACCCATTAAGGAATTTAATAAGGTAGATTTCCCTGCATTCGGTTTACCGAAAATATTTACAAATCCTGCTTTCATAATTTGGAAGCCGCAAAATTACTTTATTTATACCACTTTATTTTGGAGAAGGAGGCAACAAAAAAGCCGGTGAAAATTCACCGGCCGGAATAAATATTAAATATTCAATTATTGTCTGGAAAATTTAATTCTGTTTGTAACAGTAATTCCCGCATCTGTATAAGAAGCAACTACTGTAAAACCTGAACATGTAAAATTTGAAATATTTGCGTTGTCGCCATCAATAGTTACAGTATTTCCGGAGATTGCCCAAGTGCCTGCATCAGTATTTGGTGGATCACAAACAACACCGGCATCAGTTAAAGTGTAAGTACCGTTTGTATTAAAAGTATAAACATCATCCCTTTCACATGGTTCGTACAATGAAGTGTAAATATCAGTTTCAGTTCCGGAACCCATTTGGGTAGTTGCTCCGGTAATTTTGTAACTTCCTGCAAATGAAGCTGATGAAAGAGCACATACATCTTCATCTTTGTCTTTTTTACAACCTACACCTGCAAATAACGCTAAAGCGAAAGCACCAAATAGTAATTTTTTCATACGTTTTTTTTTGATTTTTTTGTGAAAATATAAGAATTAAATAAAATAACCAATTTTTTTTAATTGATTGCCGCCATGTAAGAAATTTTCGTGCCTGAATTAATTTTTTGCAAAAAGAATTTTTATGTGCTTTAAAACCTTATCTTTGCAGTGCGAAGTAGAGCAGCGGTAGCTCGTCGGGCTCATAACCCGAAGGTCAGAAGTTCGATCCTTCTCTTCGCAACTACAGCCTCCTTTTTGGAGGCTTTTTTTTCCTTCTCTTTAATTAATAAGTTTGGTAGATTTAATTTTTTGGTTGAGTTTTCCTTATATATTTGAAAAATTTTTTTAAATGGAATGGCTCACAAACCCTGAAATTTGGGCATCACTCGTAACTCTTACAGTATTGGAAATTGTTTTGGGTATTGATAACATAATTTTTATTTCAATTATGGCCGGAAAGTTACCGGCAGATAAACAAAAAAAGGCACGGCAACTTGGCCTTGCTTTAGCTATGATAACCAGAATATTGCTGCTTCTTTCTTTAACCTGGGTAATGAGCTTAACCAAACCATTGATAAACTTAGGTGATATACTTAATTTAAACGAAAGTGATTTTTATGAAAAATTGAAATTATCAGGTAGAGACTTAATATTAATTTGCGGTGGGTTGTTTTTAATTTATAAAAGCACCACTGAAATGCACGAAAAACTGGAAGGCGGCGAACATACTCAAAATGTAAAATCTGTTGTAACTTTTTCAGGAGTTATTGTTCAAATTCTTATTCTTGACATTGTATTTTCTCTTGATTCTGTAATTACCGCAGTTGGTATGGCTAACCATATTGAAGTTATGATTGCAGCCGTGGTAATTTCTGTAATTGTTATGCTTATTTCATCAACTTCAATTAGCAAATTTGTAAATAGCCACCCAACAGTTAAAATGCTTGCACTCTCATTTCTGCTTCTTATAGGCCTTTCTCTGTTAATGGAGGGATTTGAAAAGCATATCCCAAAGGGTTATATTTACTTTGCCATGGGATTTTCTGTTTTTGTTGAAATGCTTAATTTACGTGTTAAAGCAAAATCTAAACCTGTTCATTTGCATAACATTCCTGAAGAAAAGGTTGAAGAAAATTCAAATAATTAAGAGTTGTAATGACCAGAAGAATCCTGTTTTATGTTTCGGCAATGTTTTTTTCTGTAGAGGGTTTTTCACAGAATCCTTCAAAAGTTGGGTTAAAATTCAGCGGCTATCTTCAGGCGCAGTTTATTTCAACTCAGCAAAACGATAAATCTCATGCAAATGAATTTATGTTGAGGCGTGGGAGGCTAAAAGCAGATTTTTTCTCATTGTATAAAGATTCAACGCCAAAAGTTCAGTTTGTTTTTCAAATGAATGCTACCGAATCAGGAATAGAAATTAAAGATTTATATGCAACTCTTTTTGAAAACAAGTTTAAAATATTTTCCTTAACTGCAGGATTATTTGTTGTTCCATTTGGGTATGAAATAACATACAGTTCTTCATCCCGTGAATCGCCGGAACGCGGACGAATGGCACAACAGCTCATAAAGGGTGAACGCGATCTCGGTGCAATGATCAGCTTGAAAAAATCTCCTGCAATTTCTTTTGAAGGCGGAATTTTTAATGGCGGCAATTCTTCCGTTCTTACTGAATTTGATAACTATAAGGATATAATTGCCAGGGTTTCAACAAATCATAATTTCCTTAAAAATAGGTTTTCATTAAATGCCGGCCTTTCTGCTTTTTATGGAGGTTATAAGCAAAACACCATTTATATAAACAGATATACTGATAATTCCTTAATTACTGATTCATCTTTAAACAACATAGGGAAAAAATTGCCACGGCACTATTATGCAGGTGATTTGCAAATTTCATATAATTGGATTGCAGGCAAATCTGAAGCCCGCGCCGAATATTGGTTTGGAACCCAAAGTTCTAATCAATCATCTTTTTCAACTCCCTATAAATTATTAAATGAACCTTCCTTTATCAGAGATTTCCGGGGTGCAATTTTTTATTTATTGCATAAATATAAAAGACATGAATTTGGAATAAAATACGATTTTCTTGATCCCAATATCAAAGTAAAAGGCGCTTCTGTACGCAATGCCGGCGATTTAAAGTTTAGCACTTTCGGTGTTGGATACATTTATGATATTAATGAAAATGCAAAAGTTACGGCATGGTACGAAATGCCAAAAAACGAAACATCAAACTTAAATGGTTTTAACTCTGATTTAAAAGATAATGTATTTACTTTCCGGCTTCAGGTAAAATTTTAATAATGAAGGTTAAAGAATACATTCGGAAAAATTATCTATTTCTTATTTTCTATGCAATTATAGTAACGTTGCTTATAAGTAAAGATGCAAAATCTTTTCTGCTAAAGCAGATAATTTCAACAGGATTTTTTAATGCTAAAATTGACAAAAAGACTCAATTAGAATCTACTAACGATTTTATTTATACCGGTAATTTTGGAGATAAGAAAAATTTAAAAGAGCTAACAGGTAAAGTTGTTTTTATAAATATTTGGGCTTCATGGTGCCCGCCTTGCAGGGCGGAAATGCCTGATTTGAATGAATTTTACTTAAAGTTTAAAGATGATGAAAGGATAGCTTTTATCTTTCTAAATGAAGGCGGCGACAATTCAAAAGGACTCGAATATTTAGAGAATAAGGGTTTTGAAATTCCCTTTCAAAAAGCAGTAAGTGTAATTCCTTCAGAGATTTTCAGCGGCACTTTACCAACAACTGTGGTACTCAATAAACAAGGGCAAATTATTATGAAACATAGTGGCATTGCCGGTTATAATAATAAATCGTTTATTGATCAAATTACTTCGCATTTTTAAAAGAGGTATTTATAAATTTGCGTCCACATGCAGTTCAAAGGAAAGTGGATAATTATCACTGTGCTTACATTAACCTGGGGCAGTTCTTTTATACTTATAAAAAAATCTCTTGAGTCTTTCACACCTCTTCAAATTGGTTCTATAAGAGTTTCAATTTGCGGATTAATTTTTATGGGTATTGGTATTCCGGCAATAAAAAAAATGGACCGTAAAACTTTAGGTTATGCAATATTGACCGGTTCAATAGGAAACTTTATTCCTATGTTTTTGTTTCCAATTGCACAAACGAGAGTAAGCAGTTCTATGGCAGGTATTCTTGATTCTCTTGTTCCG